>SDBT01019275.1_pt1 | contig 10695 bp, 6 predicted proteins | sample 2277101 | NCBI WGS metagenome assembly SDBT01 (sample SAMN10404973, study PRJNA504765) | marine sediment metagenome | isolation source: marine sediment core GS10_PC15, 103 cmbsf | place: Arctic Ocean: Southern Knipovich Ridge | collected 2010
TGCCTGGGCAGCAAAGGAATAAGCAAAATGTTTGTCACCTGATTCCCCAAGGGGTGTTGTTTTCGGGGATATATATTCATATTTCAACTTGGAGTTTCTGCCTTCCGCCTTCATGATCTCGCCAACTTCAGCAAATGTAAGCTTCTCTCCGTTAACATGAACGATTCCATCCTTAAATTCAATCTTTTCCGGCGCCATGTTATATTTCTCAGCCAGGGATGACAACATGTTATTCTTCAGGGTTATCGCAGCGTATCTGGCGGCATTGCCAGATATATAGGTCTGCCGGGAACCGGTTGTTGGTCCGCCATCCGGGGTTAGATCTGTATCTGATAGATAAACGTTGACCTTATCCAACGGTAAACCAAGCTCCTGGGCTGTGACCATCTGCAATACTGTGACCAATCCTTGCCCGATCTCTGCCGATGAAATCCGGGTTTCCACAGTTCCATCTTTCAACAGCTCTATCTCGGCGGTCGCGTTATCTGGAGCGCCTTCCCCCAATCCGGTATTCTTAAATGTCACCGCAAACCCCCATGCACGGCGTTTGTTCGGTTCTCCTTCCACTTCGCAGGAGGCGAAAGGATCCTTACCCCCTGTAAACCTCAACATTTCTGCCTGGGTTAGGTCAATACATTCCAACAGACCGACACTCTCTGTCAGGTGCTGTCCGGTATTGGTAATGGCTCCTGTTCGCAGCGCATTCTTCCGCCGAAGATCGACCAGGTCCAGCTCCAGCTCTTCGGCAACCTTATCCATCAGGCATTCAATGGCGAAAGCCGCCTGGAGAGCGCCAAATCCCCGAAATGCGCCGGAAGGCGGATTATTGGTATACATGGCATAACAATCAATTTTCACATTGGGCACAATATAAGGCCCAGTTGAATGGGTAGTTGCTCTCCCCATTACCTTAGCGCCCAGGGACGCATAAGCGCCAGTATCCCCATACAGCTCAGTCTGGGCTGCTGTGATCGTGCCATCCCGTTTCAGTCCAAGCTTAACCCTGATTTGGGTTGCATGTCGCTTGGGGTGGACCAGCATGCTCTCCTGGCGATCATAGAGGATCTTTACCGGCTTTCCAGTTACCTGGGCCAGCAAGGCTGCATGGATTTGGCCTGCGATATCCTCTTTTCCACCAAAGCCACCGCCGATCAATGGTCCCCGAACCCGTACTTTTTCCAGGGGAAGATCCAGGGCCGCCGCAACCTGATCCCGGTCGGCATAAGGAATTTGAGATCCAACATAGACTTCAAAGCTCCCATCATAAACGGGTCTGGCAATGCTGCATTCCGGTTCCATGAATGCATGTTCGTAAGAAGGTGTATAGTAAGTCTCTTCGAAAATGACTTCCGCTTGCTCAAATCCGAGCTTGATATCACCTTTGTTTACCTTGATGTGTTTAAGTGTGTTGCCGTCCTCATGCACCAGAGGTGAATCATCGTCTTTTGCAGCGACTGGATTGGTAACAATTGGCAACGGTTCATACTCGGTTTCAATTAATGCCAGGGCTTTTTGTGCTATTTCAAGGCTGTCTGCCGCGACAATTGCAACTGCATCACCCACGTAGCGTACTTTATTACCGACGCCCACCAGGGCCGGCCAATCTTGAATAATCAAACCGTGGTTCACTCTTCCGGGAATGTCTTCAGCAGTGAGTACCGCCTGGACACCGGGTAGTTTTTTCGCTTTGGAAATATCCAGCTTTTTTAGCGTTCCATGGGGGATCCCTGCTCTGAGAGTGGCACCAATTAGCATATCAGGGAAATTGATGTCATCGGTATAAACAGCTTCTCCGGTTGTTTTTTGTTTTGCTTCCGGACGGGCAACTACCTGCCCAACCACATCCAACCCTCCCCCAAACTCATAGCTGGGAAACTCAATAGGTTTATTGTGGTTAATATTTTCTGAAGCGGCATGAATGGCATTCACAATAGCGGGATAGGTTCCACAGCGACAGAGCGTATCGTTTAATGCATTTTTAATATCCTCGTCAGTCGGGTCCGGCTTTGAATTTAACAAAGCCGCTGCCGTCATGATCTGTCCAGGAGTACAAAAACCGCATTGGACAGCGCCATTCTTAATAAAGGCTTCCTGCAGGGGATGCAGTACTTCCCCCTGAGCTAAACCTTCGATCGTGGTCACGTGTTTTCCAGCAGCTTTCAAAGCAGGATAATTGCAGGATAATATTGGCTCTCCCTCAACCAGGACAGTACATACACCACATTCTGATTCACCGCAGCTGATTTTTGTGCCTGTTAATCCCAGCCGGTAGCGCAATACATCAGATAACATTTCACCAGCTTCAATGTCAAGCTTTTGTTCTTTGTCGTTAACCCATAATGTTAAGGATTTCATCTTTTCTCCATCTCACCCATTAAAGTTCGGCTCTTTTAACAGCTATGTCAAGGACTTCTTGGAGCAGCATCGGCAGCAGTTTGTGGCGGTATTCTTTAGTCGCCCGGTGAGCGCTGGTCCGTAAACTGACTTCATCCGCTAATATTTTAGAGGCTTCCTGATAAGAAGCATCATGCCAAGTTTTTCCCTTCAAATATTTTTCCATTTTATACGCCCGGAATGGTTTTGGCCCGGCCGGACCACAGGATATTCGTACGGCCTGAATTTTTCCATCTTCGCTCAATTTCACCCAGGCAGCCATATTCAGGATCGCAATCGCCACACCCTGCGGGCGCATTACTCGATAAAAAGATGATCCTTCCCGGTTTCTCCTGGTTTTAAATCTGAACCCAACCACAATTTCTCTCCGGCGATCATATGTAACTTCTCCCGGTCCAACGAAAATATCAATTAAGGGCTGCCAGCTCATACCATCTTGTGAGGCGATCTGAACTTCTGTATCCAGTGCCAACAGGGCAATGGTGCCATCACCCGCAGGCAGAGCATGGCATACATTTCCTCCAATCGTAGCCACGTTTCTGACCTGTGGACCACCTATCAAACCACAACCTTCAACAACACAGCGGGCATGTTCAGAGAGATCTGAATTGTGAATGATCTCATTATGAGTAACTGCAGCCCCGATATGAACATATTCATCCTTGATAACAATCTGTCCCATTTCAGCGATTCCAGAGACATCGATCAGCTGATCCACGGGGTTATGCCGGCCCTGTCTCAGGTCCAGGAGCAGATCTGTGCCGCCAGCAATTACTGCGACAGACCCAGACACTCCGGATAAAGCTTGTAAAGCATCGGATATCGAGGACGGTTGAATGTATTCTTTATAAAGTTTGGTCATTTGATTTCCTAAGTGTTGATTAACTTAATGTCCGGTTGGAATAGATATAAGGAGCCTATCAATGGGATAGACTGGTTTTCCCGTTTCAGATCTGGATAGGCAAGTCTTTTACTCACGAACATAAGGCAAGCCCAAGGCAATTGGCGCACCAGATTTCTTGCGCCCAAGAAATACTGCGATCGTCGTCAGGATATAGGGCATAGCAAGGAATAACTGAAATGGCAAATCTACCCCAACCGCCTGCAGCTGCATCTGAAGAGCATCGATCAAACCAAAGAAAAGGCTTGCCCAAAGAATTTTGGCAGGTTTCCAATCACCGAAGATAACAATCGCAATTGCAAGCCATCCCCTTCCTGCAGTAATATCAGCCACAAAAATACCCACCGAGGCCAGGGTGATAAATGCTCCTGCCAGTCCTGCCATCATACCGCCAAACAAAACGGCTAGAAATCGATATCGGGTAACATTAATTCCCTTCATATCTACAGCACGCGGGTTTTCACCAAGAGTTCGAAGAATTAATCCACTCTTAGTCCGGTAAAGGTAAAAAGCGATTAGCAGCACCATAAAAAACGCAATATAAGATAAAGCGTATTGCTGGAATAATATCCTTCCAATTATAGGTAAATCTGACAATATCGGGATGTTGACAACGGAAAACGGTGTCAGTGCTGGAATATTTGTCCCACCGACGTCTGGAAAGATTGTCCGATACAGATAGAAGGTCAATCCGGCCGCAAAGATATTCACCGAGAGGCCGCTTACCTCCTGCCGAACATGAAAAACAACTGAAAGAAGTCCAAATATTGAACTGATAAGTGCACCAGCAACTGCGGCAGTTAATACTCCGATCCATAACGATTCCGAATAATATGCCCCCAGAAATCCAGCAAATGCCCCGGTGAGCATCATACCCTCAACGCTAAGATTTAGAACTCCCGCCCGCTCAACAACCAACTCTCCTAAAGCACCGAGTAAGACAATTGTCCCCATCCGGACTGCAGTAGCTAAAATGCTTACTATCAAACTAACCTGGAAGATATCAGTCCACATTCTCTACCCTCCGTAATCTATACATAAAAATGGCTTCCGATAATAACATCATGATAATGATCAAGCCCATAATCAGGCTTACAAGAGACCTGGGGACATCTGAATAGATTTGCATCGCCGATGCGCCGTTATGCAAAGCTCCAAAAAATATAGATGCCAGGATGACGCCTATAGGATGCATACGTCCTAACAAAGCAATCAATATCCCGGTGAAACCAAATGCACTTGAAAATCCATATATCAATTTGTGATGAATGCCAAGGATTTCAATCCCACCTGCTAAACCCGCAAGCGCTCCGCTTATTAACATAACTACCAACGAGATACGGTTGATATTGATCCCTTTATAAAGTGAAGCAACAGGATTATCTCCTGTTGCCCGAATCTCAAAACCAAGTTTCAATTTCCACATTATGAAATACACAACAACAGAAGCAATCAGGGCAATGACAAATCCCAGGTGTAAGCGAGTACCAAATAACAATGGAAGCCAGGTAGATTCTGGGAATTTTATTGTATTGTAGTAATAACTTCCTGGTTCTTGCCAGACGCCATTGAGCAAAAATGTCATTAAATAGAGGATTATATAATTCAACATCACTGTAACGATAATTTCATTGACATTAAATTTGGCTTTTAGGTATCCGGGAATGCTACCCCAGAGCGCTCCTCCGATCATAGAGGCAATCATTAATATCGGAATAAACACAATTGCTGGCAAATCCAGGTTCGGGAAGGAAAGAATGACAAAGGTAACAGCCATCGCACCAGCGAACAATTGACCTTCCTGCCCAATATTCCAGACTCTTGCTCGGAAAGCGACAATGGTTGCTATCCCTGTCAGCATAATTGGAGTTGATTTAATCAGGGTATCAATTATCGCATTAAGGCTTCCAAATGATCCTTTCGCAATCGCAATAAGCACAACTTGTGGGTCTGCGCCAGAGACAAAAATTACTCCAGCGGTAACCACAAGTGATACTAAAACAGCCACGAGGATGGATATAGTGCTCCAAATAAAACCAATATCCTTGCGTTTTTCAAATCTATAGGAATATTTTTTAGTCACTATCTTCTTCCTTAACTCCAGCCATTAACAATCCAACTTGCTCTCTACTGACCTCATTTGCTTCGAATAACCCCATAAGTTTCCCATTAAAAATGACTGCAATCCGATCAGAGATATTAAAGATTTCATCCAGATCTTCTGAAATTAGCAATATACCGGTACCTTCTTTCAGTAAATCTAAGAACCGTTTGTAAACATAATATGTTGCGTTAATATCGAGGCCTCTGGTCGGAGAGCTGGCAACCATCGCTTTCACATCTTTGGATACTTCCCTGGCTAACAATACTTTCTGAAGATTTCCGCCAGAGAGTTGTTTCACTTTTTGATCTGGACCACGAGTAGCTATTTCGAAATTTACAATGGCTTCTTTTGAATGGCTTTTCACCCTGGACCAATTGATGACAGAGTGATTGCAAAAGGGTGCATTGCCATGAATACCAAGGATCAAGTTCTCCTGAACAGAAAATTCGCTGATCAATCCTTGTTTTAAGCGATCTTGAGGAACACTTGCCAATCCAAAGTCTGAGATATCCAAGGGAGATAATCCGGTGATATCTTCTCCATCCAACAAGATATTTCCTTGTTCTGGTCTCTTGACCCCAACACAGGAATCGAATAGTTCAGGTTGTCCATTGCCGCTCACACCTGCCAATCCAACGATCTCTCCTTCATGGATGGTAAGAGAAAAGTCATCTACTCCAATTGTTCCGTTGTCACGCAGAACAGTCAGCCCCTGGATTTCTAAAACTGGCGCTCCAGGTGCAACCTTTTCTTTATTTACACGAAAATCAAATTCACGACCGACCAGCAATTCAGCTAAGGAGGCTTTGGTGCTATCAGCAGTATCAACCGTCGCTACTGTTTTTCCTTTTCTCAATACAGTTACGCGCTGGGATATATCCATTACCTCGTGCAATTTGTGAGTAATCAATATGATTGATATGCCATCAGCGGCCAATTTCCGGATGATCGTAAATAATTTCTCTACTTCCTGGGGAGTTAATAGTGCTGTTGGCTCATCAAGCAATAATAAATCTACTCCAACATATAATGCTTTTAAGATTTCAATCCACTGCTGCTCACCAACTGAAAGTTGGGATACGGGCAAAGACAAATCAAGAGTAAGTCCATATTGTTTGGCCAATTCGTGAATTTTAGCTGTCTCCTTTCCCAAATGGAGGATCGCACCGGTACTTTCCTCTCCAACAATGATATTTTCAACCGCATTCATCGGTTCAGCCAGTACAAAATGCTGGTGAACCATTCCAATGCCCAATCGAATTGCGTCCCGGGGCGAGGAAAACGAAACTGCTTGTTCTTTAAAAATAATTTGTCCCGAATCTGGTTTTGATGCACCGTAAATACATTTAGCCAGAGTAGATTTTCCTGCGCCGTTTTCTCCTAAAAGACAATGGATATGCCCCTTTTGGATCTCAAAAGATATTCGATCGTTGGCGACTAGGGATCCATAGCTTTTTGAGATATTATTGACTCTTAAAATGGGTTGAGTTAAATTTTGTGTCACTTTTGTTACCTTGTTGTAGATAGAGTAATAATAAAAGAGGCTGTCCAGTATTACCCCGAACAGCCTCAAAGTATCTTTATTCTGTTAGTCAGATTCTACTGCGTCAAATTTTAATTCTAAGTCAAGCTCACCAGCCATAATCTGAGCCAAGGCTGCTTTATATGCCGAAATAACCTCTGCAGGTAATTCATCTTCAAATTGATAAAGAGGAGCTAAAGCCGAGCCTCCATCTTTCATTAAGAAGAAAACCGGCTCTTCTGACGGTGCATCATAAGCAGTTCCGTTGACTACATGGTCATACCAGGTTTCAATCATATAGCTCACGGAAGGATCCCAGTACATTAAGGGGCTGGTAATGATCGTCTCTGGTGCCAGGTCATGAATATCAGACTGATTTCCAAAGGCATAAACACCCTTATCCCGGGCGGCTTCAAATGCGCCATAACGCTCACTGTAGATCACATCAGCGCCAGCTTCAATCTGTGCCAATGCTGTTTCTTTCGCCTTTACCGGATCCCACCAAGCTTCGATGTAAGCAGATTTGAATTTTACATCAGGGTTCACAGAGCGTGCACCATCAACAAAAGCATTCAGTAAGTGGTTAACACTTGCATATGGGAATCCAGCTACCATACCGATGGTATCGGTTTCAGTAACCAGACCGGCGATAATACCGCTCAGGTAAGCAGGTTCGTGCGCATAAGCCTGAATCCAGTAAGCATTGCCACCGACCGGATGATAATTGGAAGCGGTAACAGGGAAGATCTGGTCTGGGTATTCTAGCCGCAGGTTGTCAACCGGGTCTGTTCCCGCGGAAGCATCATGCAGCCAGATAATGTCATATACACCAGTTTCAATAACGTCTCGGATGAATTTCTCGTAATCATCAATGGGAACTTTTTCAAACCATTTGTCTTCAATTTCAAGACCCATGGGTGCATCTTCTTTTACACGCTGAACAGCTTGGAACATCGCCTGAGCCCAGGGCTCATCCAATGGTCCTGTAAAGAAGAATGCTATCTTTACCGAGGTAGGCGCTGTCATTTCCTCGGCAACCGCTTCCTCTTCTTCCGCTTCAGCTTCTTCCTCAGCAGGAGCAGCTTCTTCAACTGGAGCAGCTTCCTCAACTGGAGCTTCTGGCGCTGCAGTACCGCAAGCGGTCAGCACCATAACAATTACCATTATTGGCACCAGCAATTTAAGCATTTTTTTTGAAAACATTATTCCTCCAAAGTTTTTTTTAATTTACGAAAGTAAATATGCACCTAAGAAAAATTCGATTCCAGACACCTCCTTCGAGTTAATATTCACTTACCTTAGAATAGGTAATTAAGAATGTCCTATAGTATAACCTAAGATTTTAATTATGCCAATTAATAGTAAAATCCATCCCGGCTCCATTCAAGCGATCTGCCAGCCCGTCATTGTCAGTTATATATGGGTAATCTTTGTCGAAAAAAATGTCGTGGTTTTTAAGGGTTTTCTTGAAGTTTTTCCCGTTAATATTTTGACCCCACTCCTTGCAATAGTATCGTTCTATAATCTTCCTCCTTTCAAACTTTAATAATTGTTTTATTTATAAAATGATTTTGTTCAGTATTCAAGATCTAATCCGAAAAATTTGTTTACCTCTTCAATAGCTTTTTGATACATTCGGTTCCACTCAGGTTTGGGATCCAGTGTTTCAAGGTCATGGAGTTCCTGAAAAGGTTTCCCGATTAGGGCTTCGCCTTGAATATCTTTATACTGATCCACCATCCAGTCCACGATCGGGTCAGCCTCTTTTCGAGTCATGCCCTCAACAGCATGGGTCAATTTGGCAACAAATAATACTTCCAGAGGTGAGGCGTGGGCAACATTAGTTCCTGCTGCGGACTGCGATGCATCGATATAGGAACATCCCGCTACAGTGCTGGCAACCGCCAAAGCACCTGTTTCATAGAATATCTCCCTGGTTCCTGGTCCAGTTGTGGGTCGAATAAAAGGTGAAGTCAAGAAATTAGCATTGCGTGATAGGGCCTGAAGTCCCAACTGAAGCGCTCGGAGTACTTCGGGGTGGGTGCTGGCGCTGATATGAACGTGAGTAGGTCCGATATTGTTCAGCGTGCCTTGGTAGGCAGCCCGCATAACAATTGACCCCGAGACACAAGCTAACGCAACCCCAGCCCCACCACCCACATATCCCCCGTACATAGGGTTAAAATAAGACTCGGAAAAAGCATCGATATGGGCATAATGGGCTGCTTCGATCAGATGGTGATAGGCAGTTTTTTGTTCACTGATGAAATTGATCTTATGACAATCGGTTGGTCGGTAACCTCCGATCGTTGTACCTGCTAATTCCCCTACTTCTGTGGTGGCGATTTCGACACAACCCAACGCCATACCTGGACGACCAACCCGATCCAGAATTTCAAAAGCCAATTCCTTCTCTTGCCAGGCTGCAATGGATTCCCAGGGAGAGCCAGCCCTGATCGCGCGTCCCCGGGTAGAAAGCAAAGTGCCCATATTAAAAATCTCTATCAATGGTTCCCTGGCATACGCTTCATGGAATGGAATAAATAGTTCTTCTGTAACAGGAATTCCGAAAGGACCACCGTAAATCACAACATGGCTGTCTTCATCCGGTTTACGGTGTATGATTGTAGCGGTATCTTTTCCCTCACCGACAGTGACCTGGTCCGGCATCGCCGCCAGAATTTTCTCAAAGTCATCTCTGGTCCACAGCATCTGACGTTTAGTATCAATGCAGTACGCCCCGGTTTTGACAGCCAATTCCATACCGGCTTCATAAAGTCGGTCTGCCAACTCGTCATTGTCAGTGACATATGGGTCATCCTTATCGAGCTGAATATCATATTTCTTGAGTGTGTCCCGGAAGTTCTTGCCGATGATCTCTGAATCCCAAACTTTTTCATCAATGATTGGGCCATTCTCAGCTTTATCCAAGGCATCTAACAAGATTTCATAATCCATTCCATTTTTCATTTATCAGCAACCGTTTTTTTTCAAATTTATTAGAGAGACAACCCAAAGTCTTTTTCAAACTCCAGACAAACACCTTCATATAATCCCTGCCATTCTGGCAATGGAACGACTCGATCCACATCATAAAGCTGGTCAAAAGGTTTTCCGATTGGTTTTTCGTCTCCCATCATGCCTTCCTTATACTTTTCGGTCAGGGCTTTCACGATTGGAGCCGCGTCTACCCGGGTCAGTTTCTCGGCAGCATGGGTTACCTGGGCGGTAAAACGGGCTTCCAGGCCGGTGCAGTGGGCCGGCTGCACACCAACCGCAGATTGAACCCCTTCCATCAGGGCGATACCCGAAGTAACACCCACCAGGGTTAATGCAGCTGTTTCGTACAGAATACTTTTAGTGCCCGGACCTCCTACAGTGCGGGCAAAGGCAATGGTCATCAAGTCCGTATTACGATTCAAACCCTGCAAGGCAACACCAATCCCAGGCAGCATGGCCGGGAATGTGTCACAGCTCAAATTGGCATGAGTGGGGCCCGGATTGACCGTACAGCCGAAGTAAGTCGCCTGCAGCAGAATTAAACTGGCCACCAAAGCTACAGCCATGCCATCCGCCCCACCCGGATACCCACCATAAATATTATTGGCAAAAGTGTGGATATGAGATCCTGTCCTTGCAAAATGGGCAATTTTGATCAACTGGTCATAATTGGTTTTTAATTCACTGACCAGCGCGGCATGATGCCAATCACTGGGGCGAAAACCGCCGATTGAATTAGATGAGATCTCGCCGATATGGGTGGGAGAATTTTCC
>SDBT01019276.1_pt1 | contig 10695 bp, 9 predicted proteins | sample 2277101 | NCBI WGS metagenome assembly SDBT01 (sample SAMN10404973, study PRJNA504765) | marine sediment metagenome | isolation source: marine sediment core GS10_PC15, 103 cmbsf | place: Arctic Ocean: Southern Knipovich Ridge | collected 2010
AAAGGTGTCCTCCCTGGCTCTCGCATATGATGAAAACGTCCATGAGGCGTCTTGTGGTTCAGGCATGCGAATATAGGGTGACAGAATATCAATCAGATCCTGATGGCTGGTTACCATGGCAGATCCTGGATATGCCGATGTATCATTTTCTGCCTGGTACATCCCAAGCCCATTCCTCACGGTGGCCAGCTCGGCCTTTGCTGCTCCAATCTTTGCCCTGTCAGATATTTCCATTCGTTGAGAGGACGATGCAGCGCAAGCAGCAAGGAGCACGAGTACGACGGCAAGCAGTATTGCACGTATATTTTTCGACATGATCAGATCTCCATCAATAAGGGGGAGGGTTGTGCTCATTGTAACAGAGGAAGAACAGATTGTGAATCAAGGGAGACCGCAACCTTGCCTTCGAATCAACAAGTGGCGATACTGGATACAAGGAGCACTGCACGGGCCCATAGCTCAATTGGTTAGAGCAGCGGACTCATAATCCGCAGGTCGGAGGTTCGACTCCTCCTGGGCCCACCAGCACATATCAGCCTATGACTGAGTCCCTTATACAGCGTGTTGCCGGCATCGATCTTGGATCGAACAGTCTGAAGCTGGCGGTAGCCGGTATGAGAATCGGTGGAGCACCGGAAATCACCCTCAGAGAGAGAATCCCCCTTCGACTCGCTACGGATGCATTCGAGCGTGAGAGCTTCAGCAGCGAGACGATCGACCGGCTTATCGAGGCCTGCCGGCGATTCTCCGATATCCTCGAGCGTGTGCATGTCGGGCACTACCGTGCAGTCGGTACGGAAGCATTCCGCAGGTCGGTGAACTCCGAACAGGTCGTGAGCGGTATTCGCGATGCGAGCGGTCTGCGGGTTGAGATAATCACCTCCGAGGTGGAGGCCTGGCTGGTACTCAAGGCCATCAGGCGGCAGATGATCGGTGGTCGGGAACCTGACCTCCTCGTCGATCTGGGAGGGGGGAGTCTTGAGATCTGCGCTCCGGCCGGTGAAGAGGAGGTCGGTCTACGAATTGAAAGTCACCCCCTCGGGCTTGCCGCCTGTTTCGAGACCTTTCTGGAGACGCGCGAGCCTGGCAGGGAGACACGCCTACAGCTTCGTCTCAAGGCGATGGAACTGGCATCTGAGCTGGTATCCGACCTTCTCGACACGGTTGAACCGGATACTCTCGTCATTTCTGGTGGGCAAGCGATGATGCTCGACTTTCTGGCGGTGGAGTGGGGTATGTGGAGTGAGGAACATTCCTCACTGAACGGCGTTACCGCCAGAGAACTCAACAGGCTCTGCGAGAGAACGGTGTCTGAGGAGACAGAGGCACTGTTGGCCATGGGAATACCGCCCGATCGCGCGCCGATGCTTGCCGGTGCAGCTGCCCTCTATCACGCGCTTGCCGTTCGCGCGGGTGCTTCACGAATCCTGATCCCCCGTACAGGTCTCATGGACGGTCTCCTTCTCACCGTACCGGAAGAAGGGCACCCATGGCCTCCGGCCGGAGAAAGCAATGATTGACAACACTACAGTCATATAGCTGATTATTAAAGCTAGTCATTATTCGGTATGTTGTGGGTCTGGAACGAGGGTAGATGAACCGTCGAGCGATATTACATAGACGAGTCAGCCTCGTTACTGCAGAAGAATGCACCCTCGCCCGGGTGCATTTTTTATTGGTGGGGAGGAGGGATCTCATTGGCATTGCCTGATGAGATATACGCGGCTCTGAATGCCCGCTATCCGTTCTCATCGGCCTACGACTGGGACAACAGTGGTTGGCAGGTGATGACGGGCAGGGAGGTCAAGCGGTGTCTTTTCGCCCTCGACCCATCCCCTGAAACGCTCAAACGGGCAATCGACGGGGAAGCCCAACTCATCGTTACCCACCATCCTCTCATTCTCCCATCCATTTCAGCCATCGATCCGACAACTGTTCAGGGCGCAATAACGAAGCTTCTGCTCGTTTCCGACACCGGACTCCTTGCCGTCCATACCAACGCCGACAGGCATCCTGAAGGGGTCAGTGGGGCGCTTGCCGAGCTGATCGGGCTTGAGGATCAGCAGATCCTGGATCCTGATGAGCAGGACACCTGGTACAAACTGGTGACCTTTGTTCCTGATAATTATGTGGAAGTGGTACGTGCCGGACTTGGAGCGGCCGGGGCCGGAGTAATCGGGAACTACGAGGAGTGCAGTTTCACCATCGCCGGGATCGGATCGTATCGACCAACCCCAGGCGCTCTACCACTCGTGGGTGAAGTGGGAAAGCTGGAGAACGTTAATGAACAGCGCCTGGAAATGCTGGTACCTGAAGCAGTGGTGGAGGATGTCCTCGATGCCCTCAGGATCCACCACCCCTACGATGAGGTGGCGTTCGATCTCTACCAGACATTTGGACATGAGGGTGTGCTCGGTGCAGGCATCATCGGAATCCTCCCGGAACCGCTGGAAATCATGGACGCCCTGTCGAACGTGAAGCAGGCCCTGGGAGGGATAGACCTGCAAGTGACAGGGCCCGAGGAAGGTACGGTGCAGCGGATCGCAGTCGCTGGAGGCAGCACGTCAAATCTGTTGGCGACTGCTGCCGCTCGTGGAGCCCAGCTTTTTGTCGGGGGGGACCTGAAATACCACGACACCATCGAAGCGTCAGAGTCGATGGTGTGTGTCGATGCGGGGCACCGGGCAACGGAACAACCGGGGGTTGAACGGCTGGCGGAAGTTATCCGACGCGCCGCGACCCGCAATCACTGGGATATTGAAGTGGAAGTGTTCCTGGAGGATCCGGCGGTCAGCCGGATCGTCTGAAATTTGTACCAATGGTGCACCGCCCTGTAACTACGGTGATGTATCGAGAGCGCTGAGGCGTCTGACCAGCAAGGCACGAGGAGGAGGGATAGCGGTGTCTATCGCGACGACGAGCAACGCGGCTGGCCGGAATGCATCGGCGCTCGAATGCCAGTGTAGTTAGGGAGCGGTGTACTCAATTAACATGATGGGACTGGATACGGATGCGTGAACAGCTCAATGAGTTGGCCAGGCTTCAGGAGATAGATGACCAGCTGGCAATGCTCGAACGCTCGAAAGGCGATTATCCACAGAGGATCGATGAACTTGAATCTGTACTGGCCGAACGTCTGCAGCATCAGCAGGGCATGGAGGAAGAGGAGAAGGACCTGCTGAAGGAGCAGAGACATCTTGAGCGCCAGATCAAGGAGAAACAGGACACAATCGCCAAACTCCAGGATCGTCTGAGCAAGGTGAAAACGAACAAGGAGTGGGACGCTCTTCAGAAGGAGATGGATGCCGCCAAGAGTGCTCTGTCCGATGAGGAGGACCATCTGCTCGGGGTTATGGAGAAGCTCGATGGATCGGAGGAGGATCCGGAAACCAAAGAGGAAGACCTCGACGATTTCAAGCCTCGCGCTGAAGCTGAAATCAAGGACCTGAAAGAGAAACTGGGCGGTGTCGACTCCAAGATGGCCAAGATCAGAAGTGAGCGGGACGCCCTCACGGTACATCTCGAAGACGACCTCAAGCGCATCTACAACAGGATAAAGGAAGGGAAACAGGGGACCGCGGTCGTGCCGGTAGTCCGGGGTGCCTGCGGTGGCTGCTACAATCGTATCCCACCACAGACGATCACAGACATCCGCAAGGCCGAGCGGGTTATCACCTGCGAGAACTGCGGACGCATCATGTTATGGTTCGGTGAGGATGAGGCGTCGTGACGATGGGAGGCCTGCATGTTGCCGCCTGGGTTGACGGGGGAGCGCGTGGAAATCCGGGACACGCAGGATTCGGTGTGCTCATCACGCTGGAGGGTGTCGGTGATATCTACCGGCGGGCATCCTATATCGGTGAAACGACCAATAATCAGGCCGAGTACCGCGCTCTGCTTCACTGTCTCCAGACGCTGGAGGAGATGGACCTCAGAAATGGCGTCATCCATTCCGATTCTGAATTACTGGTGAAACAACTTTCTGGCGAGTATCGTGTAAAGGATCTGCATTTAAAGCCTCTGTATGAGGACGCTGTCGCGAGGTTGCAGCGGCTGGAAGGGATCAGTGTGGTACATGTTCGTCGGGAGATGAACACCGAAGCTGACAGTCTCGCGAACGCAGGGATCGACTGGGGACTTGCAGAACTCGAGGAGACGGCCGGGTGATCACGCATTCCCTCCCCCGGGAGAGGAACGTGAGGAAAGTCCGGACTCCGCAGGACAGGATGCTGGATAACTTCCAGGCGGGGTGACCCGACGGAAAGTGCCACAGAAAACATACCGCCGGCCTTCGGGCAGGTAAGGGTGAAAAGGTGGGGTAAGAGCCCACCGCCGTTCCGAGTGATCGGACGGGCACGGCAAACCCCATCCGGAGCAAGGTCAAATAGGGGAGCAGAGGTGGTCCGCCTCGCTACGACTCCCGGGTAGGCCGCTTGAGGCGTCGGGTAACCGGCGTCCCAGACAGATGATCGCCGCCGGCCTCCGGGCCGGTACAGAATCCGGCTTACAGGCCGTCTCCCGAATGTTACTGGATCGAGATAGCGGAGGCACGAGGAGTACGTGAGCTACCAATGGCAGATCCAGGAACCGGCATCTCCAGAGGCCGTTAACGAACTTGCCAACCTGATCGACCTCAGCCCGACCAGCCTGTCGATACTCTGCCAGCGCGGATATACATCGATTGCCGCGATAGACGAGTTCCTCACTCCTGACTTGAGCAGCGGCCACGACCCTTTCCTGATGCTTGGAATGGATGCCGCGGTCGACAGGATCCTGAGAGCCGTTGAGGTTGGGGAACGGATACGGGTTCACGGTGATTATGATGTCGACGGGGTCAGCGCCGCGGCACTGCTCGTTCGCGTTCTGCGATCGCTGGGTGCTGAGGCCGACGCGCGAATTCCCCACCGTACCACCGACGGCTACGGACTCAGTGTGGAGGCGGTTGAACAGTCAGATAATGACAACATTGCCCTGATAATAACCGTCGACTGCGGGATCAGCGCCTTCCCGGAAGTGGAGAGAGCAAGGGAACTCGGTCTCGATGTGATCGTGACCGACCATCACAAGCCTGGTGAAAAGGCACCGGACGCCGTAGCGGTACTCAATCCTCACCAGGATGACTGCTCCTATCCATATACCGATCTGTGCGGAGTCGGAATCGCCTACAAACTGGCATGCGCGCTCAACCCGCCGGGGACAGAACCCTCTCTTCTTGAATATCTCGATCTTGTAGCGCTCGGTACCACCGCAGATGTAGTGCCGTTGACAGGAGAGAATCGTGTCTTCGTGAAATATGGACTTCCGCAGCTGGCAAGGACGAGATGGCCGGGCCTGAAGGCGCTCATCGACAGGGTCGGACTGAAAGGTGATCAGGTCAGTGCCAGTGAAGCGGTCTTTTCCCTCGCACCACGCATCAATGCCGCCGGCAGAATGGGTGATGCGCGGGATGCTTTCGATCTGCTGTTCACCGACGACCCATTCGAGGGCGCCGAACTGGCGATGCGCCTCGAGGCGTACAATAATGAGCGTCGACTTGCCGACAGGAGCACCCTGCAGAGCGCTCAGGAATTGCTGGACGCTGAAGGCGGCCATGGAGATCGGCGCTCTCTTGTACTCTGCTCCGAGGACTGGCACCCGGGTGTGATCGGTATTGTGGCAAGCCGCCTGGTGGAACGCTACCACCTGCCGACGGTTCTGGTGGCCATGGACGGTGATGAGGGGAGGGGAAGCGCGAGGAGCATCGAAGGGTTCGATCTGTATAGCGCGCTCGTGAAGTGCGCCGAGCATCTGGAGGAGTTCGGTGGGCATCCACGGGCAGCAGGTCTCTGCATCAATCGGAAGAATATCGAACAGTTCTCAAAAGCGTTCGATGAATTGGCACGTAACATTTTGTCGGATAGTGACATAGAGCCATCTATTAAAGTTGATTGTGAAATAGATGCCGCCAGTCTGAATACCTCCTTTCTCAACGAACTTACAATGATGGAACCGTTCGGTGCCGGGAATCTTCGCCCGACGTTCATGCTCAGGAGAGCGCGGGTTCTCGGTTCTCCCAGGAGAGTCGGTGGGGATGGTGCGCACCTCAAGTTCATGGTGGACTCCGTTGGAGAAAACGGGATCGATGTAATTGGATTCAATCTGGGTGACCGGATCGGTGACCTTGCCGGTGGCCTGGTCGACCTGGTTTTTGCGTTTGAAGAGAACGAGTTCAGGGGGGTCAGGAGAGCACAGATAAGAATGAAGGACCTACGCCCCGCCATTCCTTGATTCTGAAGGAATTGACACCTACATTGGGTTGGCCCTCCCGCGCGTCACCCTCTGGTAAGGAACACAGCATGCATCTTACTGACGAAGCCCAGATGGTTCGAGAGATGGTCCGCGGATTCGCAGAGAACGAACTGCGACCCATCGCCGCCGAGATCGACCGAGAGGAGAGCTTTCCGCAGGAGAGTGTCGAGCAGATGGCCGAGCTGGGACTGCTCGGTATCACCATCCCCGAGGATGATGGCGGCAGCGGCATGGATACACTCTGCTATGCCGTAGCGGTTGAGGAAATCGCCCGTGTATGCGGTTCCACGGCCCTGATTCTCGCTGCCCACATTTCACTGGCCTGTCAGCCGATTCATCTTTTCGGCAATGCCGATCAGAAAAAGAAATATCTGCATTCACTTGCCTCTGGAAGCGTGCTCGGATCGTACGGGCTCTCTGAGCCCGATGCCGGTTCTGACGCTGGAGCCACAAAGACTGCGGCCCGGCTCGATGGTGACCACTGGGTGGTCAACGGCACGAAGATGTGGATCACAAACGCCCTGCAATCCCGTACCTTGATCTTCACGGCCCGCACCGGTGGTGAGGAGACGGGAACCCGCGATATCAGCTCATTCATCATTGATCCCCTGGCGGATGGTGTCACCGTCAATCCCATAAAGGGAAAGCTCGGTGTGCGCGGATCATCGACTTGTGAGGTGGTGTTCGAGGATGCCCGAATCCCACATGAAGATCTTCTCGGGGATCCGGGGAAGGGATTCAGGCAGTTCCTGACCATTCTCGACGGCGGCCGGGTCAGCATCGCAGCCATGGCACTCGGGCTTGCTCAGGGGGCGTACGAGGAAGCCCTCCAGTTCGCTCAGGAGCGGGAACAGTTCGGCCGCCCCATCGCGAAATTCCAGGCAGTCGCCTTCACGCTTGCCGAGATGGCCACACGGATAGAAGCCGCCCGTCATCTCGTATACAGCGCGGCCATAAAGAAAGACGCCGGGGAGAACATCATCTCAGCATCGGCAATGGCCAAATACTTCGCCAGTGAGATGGCTCAGTGGGTAACCACCAAGGCGATACAGCTTCACGGGGGGTATGGGTATATGAAGGAATATCCCGTTGAACGGATGTGGCGGGACGCCAAGCTCACGACCATCGGCGAGGGCACAAGCGAAATACAGCTGCTGGTTATATCACGGGAAATACTGACAGAACTATGAGCAGAGAATCATCACAGATGGATATTGGCGGATTGAAGCTCACCATCGTTGATGGCGGATCTTTTCGCCTGGATGGTGCCGCGCTCTATGGCATTTACCCCCGTGTATTCTGGGAGAAACTGAACCTTCCCGATGAAGACAATCGGGTTCTGCTCGGTCTCTCCCCTGCAGTGGTGCACACTCCGGAAGGAGTTGTCATCATCGATCCCGGTATCGGCCGCAACTGGAACGTTCATGCGATGGACCGCTACAACATCCAGGGTGTAAGGCCGCTTGATCAACTGCTGGAGAACGCTGGAGTATCACCTGGTGATGTTGTTGCCGTTATCGCGACCCACCTCCACTTCGATCACATCGCGGGGGCCGTGACCGGCCGGGAGGACGATTCACAGGATCAGGCCCTGCTGCCGGACCTGTCGAAAGGGGGAGAAGAGAACCTGCTCCCCGCTTTGCCTGAAGCCAGGCTTTACATCCAGAAGATGGAGTTGGAGGCGTCACGTCAACCCGATCTCAGGACGGCCTCATACATGGCGTCTCATGTCGCGCAGGTCTATGAACGCGAAAACCGGCTTGTCCTGCTGGAGGGAAACAGTCAGCTCTTCCCCGGGATACGGGTGGAGCATACCGGCGGGCATACCGCGGGACACCAGGCGGTCTGGCTGGAAGGTTCAGACGCATCATTCCTCCTCACTGGTGATCTGATTCCCACAATGTCGCATGTACGCAGTGAGGTGCTTGAAGGAGTTGATTTTGAACCGGCGGCCACCGCCAGAACCAAAGCCGCGCTTCTGGCGCAGGCGGCTGCCACCAGTGCCTATCTGACATTCTATCACGCTCCCCGGGTTCATTGGGGACGAATCCGTACCGGCCCCTCCGGCACCTACGAGCTGGTCGAAATGTCTACGGTGCCGTCGGGTACAGCCTCCAGGACACCGAAAGAATGAACATTCACGCCATACGGGAAGAGAGTCAGGCATGAGCTCCGCCAATGCTGAACCGGTCATTCTGAGTGCCGTTCGCACACCGATCGGGAATTTCCGGAAAGCGTTAAGCAAATTCACGGCACCGCAGCTGGGGGCGATCGTCATCAGAGAGGCCATCGAGCGGGCAGGGATCGATGGCAGTACGATCGATGAGGTGATCATGGGGCAGGTCCTCCAGGGAGGTTCCGGCCAGGCGCCGGCTCGTCAGGCGGCGATCGGTGCCGGACTTCCGGCGAGCATACCGGCAACCACGGTGAACAAGGTATGCGGCTCAGGTCTCAAGTCGGTGATGCTGGCTTCGAGCATGATCAAGGCAGGTGATGGCGCGGTCTTTGTCGCGGGAGGGCAGGAGAGCATGAGTAACGCCCCCTACATCCTGAAGACCGCCAGATCAGGGATGAGACTCGGTCACGCCGAGGCGACGGATCTGCTGATCGATGACGGACTCTGGTGCGGGTTTAATGACTGTCACATGGGCGAACTGGCCGAGTACACGGCCGAAAAGGTGTCCCTTTCACGTGAAGAACTTGATGAATTCGCCGCGAACAGCCAGAGAAAGGCCGCAGAGGCACAAGCGGCCGGGAAATTCGAAGATGAGATCGTTCCGGTAGAGATACCCCAGAGGATAGGCGATCCGCTTCAGTTCACCGAGGATGAGTTCATACGACCCGGCACAACCGCGGAATCACTCGGGAAACTGCGTCCGGCTTTCACCAGGGATGGTATCGTAACCGCGGGCAATGCCTCCGGCATCAACGACGGGGCGAGCGCGCTCGTGGTGGCCGCCCGGGCAACAGCGGAGGAGGCTGGCGCGCCGATCATGGCCCGGATCACCGGATACGCACAGGCCTCCATCGAGCCGAAGGAGATCTTCTTTGCGCCGATCAGGGCCGTACAGATACTGATGGACAAGTTGGGAGCGTCGATAGGGGATTTCGATTGTATCGAGGCCAACGAGGCGTTTGCCGCTCAGGCGCTTGCTGACGGAAAGGAACTGGGTTGGGACTGGGACAGGGTCAATGTTCACGGTGGCGCGATCGCACTGGGACATCCGATAGGAGCCAGCGGTGCCAGAGTGCTCACGACACTGCTCTATGCCCTCAAGGACCGGGGTGAGAAGAGAGGACTGGCAACGCTCTGTCTTGGCGGCGGAGGCGCGGTAGCGCTCGCAGTTGAGATCGAGGATTGAAGTGTCATGTCAGGTGACAGGGCACTAGTTATCTGAAGGAGAGAGGATTCACATGGCTATCGAGCACTATGCGATAATCGGCGCCGGCACCATGGGTAACGGAATCGCGCACATTGCCGCCTTGCAGGGTCGCGCGATAACGCTGGTTGATGTTTCCCAGGAATATCTCGACCGCGCGCTCGCCGCGATCGAGAAAAACCTCGGGCGCCAGGTGAGCAAGGAGGTCATCGACCAGGAAGCGGCTGACACGGCCCTGGGACTGATCACACCATCTCTCACAATCGAGGATGTCGGTGGAGCGGATCTGATCATCGAGGCGGTCATTGAAAAATTTGACGCGAAGGCGGAACTGTGGAGCCAGATCGACGCGATTGCGGGCGAGAATGCGATACTTGCCAGCAACACGTCGAGTATCAGTATCACGCGTCTGGCAGCGTTGACGAGCGCGCCGCATCGATTCATCGGTATGCATTTCTTCAACCCGGTGCCGATGATGAAACTGGTTGAGGTCATTCGTGGACACCAGACGGATGATGTGACCACGCATGCCGTGATGGATGAGGCTACAGCGCTCGGGAAGACTCCGGTCGAAGTCAATGACTATCCGGGATTCGTTGCCAACCGCGTGCTGATGCCGATGATCAATGAGGCGATCTATGCGCTCATGGAGGGCGTGGCGGAGGTTGAGGCGATCGATACGGTCATGAAGCTGGGCATGGCACACCCGATGGGGCCGTTCACCCTGGCGGATTTCATCGGTCTCGATGTCTGTCTCGACATACTGGAAGTATTGCACCACGAACTGGGCGATCCGAAGTACCGGCCGTGCCCGCTCCTCAGGAAGATGGTTGCGGCCGGGCATCTCGGCCGGAAGACCGGAATGGGTTTCTACGAATACAACATCTAGTGTCATGTCAGGTGACAAACGTCGGCACCGAGAGTGATGCCGGGCCCGGCCTGCAAGGCGCGGCGACGAGGCATAGCGGTGGCTATGGCGAGGAGGCGGAACGCAGCCGGTCGGGATTCGGCGCCGCTCGAATGCGAC
>SDBT01019277.1_pt1 | contig 10695 bp, 8 predicted proteins | sample 2277101 | NCBI WGS metagenome assembly SDBT01 (sample SAMN10404973, study PRJNA504765) | marine sediment metagenome | isolation source: marine sediment core GS10_PC15, 103 cmbsf | place: Arctic Ocean: Southern Knipovich Ridge | collected 2010
CCGCCCGCCGCAGAGTGTTTCTATAGCGATCCCGTTTCGCTGCAGCAGCTGCAGGATCGAGGTTACCGGATTCGCCTCAATGGCCGACGCCGGTCTAATGATACGAATAATCGATGACATATCAAAAACTACAGCGAACAGCCTGAAACGATCAAGTGCTCTTCCCTTTGTACCGAAATTTAAAAAAGTGAATCTAGAAATCATCGATGAACGGCTTTACACGACAATAGACGACCCGCAGCTTCTGAAGCTTATTCATATAACCCGGGATCTGTTCGAAAACCACTTCGACCGCACCTGGTTTTCCCTGATCATCGATGGGTTGCCTATTGACTTCAGGACGGTCCGGGAAATTAGGGAGCTGGTGTCTATGGAATCGATTCATCCGGGAGACGAGCGGGTCATCTACCAGGGGGTGCTGGAGTTGGAACAGTTTGTCCGGCATGTCCGCCAATTCCTGCTTCCCGATCTCAAGGAACGTTTGCGGGTGTCCTGTCTCTTTCCCGATCGCATGGTCAAGGACAAAACCGCATATATAATACGCCGTTTTGTGGTTTACACATTTCCATATAATCTCCAGCGCCTGGCTAATCTGGCCGGCGAGCTTAGAAGCCATCTATTGCGTAAATATCCCTACCTGTGTGTGACCTGAAAACCTTAAATGACTGAAGCCGGATCCGGGAAACTGCAGCGGGAGGTGGAGCGTTACCATGCCCTTAGCACCCGTCTGGTGGAAGGATTAGAGCGGGTTATCCGTGGAAAGAGGAAGGTTCTCGAGTACCTGGTAACCGTTCTCCTGGCCGGCGGACATGTGCTGATCGAGGACGTGCCCGGACTGGGAAAAACCACCCTGGCAAAAACTATGGCGCGGCTTATTGCCAGGACAAAGCGCACGCCCATCAAGTTTCGGAGGATCCAGTTTACACCGGACCTGCTTCCCTACGATATTACCGGGGTTGATATTTTTGATCCGGAGAGTCGGCGTTTTCTGTTCCGGCCGGGACCGGTTTTTGCCAACATCGTGCTGGCCGACGAGATCAATCGAACTACGCCCAAGGTCCAATCCGCTCTCTTGGAAGTGATGGCAGAGAAACAGGTTACCGTGGGAAATAAAACCCATATCCTGGAGCCCCTCTTTTTTCTGATTGCTACCCAAAACCCGGTCGAGACCGACGGCATCTATCCACTGCCCCTGGCTCAACTGGACCGTTTTCTCATGAAGATCGAGATCGGTTATCCGGAGGAGGAGGATGAGGTCGGCATTGTGCGGGACGACCCGGCCTTTCAGGTTCTGCCGACCGTCAAGACGGTGTGCACCAGGGAAGAGGTGCTGGCCGCGCAATCGGTTGTGGACCGCATCTTCTGCGACGAGCGGCTCCTGCGTACAGCCGTGGCCGTCTCGGTAAGCAGCCGCAGGCACCGTGGTGTGGAGCTGGGCTGTTCCCCCCGGGCCAGTCTGATGCTAGTCCGGGCTGCCCGGGCTTATGCCCTGGTTAAAGCCCGGTCCTACTGCATTGATCAGGACCTGATCGACCTGGCGCCCCTGGTCCTGGCCCACCGGCTGCGCCTGAAAGACATTCGCCTCGATCCCGGGTCCTTGATGAGGGAGATTACACTCCATGAGCTTTCCCGGATCCGCTACTAGCAATAATCCCTCAAAATCTTGTTTTTTTTACAAGATTTTGAGGGATTATTGCCTGATCGATCGCTTTGGATCGCGTTGGCACTTCGCCTTCCTTTGAAAATTCCTTTTGGGTTGTGGGCGAAGCCAACGATACGACCTCTCTGGAAGAAGCCCTTTTACCTCACTCCCCGCGGAATGCTCCTATCTTTTCTTTCTGTCGGTTTTTTCATCCTTGGCCTGGTCCGGGCGGAACTGGCTACGCTGCTCTGGAGCAGCGGTTTTCTGCTGCTTATCCTGTACGCCCTGTTGGGCAACACCCTGTTCCGGCAGCTCACCCGTCTGAAGCTTAAGCGCGACAGGGTGAGCTGCCGTCTGCCCGGGGGCGGCTTTTTTCCCGGTGCGGAGAGCTGGGCGGAGATCAGGTCCAAGGTGGGACGCTTCCCGGGTTTTCAGATCCGGTATATTCAGGTTTTGAGTTGGCAGAACCGTCCGCCGATCCGCATCGAGACCGATCTGCACAGCGGACCCTGCCGCCGTCTGGTCGTTTTTAACTTAGGCAAGCGCGGCTGCTACAGGACGGCTTTCGCCCGGCTGCAGTTTAGCGATCTGCTGGGTTTTACCTGCAGCACCCTGGAGCTTCAGATGATGGAAATGGTGCGGGTGTTTCCCGGGCTGCACACCCTGGAGAAACGGCCCCCGAAGCCCGAAACCGGCGGCAGCGACACCCGCTTAAGACCCGACAGGCGGAACCCTGAAGATTTTCTCGAGCTCCGCAAGTACTTCCCCGGAGATGACATCCGCAGGATAAACTGGAAGATATACGCCCACCTGGATGAGCTGTTTATCAGGTTGGGGGAGCAGACCCCGCCGCCGGAGGCGAGATACCTGGTTGTTCTGGATGCGACGAATGTTTGTCTACCGGTCGAGCTCTCCGGCGATTACCTTGATGCCCTGGTTGAAGCCTGCGCTTCCTTATGCGAGCTGCTGCTGACAAAAGGGCTCGAGATTATCTTTGCCGGAAGCGGCGCCCCTTTAACAATTACCAGGGAAAACATGGACCAGCTGCTCTCGCTGCTTTCGGAAACCTGGTGGAAGGAAGCGGGTCATGTAGAACTTCCCGCGCAGGACACCTTGCAGGTTTTTCTCTTCTCGTCGCCGGGGTCCAACAATCTGGCTCAACTTGTCTCGGAAATGTCTTCCCGGAGCTGGACTGTCAACCTCTATTTCCAAGGCTGGCCGGCACCGGAAAAACGTCGGCGCTCCTTCAAGGAAATGCTGTTTCTGCCAGGAGGCACCGAGCCGCCGAGAGCGAAGGCGCGCAAAAAACGGGAATTCGACCATTTTGAAACCAGCCTGGCCCGGGAGGTCGCCAGGTATCGCCATCCGCCGTGGAGGCTCAAACATGTCGAAACGCTTTAGGTTTGAGCGGGGTTTCTGGGTCTTTCTCCTCAGGAATTTGCTGCTCTATTTTCTCCTGTTCTCCAGCTATCTCTACTTCCAAGAATCTCTGAGTCTGCCGTTCCTAAGCGCAGGCTTCATCCTGGCCGTACTCCTGGCTTTTCTGCTGGAACGGCTGGGTTTAAGGCTACTTCCCGCCTGCCTGGTGGCGCTGACAGCCCCCCTGGTCCTGCGCTTGATATTCTTTCTGGTTTTTAGGGTGCAGATATGGATATCGCCGGGGGTCTCGACGGATTTTTTCTTTTTCTACTTTGACAGAGATTTTTTTCCGGCGGTTTTTCCCTTGGTCCTGGTCTGGCTGTTCAATTTTCTAGCTCTGCGCAGGCAATCCTTTGTCACTCTCGAGGCGGGGCTCAATGCTCTGCTCCTGCTGCTCGTTTTCTGGTCTCAGGGTGGGTACAGGATGACCCTATACCCTCATCCTTCGCTCTATACCGCCGCCTTGTTGATCTTCCTTTTACTCGAGATTTTTGTGCTCATGTTGGTCCGCCGTCAAGGCCTGAATGAAACCTTCCGCTGGAAGGGCGAACTGCGCCGGCTTATACCCTTTCTCTGGGTGTTGTTGCCGCTCCTGGCCGTCCTGCTGATTTTTCTCCTGGGCCGCTTCAACCAGGGCGCCGTCCGCATTGGCGGCGGCTTGATGAAGCCCACCCTGTTCCGTTTCGATTTTGCCCAGTTTGTGAAGCTTCAGAGCGAGATAGAGCTGTCCGATGACCTGGTGCTTCTGTTCCGCAAGGAAGGACCGGCCGACCGGATACTGCTGCGCCGCTTTGTGCTCTCGGGGTTCGATCAAAAGAAGGGATTCTACCAGGTCCGGAAAAAGGCTTTCGAGCCCCTGCCCACAACGGTTCCTGATATCCCTGAAGAATTACCCGACCCGGGATACCGCGGGCGGGTGTCCGTAAGTCAGGAGTTTTTTTTCGTCAACTTCGACCCCAGCTCTCTGATAGGTATGAACCACCCGGTGCGGGTGGCTCCCCTAAAAAATTGGGATTCCTCCTCTTTCTTGAGAATCTACCGAGTCCTCTCCAGGGTCAGTAATGCAACGAGTGCTGAGCTTCTCGACCTTGAGCTTGTCGGGCTTACGCCCGAGCAGTTTCTCTACTATACCGAGTATGGCGACGAAGCGGCGATCAAAGAACTGGCCGAGAGAATTACCAGTGGTGTTTCCGGACACTATCTGAAAGTGCTGCAAATCCGGGACTATTTGAAACACAATTTTTTTTATTCTTTGAAGCCGGGCCTGGCGGCGGATGGAGATCAGCTCTCTCACTTTCTCTTTCAGAGTAAAAAAGGATATTGTTCCTATTTCGCCTTTGCCATGGCTCTGCTCTGCAGGAGCTTGAAGATACCTGCACGGGTCGCCGTGGGTTTCTATGTTTTCCCCGAGGCCGAGGTCCTCAATTTTTACGAGGTACGGGCCTACCAGGCCCACGCCTGGGTAGAGGTTTTTTTGGGGCCCTACGGTTGGGTCGAGTTCGATCCCACGTCAGAAGATATTGCCCCGGGAGAGGAGTTCAGCCTTCGCTTTGGATTCGACATTGAGAACCTGTCCACACTGATCGAAGAGATCCTGGAGAACCAGGACCGTTTGGTGGAACAGATGGACCCCGCACCGGAATTGCCCCGGCGGGCACTGCTTTGGGGTGCGGAGGTCCTTAAAGGCCTGGCCCTGGCAGCCAGGCTCTGGTACCTGACCCTGCCGGCCCTCTATCTGCTTTTTCTTGGCTTGAGCAAAGGTTGGCCGCTTCTGGCCACGATCTTTTCCCGGGCGCCGCACACCAAGGTAAAGCTCCTGTTTCATTGCAGCCTGGTCCGACTGCGCGGACTGGGTTTGCAGCAAGCACCGGAGGAATCTCAGGCGGAGTATGCCGACCGGTTGGATGCCGGGCACAACCTGGCCTTAAAACCCTGGACCGAAAGTTATCTAAAGGCGGTATTTGCGGAAGAGTTTGCGACAACGGACTACAAGCAAGCTTTCCGGGCCAGACAGTCTTTTAACCGGGCTTATCGCCGCTCTTTCAGCCTGCCTCTGCGGGCTTTGGGAATCCTGAATCCGCTGGCCGCCATGGGAATGGGGAGAAAAGGATGAGGCAGTTTGCAACAGGGTTGCTTGTAGCAAGGCTCCTGGCAACAAGACTGTTGACAACAAGGTTGCTGGCAGCAAGGCTCCTGGCAACAAGACTGCTGGCAACGGCACTGCTGTTCCTGTCCCCCCTGGTCCTTCCTGCGGACCAGGAACTGGACCGTTACTATGCTCGGGCAAAGGAAGCGATTGAGAAGGAGCGCTACGTTTCAGCGGTGGAAATCTTGGAAGAGGCTATGAAGCTCTATCCCCAAAACGCCGAACTGAATCTGATGCTGGCCGATCTGTACTACGACAAAAAGCTCTACCGATTGGCCCTTCAGGAATACTTGTCGGCTCAGGGGTTGGGAGAGGAGGACTACCGGACCCTGAGTCAACTGGCCCGCTGTTACGGCCAGTTGAACCAGGAAGAAGACTCGATCCGCACCCTCGAGAAGATCCTGACCCTTTATCCGGACAAGACGAGCGCCATTGACGACCTGGGCTGGATGTACTTCAAGACTCATCAGCTGGAGGCGGGGCGGGACCTGGTCCTGGAGGCGGTCGAGCGTTTAGGTCCCGATCGGGGGCTCTATATGACCCTGGGCACCATTTACTCAGGGCTGTACGATTATCCGCCTTCAAGGCAATTCTACCTGCTGGCTATCGAAGAAGCCGAACGGGCCGAAGACGCCTATTTTGCCTCGGTCGCATATTATAACCTTTCCCTGCTGGAGTACAAGTTTTATCATTTCAACTCGAGTTTTCGCTACACGGAAGATTCGATCTCAAGTGCCGACCGCGCCCCGGGCCACCTGGCCAGGGGAGAGCTGTACCAGTCACGAATGGATTTCGAGGCAGCCCTGGATGAATACAATCGAGCCCTGTCCACCGACCCAACCCCTTTGAGCCGGGTCAACCTGGCCCAGCTCTTCCGGAAGTTCGGACAGCTGGAGCTGGCCCGGCGCCATGCGGAGGAGGTGCTGGCCTCAAAAGACCAGTCCTGGATGTACTATTACGGCACCGATCTGCCGCGGCACACCAAGGACGTTCACGAGATTCTGGCCGATGTCTATCTCGGCCTGGCCAGAAGGGAGCGCCTGAAGCCGGAGACGTCCCCCTTTAAGCGGCTGCTCGGGTTATGGCGTTCTCTTAAGTTCAGACTTACCGCCTACTATCATCGCCAGAAGTTCAGGCTCTATTCGCTTCAGGTGGGGAACGCCTATCTGGAGGAACAAAACAATTTGGACGCCTACTGGGAGTTCTTTAAGGCCAACGAGGCCTATAGATCCATTGCCCTGAAATACCTGGCCAAAGCCCGCGACATAGAAGTGCGGCTGGCTCCTCAATCTGCAGCGTACTATCTCCAGGAAGAGGCCCATCTTCTGGGACGTGCCGATCTTCAGGAGCAGGCCCTGGCCAGGCTGGATCCCTTCTGGGAGAAGGAAGCGATTTTTACATCGCTCGAGTATCTGCTGCCGCTGCTCCCCAGAGGCAGCTCACCAGGACGTCGGGTTATAAACCGAATGTACACTATAAATTCCGGCGGACTCCAGCAGATCGGAGTGGGACTGCCCCTGTTGCTCCAGTTTAAGGGGGACCAAATCGAGGGGGCCTGGAAAAGAAAACTGCTGCGGTTGTTGAAAAAAACGGGGTCGGAGATAACCGAGCGCCGGGGAACGGAAGGGTTCCGCTACACTCTGTCCCTGGACACCAATATGGGAAAGGTCAGTCTTACCTTGAGCGATGGGGTGGGCGGGAAGATTCTGGACAGCAGTCTGGTGGATACCGGCAGCGGTTCGGCCGGAAAGAAGGCGCTCGAGTTGGTCCGTGGAATTGCAGCCCTTCTCTATTGAAGCTTTATCAGTTCATCCCGAACAAAGAACGGCAGTGGTCGACTCCGCCCATGGTCAATCAGGTCTACCTGGTCCGGATTGTTAGTGATCTCGCCGATAATCGCGGCGCCCACACCCGTTTCGATCAGGGTGCGGCAGGCCTTGTCCGCCTCGCCGGGAGAACAGGTAAAAAGCAGGGTACCGGAGCTGAGCAGACCCAGGGGATCGAGATCGAAGAAAGTGCAGAGCTGTTTCGTTGGTGTACGAATCGTGATTTTTTCCAGAAAGACCCGCACCCCGACGCGGGAACGGGAAGCGATCTCGTGGATGCTGGTGGCTATACCCCCTTCGGTGGGATCGTGAGCCGCGCCTACGGCGACAGGCTCCAGGATGCGTCCTTCGGCGGCGACAGAGATCTTTTTGATCCAGCTTAGGACTTCACGAAATTTTTTTGGCCCCAGGAGCTTCCTGGCTTCCTCCGGTCTCTCTCTGGCGATGAGCGTGCTTCCCTCCAGGCCGGCCCATTTACTCATAACCAGAAGCTCGCCCGGGCGGGCATTAGCGGTTGTCGTGGGGTTTTTTTTCAAGAAGCCCACGGCCTGGGCCGAGACAACGATGCGGTTGACTGCCGGGCTTACTTCGGTGTGTCCGCCGACCCAGAGGATTCCGGAAGCAGCCGCCGCTTCCTGAATCTCCTTGAACACCTGCTCCAGCCGAGACCTTTGAGTCCCCAGGGGCAGCAGAATGGTCGTGGTCAGGTAATGCGGCCTGCCGCCCATGGCTACGATGTCATTGCTGTTTACCGCCACGGCGTAGGTCCCGATATAAATTTCAGTAAACGTAATGGGATCGGCTGTAATCACCAGGCTCGGAGCGCCGCGCACCACGGCGGCGTCTTCCCCGGCCGCTGCCCCGACAATGACACCGGCATCGTTTCCCTGGCTATTGCTGCCTCGAGCGGTATGTTTGAGCAGTTTTTTTAACAGGGCAGGGGGAACCTTCCCTTCTGCCAGGGTCTCCTTCATGGTAAGGAGCATAGCGAAAAATCGGCGTGTGTGGAAGCGGGTTGTGGGCTGTAGCCTTCGATGTACTTCTGCTGTGATACAATGTTATTGATCTTGACTTCTTTGCATAGGTCAATAGAATGAAATAGTAATGACAGGAAGGGCGCAGGAGTACAGGCAAAGATTCGCCGATCAGGCGATTCGCTTTAATCCCTACACTATCAAGAAGATGGGTCTACTGCAGTCGCAGACAATTCTTCAGCTGCAAGACTACATGCTCATCTGTGCTCCCTACCAGATGTCCATACGCCAGATTGTGCTCCTGGTTATTCTGAGCGGAGAAGAGATCAAGTTTTTTCAGCAATTCCAAAAAAAGGCGGCCGGCTTGACTATCTCCTTTCAGAAATCCGGCACCGCCAGCCCATTGGATTTCCAGATACGGGGTAATCTCACTCGAATCGGTCCGGTCAAGGGTAAGACCAACGTCTGTATGCTGGACGTAAGTTACAGCGACTGCCCGGACGAGCTGGTCGAGATCATCGGCGACAACCTTTTGGCGTTTCAGTCGCTTAAGGGTCAGTATGAAAGTTTCAAGAACCGGACCATGGAGATCAACGAATTAACGGCCCAGGTTCTGCGTTTCAACAACTACGTGGAAAGCCAGATCGGTGGACAGAAAGTCCAGACCCGTCTCGTTTCATTATCAGCCGGGCAGATTATTCTGGAGATACCGGCGGCTGTTCGGGGGCTTCAAGAGGGGCAGAAGATCTTTTCCAAGCTCTATTTCCAAACCTATCAGTTTGTAGTCAACGGCCAGGTCGTGGGAATCGAGAATGCGGCCCGGGGGGACGAAAAGGCTACCATTAATATCGCCTTTTCTCCGGAACTGGTAGAGATACTGGACGATTACTTTTTCCGAGAGAGTTTTAATAAAAAAGAATAGGGCAGCGTGCCGGGCAAAGCAGCGGCTTCTTTCCTTGCGTTGTACAGGACGTGGACTCGTTACGCGGTAAAGCGGCGGCCTCCAACCCTCTGCAGGAGCTGAAGCGTTTCAAGGTCCCCTACCTATTTCCCTACCAGCGCCTGGTGGTCAGCAATATCCTGGAGGGATGCTCCCAGCTGGTGGTACTGCCCACTGGAAGCGGGAAATCGCTCTGCTTCCAGCTCTCCGCCTATCTCCTGCCCGGACCGACTTTGGTTGTCTTTCCTTTGCTGTCGCTGATAGCCGACCAGCAGCGTTATTTGCACGGTTTAGGGCTCGAGGCAGGAGTCATCAGGGGCGGTCAGACCGGGAAAGAGCGGGAGCGGCTCTGGAAGGGGCTCGAGCAGGGGTCGATCAAGCTGGTTCTCTCCAACCCCGAGGCCCTGCGTTCCGCCGAGGTACTGCGCCGGATCAGGGGATTTCACTTCAGCCATCTGGTGGTAGATGAGGCCCACTGTCTGGTGGAGTGGGGAACGACTTTTCGGCCAAGCTACCTGGGCCTGGGCCGCATGGCCGAGTATTCCCGTATTCCGCTGATCACCGCTTTTACAGCGACCGCCGCGCCCCGGGTACTGGACCAGATTAAAAGAATCCTGTTTGGCCGGGACTCTGTACAGCTAGTGCAGGGCAATCCGGACCGGCCGAATATTATCTATGACTTTGTCCCGACCCTGTCCAGGACCCACACAATGGTAGAGCTGACCCGCGGCGCGAAAACACCCTGTCTTATTTTCAGCCGCAGCCGTACCTCGGCCGAGATGAATGCTCGCTTGTTGAGGCGGCGGCTGGATCGCAGTGAGATTAATTTCTACCATGCCGGCCTGTCTGCGGCCGAGCGGCAGAGGATCGAGTCTTGGTTTTTCCGTTCCCGGAGGGGAATTCTCTCGGCCACCTGTGCCTATGGGCTTGGAATCGACAAGTCGGATATTCGCACCGTCATCCACAGCGATGTTCCGCCTACAGTTGAAGCCTATCTACAGGAGACCGGCCGGGGCGGGAGAGATGGGACCTTGACCAGGGCCTACCTGGTCTACTCTTACGCCGATTCCTGCTTCGGGAAGCAGCTTCGAGGCTGGGAGGGTGAACGGTTCCGGTACCTAATGGGCATTGTCCTGGACCCCCACCACTGCCGACGCCAGGCCCTGCTCTGTTCCTTCGGAGTCGAGGAGGTGGTATGTTCCGGCTGCGATGTATGCCTCGGGCGGGCGGCAACACTGCCGGAGCAGCTGGCGACCCTGGAAGATTTCTTTCGGCGGCACAAGTGGGTCTTTACCCGCCGCGAAGCGGTCCGGTACCTGGCGGGTACCCCCTGCCCGGGAGAGAACTGGACGAAGGAGGATATCAGCGAGGCAATTGGATCGTTAAAGGCCGCAGGTCTGCTGCGAATGACCGGACCCATTGCCCATGCGTTGGGCGGATATCAAGTCGGCCTCCTGACTGCAGGAAGGGTCAAATGGGATTGGGCCAGGGTTATGGGCTGTAGCCTTCGATAGGTTGTTTGTAGCTAGATTTTAACCACTTTCCCGCTGCGCAGGCAGCGGGTACACACCTTAAGGGTGGTCTTGGTCCGACCCACCATGGTCCGAACCTTTACCAGGTTCGGTTTCCAGGTTCTGCGGGTCGTATTGTGGGCGTGACTGACATTGTTGCCGGTGATTGTCGATTTTCCGCATATTTCGCATCGTCGAGCCATATATTCCTACCTTAACGTATTGTCTGAGCCGGAC
>SDBT01019278.1_pt1 | contig 10694 bp, 13 predicted proteins | sample 2277101 | NCBI WGS metagenome assembly SDBT01 (sample SAMN10404973, study PRJNA504765) | marine sediment metagenome | isolation source: marine sediment core GS10_PC15, 103 cmbsf | place: Arctic Ocean: Southern Knipovich Ridge | collected 2010
TTTACTTCGCTTATCTTAGAGACATCGACCTTTTGGATGAGAATCTTCCTTCCCAATTTTTCTATCTTCTTAGCCACTTCCTTTAAGTTCTCCAGATTGATGTCACAGGCTACAATATCTGCCCCTTCTTTAGCCAGAGCAAGGGTGATAGCCTTACCGATCCCCCTTCCTCCTCCAGTAACCATGGCCACCTTATCCTTCAAGCGCATCTTTTTACTCCTTCAATGCCTTTATCGTTTCTTCCAGGCTGGCTTTATCTCCAACATTTAGGGCCTTTACTTCCCTATCTATTCTCCTCAAGAGGCCGCTTAGAACTTTCCCCGGACCAACTTCAACAAAGGTATCGAGGCCATCTCCAATTATTCTCTTCATAGAATCTTCCCAACGGACAATGCCACATACCTGATCGATGAGAGCTTTCTTTATACTTCCTGCATCTCTAACATAATCAGCGCTTACGTTGGCCACTAAAGGAATTTTAGGGTCAACAAAATTAGTCCTCTCAATCTCCTGGGCTAACTTATCTCTCGCCGGCTCCATTAATGGGGAATGCCAGGCGCCAGAGACCTTCAGGGGAATGGCCCTCTTCGCTTCTGCCTCTTCCGCCATTTTAACCGCTTCATCAATTCCTCTCTTTTCACCCGAGATAACCACCTGGCCAGGGGAATTCAGATTGGCGATGACTATTATCCCAACAGAAGAAGCTTTCTTACATATCTCCTCCACTCTGCCAATATCCAATCCGATGATGGCTGCCATTCCACCGGGATGTTCTGTCGCTGCCTGGTGCATAAACTCCCCTCTCTTCCTTACCAATTTTAATCCATTTTCAAAGTCTATTGCTCCACTGGCTACTAAGGCCGAGTACTCACCGAGACTGTGTCCAGCAGTAACCTCTGGGGTTATCCCTTTCTCTTTCAATACTTCATAGCAGGCCAGATTCACCGTAAATATTGCTGGCTGGGCATTTATGGTTTCTTTTAACTCCTCCTCTGGGCCTTCAAAGATTAGTCTTGTTAGATCTATTCCCAGGACCTCATCTGCTCTCTGGAATATTTCCTTTGCTTTAGGGAAGTTATGGTATAGCTCCCTCCCCATCCCCTTTTCCTGTGAGCCCTGCCCGGGAAAGATAAAGGCAATCTTTGTCATAAAGAAATCCTATTATTCATTAGGCTGGTGTCTTGTTGTCAACGAGGTTAGACGATGACCAAAACGAGATAGGTAACCCTTCAACGATATTCTTTCCCACCTTATAACAGAAGAAGCCCAGGTAAAGCCACCACCAAAGGCAACTAAGATAATCAGGTCTCCTCTCTTTATTCTTCCCCTCTTCACCGCCTCATCCAGGGCAAGAGGGATGGAGGCTGCAGAGGTATTGCCATATCTATCGAGATTGATAAAGACCTTCTCCGGAGGAAGACTCAGCCTTTTGGCCACAGCATTGATAATCCTTAGGTTTGCCTGATGGGCGATGAGCAGAGAAAGATCTTCTATTCTCACCTCCGCTCTCTTCAATCCTTCAATGGCAGCCGCAGTCATGGACTGGACCGCAATCTTAAAGACCTTATTCCCCTCCATCTTCATGTAATGGAGTCTTTTGTCTACGGAGTCCCGAGTAGTTGGAATGCGTGAACCACCAGCCGGGACCCAGAGGAGGTTCCAGTTTCCTCCATCTGCCCGGAGGTAAGTGGAAAGAATCCCCTGCCCTTTTTTGGCCGGTTTCAATACTGCTGCTCCCGCTCCATCACCGAAGAGAACGCAAGTATCTCGATCCTCCCAGTCCGTGATTTTGGATAGAACCTCAGAAGCAATAACCAGGACAGTATTATACTCCTCAGAGGCGATGAACCCCCGAGCAATAGAGAGACCATAGATGAAACCAGAGCAGGCAGCCTCCAGATCAAAGGCCGCGGCTTTTTTTGCCCCCAATCTATCCTGGATGAGGCAGGCGGTGGAAGGAAAGGGCATATCTGCAGTGATGGTAGCAACGATAATTAAGTCCAGTTCCTCTGGTTTTACCCGAGCATCTTTCAAGGCTCTCTTGGCTGCTTCAAAACCAATATCTGAGGCGGCTGTCTTATCATCTGCGATGTGGCGTTCCCTTATCCCTGTTCTCTCCATAATCCACTTGTTAGTAGTATCAATCATCTTCTCCAGGTCTTTATTGGTCAAAATCCTCGGTGGGACATAGGAGCCAACACCAACAATCTTAGCCGACCTCATATCTTCTCCTTTCTAATACTCTCTACGATGTGGGCGTTCACTTTATGGTTGATGAATTCACCCGCTACCCTCAGAGTATTCTTTACTGCTAAGGCTGGGGCTCCGCCATGGGTTATGATACATACCCCGTTAATCCCCAGAAGTGGCGCCCCCCCATACTCCGAATAATCTATCCTTTTCTTTAACGCCCGATAGGCCCCCATTGATAATAGAGCACCGAGCTTGCGCAAAAAATTCTTGGCGATTTCCTTCTTAAGTATTCCCTGGATGGTCTCAGCCAAGCTCTCTGCAGTCTTCAAGACTATGTTGCCTATGAAGCCATCGCAAACGATGACATCCACAGAGCCATTGAAGATATCCCTTCCTTCAACATTCCCAATAAAATTTAAAGAGGTCTTCTCTAATAAATCGTAGGTGGTCCTGGTTAATTCATTTCCCTTAATCTTTTCCTTTCCTACACTTAAAAGCCCAACCCTGGGTTTTTCTATTTCCAGAATTTCTTTAGCATAGGTATTTCCCATGATGGCGAACTGGAGAAGATGCTGAGGTTTGCAGTCTACATTCGCTCCCACATCGGTCAGTATTGAGACCCCATGTATATGGGGCATTAAAATAGCAATGGCGGGACGTTCTATTCCCTCCAGTGTCCCTAAGACCACCTTGGTAGCCACCATGGCGGCTCCGGTATTCCCGGCAGAGACAATGGCCTGGGCCTTTTTTTCCTTCACCAGCCTGGCCGCCACCATAATACTAGAATCCTTCTTCTTACGTAGAGCGGTGGTGGGCAACTCATCCATCTCCACTACTTGAGAGGCATGAATAATAGAAAGAGAAAGTCCTTTAGTAGGATATTTAGATAATTCCTTCTTTACCCTCTTTTCATCCCCAACCAAGATTATTTCTAAATCTCTGTATTCTTTTAAAGCCTGGATGGCCCCCTCAACTATTACTCCAGGAGCCCGGTCGCCTCCCATGGCATCCAGAGCAATCTTCATCCCGCTCCTTTTGCTATATTCATCCTACATCTTTTGCTATTCACCCCGCACCTTTCTGCTACGAAAGGATACTTTAAAGTAAAAGGTGCAGGGTTCAATTCCTTCTCCTCACTTAAAGGTGCGGGGTTCATCTATTTCTTCTTCTCCTTCTTCTTTTTGAGAGGGATAATCTCCCTTCCCGCATAGTAGCCACATCCTGGGCATACCCGATGGGGAAGTTTGGGAGCTCCGCACTGGGGACAACGGGATAGATTCACTGTTCTCAACTTCCAGTTCGCCCTCCTCTTATCCCTTCTCGACTTGGAATGCCTCCTCTTAGGCAGCTGCAGAATAATAACCATACCTTCGAGAAGTTCCATTTTACCCAAGGGTTTTTCTTTGAAGGCGAAGATAACCATTCCCACTATCAACAATAGAACGCCTGTTATGATTATCCTACTAATGTTTGCTTTTTTCATATTTACTCCCTTTTTAGTTTGCTTTGTCATTCTATCAGAATAAAAAAATTTGTCAAGTTTGAAGAGAAGTAATAGCTACCAGATTGATGATATCTTCGACACTACAGCCCCGGGAGAGATCGTTCACCGGTTTTGCCAATCCCTGCAAGATAGGACCGATGGCCTGAGCACCAGCCAATCTCTGAACCAACTTATACCCGATGTTCGCAGAGTTTAGATCGGGAAAGATTAAAACATTTGCTCTTCCGGCAATGGAGCTTTGGGGTGCTTTCTGGAAAGCGACCTCTGGCATAAGAGCAGTATCTGCCTGAAGCTCCCCATCGACCAAAAGTCCTGGCGCCTTCTCTTTGACTATCTCTGTTGCCCTTACTACTTTGTCAACTAATTTATGCTTGGCACTTCCCTTTGTAGAAAAGGAGAGTATGGCTACTCTCGGTTCACAATTCATCAAATCCTTTGCCGTCTTGGCAGAAGCGATGGCAATATCTGCCAATTCCTCTTCATTTGGATCAGGAAGGATAGCGCAATCGGCAAAAATTAATATCCCATTCTCTCCAAATTGCTTATCCTTTAAAATCATAAGGAAGGAACTTGATACCTTCTTCACTCCGATAGCGGTCTTTATGATCTGTAAAGCAGGTCTTATGGTCTGGGCTGTAGTATGGACTGCTCCAGATATCGAACCATCTGCCTCGCCTCTCTTAACCATCATAGCCCCATAAAAGAGAGGCTCCTTCATAATAGAAAGAGCCTCCTCCTTGCTTATTCCCTTCTCTTTTCTAAGTTCACCATAGGTATTCGCGTAATCCTCTAATTGTTCTGATTTCTCTGGCTCAATAATCCTTGTCTTTCCAATATCTACATTCAGAGATTGGGCTTTATCTTTTATCTTTGATTCCTTTCCCAAAAGGATTATCTCTGCTATCTCTTCCTTCAGAACCCGGGCCGTTGCTTTAATGGTTCTCTCTTCCTCTCCCTCAGGAAGGACAATCCTCTTGGGATTTTTTCTCGCCCTTTCCCTAATCTCTCTCAATAGCTCCATTCCAACACCTGCCTGCCCCGTAGGAGCGAAGCGACTTTTCTGGGATAACCCGATTACCCGATCACCTGTATTCTAAGCACTGCGAAGAATGTAGCCAGCTCGTCTGGCGTCTAACCTGATAACCTGATTTACTACTTCGCCAGCTTCTCCTTCAGCCTCTCCTCTACCGCCTTGGGAACCAACTCGCATAACGAGCCACCGAAACTCACCACTTCCTTAATCATGCTTGAGGAGAGATAGGAATATTTAGCAGAGGGCATCATGAATACCGTCTCAACTTCCTTATTCAACTTCCTATTCATCAATGCCATCTGGAACTCATACTCAAAGTCGGAGATGGCCCTCAATCCTCGGATAATGACCTTTGCTCCAATCTTCTTGGCATAATTGACCAACAGGTCATCGAAACTGTCGATCTTTATATTCTTAAGATCTTTAGTAACCCCTCTTAACATATCAATCCTCTCCTCCACACTGAAAAGGGGCTTCGTCTCTGGATTCTTCACTACCGCCACTATCAGTTCATCCACAATCCCTAAGGCGCGTTTGATTAAATCAATATGACCATTAGTTACTGGATCAAAACTTCCTGGATAGACAGCAATCTTCTTCATATAGCCTCCTCGCTCCGCTCGGACAGTTTGTTAGTTGGTTAGCACGCTCATTACATTCGCTTTAGTAGTTAGTATTTCTTTACTAACTACTATAGGTAACGAAGTTGCCGTCCTAACTACTAACTAACTTTTACTTCCTTACTTTTCGGTAGAAAGTAAGGATCGTATCTCCGTATCTTTCTTGTCTAATCTGAATTAGCGAGTTGATTTCTCTGTCTAAATTAAGTGATTTATGGTGTTCGGTGATGATCAAAGTGGGAGGTTTTAATATATCACTTTTTGCCAGTGCTTGCAAGGTATTTTTTACTAATCTGCTTTCGTAAGGTGGGTCTAGAAATATTATATCGAATCTCTTCTTTCCCTTGCTCAGATTATCGATTGCTTTCAGGACATTATTTCGAGGAATTCTGGAAACTTTCTTAGAAGACACTAAGCCCAAATTCTCTTGAATAAGCCTGACGGAGGCTATATGATTATCAATAAAGATGACCTCTTCCATCCCCCGACTTAAAGCTTCAATCCCCATCTGGCCACTTCCCGCATATAGGTCAAGAAAACTTGAGCCAACTATCCTATTGCCCAGAATATTAAATAAGGCCTCCTTCACCCGCATCGGGGTAGGCCTCATCTTAACGCTCTTCAGAGTCTTCAGCCTTCTTCCCCCAAACTCGCCCCCGATTACCTTCATTTTACATTGACCATTTTACAATGAACATTGCTCTTTTTGAATCGGAGAATCGGTGAAGTGAGGAATCGGTGTATTTCGCTTTTACTTCGTTGCTCCATCACCCCGTTTCCCCGTGTCTCCGTATCCCCGTTTCTCTCCTTACCCACTTTCACACCTGCTCACTTTCCCACTCTCCTACTTTCCTACTCATAACCCCTGATTAAAGAGACTGAAGAATAGTGGTTAAGTTGCAGCGAATACAACCTATCTTTTCGTTTCCACAGTAGTCGTTAAATATCTGGTAAAGGGCCTGCTGGTGACGGGCACTATTTTTGAACGGAGTGAAAAAACAAGGTTCCTGAGCAAAGCGAAGGGCTTCCTTATTTATCTTCTTTCTACCGAAGAGATGGTGGGTAACGAACCTCGTGATTCGGTCATCTACTAAAGAGGGTTGGGAGGTATAGATGCGGTGTAATATCTTTTCCAGTCCCCGATCTTTCTTCTTTCGGGCATAAGCGAGCATGGCCGGGATGAGGGCGTTAATGAGGATGATAACTACCCGCTCCTTTCCGATGAGTCTCACTGGTCCCTTTCTCCTTCTCCCTCCCCAAGTATAACGATAGCTCCAGTAATCCTCCCCTTCTGAATTGAAAATCTCCACTAGGTATTTAAGCGATATTTTCTGATTAACTATGGCTTTCTTAAAGAGATTAAAGATATTTCTATTGGAGTATCTGGTTAAGAAATAGCTCATCCCCGCTATTCTCCGGCTGGGGAGATTGGCCGGCCTCATCTGTAGAGACCTCCATCCCTGGGACTCCATTACTCGAGCCTGGAATCTTTCAGGCATCCTTTCCCACAATTTCCTTAATTCCCGGAGATACCTTATGCTCTCTCGGTCATATCCTTTTTGAGGCTTTTCAGGCAATAATCCGGAGACTCCAAAGAAGAGTGCCTGAAGGCTCTTCGCCTTCTCTTTAGCAGTTGCTTTTTGCAATATCCCTCGAATATCCTTAATGGTTACTCTTTGGGCCAATTCCAGAAACTCCTCTTTCAACCCCTTGTACCCCAGGCCAATCATAATCCCTTCATAGAGGGCCTTTTTCCAGCCGACATTATCTGCCCTTTTTCTGAAGTATTCTGCTTTCTCTAAAATGCGGGCATCCCCCGCTAAGTTAAGAAATTGGTTTATCTTCTCTGGATCTGCCTCTTTAATCTCTGGATAGCAGGGGCCAAAATCAGTGCTACTGGCTAAGGGATACTTCTCTGGACTTATACTTTCTTTAAGTGTCTCTAAGTCATTAGAGAGATAAGGAAAGAGGATTAGCTGGGGTATTTTCCGGCCCCTTATGTCCTGAACAGATTTTTTATCTCTATTATCCCAGAGAGCAATATGAAGGATTATCTTGCCATAGCGAGGGTCCCTGTGGTGACCGTGTCCCTTCCAGTCTGAGGTATAGACATGAGCCTCGATCTCACCTTCCAATCGTTTCCCTTCTATCTCTATCACTGCCTGGCGAAAGTCTGCTCCTTCCCCTGTATTCCACCACCCAGGTGAGATAATCTTTATTTTTCTACCATTCAGGGTCTTGAGCCTATTCTTCTTGATTAACTGATCCAGCCAGATGCACCTTACCAGTCTCTCCCTAATCCTCTCTGGTGCTTTTTCCCTTACCAATAACGTTTCATCCCGTAAGTGGTAATAGCGATCAGAAAAACAATGCCCCTCTTCTTCCATTTTACTATTTTCCTATTGGTTTGTAATATTTTGTAGGGTCTGTTTTGAGCAAGGTTTATTTGCGTGCAATTTGCGTGCAATTTGCGTGCAATCTATTTTAGGAGATATCTTATTGCTTTACCTACACCTTCTCGTTTTATTAAATTTAGTTTTTCTAATTTAGCAAGATCATAATTTGCTGTTCTTAAAGAAACATTAACTAAATCAACATATTTTCTCCGAGTGATAAATTCTTCTTTTAACAAATATCTTAATACTTTTGTTTGCCTGTGGTTTAAACTATACTGTTTTATTTTCTCTTCCAATACCTCTTTTTTAATGGCGTTTTCTCCTTTAAGCTTCACTTCCGCCATTTGCGATCTTAGCCCTTCAGTAAAATACTCCAGCCAGTGGGTTATGTCCATATTATGCTCTCGCACTGATTGAATAGCCTTATAGTATTTTCCTCTACCTTTATCGTAATATTCGGAGAGGCTAAATAACCTTTTGAAATCATAACCTGTCTTATAAAGAATAAGGGTAGATAATAGCCTGGCCGTGCGACCGTTTCCATCTAAAAAGGGGTGAATGTGAACAAATTGAAACTGGGCAATACCTGAGATTATTATTGGAGAAAGATTGCTAGGATTATTTAACCATTCTACAAACTCCTTCATTAATCCGGGTACCTTTGAAGCAGGAGGCGGAGTATAGATTATCTCTCCTGTCAAAGAGTTAACGACATAGTTCTGTATTTTCCGATACTTTCCAGGATTAGCTATCTTGCCCCTGACATCTTTCACCAGAATCCGATGTATCTTTTTAATTAATCCCTCGGTTATCGGTCCTCCTTTACCCAAATATTGAGAGACAAATTCCATGGCCTTTCTATAATTTAATAGTTCCTTTCTATCATCAGCCTTTACTCCCGTGACCTTTCTGCCAGTCAGAATTTTTCTTGCCTGGTCTAAAGTTAATTGAGTGCCCTCAATATGGGTTGAGTAATGGGTTTCAGCAATCAAAGCCTGGCTACGCATTTGGGTAAGCCAGTTTTCCTTTAGTTTTGTGGCTTCCAAAAATCCCCTCACCCTTTCTATATGGGTAAGGTTATTATTAATTCTGCTAGTAATAGAAAACTTTGGTTTAAGCATTTTCGTTCTCCTAAAATTATTCCTCTTAACTTTTCGTTTGGTCTTATTCAAAAGTGCTTTTGTACTTGTGAAGAATAACTCCTTATTCTGTTTAATAGTGGCTAATTTCGCCGGGGGCGGATCTGCCTCTGGCATGACGTACGAATTAGCCTATCTCTACTCTCGACGATTTCGCTATAATGAAATTTCTTCGTAAAAATTATATTTTGACTGACATTTCTGTGTTATCTGCTGTTTTGGATAGCAACTCGTCACTTAAGCTGCGCCTTTACTTTGGGGCGGATACTGACCCTTCTATAATCTTATCAGGAGGTGAATTCTTTGGTTTCATTTCCTTGCTGTCTGATAACCTAATCTTCAAGGATATAATTTTATTATTTTCAAATCCAATCCATAAAATCCAATCGGTAGCACCGAATTCGTGAGGCATTCTTATTAGCCACGAATTTTCCAATTCTACCAATTCTAAAGTATTTGTTTTATACTGATTGTAAATCTCTCTCACTTTTACCTTCTCATCAATAAGCAACAAATTATCCATAATTGCAACTAACGCCTTTTTATTATTCAAATTCACAATTCGGTTGTCAAAAATGGTATATCCGAGAAATGCTCCCAAAATAAGAATAATTGCTATAATCACCCCTACCGACCTTTTCTTCTCCATTTATTTCTCCCCCACACTAACTGTCCAAAATTTTAGATAACTCTTCTTATACGAACTTAGAGCAAAAGTTTTATTTTACTGCTCACTTTAGTTCACAACACTTGCGGATTTCCGCCAAATCCGTCTCAGACGGAGCGGACAGGTGCGCGAGGGATTAATGGTTTAATTTGGCTGATTTTTTACGCAGACAAAAAGCGTTCATAAATCCGGATAATAAATATAAAACAAAAAAAGATAAAATCAAATATTCTTTAAAAACAATGTACAGGATTATCAAAATTAGCGTAGTAAGTAAAGCAGCAGAATTTTTCTTTACTACTATTTTTTTGTAGGGAATACTGGAAATTGATAAAAAAGCCAGCATTATAAAAAAGAGAAATGACCACGGTTTCGTAAAAAAACTTGGGAAACATAAGAAAATAAACGCAATAAAGCCGCCAGAAAAAGTTGCCGGCAGCCCCTGGAAAGTATTATTATTATTTCTCAAGCTATATCTGATTAATCTGTAAGAAATGGCAATAAAATATATCAGGAGTGAAAATTTATAAATAAAACCATGGGATTTAAAACTTGCGGCAAAAATAAGTATTACCGGAGCAATGCCAAATGTTATCAGGTCTGCAAAACTATCCAGGCGCTTACCAAATTCAGACTCTTTATCCAATCGCCAGGATACATAACCATCTAAAAAGTCGAAAACCATTCCGAATAGGATAAGTAATGCCGCGAAGTTATATTTATATTTAACTACACACAACAGTGATAAAAAACCACACAGCATATTAGTAAACGTAAAAAGATTGGGAAGCGTATATATCTTTTTTTTCACTTAATTATTACCTGCAATTTCTGCAATTATGTTTTTTCCTGCTTTTATTTTAGAACGCAATTTTACTTTTACGGTGTAATTTGAAGGAATATCTATCAAACACCCTGAACCGAATGAAATCATTCCGAATAAATCACCCTGCTGTACTATATCCCTCTCCCTTAAATCGCAGGATATCCTTCTAGCAATATACCCTGCTATTTGGGTTATATAAATCATATCTCCCTTACCTATTTTATATGCGATTTTATTAGACTCATTTTCTTTAAGTGCTGCCCGGTTAAATGCCTTGTAGAATTTCCCCTTTTTATATTCAATGTTTACTACTTCC
>SDBT01019279.1_pt1 | contig 10694 bp, 13 predicted proteins | sample 2277101 | NCBI WGS metagenome assembly SDBT01 (sample SAMN10404973, study PRJNA504765) | marine sediment metagenome | isolation source: marine sediment core GS10_PC15, 103 cmbsf | place: Arctic Ocean: Southern Knipovich Ridge | collected 2010
GTCGAATCCTCGAGGACCGCATCAAATGCGGCTACTGTGGACACGGGATCATCGTCCCTTACATCGGCTTCATATGCCGGGTGTGCAGGGCGTGCGTTCGGACTGTCCGGCGCCACGCGAAGAACGAGAGCTTGCTCGAAGTGGAGGTGACGAGATGAACGAGATCACTTTGGAAACCGCGATCCTCGCCGCGTTCTGGCTGGTCGTGGCGGCCAACGCCAGTCTGCTCGGAATCCTGATCAAGCGAATCGGGCATCGTAAAATCCTCAGCTGGTATTGCTTCACGGAGGGGTGTCCCGACCGGGTCGGGCTCTACTCGATCTTCTGCCTCGAGCATGGCGATCCCGTACTGGCGAAGGCGCAAAAGGAGTGGTTACGCCCGATCGTGAGACTCGAGAGGGACACGCTACACGACGAGTTGAATGCCGAGCTTGCGAAATGGCAGAAGATCGTCTTCGGAGCGATGGGGCTCCCCGAGTCCGCGCTGAAACAAGACGAGCACGTCAACCGCGCCACCGCCGACGCGATGGGCGGCCGCTTCTGGTCGATTGACTGCAAGTCGAAATTCAAAGCTGGCGACTGGGTGAGGCTGAACGCGCCAGGGATGAGAGATCACGGGAAGCTACATCTCGTGAAAGAAGTCCGCGAGGTTTACGGAGAGTTGCTCATATGGTGTATCACCGAAGCGGATCAGGTGATGTATTCCGCATGGCCGATTAACAAGTTTGAGTTCGCCCTCCCGCGCAAAGGCGAATGGTGGAGACACCGCAAGGGCGACACGGGCAAGCCGTTCAAGCTGGAGTACGATCACACTCGCCCGTGTTCCGGTCCAGATGGTTGCATGGTTCCCGTGAACTTCGGGAAGGGGGAGGGTGAGTATAGCTCGGACCCTCAGACGAAGGGCGTGCCGCCGTTCGACGACTCGCGAGAGGGTTTGCGGAGCACGCTGATCGTCGATTCTATCGACTCTTTCCCGGCCTTGAGTAAGTTCAAGCCGGGTGATTGGGCGCGGCGGACATTTGGAGAGCAGCTGCTCGGCCGGATCACGTCCGAGTACACCCCGTCATGGTGGAACACCCCTTCACTCAGGAAAGGGCGCACCGGATACCGCTATCAGATCGATGACAAGCCCCCTGAAGATGTTCTTCACTGGGATTGGGATGAGCACCTCGAACCCGCGCTGCCCCGCGAGGGGGAGTGGTGGAAAGACACGAACCGAGCCTGCGCGCTTCGACACAGTGAGGTTTACGCACCACTCGGTTTTAAAGTTACCGAGAGCGACGCGGGGAATTCGGGTGTCATTGCCGGGGCCAAATGCGGCTGTCTGGTCCCCGCCAACTTCGGGAGGGGAGAATGAGCAACCGAAGGGCGAACAGGAAGCCCGGTCGATCGAACTGGGCGCCGGGAAAGGGACCACGGCCGCACACGTTCCAGATGAGGACGCGGGCTACCGCGCACGGTGGCGGCGCGTTCGGCGGTTGGCCGGGATGGAAGCGTCGGGCGGAAGCGGCGCGCGCGGAGGGGAGGCTGAAATGAAAGAAGACAAAGCGCAGCCGTCCAAGGGCGGCAAGTTCGTACGACTCGCGGCGAAGGTTGTCAGCGACTGCTCCCGATGTGGCGGGACGGCCGGGGAAATGCTGACGATCAATCCGCAGGTCCACGCCTCGATTGATCAATGCGCGGAATTCATCGAGACATTGGAAGCCGGACCGGAGACCGACGCGCTCGTCGCCGAGAAGATGATGGGATGGAAGCTCTGCGTCCGCACAGGAAGACCCGATCATCGCAAGAGCAAAGATCATCCTGGCATGATGTTCGACGAGTGGGATGCAAAGGGTGATCACAAGTATCTGGAATCCCCTGATGGGTGGCGCGTCTATTTTTGCTCGTGCGATGACAACACCGCGATCGACCTCTATTCCGCCGATATCGCAGCGGCGTGGAGAGTGGCAGGAAGTGTCCGAGACAAAGGGTTTTGGGTTTTGATCCAATGGATGGCAGACAACCCCGTAACCCGAAATAAGGACGGAGTCAAAGTAGAGTTTCGGAGTGAACTGAAAGACGGCCCGACTTTTTCCGCTTGGGCAGAACACGGACAAGTTGCGCTCGCGATTTGTCGCGCCGCGCTGAAGGTCGTCTTGACCCCGGGCGTCTGATGATGTACGCTTTTCTTGATCCCCAACTGAGCCAGGGGGTCGAGAGTCAAAGCGCGATGCTCTTGCCCCTTGGCTTTTATTTTTTCGACAGGAGAGAGGGATGTCCAACGAAGATCAGTCCATCGAAAGCACGCGAGTCAACCTCAAAGGTCCCATTCATGACGACCTCGTCGATTTCTCCATGCTCACGATCGACGACGTCGGCGACCGCCGTACCTGCGTATGGGTCTCGTCGTCGCTCGGGATTCCGCCCGGGGCGATGATCGTCATCATGCACCGCGTCGGGTTGCTGCAGTACGATCCGTCCTGGAACCGGGTCCTCGCCTTCGACTTCCACCGGAACGATTACGTCCCGTACACGTCGAACCGTCGGGCGTCGTGGTGGAATCGGGTTTGGGTCGACGTCTCGAACTGGTTCAACACGGAGTACGGAAAGTAGATGGCGGAAGAGTGCAAAAACTGGTACGGCGTGGTGGATCACTTCCTGAAACCCGACAGCAAATGTCCCGATCCCGCGCATGAGAATCTTCGGAAATTGGTGAAGGCCGCGATGGCGAAGGAGCGGGAGCGGTGCGCGGAGATCGCGGATTCGTTCTGCGAGTGGCGGGATACAAACAACAAATGTAGCCAGCGTCCCCATGATCGCTGTATTGAATGTGAAGTCGCTGAGAAGATTCGGGAGGGGAAATAATGGACACTCGAACCGGCAAGATCAAAGAGTTCGCGACGAAGGAAGAGGCCGCCGTCGCGGGATACACCGTCCCGTTGAAACGCGCGGCGAAGAAGAACTGCAAACACTGTTACGGCCGCGGACATTGCGGGATGACCGACAAAGGGAAGTTCGTCGCGTGCCGGTGTACGCAATGATCTGGGTCTGCGGCCCGTGCTGTTTCGGGTGGCACACGCTCTGCTCGATCGTGCTGACTGACCGCGGTTGCGAATGTCCTACTTGTAAGGCGAACGAGAAGGCCAAAAGGGGACAGGGAAAATAAAGAAATTCTCATGAAATCAAAGGACACCTGGCCGAAGGGCCTCCTGATCTGGGAAGACGAAACGACCCGCTACATTTCTGTCCCGTTCACCTGGCTGATGCCGGCGGCGAAGCAAGAGATCATTCAGAGCCAGCTTTTCGGAGATCGCAAGATTCGAGTCGGTGGGCCGGCCGTCGATCTCATGCCCGACTATCTGGCGGGAATCGGCGCCGACGTGGGGGGAAGCATCCCCGGCGTCCTTCAGCGGTTCAACCCTCTCGCCACGAAGACGAGTACAGGCTGTCCGCTCAAGTGCAAGTTCTGTAGCGTCCCGATCGTCGAGGGCGCGATGAACGAGCTTGGCGAGTGGCCTGATCTGCCGATCATCTGCGACAACAACTTCCTGCAATGCACGCAACCCCATTTCGACAAGGTATGCGACCGGCTGGAAAAGTGGGGATGGGCCGACTTCAATCAGGGGCTTGACTGCCGACGCCTCACCGACTACCACGTCGAGCGCCTGAAACGAATCGGGAAAGTTCAGTACCGCCTTGCCCTCGACAATACGAAGCTGAAGAACCTCTGGCAAAAAGCATTTGACAGGCTGCGCGCTGCGGACATCCCGAGAAGGAGTATCGGCAGCTACATCATAATCGGCTTCGACTCTGGCGTAGAGGACGCCTGGGACAGATGCAAATGGGTCGACGACAACGGAGCGCGGCCCTACCCGATGTGGTTCCATCCTCTCGATAGTCTCGAGAGGAACGTCGTCACGAAGGCGCAGGCGGATTTGGGCTGGAACGATTACGAGCGGCGCCGCATAATGCAATGGTTCTACCAGCACAAAAGAGCGGTAGTATAGAGCCGTGGCGAAGAAGAAAACCAAACCTGAGACCGGCAAGGGATCGCGGACGCCCTACAAATTCGACGACACTAAAAGGGCGGCGTATCTCGACGGCCTCAAGAACGGACTCGGCCGAGGGATGGCCGCAGACGCCGTCGGCGTGCATCGATCGCTGATCTCCGACTACAAGAAGCGGGACGCGTCCTTCGGCGCCCTTGAGTCCCGCGCTGAACTCGACGCGATCGAGAAGGTGGAGAACGCGCTCTTCCTGTCCGCGACGGAGGACCGATCGACGACGGCGATTCAGGTCTTCCTCTACAACCGCGCTCCCGAGCGGTGGCAGGATCGCCGCAACGTGATACATTCGGGGAAGGTCGATATGAGCCGCGAGGAGGCCCAGGAGTCGATGGCGCGAAGCGTCGACGTCATGAAGCGTGCCGGCCTCCTCGAAGGTCCGCAACCTCCGAGGTCTGGAAATGGGAAGGCGAAGAAAACCACCGGCAACGGAAAGGCCGCCGTCTGATGCTGAAGTCTCACACGCCGCGGTAGAAGCGAACAAGGCCGTCGCCGTCAAAGCACGCGAAGACTTCCACGTCCTGATCGAGCACGTCCTTCGAGACGACCACGGTCAACCGATCGATCTTCAGGAATGCCAGGTCGAGGGCCTGCTCTTCATCCGATGGGCGCAGGAGCAGGGACTCTTCCCGATCATCATGGCGCCAATGGGCTCGGGGAAGACCACGGCCTACGTCATCCCCTTGATCCTCCGCGCGATCGGCCAGGACAACAACGTCCGCGTCGGCGTCTTCTCGAACGAGGAGGGCCTCGCCTCTGACCGCGTCGGTACGGTGAAGGACTACATCGAAACCTCGGAAGAGTACAACGCCGTCTATCCCGGGCTGAAGTCCTCGCCCGACGTGTGGGGCGCGCACGAGTTCAAGCTCAAGAGGACATCGAAGGACCCGACGCCGACGTGCGCAGCGAAGGGAATCCTCGGCTCGAAGGTGGGTCGGCGTTACGACCTGATCATCCTCGACGATATCACCGACTTCGAGAACAGCCTCTTCTCGATGGCGAAGCGGAAGGCGGTCGACGACAGGCTTCACGGCGTGGTCATGAACCGGCTCTCGAAGAACGGGAACCTCTTCGGCACCGGGACCGCCTGGCACACAGAAGACGCGCTGATCAAGCTGCAGAAGGACGATCGCTTCGCCGTCCTGATTCAGGCCGTCTCTGACGACTGCACGCGGATCATTCAGACGAACCTCGTCACGGGCGAGACGAAGGAGATGCCTCTCCCGAAGACGCTCGACACGAAGGCGCTCCTGAAGGAGAAGTCGAATCGGCCTCGTGAATTCCAGCGCGGCCGGCAGAACATCGCGATCTCGGAAGCAGAGCGGACCTTCAAAGATGCGGACGTCCTGGCCGCGATCGAGGTCGGAGGTCCACCGCTCGAGGGGATGCCGATCGGGATCGGCGTCGACGTCTCCTCAGACAAGCGGCCCGGGAACGCGATCGTCGAAGGCGCGTACGAAGATTCGACGATGATCCTCCACGTCGACGAGATGGAGCTCATGCAGGACACGAGTCCGAACGTCTTCAGCTACATCGCCGAGCGCGTCCGTCAGAGGGCAGCTGAATGGGCGGTCGTCGAGAACAACGCCTATCAGCAATCGGCGATCGAGTGGGCGCAGGCGACGGGCGACGAAGCGGTCCCCTGGGAAGCGTTCACGACGGGACGGAACAAGGCGGATCTCGACAGCGGTATCCCGGGACTCGGCGCCGCGTTCAAGTCCGGCGGTGTCCGGCTTCACTTCAAAGAGCGGCCCGAGCATTGCGCGAAGGGACTCTGCGAATGTGAAACCGGAATGTGTAAACTCGTGAAGGACTTGCGTGCGCATCCGTTCGGCCCGACCGATTCGATCATGGGACTGTGGTTCCTCTGGCGGAAGTTCCGCGTCGACGGTTCAGCCGTCGGAGATTTCGGCGATGCGACCCCCTTGAAAGCGAGCAGCCGGATAGGGTACTCTTCTCGCGAGAACCTCCAAAGGCTTCGAGGAAATCGAAGAGGTCGGAGGAGTTTGCTTTGATGGCGAGAGCGAAGAAACCGAAGAAGCTCGACGCGCGCCAACAGTCCAGAGTGACGAACGGGTATTGTCCGATCTGTCCCGGCCTGGTCGAGTTGAAGTTCCTCGGCAAGTCGAAGGACAAAGACATCTGGCGATGTGGCGCCTGCGGCTTCAATCACGAGAGGGAGCCCGACCCGAAATAGGGGGACGCGATGGCAAAGAAGAAAACGAAGAAGCGGTCGCCGGCGAAGGTGAAAGAGGGCGCCCGGGTCAAGCTCACACCGGCGATCAAGAAGCGGCTGATGTCCATGCTGACCGAAGAGGACGTCGTCAAGTTCAAGAAGAAGGTCGACTCTCTGAAGGAAGACCTCCCGAGCTTCTTCGGTTTGCAGAACTTCGGCGAACTGGATCCGGCGCTGACCGGTTTCCGGAAGTTCTCCGAGAATGTCATCTCCACCGACCTCGACGAGTCGAAGCAGGATCGCCAGTACGTGACCGGCGTCGTGCTCTATCACAAGTCGCCGATGGCGCGGTACTTCGCATCGCTCAAGGCTGCCTTCCTCTCGACGGGGAAGATGCAGGTCAACGCGGCCGACGAGAAGGTCGCGAAATGGATTCACGCCTTCCTGACTGATCCGTTCACGCAGTATTCGCTCTTCCGTGGAAACCTGGCCCTGGAGTCTGTCGTTGGGGGGGAGAATCTCGTCTACCCGAATGTGAACGCGGCCACGGGTCACGTCCGACTTGCGTACCTGTCTCCCGGATATATCAAGGGACCGCCGGCGCCGGTGCCTGGCTTCCCGCATATGAGCGACAAGCTACGGGTTCGGCGCGAGGCGCTGCGGCTCCTCGGCGTTCTCACCGCGAAGGACAAGGACCTCGGCGAGGAGGAACTGCGGAAGAAGGAAGTCCTCGACGTCATCCGGCCGCGCATCGTCGAGGTAGGCGGAAAAGAACTCGTCGAGAAGCTCTCGGGCGATATCTTCTTTCAGCCGTACAATCGGCTGCTCTCTTCGCTCCGCGGACATTCGCAGTTCCTCTCGAGCGCGGATCAGATCGACGCGATCGACGAGGCGCTCTTCGCGATGATCGAGCGGCTCTACCTCCTGAACCTCTTCATCTGGCATCTCTCGTATGAGGGATTCAGCGAGAGCCGGCTTCGCGACAAGCGGCGCGAGATCAATCGCGACGGCGGGATCAAGGGCGGCACGTTCCTGCTCACCAACGGGAAGGCGAAGATCGAGGCCGTCACCGGCAACTTCGGGAACGCCGACTTCGTGACCGGCTTCGACAAGGCGCTGAACGTCGCGGCGATGTCGTTCGGCATTCCGCAGGCGTGGCTCGGTCTCGGCGATCTCGTGAACCGCGCGAGCGCCCAGGTCAGCGAGACGCCGATCCTCAAGATGCTGCAGAAGGGCCGCGAAGAGTTCCGCGAAATGGAGAAGCGATTCATCGAGTACCACGTCCTGCAAGGAAAAGAGAAGGGATCGCTCGCCGGCGTCGAGGACTTCACCTTCGACATCTCATACGAGGAGCTCTCGAAGTCCGACCAGGGCGACGTGGCGACCGCGATGAGTACGATCACGGGCGCGCTCTCCGTCGCGGTCACGAATGACTGGATGACGAAGGAACAGGCGCAGACGCTCACGACCTTCATCGCCGAGCAGATCGTCAAGCTCCCCGATCGGCCGGACGCGAATCAGAAGATCGCCGATCCTGATCAGTCGAGCGGCGATCCCGACGACTTCGCGAAGACCGACCCGGCAGAGAACGTAGCGAGCGACGCGCGCGCGGATGCTGCGGCCGAGGCGGTCGGGCGCGAGCAGGTCGAGGATATCCAGCTGTCGAAGCATCGGCGGAAGAAGGCCGGCGCACCGAGCTATTGATGAACATCGTCCGCGATAGTCACTCGCCTCTCGACAAGCCGAAGGGGCTCGTCAAGTCCGTTCGCGAGGGCCTGAAGTATACGCGGCTGACCGAAGACGAGGTCGCCGACCTCCGCCGCGCTCTCCGCGGAATCATCCGGCGTCTCGATCAACTCGAAAACTCCGCGCTCGCATCCGGCCGCGTCTTGATCGGACAGTCGCGCGAGAGGATCACCGCGTCGACGCCGGCCGAGCTCACGCCGACCGCGCTCGATCCTTTCCTCGGAACGATCCGAACGTCGATGCAATCTCTGGCCGGCGACACGGAGCGACTCGTTCAAGGCTTCGCGATCGAGGGCGCCAACCTCGGCGAAGAGTTCGGACTCGCGCAGATGCGCGCGCTCGGGATCACACCGGAGGAGCTTGGACCGACGGGGCTCTCGGCGGATCGAATTCGGCAGATGTCCAGGGCCGCGGCGGCGGAAGCTCAGGCCGTGATTCTCGACGCATCGGCCAAGCTGCAGGGCGAAATCGCACGGGTTTTTTTGAAGCCGAAGCCGACTCAAGGGGAACTCGCCGGGGTCCTCAAAGCGAGCCTTTCGACCAGGCGGAAGGGCGGCGGATTCTCGGGCGCGATCGCCAAGGTCGCGACGAATCTTCGAACGACGCTCGGCCAGTTCTTCTCGATGGCCTCCGATGAGTTGCAGAGGAAGGCGGCCGAGAAGGACAAGAACCTCCGGAAAATCTGGGTCACGAAGGGCGACGCGAAGGTCCGCAACGATCACAACATCGCCGGCTCGAAGTTCGGACGCGGCGGGAACCCCGGGCCGATCCCGGTAAAAAAGCGTTTCAAAGTCGGGTCCGCGAGCCTCCGATTCCCGCGCGATCCGGACGGGAAAGGCGGATCGAAAGCGGTGAAAGCACAGGTCATCAACTGCCGGTGTGACAGCGTGCTCGTCAGGATCGAGCCCAAGAAGTGACTTCCTGCAAGAATATGTGCGTCATGCAAAACAGCCCTGACGTTCAGTCACCGCTGATTCTTCCGTCAGTCTTCCCGGCAGTCTTCCGGCATTCTTCCAGCAGTACCGCGCCTATCCTGTCTATCCTGTATATCCGAGAGACTCGGGAGGGGATACGGTGAGGACCCCCCCGGAAATGGGCGTCACGGAATCCTTCAAGATCGCAGGGGAGCCCTGCTCCAATCCGGACTGGAAACCGTACGCCGAGACCCCGATGGACTTCGCCGATCGGATGTGTCTCGAGCGTGGATGGGTCCCGGTCGTGTACGAATTGCCTCGGCCCAGGCGTATCGGCCAGTACCCATACTTGCGGGTCGACGAGGATTCGATCCTCTGGAAAGTGTCGAGCGCCGTTCATATTCACATCACGCCCTGCTACTGCAACCCGAAGAAGGACATCGGTGAAGTCGTCTGCTACACGACGACTCCGGAGAATCACCTGGTTCTCATGGACGAATTCGAAGCCGAAGGATTGATCGCCGGCGAGGTCAACGCACCCGTCCGCAAAAAACTTTCGGAGATAATCTCGAATCGCCCTTGACATTGACGGGGGGGAGGGAGTATCAATCTTGCGCAGGCAGGAGGACGCGATGACCGTCTTGATTCATTGCCCCGTCGAAGAGTGCGAGAAGACTTACAAAACCGAAGCCGGACGGGATGATCATATCAAAGCCAAGCACCCCGATTACAAGCCGGCCACTCCTCCCGAGAAGAACGACAAGCCGAACGCGCCCGAGAATCCGCCCGGCGACACGGGACCGCGCGAGCAGAGCGACGTCGAAGCCGAACTTCGCGCTCGCGTCGCGGAGCTCGAAGCCGAACTCGAGAAGCCGGCAGGGAAGCGACTCCTCAGCAAGCCCGTCAAGCCGATCACCGACGAGGAACTCGAGCCGCTCGTGCAGAAGGCGGCGAAGCTCCTCTGGGATCGGAATCGAAAGATCGAAGACGCCGGTCGCCGCAGCCACGAAGGCAGGCATGACGAGGCCGACGCGCTGGTCGCCGAGGCTGAGAAGCTCGAACTCGAAGCGGCGCCGCTCTGCGCGAAAGTCGCAGGCGTGCCGATCGGCGAGCTCGCCTTCAAGGTGAAGCGCGGCAAGGGCGGCAACAAAACCAAATACGGTTACGGTGTGAACGTTCGCCGAGGATGTCTGCGGGTTGTCTTGCGTGACGGCCGTCGATTGAAGATCGACGTCGCGGACCTCTCTCGTGCGAAATGGGATTACGTTCACGACAACGAACCCGACCTTCGGCGCCGGACGAGCGTGACTCCCGGCGCGTGGCAGGGCCGCAAGACAGTCCCCGCCCTGAGATAGCGTCGGTCGGAATTGGGGGAAAGAGTGTTCCGAAAGTGGTTCTCGCGCCTGCGCGAAAATGTCGCGCCCGTCAAAGAGCAGGAGACTGCTCCGGCTCACACCACCGCGGACCCGATCGACCTCCACGTCCACGCGATCGACCCTTCCAAGCTCGACGAGAACGGGAATGGCGAGACGGAGCCGGCGTCGGGCGACAAGACGAGCGAGCACACCCACAAGATCGAAGGCGGCCAGATCGTCCCGATGGAAGCCGAGGGCGGCGAGTACGTCTCGCGTCACCCGGGCGGCATCGTTGATCCGGCCGGCAAGATCGGCGAAGCGAAGGCGAAGGACTTCTTCGAGTCGAAGGCCGCGCCGCATGACCGGCTTCGATTCATCAAAGAGGGGCCGAAAGACAACGCCGATCCGCGCGGTCGCGAGTGGGACGTCGTCTTGATCACGGCCGGGATGTCCGCGA
>SDBT01019280.1_pt1 | contig 10694 bp, 9 predicted proteins | sample 2277101 | NCBI WGS metagenome assembly SDBT01 (sample SAMN10404973, study PRJNA504765) | marine sediment metagenome | isolation source: marine sediment core GS10_PC15, 103 cmbsf | place: Arctic Ocean: Southern Knipovich Ridge | collected 2010
GGGCTTCGAGATCCTCTCCTCTCCATATATCATCACGCGCGATAACGAAGAGGCCCGGATACTGGTGGGCGAGAACATCGGCTACGTGAGCCAGTCGAGGTTCACGGACACCGACGTTGCGACTCCCACGGTCATCAGGACCTGGGAGTACAGGGACGTGGGCATCGAGATGAGTATCACCCCGCATGTCAACCCGGAGGGGTCGGTGCGGCTGGAGATGAAGCAGGTCATCGAGACGCTGCTGGAGGGTCCTGAGCCGGGTGTCCCCACCACGGCCAAGCGCTCGCTCGAGAACACCATCGACGTCATGGACGGCGAGACGGTGGTGGTAGGCGGCCTGTTCAAAGACAACACCGTGACAGTGGTGAGCAAGGTCCCCTTCCTGGGTGACCTGCCGCTGCTGGGGTGGCTGTTCCGCCGCTCTCGCGAAGTGGAGGTGAAGACCAGCCTGCTGATATTCATCACGCCGCACGTGGTGCGTTCGCCCGAGGAGATGCAGGCGCTCACCGAGAAGAAGCGGCAGGAAGGCGAAGAGGCCGCGCCGGAGCAGCGGGGGTCTAGAAAGAAGCGACAGGAGGGCATGGAGGCTGCGCCGGAGCAGGGGGGCTTGAAAAAGAACCGCTCGGGTGAGTCGGGGTGAAGTCGCTCGCAGAGATACTTCTTGAGGAGAAGCTCCTCACCCAGGAGCAGCTCTCCCGGGCCCTGGCGGCCCGGAAGGAGAGCGGGAAGCAGCTCGACCGGGTGCTCCTGGACTCCGTGGTCGTGGATGAGAAGGAGCTGCTCAAGAGTGCCGCCGGTCTTCTCAGCGCCCGCTACACAGACAGGATAGACGAACGTTCGCTCGACCCCGAGATCCTCACGCGCGTGCCACGCGAGTTCGCCCTTCGCAACAACCTGCTGCCTCTCCGGATGGATGACGGGAGAGTGGTCGTAGCGACCAGCGACCCCTTCAACCTTGCCGCTATCGACGAGGTCGCCTCGCTCTTCGAGGCCGATGCGGATATCGTGGTCGCCGCCGGGGAAGAGGTGGCCCGCGCCATCCACCACTCCTATCCCCTTACTGCCAGCCCCGAGGAAGTCGTGGAGGACCTCTCCGCCGGAGAGCTGGAGCTTACCGGGGCAGTGGAAGATTCCGGCGACCTGCTCGACATGGCGAGCCAGGCGCCCATAATACGGCTCGTGAACACCGTGCTCTACCGCGCGGTCTCCGCCGGGGCGAGTGACGTGCATATCCAGCCTTCGGAGGACAATGTGAAGGTAAGGTTCCGCCTGGACGGCATGCTGCACGACGTCCTGGATGCGCCGCGGCAGGCGCGCGACGCGATAACCTCGCGGGTAAAGATAATGTCCCAGCTGAACGTGGCAGAGCGGCGCCTTCCCCAGGACGGCCGGGCGACCATCCGGGTCAGCGGGCGCGCTGTGGATATCCGGGTGTCCATCATCCCGACCGCTTTCGGCGAGAGAGTGGTGATGAGGCTGCTCGACAAGGAGAACCTCTTCCTGGGCCTGGAGGAGCTGGGGATGGACGGGTCGCGCCTGGCCCAGATGGACCAGCTCATAAGGATCCCTCACGGCATCATATTCGTCACGGGTCCCACCGGCAGCGGCAAGACCACCACGCTCTATGCCGCACTCAGCCGGATCAACTCGCCGGAGAAGAACATCATAACGATAGAGGACCCGATAGAGTACCAGCTGGGCGGGATAAGCCAGATACAGGTGAAGCCTGCAATAGGGCTTACCTTTGCCGACGGCCTGCGTTCGATGGTCCGGCAGGACCCCGATGTGATCATGGTGGGGGAGGTGCGCGACCGGGAGACAGCGGAGATATCCATACATGCGGCCCTTACCGGGCACCTGGTCTTCAGCACCCTGCACACCAACGATGCGGCCGGTGCGGTCACGCGGCTCCTGGAGATGGGTGTGGAGGCTTACCTGGTGAGCTCGACGGTCACGGCGGTGCTCGCCCAGCGGCTCGTGCGGCTGGTGCACCGCGCGTGCAGCGAGGAGCACGAGCCCGTCGCGGATTCTCTTGCCGAGCTGGGGCTCGGTGAGGGCGAGCTGGCCGGGAAGCGGCTCGCGCGGGGGCGGGGCTGCGCGGAGTGCCTCAACACCGGGTACCGGGGACGCACCGGGGTGTACGAGCTGATGGTCGTCGATGACGAACTGCGCGAGATGATCCTCAAGCGTGCCGCGGCGGGCGACCTGGAGAAGGCGGCTGTCCGGAAGGGCATGACCACGCTCAGGGAAGACGGTGTGCGCAAAGCGCTGGACGGGGTGACCACGATCGAGGAGGTCCTCCGGGTGACCCGGGAGTGACGCCTTGGCAGTATACGAGTACGTTGCACTGGACAGCAGGGGCCGGGAGGTCCGTGGTGTCATCGATGCCGGGAGCGAGCGGGAAGCCCGCACGCGCCTGAGGCGCGACGGGGTCTATCCCACGTCGGTCGGCGAGGTGGCCGGCCGCACGCGCGCCTCGCGGCCGGGGGCCGGGGAGGCCCGTGTCCGCCGCTCGGAGCTCGCACCCTTCACCCGCCAGCTGGCGACTCTTCTCTCCGCAGGCGTCCCGCTGGAGGGCGCGCTTGGCGCGCTGATAGAGCAGGTCGGGGAGCGCCCGCTGAAGCGCGTCCTGATGTCGGTCCGCGAGGACGTCCGCGAGGGACTGCCGCTCTCTGATGCCCTGAAGCGTCACGGGCGTCTTTTCAGTTCCATCTATGTCAACATGGTGCGCGCGGCCGAGTCGAGCGGTTCGCTGGAACGCATCCTGGAACGCCTGGCAGATCACGAGGAAAACGATGTGCGTTACAGGCAGCGCGTGCGCGGGATACTGATCTACCCGGCGGTCGTGACCGTTGTCGCCGTGCTGGTGACAGCGGTGCTGATGATCTTCGTTATACCGATGCTGACAGAGGTCTTCGATACGTTGGGCGGCGGCTTGCCGGCTCTGACCCGCGGTCTGATGGCGGTGGGGCTGTTCTTCAAACGCTGGGCGTGGGCCGTGGCGATCGGCCTTGCAGCGGCCGTGGGCGTGCTGAAGCGCTACGGGAAGACGGAGACAGGGCGGTTTGCATTCGACCGGATGAAATTGCGCATACCGGTAGTGGGACCCCTGATCCGCAAGGTGGTCGTGGGCAGGTTCGCACGTACTATGGAGACACTGATCTCGAGCGGGGTCCCCATCCTGGCCGCCATGGACATCGTCAAGAGTGTCGTGGGGAATGCGCTGTTCGAGCGTGCTATCGGCGATGCCTGCGAGCAGATAGGCGAGGGCAAGAGCATAGCGGGGCCGCTCGCACACGCAAAGGTCTTCCCCCCGATGCTGATACAGATGATAGCGGTCGGGGAGCGGAGCGGGAACCTGGAGACCATGCTGGCAAGAGCGGCCGACGGTTACGAGCAAGAGGCGGAGGCCGGCCTGAACACGGTGGTCTCGGTGCTGGAGCCGGCACTGATAGTGACGGTGGGGCTGGTGGTGGCGGTGGTCGTGATGGCCATCATGCTGCCCATCTTCGGGACAGCCGGGCTGATGGGTTGAGAAGCCGCGGAGCTGACAGGACGCGAGGCTGCAGGTGAGGGGTGCGAGAAGGGCGAGGCCAGGTCGCCGGGGCGGGCGAACGTGCGGTGGAGTTTGCATCCATGAGCTGCAGGATAACGAGGGCTGAGAAGGCAAGTATGCAGATGCAAACTCCAAGGGAGCGGCAGCAGGCAACCCGTGGCAAAAAACGATACCACTCCGCTCCCCGGGGGCGGTTGCGACAGAAGCATGCTGTAAGCGCATACAACCCCGCTCCCAGGGGTCGAACGCGAAGAATGTATGCTGCAAAAGCATACAAGTTCGACCCTGCCTTTACGCTCGTCGAGATGATGATAGTCGCAGCGATCGTGGCGCTCCTGGCTGCTGGCACTGTCCCGAAGTTCACGGGATGGCTGAAGAGCTCTCGCATCGATGCCGCCGCGGGGCACATGGCGGGGGTGCTCAGGCGCGCGCACAATGTGGCCGCTGTGACCGGGAAGAAACACAGGGTCGTGCTCGACCTGGAAGGCGGCGCCTACAGCGTGGAGCGTGAAGGAGAAGAGGGAGACTTCGAGGCGGCCCCGGACAGGATGTTCAGGCGTGTCGTCCTTGCCAGGGGTATAGTCTTCAAGGATGTGACTTTTCCCTCGGGGGATATGCTGACCACGGGGAAGGCGGCGATAGAGGTGTTCCCGAAGGGGTTCATGGACGAGATCCTGGTGCACCTGGCGGACGAGTCGGGACGCGAGAGGACGGTGCTTGTGCGGGGCTGGCTTGGCCGGGTGAAGGTGTTGAGCGGATATCGCGACTGGAGGACTGTGGAAGGATGATGCGGCGGCAGGCCGGCGGGCGCGGGGGTTTCACCCTCATCGAGGTGCTGATAGCACTGGGTATCCTGGCCGGTGCGGCGGTCGCCCTGGTGCGACTGCACACCGGCGCATTGCAGTCGGATGCCCGGGCCCGGGGGCTGTCGCTGGCGGTCATGGTGGCCCAGGAGAAGATGGAGGAAGCCCTTCTTCCCGGGGAGTACGAGCTGGGGACCGTGGCGGGTGAGAAGGAAGTGGCGTCTTCCCTCCTGCGCTGGCAGCGCTCCATCAGTGACGTGATGCTGCCTACGGGGGGGCGGTCAGGCCTGGAGAAGATATCGGTGCGCGTGCTCTATCCGGCCGCGGGGCGGCAGCTGGAATACGAGGTGGTGACTTTCAGGGTCATGCAGGCGCTGCCCATCGGGGGTATCGGCGGAGCGCTCGGGCCACTTGAAGAGTTGGTAGACCAGCTGTCCGGGGAGAGCGGGTCGTGAAGGGGATGGAGTCTGCATCCATGAGCTGCAGGATGATCGAGACCAAGCAGACAAACATGCAGATGCAAACTCCCCGGGAGCGGCAGCAGGCAACCCGTGGCAAAAAACGATACCACTCCGCTCCCCGGGAGTGGCTGCGACAGAAGCATGCCATAAGCGCATACAACTCCGCTCCCCGATGGAGTTTCGGATCCATGCTTCTCAGGATGACGCTAACAGGGAAAACACTTATGCAGCTACGAACTCCCCAGAGGCGACTGCGATCAGAGTCTGGAGCAAGAGGATGCCGATTCGCCTCTGGATTTACCCTGGTAGAGGTGATGGTCGCCGCGGTGGTCACGGCCATGTTGATGAGCCTTGCCCTCGGGTTCACTTTCGGGATAAGGCGTTCCGTGGCCGTTTCGCGGGAGCGGGATGAGGTGCTGGAGGCGGCGCGCGTGGCCCTGGACCAGGTGTCCCGGGACCTCGCCTGCAGCCAGTGGAGCTACACAGGGGAGTCGAAGCTGCGTTTCTCGGGCGAGCGGAGGCGCCGGGCAGCGGCCGCGGACGACCGCCTGGACTTCGTCACTTCGCGGGTCGTCGGGACGGCACGGGGCGAGGTGGCAGGCGGGCTTGCCGAGGTCGGATATCGCGTGAGCCGCGAGAGGGGTGTGCTGCTGCGCCGGGAGCAGGTGATGCCTGACGACGAGTTCACATCCGGGGGGACCTCGGTCGTGATGGCTGAGAACGTCACGGGGCTGCAGTGCGAGTACTTCGACGGGAAAGAGTGGGTGGAGGAGTGGGACGGGGAGAGCAGGAAGGACCTGCCGCACGGCGTGAAGGTGACCCTGACGGTGCAGCAAAGCGGCCAGGAAGAGCAGCAGGAGTTCTCCACCATAGTCTCCCTGCCCCTGGGCGGGAAGAGGCCCGGGGCATGAGCATGATAGCGTTACCGCGAAAGGGGCGGGGGGCGGGCAGGGAGACGTCCGGACTTGCGCTTGTCTTCACGCTGGTCGTTGTCGCCATCCTGAGCATCGTCGCGCTGGAGTTCGCCTTCGGCAGGTGCATCCGGGCAGCAATAGTAGACAACCATGCCAACGACCTGAAGGCGCAGTACGCGGCGGGGGCGGCGATCGAGTTTGCCGTGGGGCTCATAACCGCGGACGGCACGGGCGCGGACGGGCTCGACGACCTGTGGGCGCTTGACATAGGCGAGCTGCCCGTGGGTGAAAGCGCCATGACGTGGAAGGTTACCGACGAGTCGGGGAAGCTCAACCTGAACCGTCTTGTCGACGAGCGTACCGGGCGCGAAGACCGCAAGCTCGTGGGCGTGCTCGAGCGGCTGATGACGATCCTGGAGATGGACATCGAGCCGGTAGCCGCCCTGCTCGACTGGATCGACCGGGACGGAGATGTCCGCCTCCATGGGGCGGAGGACTCCTACTACTACCGCGGTGAAGGAACGGGCGACTGCAAGGACGCCTCACTGGACGTGGTCGAGGAGCTTGTCCTGGTGAAGGGGTTCGATGCGGAGATGGTCGAGAAGCTGATGCCGTTCGTCACGGTGTATTCCGATGGCAAGATCAACCTCAACACGGCGCCCGCGACCGTGATCCAGGCCCTGCTCCCGTCGATGGACGAGCAAACGGTGGAGGACATACTCCTGGTGCGGGGCGAGGGCATTATACACTCGGTGAAGGAACTGGGATCCGTGAACAGGATGGCTCCGCTGGACCGTGTCGCTATCGCGGCGCTCATGACGGCAAAGAGCAAGTTTTTCTCCATCGAGGGGACGGGAATACACGGGGAGTCAAAGTGCCTGGTGCGAGTGGTGGTGAGCAGGGAAAGACCAGGAAAGGTAAAGCGGTTGTTCTGGCGGATAGAGGGATAGCCCGGTAAATCGGGCTTTACGGGATGCTCGGAAGACATTTACCATGGCAGGGCGATCAATAGACCAGGAGAAATATAGATGGCACGAGCTGCGCTTGGTGTGACCCTGGGGCCGGAGACCGTGATTGTGGCGGAAGTCGCTACAGTGGGCGGCGGCCTTCCCCGCCTGGTACGCTTCGACCGGAGGCCTGTCGGAGAGGCGCCGGGAGGGAAGGAGGCGGTAGCCGACGTCCTGCGAGAGCTTCTTTCCGGGGACGCGGTCCAGGGGAGGACCGTGGTGGTTGGCTTTCCGGCCGAACGGGCAAGCCTACACAGGATGAAGTTTCCGTTCGATGACCCGGCGAGGATACGCCGCGTGGTGAAGTACGAGATGGAATCGCACCTGGCTTTTCCTGCGGAGGAAGCAGTCGTGGATTTCTGCCCCGCCGGAAGCGGGGTGCCGGGCGAGGTGCTGGCGGTGGCTGCGCGAAAGGAACGCGTGCGGGAGGTGAGCGGTGTGCTCAGCCGGAGCGGCCTGGAGTGCGACGTGCTCGAACCGGATTCCTTTGCCCTTTACCGTGCGGCCGGGAACGCGGCGGCCTGCGCCGCGGGCGAGGTGGTGGCGGTGGTGGGTCTGGGACGTGCCCGGACTCTAGTCAACATCGTCTCGGGCGGTCGGCTGCAGGTTTCGCACGCGGTGCGCTCCGCGCGGGCGGTGAAAGCCGTCCGCCGTGCCCTCTCTTCATGGCAGGCACAGTCCGGGGAAGGGCGCCTGGTGCGCGTGGTCGCTGCGGGCGCGGGCTCCAACGCGGCGGTGCGTGATGAGCTGGAGCGGGAGTTCGGTGTCCCCGTTGTCGAGCTCGATCCATGGAAAGTCGTCCGGCCGTCTGCCGGGATGGAATCGAGGAAGGCAGAGGTGGCGGAGGGCGCTCCGGCGGTCGGGCTTGCCCTTCGCGGGCTGGCTGCTCCCCGGGGCGGCGGCGCTGCTGTGAACCTGCTGCAGGAAGAGTTCATGCCGAGGCTGGAGGGGGCCCTGCTCAGGCAGGCGGGGATAACCGGGGCCGTGATGTTCGGCGTAGTCATCCTGCTCTCGCTGCTGCGCCTTGGCTACCAGGTACACGTGCGCGGGGCGGCTGTCTCCATGATGGAAGCGGAGATCCGCTCTGTCTATTCAGATGCTTGCCCCGGGAAGGAGGCTGTTGCCCGGACGAGCACGCAGCAGGAGCTTCTCGGCATGTTCGAGCGTAGCGTGGAAGAAGCCAGGCGAAGCAGCGGCGCAGCTCGGTCCGGCTCGAGCTCTGTGCTGGACATCCTTCACGAGCTGGCAGCCAGTGTCTCGGGCAGCCCTGGAACGAGGATCACTCAGATCACCATCGAGGGGACCTTGTTGCGGGTGAGCGGGGTGAGCAGCCTGGCCGGGTTCTCCGAGCTGGAGCAGAACCTGGTGCAGTCACCGTTGTTCGAAGGCGTTTCGGTGGACCGGGCGAACGCCGAGGCGGGGAAGGTGAAATTCGATATGAGCGTCACATTCAGAGGGCGCGTTCCCGGCGGGGGAGGTCCATCATGAAGAAGGTGGAGAGCCGTGTGCTGGTAGTGCTGCTGGGACTGGTGCTGGCAGTCGTGTTGGGCTGGCAGTTCGGCGTGTCACCCGCCATGCGGAGGTTGCGCGTGCTGGAGAGCGAGGTCCCCCTGACGGAACAGCGCCTGAAGAGGATGCGCGAGCTGCAGGGGGAGTGGAAGCAGATGCGCGGGGAGAGGGCGGCCCCCGGGGCGGGGGTGGTGACGGGTTCCGACCTCATGTCGTTTGTCGAGAGGGCGATCAAGCGCTCGGGAGTCGAACCGGAACTCTCCTACAAGGAAGGCAAGCCAGCGGGCAGCGGTGAGCCGGTCGAGTCGCGCGTGGAGGTGCTAATAAAGAAAGTGGATCTCTCCCGGTTGCTCGACATGATCTACAGGATCGAGTCCTCGCCGCAGGGCTTTCGCGTCAGCTCCCTGCAGATCAAGGCGATCGGCAGCACGGGCCAGATGCTAAGAGTGGATTTCAATGTCTCGGCGCTTACCGGTGAGCCGTAGCCGGTTCTTCCCGCCGCGGCGGAACGGGAGCGCGCGATGCGCCAGCGCATCGGGCGGGAACGGACTTCTCTGATGAGAGTCGTGCTTGACGCACAGGCGCTGCTCGAACCGCTGGCGGGCGTAGGGCGGGTGGTCTCGAACCTTATCCCCGCGCTCGCGGAGGTCGACCCGGGGAGCCGCTTCTATCTCTATTACGGCGCGAGCCTGCGCCTGCGCACCGAGCGCCTGCCGCGCTTCGACGCGCCCAACCTGCAGCCCATGCTTATCCGGTTCCCAGGGAAGCTGTTCAGGCCGCTCACGGAGCGCATGAACCTTTTGCCGGTGGGGTGGTGCTTCAGGCATGCGGACATCTTCCACGGGCTCAACTACTACGTGCCAGGGGTCGGGTGCCCCAGCCTGGTAAGCATATACGACATGTCTTGCTGGAAGTTCCCGCACTGCTTCACGCCGCGCAGGCTGAAGGACATCCGCGGAAAGGTGAAGCGCGCCGTACGCAATGCGGACAGGATCGTCACGGGCTCGGAGTCTGCCCGCCGTGACATCGTGGAGGAACTGGGAGTCGAGCGGGACCGCGTGACGGTGGTGCCGCTGGGCGTAAGCAAGGATTTCAAGCCGGATCCCGGCCCGGAAGAGCTTGAGAGGGTCAGGGAGAAGTACCGGCTGCCCGGAAGGTACATCCTCACGGTCGGGACGCTGGAGCCGAGGAAGAACACGGCGCTGCTGGTGAGAGCGTTTCAAGCCGCGGGCCTGGACGGCGCTTCGCTGGTGATATGCGGCCACCAGGGATGGATGCAGGAGGGGTTTACCGAGGAGATTGGCGGGATGTCCGGTCGAGGAGACGTGGTACTGGCGGGTCCGGTCGAGGATGCCGACCTGCCTTCGGTCTACGCGGGTGCACGGCTCTTTGCGTATCCTTCGCTCTACGAGGGGTTCGGGCTGCCCCCGCTGGAGGCGATGGCCTGCGGGGTCCCGGTGGTGTCGTCGGGTTCGTCCTCTCTTCCCGAAGTGATGGGGGATGCGGGGCTTCTCGTCGATCCACGGGACGAGGACGCGTGGGTGAAGGCCCTCCGGGCGCTGTGGCAGGACGAGGCCAGGCTCGGGGAGATGAGAGAGGCGGGCCTGGAGAGGGCAGGACTGTTCTCCTGGATGCGTTCAGCGGAGATGATGCTCGAGGTCTACGGGGCGCTGGCGCACAGCAGGAAGCGAGGGACGGGATGAGGGTCGTCCTTGACGGCCGCGCTCTTGCGGGTGTCCGGGCCGGAGGCGCGCGCTATGTACGCCACCTTGTCCGGGGGCTCGCGCAGCTTGGTGCGGAGAACCAGTACTGGCTGTGCGCGCACCGCGAGATTGCTGAGCGACCCGTCCCGGAGGGGGATGACTTCCATTACAGGGTGGACCGCTACCCGCTCGGGAGCATCTGGCAGAACATCGCGCTTCCTCGCATCCTGAAGGAAGTGAGGGCGGATATCTTTCACTCCACGCTCTTCACAGTGCCCGTGCGTATGTCCTGCCCTGCGGTAGTCACGGTGTTCGACCTGACGCCGCTGCTCTTTCCCCAGTGGCACACGCTGAAGGTCCGGGTGACCATCCGGGGCCTGCTTGGCCGTTCCGTAAAGAAGGCGCGGCTGGTGATAGTGCTGTCGGGCTCGACCCGCAGCGACCTTACCCGCCTGCTGGGAACTGCGGAGGAGAAGATAAGGGTCATACCGCTCGGGGTGGATGAGCGGTTCAGGCCGCGCGGGAGGGACGAGCCAGGGGTCGCCGAGGTGCGCCGGCGCGTGGCCGGCGGCAGGGAGTACCTCCTGCATGTCGGGACCATCGAGCCGCGGAAGAACCTCGGGCTTGTGGTCGGGGCCTATGCGAGGGTGAGAAGGCAGCTGGGCGAGAGTCCCCCGGTGCTGGTCCTCGCGGGAGCAGGCGGCTGGGGGAGGAAGGGGGTCAGGAAGCAGATCGAGGATA
>SDBT01019281.1_pt1 | contig 10694 bp, 8 predicted proteins | sample 2277101 | NCBI WGS metagenome assembly SDBT01 (sample SAMN10404973, study PRJNA504765) | marine sediment metagenome | isolation source: marine sediment core GS10_PC15, 103 cmbsf | place: Arctic Ocean: Southern Knipovich Ridge | collected 2010
ATTTACACCACGTGCCTTCAGTTTTTCATACCGATCAGCGACGAGTGCAGCAGCCAATCTCGACGGTAAGCGTACCGAATGTCCGGCGAGAACCCGCAGTTCCCAGCGTCGAATGAGGCACAGGACCACGGCGTCGACCGCCAGCATCGCCGGGGAAAGTCTCATCCACCACAGAAAGGTATATCGTCGTGAGCATCCCTATCGCCGACGATAACCTCAACCGCTAAAACGCTCGGTGTAAAAACCGTCGCGCAGAGCGCAGCCGCTAAAATCAATATCGTAAACCTCGACATAAAAATCGCCTCGTGTGAACATCTATATTTGGTCTAGTAAAATATACGGGGACTATATATTAATACATCCCAATAATCAAGTGGTTTTACGACCTTATCATAAGTATTGGTTTACTGGGTATTATATGTAAGTATATTTGTGGGCATCAGCTAAATAAATAAGGGCGCGATATATCGCGCCCATGATAAGAATCTCATTGGTTTTATTCTACGGTTAACTTCTTGCGGACGATATGGTCACTCTCCATACCGATAACCGCGTCAATCTCGCCTGCTTGTAGATTCCGGTTACCGGTCCCGTGGCCGCAGTAGCAATCGAACGAGATATCGTTACTACTACTCCATCGCGTTTCGATTATTAAGTTATCGGTACCGTTATACGCAAAGGAAAGCGCGGGGAGTTCATACCATACGCCCTCAGCATTCGGTACCGTCAACGGGTCCACGGATATCACCGAAGTCGGCGTATTGCCGTCGTAATTATCGTCGAAAGTGTCGGTCAGTGAATCGAGGCTAGTGTGGCATAAAAGGACTTCGAAGTCGTTGAATTCGCCGTCCCCGGTGCCGATTACCGAATAAATCTCATAAGCTAGTTTAATAATAGTCGTCGCGCCGTCCATATCCGATGCAAGAACCAATTCCTGGTTCCTCTGCGCGAAGAATCAACCGCCGCAGAACGGAATGTTTATGTGGTCATCCTGGGTTCCGACGATTATTTCGGTATAGCCGGTTTCCGTAGTGAATGACCATAAATCGCCCATAGTCGTCTGGCTACCGTTATTGGTATCTACTCGCCAGTAGTATGTAGATGCAGTATTCAGAGTTCCGGGGTCGTATGTCGTCGCGGTTATACCGGAGGCTACCCCGGGCGGAGACGCCGACGTGCCGAAGTAAACGTCGTACGTATACGTTTCGGCTTCGCCCGATAATAACAGCGAACCACCGTTCCAGGTTACGTCGGTATTGACCGCTACATCTGTAGCCCCGTTCGCCGGGTTGGGGTTAGTCGCTTTTGGCGGGGCCGCACCGGTCGTATCGCTGTCGCAAGATATCCCGGCGGAAATAGCAAGCGCCGCGATAACCACTGCGAAAATAACGATATATTTACGCATAAACAGTTCTCCTTCCAATAATCGAAAATTTAAGGCTACAAAACCTTTATAATAGCCTCGCACGTACCGTATTATAACAGTTATATTATAATCCGCAAGAAAAATTGGTGCTTATTTATATCCATAATATTTACTGAAATGAATACCGATACTCTATCGGAACTTGACTACTATAAACCTATTAGTTACTATCGAAGCAGGCGGGTTTCGTATGGAATGCCGCTAGGAATTGGATACGAGCTCAGTCAGGATAGTTACGTTCCAATAGGATCACTCCTAACAAATACGGGATAAATGAGTATGGGGCATCCTCTAAAAGTATTATATATAGATACCGGTGCCGATTTTTGGGGCGGACAGCGGAGCTTATACGAATTGATATGCCATCTGAACCGCAATCTTTATGAACCTATCGTCGCCGTTCCTGAAGATTCTCCTACGGAGGATATTTTTAAGGAATCTGCAAAGGTGAACACCTTTCCGGCGAGTTCCGCAATCGGGAAACGGTCGTTAAGACCGTTCAGCATATTACGTTCCATATACGTTATATCCCGGTTGATAAAAGACAGTCAACCGGATATCATCCACGCAAATACCTTCCTCGGCGGTTTGATGCTCTCATTAATCCCTTCGGTTAATACCCCGTGGGTACTCCACCAGAGGGATTTGACCGACCATAAAAAACTAACCGACTGGGTCACCCGCCGCGCGGCGAAGATAATCGCTGTGTCACGCGCGGCCGCCGCCCATTTGGGGAGGAGCGGGCTTAAACGTAATCCGTCTATTATCCCGGACGGCGTTTCCCTATCTTTTACCGACGAAATGACCGCCCCAGGGTATAAACCTACCTTACGGGAAAAACACGGTATAAAAGACGATACCATCGTAGTAGGCGCCGTCGGAACTATTTCAGAACAAAAATCCCAGCACGAGATACTGCAAGCCGCAAACCGTCTACGCGATGTTCCCGGATTGCATTTCTTGTGTATAGGCGAACCGTACCGCGAGGATGACCATAGTTACTTCGGCCGTTTAAAGGAATTGCGTACCGAGTTAGATATTGAACACCTCGTTTCCTTCGAGGGCTATACCGACGACCTGGCCGATATATACGGGTCGATAGACATCCTCGCCCACCCCGCGAACAATGAAGGGTTAGGACGGGTTATTATCGAAGCAATGGGGGCCGGCGTTCCCGTTCTGGCTAGAAACTGCTGCGGTCCAGCCGAGATTATAACAAACGCTGTCGACGGGATACTTTGCGATCCTAGCGATTCCGAAGATTTTGTTAAGGAGTTAATGAAACTCGTCGAATGCAGAGAGTTCAGAATGAAACTGGCTGAAGCCGCGAGAGAAAAAATAGTTGAAAAGTATACTATCGAAAAATCTACACGACAAATCGAAGAGGTTTATAACGAATTATTAGCAACAGACCGAAATCTATAAGCGCGGGTACGCATAGTATACGGTATACGAGTATTAACCAAAATCCAACTTCGTTTGCGCCGCGTCGCTCCCACCAACCGGAACATACGACCCGTCTAATGTTATGTAGCCTAAGGCCGCCTCCCGCATACCAAGAGACCGAATTACCGAAACGCCCCTGATTTTTCCGCGTCTTCGCTCGGCGATTAACCGCTCCGCCGTTATGTGCCCGATACCGGGAACGCGGAGCAGCGTCTCTCTATCAGCGGTATTGATTTCGACCGGAAAAAGCTCCGGCCGGTTTCGGGCCCAGGCAGTTTTGGGGTCGACATTCAACGGGAGGTCGCCGCTTTCCTCAAATGGTAGTTCTTCGAAGGTAAAGCCGTATTTCCGCAATAACCAATCCGCTTGATATAAACGCCCCTGCCGTTTCCGCGGCGTAGGCGGGTGATGAGCTAAAGGAGTACCGGCTACCGGCGAAAGCTTAGAATAATAAGCCCGCCGCATCCCCATCCCCCGATACAATTCGTTTACCGATCCCAATATGTCGGAGTCGCTCTCCTCTGCCGCTCCAACTACCAACTGAGTGGTGAAACCGGCTTTCGGCTTATCCCCTCTCTTAATAATTCGGTGCAGCCGTTGGAAAGTATCCATAATCAACCGGTGATAATCTTTGTCCGGCGCGATTATTTTAAGGTGCTCGGCGCTCGGGGCTTCCATATTGATAGATACCCGCGAGCCTAGTTTAATCGCGCGACGAATGGATTCGTCGTCAGCACCGGGCATTATCTTGAGGTGCAGGTAACCATCGAACCCGCCACGGCGTATCATCTCCCCCGCCGCGAGTATCCGGTCCATCGTCTTCGCCGCGCCCCCGTAAAAACCGCTGGAGAGGAAGATGCCGCCTACGGCTCCCCGCCGGACCAATTCCGTAAACCCGCGCGTTAGCTCCTCAGGTTGTATCGTATCGCGAGGGATGTCGCGGTCACGCCGGAAGGCGCAGTAGATGCAGTTGAAGTCGCACTTGTCGGTCATCAACACCTTGAGCATAGGCGCGCAGCCTCCGCCGGGTAGCTTCGACCGGAAGATGAAACTATCAACCGGATTGCGAAATCGCCTATCTTCGCCGGCACCGAGGGTGGCCGAAGCTTCGTAGCAGGTGAAGGTGCGTTCGGGGTTATCTCCCGTATCAATAATATCGTACGCAGCAGCGTTAGCCATCCGGCCCAGCTTATCGTAAATATCGCCCATATTTATAGCCTACCATAAAAATAACAAATACGCAACAGGTGTTTTGTGTTCTCAATATTTTTTATCAGGGCTTACTTCATTCCGTCTTTATTTTCACAAAGTTGACATAATCAATTTAGTAGTATATACTGAGGCACTTCACGATAAAGGTATATTGATAATATCTATACAAAAGGAGAATGAGATGAGGATTAACAAAATAACATCAGGAAGATATACGATTGGCAATGCGCGATTGCCATTCGTGCTATCGCTAGCCGCGATAATCGTAGCGGCGTTTTTTGTTGGCTGTGGCATCGGCCTTAGCGAGGACGAGAAAACCGCGGAAATCGAAACCCTTAATGGAACAATCTCGACGGTTGACGACGACTTCCGGGTTATCATCGAGGACTTGACAGATATCCCCGGAAGCGATAATTTAAAGACGCTGGTGGAGAGCGGGAGCGGCGACGCCCGGGCGGCGTTAGGCGAAGATTTCTTAACCCTTTCAAAGGGAAAAAACCTATACGATCAAATCCGTTACCTTGACGAAGGGGGACAAGAAATCGTACGGATCGATTACAATTCCGGCTCTCCGGCTATAGTCCCCGAAGAGAATCTGCAAAACAAGGGCGACCGTTATTACTTTGAGGATACCTTCGAGCTCGAAGAAGGCGAGATATTCGTTTCGCCGCTCGACCTGAACATCGAGCGTGGCGAAATCGAGAAACCGATTAAGCCGGTAATCCGTTTCGGGACACCGGTATTCAACGCAGCCGGTGAGAAGAAAGGTATTATCCTTATAAATTACCTGGCTTCTGGACTACTCGATAATATTAAGGAAGCCGCGACGGGTACTTCGGGCGAATTGATGCTTGTAAACAACGAAGGTTACTGGTTGATTACGCCCGATCCGGAAGAAGAATGGGGCTTCATGTACGAAGATAAAAAGGACGTCTCGTTCCGCGAAGACTACTTCGACGCCTGGCTCAAAATCACCCTCGACGACTCCGGTCAGTTCGAGGGCGGGGAAGGTTTCTTCATTTACGGTACGATATACCCCTTGATAACGGCGTGGAGATACAGCGGCACTTCCGACGTTGCTAAATTGTCGTCCAGCGAAGGGGCGCGCGAAGCGTTTGAGGGAAGCGAATCTTCGTTCAAGGGTACCGATTACTTCTGGAAAGTAATCCTGTTCATCCCCGACGTATAATCGCGTAGGAGAGTAAAATTAGTTATAATCAAACGGACGGGGTTCATACCCCGTCCGTTTTTCGTCATCCAGTGTTTTCGTTTTAAAAATCCCACCTCAAATCCAGCCCGGCGTACCACAGGATGCTCTCAGCGTCGGCGATGTGGCCGGCGTTGCTGGTTTTGGCGTAATACCCCTCTCCGAACAGCGACATGTCCTTCCAGACGTTGACGCCCTCTGCGCCGCCCCGGAAGAACATCGTTTTCTCTACTATACCGGAAGGGAACGGGTTGTTCTTACCGTCAATGCGGTTCTCTTCCGGGTTGGCCGGGTCGGGGCCGGAGAGTTCCCAGGGTTGGTTTATGGTACCCTCGCCGTGCTGTTCGGTTCCCCCTCCGGCGAAAACGCGCAGCGCGGGTATCACATTATAAGATAACTCGCCCCGGGCGTAAAAAGCGTCCGGACCCAACCAGGAGCCGATGATATCCTGATAGTGCATATAGCGGTTGCGTTCGTAACGATGGGTATATGTCCAGCGATTGATACGACAGTACTCAACCCGCGCATCCAGGTTTTCTGCAAAAAGACCCGCGCCGTAGAAACCGCCTAAATACCCTACTTTGTTGGGCGCGCCCTCGGGATATGACTGATACTGGTAATCGTCTATCGAGACTTCGCCGTAGAACTCGTAACCGTCGAACGGAATGAAGCGGCCATCGAGCGATAAGAAGTAGTTATCTTGATCCTTGCTGTTCCACTGCTCGGCGTAGTAAATGGTCAACGGGTTCAGATATCTCGGCTGGATTCCCTGATCTGCGTAAAGTATAGCTTCAGACGCGCCGATATATAAACGATCGTAGACCCGCCAATCGAACCGATGCGCCGAGAGAAATTTCTCCTCTTTACCGTCCAATATCGACGTAAAGCAAGTTAGCCGGACCGGGCCTATATCGCTATATAACTTAACCATATCAAAGCTGGGCGGATTATCGCTAACGGTCATCGCGGTATAGTATCCCGGGCCCCAGCGAACGTTATCCCGCCCCAATAGTAAATGGAAATACGTCAAATCTATATCGATATACGCTTCATCCATTTTCCCCAGCATATCGCCCCACTCGACATAACCGGTGTTGCCCTGGTTCTCTTCGTCGGTGCGTCGGTACGGCTCGATACCGTCCAATTCGTCGCCGAGCGGCCGTACGATATTTATTCGCTTCCGAATAGATATCCGATCGCCAAAACGTACGTCGCTAATGATGCCTAGTTCGCCGTAGCCGTCGAAACCGGAGATATCGTCATTTTCGCCGGGCAAGTCGTTATTCCCGTACGCGCCGCGGAATTGGACATGCCCTCCGACCGAAACGGTGATGTTCTCGTCGAATTGACGCTCGAACAGACGAGGATGTTCCCCCATCTTAGGCCATGCTTTTCCTTTGACCGCTTCGGCATAAAACTCCGCCCGCGGCCCGCCCGAATAAGCCGAAGCGTATTCGTAGACGTCGCCCGTTTCGAGCGGCATCGCCGAGAGGAAGATTTTACCGGCGCCCGGGTCGGTGACCATTAAATATTCCAGGTAACGATAGCTCCAATCGGGAGTACCCCGTTTACCCCAATCGTCGACGCTCAAGTTGGCGGCACCGCCCGCGCCGGATAAAAGTGCCGCCGTCAATCCGATAATTAAATACCGTCTCATTATTTTCTCCCAACCCCGTAATACTCGAAACCGGCGGCTCGCAGTTTCTCCGGGTCGTAGATGTTGCGGCCGTCAAATACCAGCGGCCGCGCCATAAGCCCCTTCATCCTGCTCAACTCGGCCTCTTTGAACATATTCCAGTCGGTGGCTACGACCAGCGAGTCAGCACCTTCCAGCGCGTCGTAGGCATCCTCGACGATAGTTACTCCCGAGAGTAATTCTTTAGCCGCCCCGGAAGTTATAGGGTCGTATGCGGTTACGTCCGCGCCCTTATCTTTGAGCAGGTTGATTAAATCAAACGCCGGCGATTCCCGCAGGTCGTCGGTGTTCGGCTTGAAGGACAGCCCCCACACTGCTATCTTCTTGCCCTTCAAACCGCCCATAATTCCGTCCATCCGGCTTACGAGCATAGCCCGCTGCTTATCGTTAACGTCCACCGCGGCGCGGACAGTCTTCATATCGTAACCGGCTCTTTTCGCGATATCTATCAAAGCGGTTGTATCCTTGGGAAAACAGGAACCACCGTAACCGATACCGGCTCCGAAGAACGCCGGGTTAATCCGGCTGTCCTTGCCTACCCCATTCACCACTTCCTTGATATCAGCGCCGACCAGGTCGCAGATATTGGCAATCTCGTTGATATAGCTAATCTTTAGCGCGAGGAACGCATTCGAAGCGTATTTAATGAGTTCGGCCGAAAGGATATCGGTTATGATTATATCGGTATCTAGCGGAGCGTATAGCTCGGCGATTATATCTCCCGCTTTATGATCCTGGCAACCGATGACGACCCGATCCGGGTACATAAAATCTTGTATCGCGGAGCCTTCGCGCAGGAACTCGGGATTGGAGACTACGTCGAAGTCTATTTTCTTCGGTTGGTTCTCGGCAATGGTTTTTTTAACAGAGAAGCCGGTTCCGACCGGTACGGTTGATTTGTTGACGACCACCCGGTAGCCGTCCATCGCTTTACCGACGGCTTCGGCTACGGCGTGAACCTGCGATAGGTCGGCTTCGCCGTCGGGGCCGGGCGGAGTTCCCACCGCCACGAAGATAACTTCCGAAGCCCGCACCGCCTCTTCGATGTCTGTCGTGAAACGAAGCCGCCCCATATCCGCGTTCATCCGCATCATCTCTATCAAACGCGGTTCGTATATGGGCGATTCGCCCCGTTTTAAAGTAGCTATCTTCTTCTCGTCTATATCGGCGCAAATCACGTCGTTGCCGAGGTCCGCAAAACAGGTCCCGGTTACCAGGCCCACGTACCCCGTTCCCATTACTGATATTTTCATATTTTCGTCCTTTTAAAACCCTGTGTAGTCGAAGCCTTTAGACTTCGACCATATATACGGCCACCACGGTCACGAGACCTAAAGGTCTCGGCTACATAATAATGTTATATACGTATATAGCATAATATTTCACGTGAAACATTACTTATCCTAAACCCGCTCCCGCCAGAACTCTAAAATATCCGCGAGCGTTTTATCAAAGGGTATGGTGGGTTCCCAGCCGGAGATAGCTTTGAACTTCGAGTAGTCGCCGATAAGGCGCGGTACGTCGGATGGGCGCATCCGTTCCGGGTCATTTTCGGTCGTTATCTCGACATCGCTTAAACCGAGAAGCATATCGAGTATATCCCCGATAACTAATCCGTTGCCCGAAGTGATGTTATATACCTCGCCCGGCTCGCAATGCTTCAGGCTAAGCCAGTATCCGCGCACCATATCGCGAACGTCGGTGAAGTCGCGTATCGTGGTCAGGTCACCCACATGAATAACCGGCGGCCGCAACCCCTTCTCCACCTCGACTATCTGCAGCGCGAAGTTGGAACAGACGAATACCTTGCCGCGGCGCGGCCCGGTGTGGTTGAAGCCCCGGGTGCGCACCGTGTGCATCCCGTATGATTTGAAGTACTGATAGCCGAGCAGGTCCTGCCCTACTTTTGATACTCCGTAGGGACTCAACGGCCGTAGCGGATTGCTTTCCTTAATCGGACACTCTTCGGGAGCGACAAAGCCATACTCCTCGCTGGAGCAGGCTATCTGTATCGGGCAATCCAGCTTGAGTTCGCGCATCGCCTCCAGTATATTTACATTGCCTACGATGTTGGTCGTAATCGTTTCCGAGGGGGCTCTCCAACTCGAGGGCACGTAGCTTTGCGCCGCCAGGTGAAATATTTTGTCGGGACGTACTTCGTCGAGAGCGTCGTAGCAGTTCTTGGGATCGCGCAGGTCAGATTCTACCAGCGTAATCTCCTCGCGGATATGCTCGATATTATCCAGCGGGCTACGCCAGCGCCTGGTGCCGTAAACCTCAACGTCCGGGTGGTCCTTCAAGATATATTCAGCGAGATGACTTCCTACAAAACCGGTAACCCCCGTAATTAATACCTTCATTATAACTCCTTCGCGATTATTTTTTTCGCTAATTCGGCCGCTTTTGTAGCATCGGCCGCATAATACGCCCCTATCGAATCCGCATATTCTTCGTTGACTACCGCGCCGCCGATCATTACCGGTATCGAAATACCGGATGACCGTAGCGCTTCGGTTACTGCGCCCATCTCCTGCATCGTAGTCGTCATAAGCGCCGAGAGCGCGATAACGTCCACTTCGCTGTCAACAGCCACGTTAATAATAACGTCCGTTTCCACGTTTTTGCCCAGGTCGAAAACTTTGAAGCCGTATCCCTTTAACACCGCGGAAACGATATTCTTGCCAATATCGTGAACGTCGCCCTTCACCGTAGCAAAAAGGATTGTCCCCCCGTCTATCCCCTCGCCTTCCTCCAACATCGGCTCGATGACTTTGAAAGCCTCCTGAACCGCCTCGGCCGCCATTATCACGTTCGGCAGGTAAATCTCCTTGCGCTGGAACCTGCCGCCTACTTCCTCCAGCCCCGGCATCAGGTACCTAGCGATAATATCAACGGGCGACTCGCCGCCCGCAACCGCTTCCTCTATAAGGCCTTTTATCCGGTCGCGATAACCCTCGACTACGGCCTGTTCGAAACGGCCTTGCAACGTGTCGCCGAAACCGGCGCCGCCGGTTTTCCGTTCCACGTTGAGTTCCAGGTAATTCTGCGCGCCGTTGTCCGCCCCGGAAAAAACGCGCGCCGCGGCAACCGCCCGCTGCATTTCAGCGTCATAAGGGTTAATAATCGCCGTATTCAAACCGTTCCCGACGGCATACAGAAGCGCGGCAGCATTCAAACCCTCCCGGCGCGGCAGCCCGTGCGAGACGTTAGAAAGGCCCAGGATGGTGTTAACCCCGAACGCATATCGAATTTGCCGTACGGCTTCAAAAGTGACTTCCGGGTTGCCTTTGGCCGCGGTCATCATCAAGCAATCTATATAAATATCGCCCACCGCTAACCCGGCGTCGAGCGCGTAATCAATGATATTTTCGGCTATTGCAACCCGCTTCTTTACGGTGTCCGGGATGCCTTCATCGTCTATGGTCAGGGCTACGATGGCCGCGCCGTACCGTTTGGCAACCGATAGCAACTGTTCCAGTTTTTCCTTTTCCCCGGTCAGGCTGTTGAGCAAAGGTTTACCAGTAACCCGCGCTACGCCCAACTCGAGTATATTCGGGTCGGTGGAGTCTACGGAAATCGGCCGTTCGCAGCTGGCTTCGACCGCGGCTATGGCAACAGTCATCACCCCGGCCTCTACTCCCCCGCCCACCCCAACGTTTATGTCTATTATATCGGCTCCGGCGGCGGCTTGCTTTACGGCCTCGTCT
>SDBT01019282.1_pt1 | contig 10694 bp, 13 predicted proteins | sample 2277101 | NCBI WGS metagenome assembly SDBT01 (sample SAMN10404973, study PRJNA504765) | marine sediment metagenome | isolation source: marine sediment core GS10_PC15, 103 cmbsf | place: Arctic Ocean: Southern Knipovich Ridge | collected 2010
TTCCAACAAAAAATAGGACTTCCTCATGCCTTTTTCAGATTCCATAACTCAAGGTGGCCAAACTTTTTTACATAAACTCAGAATGGTTAAACAAATTGCTCGTTTAGCTGTTATCATTGCATTATTTTTTTTGACTATAACATTTTTTATCATGATGAAAATTAACACTCCTGACATAGTTTTTAAAACAACAAGAGAATATTTAATCGCTAATTGGAAAATATGGACAGAAGGGGAAGGGGCTGTTCAAAAGATTACAGATAAATCTGGAGCTTATACAATATCTTCCAAAAATTTATTAAATCTAAGTTTAACAAAAAAACATATTGCCTATCTTCTAAAGCAACTTAAATTGGCTGGAATATCAACCGGTATTGTGTTTTTTCTTTCTTTAATATTAATTTTTTTCATTTGGTCAAGAAAGGGGAAGAAAGATAAGCAAAAATCTCATATTTTCGGCCAAAAAATTTGGTCATGGCGTAAACTTAGAAGAAAATTAATTTTAAGAGGAAAAGCTTCGAATATAAAAATCGGCAAACTTCCTCTTGTTAAAAACACAGAAACGAAGCATATCTTTATCTCCGGTACAACAGGAAGTGGTAAAACAAATTGTTTTTATCATCTTTTATCCCAGGTGAGATCTTTGAATCAAAAAGCAATTATTGTAGATACTACAGGAGATTATGTATCTCGTTTTTATCGTGAGGGGAAAGATGTTTTATTAAATCCTTTAGATAAAAGGGCCCATTCTTGGCATCCTTGGATTGAATGCACACAAAAGTATCACTTCCAAGAAATGGCTCGCAATTTTATACCAACAGATAATTCACATGATCCATTTTGGACAAATTCAGCACGTGTAGTTTTTGCATCAGCTTTAGAAAAAATGGCGCAATCTGAAACGTTTAGCACAAAAACTCTATTGAATTTATTAACTAGGGACTCATTAAGCACTCTTTATTTATTTTTAAAGGATTCAGATGCAGCTTCTTTAATTGACTCCTACCTCTGATAAAACAGCTACTTCTATTAGATCTACTGTAAGCAGTTACGTTAATGCCATGAATTTCTTGGAAGATACTGAAGAGCCCTTTTCAATTAGAAAATGGATACAAGATGATAAAAAGAAAAATTGGTTATTTTTATCCATGCTTCACGATCAAAGAGATGCTTTAAGACCTATAATTTCAGCCTGGACATCAATTGCAATTAAAAGCCTCTTTGGTTGTAAGCCTGATGGAAAACGTAGATTATGGTTTTTTATGGATGAACTTCCTGTCCTTCATAAAATAAATGATTTATCGAATTGTTTAGCTGAAAGCAGAAAATATGGAGGATGTGTTGTCTTAGGTTTGCAAAACATGCCTCAATTGGAAGATATCTATGGCCCTCATCAATCAAAAACCATAATTGATCTTTGTTCTACAAAATTTCTTCTCCGCATGGCAAGTTATGATTTGGCTCATCAATTATCAAAAACATTAGGGGAAAGAGAGACTTCTGAAATTCAAGAAGGAATTTCTTATGGTGCTAATGAAATAAGAGATGGAGTTAATTTATCCAAAATTATTAAAGAACGTCCAACAGTATCTCCTACAGATCTATTATCTTTGGGAGATTTGGAAGTTTTTATTAAAATGCCAGGAAATATTCCTTTGACCAAGATTAAGTTAAAATACAAGAAAATTGCTTCAAATTGTTCTTCTTTTGTTATTAAGTAAAAAGATCAAAGACAAAGAAAGTTAATAACTTTTAGCTATTAATTCCTTAACTTCAGCAACCGAATGGCTCGTCACAAATTCATTAAGATCATCAGCTATTGCAACAGGGACATATATACGTTTTTTTGCTACTTTTTTTGAACCCTTAGGGCTTCCAGCCCCGTGTCTTCTTCCTCCGCGTCCTTTTGTCTTATTTTCAGCTATTTTAGAAATGTTTTTATTGAGTCTTTGCTTAATGAATTCACGCAAATAGAGAGGGTAGTTCTTTATAACCTCTTCCCTAGAATCGCCAGCATATTCAACGTCCGGATACAAAAGATGACTAAAAACCCAAACTTTATAGCTTTTGTTAAAATAGGGTTTAATTTTTCCTATTTCTTTCAAAGCTATTTTTAGGTTTATTTCTATTTCTTGTTTGGAGGCCATTTTAACCGTCTTTCTTTAAAATGTTTTTTGTCTTATTAATGTAAAAAGCTGCAACTTCTTTCTTTTTGCTTTTGCCATGGCTAATTTTGATCGTGCAGACATATTTACCTTCTTTATCATAAAGTTTGTGATCAATACTTCCTTTAATTATCTTCCAGCCAACAATTTTTAGGTATTTGCGATAGGTACGTTCCTCTAGAGGTTTATACGTCATTACAAAATCGGGTTTCTGTTATTTATTCTTATTTTAGAATGTTTAGGATGAAAAATCAAACAATTTAACTAAGCTATTAAAAAGAAGCAACTTACAAAAACAAAACATTCTATTTAAACTCATTTGGAGCAAAAAGAAAGAGAATGATTTTAAATGATTTTTTTAAATGAGATTTTACAGCAATCGCCTGATATTAAAGAGCTTATGCAACATAAGTTATATTATCAGACCTTAAGGCAACGTTCTGATATAGGCAAGCGATAAAGTAGTAATTAAATTAAATATGAGATCACTCACATTTATAGAAAAATTGTTTTTCAATAACGACGCACTTGTAAGTACTCCAAAAGTAATGAGATCACTTATAGAAAAATTAAAAAGCCTTCTTTCAGGAACAATTTCAGGTTCACTATGGTCAGGTAGTAGAGCATCTAGATTATCTGTCAGACCAACTATATCGGCTCCTTCAGTTTCTTGCCTTCCAAATAACTCTTCATCGTTAAGAAACTGTTGTATTCTTGCTCTTAAATTCTCTTCATTATTATTTCGATCAAATAGATCCAATAGATCCAATTGATCAATTGGATCTATTGGATCAAATTGATCGTTGTCTGCATTCTCTTGAATTCCAAGCAACTCTTCATCGTTAACATGATTTACTGCCAAAAAAGGGTTTACATCTGTAATTGCTCTTATATTTCCCATCTTTTTCTCCTTATATTTTAATATTAATTAAAAAGACGTTGCCTTTATCCTTTATTAAGAAAATAATTTTAGCATTTTATTAATATTAATTTCAACATGTATTATTGTTTTTTTTAACTAACAACTCAAATCACTAATTACAAAGACATTAAGCAAAAAGTTCCCTTATGCCCAGCATGCGCTTTTCAGCATAAGTATTTTATTACCAGCAACTTATGCGCAAAAGATGCGTTGTCAAAAACCTTAATTATCCTATATTTAGATTGTTACAGAGAATTCACTAGACCATTTAGAAGGCTTATAACACAATTCCAAAACAAGGGTCTCCTGGTATCCCATATAATTACACGTTCACCTGTAGCTGCCTTGACAAAGAAGCTCATAAAGAACTAGATCGCCATTACCCCGGCTAATGTTACCGATTCATCAGGATTCAAACATCCCTGTCCCAACCAGGGAGCTTGCTATCTAGATAAGGGATATTGTATAAATCCCGCTCCAAGAATAGCGAAGGCTAAAGGTGTTCATTTAGCCGCGATCAAAAAAAATAACATGAAAAGCAAGAATAGAGATCTAGATCGTTGGTATAGTGGGATCCGCTCTCCATATGAAAGAGTGTTTTCTCAAAGAGAAAGAAGAGTTCGTTATCGAGGAATTGTTAAGAACCAATTTGCCGCTTTTATGCAAGCAATTTGCTTTAACTTAAAGAGAATTGTGGTATTAAATCCTCCAAATATTTGTTTTTCATAGGGAGTGGTGAGTCCAAATAGGCTGAAAATTCCAGCTTTCAACACAAAAAACGGAAGAATTTACCAAAATTTAGCATAAAAACAACCTTTCCGTTCTAAATCAAGAGATTTTTTGTTTATTTACTCAAAATCCTTCAGCTCGAAACAGTCCCTATAAGGAAATCCTCCAAAAAAAACATTAAAGAAAGCGTATTTTAAGCTCTATCTTATGCTTTCTTAGATTAAATACATTCGTTTTAAGATCCATTCTATTACATGTTTTATTTTATTTATTTTGATTCACTTATTTTTCATAGTCCATTAATAATAAGATGTTTATGAAAGCATAACAATTTGACAGTCAAAGATTTATACTATTTTTATAAATGCCTTAAAAATAAGACCTTATCAAAAACGTTTAATTTCTTAATAAAATCTTTAAAATTAATAAAAATATTTTCCTGCACTTAAATGACTTGAAATAAGCTGGTTGCGTTCAATGAATGTTAAGGCTGTTTAAAGAAAGTTATTGACAATCAAGCCCGTTTGAGATATAATAAGAACTGGAGAGATAGATTTAATAACAATTAGCTAATAAAAAGAGGTAGCAATGAGTAACAATATTTCATCAGATAATACGAGTGTACAAAATATCTCATCTCTAACAAGTTCGAGTTCTCCTTTAAATGGAAAAGACAGCTCAAATGTTTCAGTAATGTTTTATGTAATGAAATCGATGCAAGATACTATAAAAGGTGATATGCAGTGTCTTCAAAAACAAACTAAAGAGGAGATGGAAAAGCAAGCTATTGAAAAGGTTTTACTAACTATTAAGGGATTATCAAACAAGCAAGCTTTTTTAAAGGGTCTTGGTGTAACTATAGGATCATCAGATCCAACATTAAAATCATTTGTTGATGGATTGTTACAAGGTATTGAACAAATACAAGCGGAAGAGAAAAAAATAAAAAATCAAGAAAAACAAGCTCAAGCTAAAATGGCTGCTGATAATGATTTAACAAAACATCCAGCTTATGAAGATAAATATGTACTTACCCCGGATTTAAAAGAAGAAGTTCAAGATTTTGCAAAACCATCTGTAAAAAGTGTTTTCAAAGGGCTTTGGAATTTTGTAGATGGTAAAATAGAAGGAAACTTAATGAGATTGGCTCTATGTAAAATGAGTGAAGCTATATTAAAAAATCCAACAGCTAAAAAAGATATCGGTTCTATAGTTAATAGTAACACTTTTAAAGGTTTAATTGGAGATAATGATAATAAGAATTCAAAAAGTGGAGTTATAGCTGAGTTTCTTGCTTCAGCTACCAATCATCCGGTTCTTGCCGATGTTTTGACTTATAGTGATAAAATTAATAAAGAGTTAGATAAAGCCGAGAAATGGCTAGCTAAGAAAACAGAAAATCTATCTCAAAAGTTAGAAAAAGAGACATCAAAAGGACAATTTTCAGCATCATCCTTATATACTGTTCCAAGAGATTTTATAGGAGTTGTAGCTGATGACCTTGCTGGCATGCTACTAGGTACCGATACAAAAGCTTTTCATATTGTATCAGGCGAGGGCAATTACACTATTGATCCAGATAAAACATCATTGCAAACATGGCAAAAAGATACTAGTACATTTGAAATGAATGCTAAACATCTCAGACTAAATAATTAGTACAGAAGATAATAAGATCAGTGAAAATATGCAACAAAATAGTAATACTTTAAAAGAGCTAGCTCAAGATACTCAATCTCTTAATAGCTACGGTAAGATGTTAGAGTCATTAATTAGTAATAATAAAGTTTAATAAAATAAAACGAGGAAAATTATGTTAAAATTAAAACAAGAATTTTCAAATATTTTTGATTTTTTCGATCTAGATGAAGAAGCTAGAGCAGATAAATTTCAAAAAACATTGGAAGATACTATTCGATTTTCTGAAAAAATTAAAGATAGAATCGCAAATGGGACTGAAGAAGAAAGAAAAGAGCTTCAATCATTTTTAAATGACATGCAAGAAAAAATCGAAGAAGAGAAAAATAATGTATTTAAAAAAATAGGTATTTCTGAAGACGAGCTTCAAGGATTTATAAACGATAAAAAGAACTTTTCTGAAGAAGAATGGAGCTCAATGCAGGCGATGAAAACGTACTTAAAAGAGACTGTTGCGCCTGATGCAGAAAAACCAAAAGTTAAAAGAAAAAAAACCAAAACTAAATGGATACAAAGTTAAGGAGAAAAAAATATGAGTGAAGCAATGAATGTTCAGGCAAAAGCTCCCTCTCAAGGTAATGGTAGTAATAACCAGATAATGAATTTGGAAATGCGTGAGATTATTAGGAACTTAAAAGCCCATTTACCGAACCCTAAAAAAGTGAGTTATGTATACTACACTATGTGTGTGTTAACTGAAGTTGGTATCGCAAGACAATCAGAAGTTATTAAAGCCATAGCTAAAGTTCAAAAAATCTTAAATGAAGTTATTGGAAATATTAACGAATTTGAAAAGCTGCTTAGAGAGCTGCAAAATCTGGGATTTGGAAAGAATACTACTGAGGAATGGAAGGACCCAAAAAATCATAAGAAGGGGAAATATGCAGATTGGGGTAAAGCATGGAATCCAGCAGATCACTCAAAAAGTCAAAATCAGGAGCAGATGTCGAAACAGATTAAAGTATGGATGGGTAAAAAAAGTAATATTCCAGATGGTAAAGGTGGTTATTTAAATAATGCACAAGCTCTTCAGGCTAATTGGAAAAATTTATATGGAAAAAATGGTTTAATGAGTCAGTTAAAAGTGGCTTTAAATAACCCAATTTATAAGCAGGAAGAAGGATCTGGATATAAAACAGTAATGGGATGGAATGAATCAGGATCAAGTTTAGCGGGTAAAGATTGGACTGCGTCCGATAAAGGGTACTCGAGTATTACATTTTTAGCCTTTTTACAAGGAAAGCGTAATGATGGAGATGGAGCTAAGATTTTGGCGCAAGCAGTTTGTTCATCATACTATAATAAAACAGGTACAGAACCAAAAGATGATACAACTAAATATAGTGACCCTGTTGGTGATCTCATATCTCAAGATTTAGAGATGGGTAAACAAACTTTAAACGGTCTGAACTCAACTGAAGCTGCTGACTTATCGATGTATTCACAGAACATTATATCAATGATTCAAGAAGGTCAGCAAATAATTAAATACGGTGGTCAAGAGACACAACAATACGTAAGTAACCAAAAACCACAGTAATAAATAATAAATTAAAAAAGGAGGCATTAATAATGTCTAACGTTCAAATAGATACAATGCAAACAAGCAGGGTTAAAACTAACTTTGAGTTAGAGAAATTAACTTCAATTGCGCTTCCTGAAGATCAAAATGATGATGCATCGAATAATTCTAAAAAATCGAAGCAATATTTGTTTAATAAAGTTCAAACTGCAGCGCCGAAAATAGAGTCTACATATGATATAAATCAAATGACAACAAAGGAGCTAATAGCTCTTTATGGAAAGCTTCCTTCAAGCGAGCAAAATGAACTAATAAAACAGATCTTTGAAAATAACCCAAATAGATTAAACGATGTATATCAAAATCTTCCTAATAGCGCAAAAAATAAATTTGTGATGCAAGAATTAAAAGCTTTGAGTCCGATATTTACTGAGATGTATAATAATTCATCTGAGGCTTTAAAGACTCAATTATCAAAAGAATTTTTAACTCAAATCGCATCTTTATTAGACTCACTTCCTAAAGATAAAAAAGATGAATTTGCATCAAATTTTAAAAAGTTTTTAAATAAGGCTCTTAAAAATGATAAAAATTTAAGTTCTTCAGATAAAAAAGATGTCAAAGGATTTGTAAATCAAATAAATTCTTATTTAGTAGGTAAAACTAAAGACTTAGATCTATTAAATGTCAAATCTGGTGGTATTTTAAATATCATGATGATAATGGTAAAAGCTTTTTGTGACTCTATGAATACAGAGAGTTTGGATATGTTATCTCAAATAGATCAGATATCTACATATAATATGTACTTAGATATAGCTAAAACTAAATTAGAAAAAGATGGTAATAAATTAGCAAAACTTGGAGACGTAAAAACTAAAGGATGGGTTTTTGTTCTAGTATCAATTGCAGTATTTGCTCTTGTATTTTTAGGTAGTTGTTTTGTTGGACCAGAGGCAGACGCTTCTAGTGTGACTGCTAAAGGCGCCGAAGAAGTAAAAGGAGGCTCGTCTGTCATAGACAATGAGGGCGAAAACCTATCGCGAACAGAGGAAGAAGAAGAAGATATCACTTCAGATGACAAAGTTAAAGATCATGAAGGTCTAGATAGCACTCCGTCTAAATCAAAATCTGTAGATCTAACGTCTTCTCCAGGGCAAGAGGTTGAAGAGTTAGAAGGTGCAAGCGGTACTGGTAAAACAGGTGGGTCAAGTTCTTCTTCAAGCTCTAGTCAATTACAAGAAAATGTTACAAATCGAAACGGAAAAGTTGAAGATGAAAAAGAAACCCAAAACGCTCAAACTAAAAAAATTGAAAAAACAGGAGAAAAGGGAGACGAAAGTAAACTAAGTAAAGCTTTTCAACCAAGAAAATTATGGTTTAAAGCAACTAAAAATACAGTGATGTTTGGTGGATTTGCTTCCCTTTCTTTATATGGATTTTTAAAAGGTATAAAGCCAGAGTTAGTGAATTTTAGTAAAAATAAACCACAGCAACCTGATGCATTGGCACTTTCTGAAACTCAAAATGATTCTGCAATAGAAACTACATGTACCGATACGCTAAATAACTCAATTCAAACATCATCTACATTTATCAATAACGATAGCCAAAAGCAGAACACGTTTTCTGGTGATGTGCAACAAGCCATTAATATGCTTGGTCAAGCATATACAGGACAATAAGGGAGGTAACTATGGGTAATACATTAATACAAAATTTAGATATATCTCCTGCTAAACCACCGACATCAAAATCTAGTGGGGTTGGTATAGATACAATTATCAAGGCAATGAACAAGGTAATGTTGCAAGAGACTTCATTGATGTTAACATTTGCTAAGCTGATAAATAATTTAAATAAAGACTTACTAGAGTATTCAAAAGAGTCAGCGGCAGCTTCAGATGCAGCGGCTGTTAGTACTAAAAGGGATGGTCTAGTAAATCAGTTTTTAGGAATGACTGGGGCTATGGGAGCTATATCTTTCATTTCATATGAAGAAGTAGAAAACCCAGGACGTTTTAGAAAACTGATTTCAGGACATGCTAATATGTTCGCTGGTGGGTATCGATTCCATATTATGATAGCATCTACAATGCTAGCAAATTTACTTAAAATGAATTTTGCAATAAATAAAGGAAAATTAGCTTCTCAGACTTTGGAAATTCAAGCAGACACTGAAAAATGTACAATGCTTATTGCCATTCTAAAAGAACGTTTTGATGATAATATAAAAACATTAAAAACAATGAGTGATACAATAAAAGAGATCATTGAAAAAGATTATAATAGTAAAGCTAAAAAATTATATTTTTATAATAAAAAATAAAGGAGGAAAAATGCCTAACACAACAACTAATAGTGCAGCAGATGCTCAAGATGCTCTAAACCTAGCGGGTGCATATATTGCTATAGTAACGAGTAAAACAAATGAACTTCTTAGCAAGTTAAGAAAAGGCCAAGTTACTGCTTTAAATAAATTAGTTACAGCAATGTATTCATCAGCAAAAGCAACGCTCTATAGTGCTGTTTGCGAAGGTCTTATGAACTTTGGGATGGCAGCTGGTGGATTGGATTCTCTGAAAGATGCTGATAATGCACAAAACGAGGCAACAAAAGTTTCTACACAAGAAAAGACTCTTCAAGACAGTAAGACTTCATTGGAAAAGCAGATCGAAAATAAAGATTTTAGTGGTGAAGAAACTAAAGAATCTGTTCAAAAAGACTTGGATATTAAAACAAGAAAATTAACTACAATACAAGAGGATAAAAAAGCTAAAGCAGCGAATAAATCTCAAAGAGCGAATAACAAATCTCAAATTTATGCTCAAGCATCTCCAGCAGTAGCTGCTCTTCCAAAAGCTTCACAAGATGCTATTCAAAATCAGGCTAGTGCGGTAAAAGAAATTATGGGACAGATAAATAGTATGCTTTCCTCATCTTATGACAAAGCAAACTCAACTGTACAAAGTATGTTAAGTTTAAATAACTTATATGGTGCTATTGCAGGGTTAACAGCAATAAATCTTAGATAATAAATAAAAAATTTCCTCGTAATTGGATCCTCAGTTTAAAAGGCTGGGGGTCTTTTTTTTTAAGCTGATATTTAATGCCATTTCTAAAAAAACATTAATCAAAATTAACAAATCCAATCTCTTGTACATAAATTCTTTATATCTACAAAAGAACCGTATATTTTGTAAAGAAGGTCTATGTAATACAGGTAAGTTTGAAAGAGAATGAAATTTAAGTCATTGTAAATAAACAGCTTGATTAATACGTAAAGACGTAATTAGAGAACTTTTGATTGGGGGAAAATCAAGATGCTTAATTAGCCAATAAAATAGAAAATTCTTTTTGCATCATACAAAATAATTTTGTCCAAAGTTAACCTTATTGGATCCCTATCTCTAAAAAGGCTGGGGGTCTTTTTTTTTAAGCTGATCTTTTAATGATCGGCTCTTTTTTATCATCTATTGTCTCTTTTTCTATTAAAATCTCTTTGATTGAGGGATCAGATGGGGTTTCAAACATGAGATCACGAAGTAGATTCTCTACAATCATACGAAGAGCTCTAGCTCCAGTTTTTGATGTTTTAGCTTTTTTAGCGATAGATATTAGAGCATCATTCGTGAATTGAAGCACTACGTCCTCTTCT
>SDBT01019283.1_pt1 | contig 10694 bp, 8 predicted proteins | sample 2277101 | NCBI WGS metagenome assembly SDBT01 (sample SAMN10404973, study PRJNA504765) | marine sediment metagenome | isolation source: marine sediment core GS10_PC15, 103 cmbsf | place: Arctic Ocean: Southern Knipovich Ridge | collected 2010
GAGGATACCTCAATCACACCATAATATCAAGTGGAACCATCATTGTAGCATTGCAGCATTAGCTTAAGACCAATAATAACGGGGGTTGACGTCGAACCATCGTTGTAGTACTAGCCTTCCCCCGTCAAGGGGGAAGGAACTAATGGTTTTCCCGATCACTGCCTTCCAACTGAGAAATAGATGCTTCTACTCAAGTCCGAAATCCCTTCCCCCTTGACGGGGGAAGGCTAGGATGGGGGTGATCTGACTAACCCACGCGCTTCACATAGACGTAATAAGCGCCTATCGACAGCCCATCATCATTGGATAGGTATGTCTGTAGACGCGTGACGCTTGCTTTCAGGCTGAACGTAAACGTAACGCCCTTCGCTTCTGGATCTATTGCTCCTGTCTGCTCCCGCTCACCAATTTTAATCCGGGCTGTTTTGAGATCAAGCGCATTGCCGCCGTGATACCAATCCGTTATCTTGCCGGGGATGCCGTCAGTCATGGCCTTATCTTCTTCCTTCGGCCAGCGTCTTAGTTCAAATTCATAGTCGCCATCTCTGGCGATTTCGATGATCCAGTAGCCGTTGCAGTCAAGCCCCTGGCGGATCTGTCCCTGATTCCACGCGCATTGCTCACCGTGCCAGTCGTGGCTGGTCAGGCGCGACTCTTTTTCATGTTCAGAACCCAGCACGATGGGACAGTCGTCATCGAAACTCGCTGAAACCAGTTCCCACCATCCCTCATAGTGCTTGCGGAGTTCCTGAACCACGTCGGAATGGTCTTTGGCGATGTCATTCCGCTGTTCCGGATCGGCCAGAATATCGTAAAGCTCCACGCCGTTGATCAGCCGCCAGCGACGCGTCATAGTGGCGCTTTTCCGCCATTTGATGGGATATTCAACGCGCTGAGAATCGGTCACCACAACGCGATCAGGCCAATCTTCCGCCTGTCCCATCAGGAGCGGCTTAATGCTGACGCCGCTGAAGGTGACATCTTCCGGGCCCTTGAGTCCGCAGAGATCGATCAACGTGGGCAGCATATCAACATTAGCAGTAAGCTGATTGACGTCCCGACCACCAGTAAAGCCAGCCGCAGGCCAGTGCATAAACAGCGGCGTTCGGTGTCCACCGTCATATTCCGACCCCTTCCTGCCGCGCATTCCGGCGTTATAGCCCCCTGTGACGAATTGACCTTTACCCAGATCGCATCCGGCGGCAGTGCCGTTATCGGTCATCCAGATGAGGATTGTGTTATCCGTAAGACCCAGGGCATCCAGCTTCTCCCTGAGCAGAGCCACATTGTCGTCGATGTTGGTGATCATGCCGTAGAAATTCGCGCGAGCATTTGGCACTTTCCCCTTGTAGGGATCGCTGTAGGAATCAGCCACGTTGAATGGCCCATGCGGGGCATTGGTTGACAGATAGCAGAAGAATGGATGATCCTTGTTGGACTCGATAAACTTCATCGCCTCTCTGAACCAGATATCCGTGCAGTAGCCGGTGAACGCCTCCGGCTTTCCATTACGGTGGTAGGTATCGTCGAAATAATCGTTGCCCCAGTAGTCCGGTGTTTGGCTGACGCCGCCTCCGCCGTGATACAGCGCGGTCTTAAAGCCACGGTCATGCGGCCTGAAGGGGACGTTATCCCCCAGGTGCCACTTGCCAAACATGCCCGTCTCGTAGCCGCTTGCTCCGAAGACGTCGGCCATTGTCACCTCGTTCTCACGAAGCAGCGACCGTCCCATGATGGTGTGCCAGACGCCTGTGCAGTTGCAGTAGTGTCCCGTCATGAGGCCGGCACGCGTCGGCGCGCAGGTTGGCCCCACGTGGAAATTCGTCAGACGCACGCTTTCGCTATGGAGATTGTCGATATTAGGGGTACTGATGATGGGATTACCGTGACAGCCCAGGTCACCGTAACCCTGATCGTCGGTTATAACCAGAACCACATTCGGCTGGCCCTTCTGGGAATCGTTCTCTGGCATTCTATCGCCTCCTTTATACGCTAATGCCGGCGCAATCGAAGCGACTGCACAGGCCTTTATAAAATCCCTGCGATGTATCCTATTTTCAAACAAGCGTTTTCACTCCTCGGATTTTGTGGAAGAAAATTTGCTGCTTTGTAGCCCAAATTTCTAATTTGGTTCTTATCGCCGGCCAAGATAGAATCTTGGGCTACTTCGGCTAAATGACAAAGTAGTATTAAGTAACAAAATCTGAAACTTCAGGAGCGGGACAGGAATGTCCCGCCTATCGGCTGTTTGACTAGCACTCACAACGATAGTCGGGACATTCCTGTCCCGGTTGCCACTTTTCAGACACACTCATAGCAGATTCTCCCTGTATAATATCCTATCCTTCGTGCATTTTCAATGGAAAATGAGTTCCTGACAGTGGCGTTCACTATGTCCTCAGATGCAGAGAACGGAATAGCCCACCTTTGTTGCCAAGCGGTATTGAATTCTTGTGATAGATACGCTATAATAGAACCGCCATGTTATTTTGACACATTTATAATCCAAAAAATATCATGATTCTATAGACTTTTACGAGAGAATTTGCGCTGACATTTGACGGAAGAAAGGAAACCGAATGATGGCTGAGCGACCGAATATCCTGTGGATTTGCACCGATCAACAGCGATTTGATACCATTGCAGCATTGGGAAATTCGTGCATCTCTACCCCTAATATTGACAAACTTATGTCTGAGGGCATCACTTTCACGCGGGCGTATTCTCAGAGTCCCGTATGCACCCCAAGCCGCGCTGCCTTTCTGACAGGCCGGTATCCCCGAACAGCCCGATGCCGCCAGAACGGGGCGCAGATCCCACCGGATGAGATACTCGTAACGCGCCTTCTTGCTGAAGATGGCTATGACTGTGGACTGGTTGGCAAACTGCACCTGGGGCCGTGCCAAAGACGTGCGGAAAAGCGCATCAATGATGGCTACCGCGTGTTTCATTGGAGTCATCATCCAGCGCCGGACTGGCCAGAGAATGACTATATCAAATGGGTGGAGTCAAAGGGACAGAGCTGGAGCAAGCTCTACCACCGCACGCCGGGAGAGCCGGCCTGGGCCGGTATGCCGACAGAGTTCCATCAGACGACGTGGTGCGCGGAGAAAACCATCGAGTTCCTGAGCGAAGAGCGCGACAGCCCGTGGCTGATGAGCTTCAACTGCTTCGATCCGCATCACTCCTTCGATCCGCCAGCCGAGTATCTGAAGAAATACGATCCGGACGACGTGCCGGCTCCCAGTTTCCGACCCGGCGAACTGGATAATAAGACGGAATTCCAGCGTGTAGATCACCAGGGGGCCTACGGCGGCAATGGAATGTCATTTGTCAAATTAACAGAATATCAGCGCCGGAAAGTAGTGGCCGCCTATTACGCCATGATCGAACTGATCGACGATCAGGTAGGACGGATGCTCCAGGCGTTAGAAGATACAGGGCAACGCGACAATACTCTCGTCATTTTCACCAGCGACCACGGCGAGATGCTGGGGGATCATGGTATTTTCCTGAAGGGACCATACTTTTACGACTGTGCAATCCGTGTCCCGCTTATTCTGCGCTGGCCGGGGCGAATCCCCGCTGGCCTGCAAAGCGATGCCCTGGTGGAATTGATGGATCTGGCTCCGACTGTGCTGGAGGTATGTGGGTTGTCACCGCTTGACCGTATGCAGGCGCGCTCTTTGCTGCCCATCTGCACAGGGCAATCCGATCCCGGCAAACATCGAGATCAGGTCTACTGTGAGTATTACAACGCCATGCCGGGACACAACCATCAGGCGCATGGGACCATGATATTTGATGGGCGATACAAGATCGCTGTATACCACGGCCGCGACGAGGGCGAACTCTATGATCTGGAGACAGACCCGGATGAATTCGACAACCTCTGGTATAAGCAGGAATACGCGGATCTAAGGGGCGATCTTATGAAGCGATGTTTCGACTCCAGCATTTTCACAATGGATCCGTATCCGCCGCGTGAGGCGGGATTCTGAGCATTGGAGGGAATCTTTGAAGTTCAGTTGTCAGTATTGCGGTGCAGATGTTATTACCCGGGCTGTGAAGGCTGGTAGGCTCGTATACTGTAGCCTGTGCGGTATGGCGAATGTGACTCCTGAAGGCCCGTTTCAGCATCTCCGAATTAAGGGGCTGTTTCTGTGGGGATTCAGCAGCGCGTTCGCTCTGGGGCTTCTAAATGTCGCACTCGAATCCCGCAACTCTGATCTGGATTTCAAATATGTCTGGACTTTCTGGTTTCATGCCCTGATCCTCGTCTGGTCTTTGTGGCAGATAAAACGGTTACGCATCAATATCAGACGTATCATCGGTAGTGTACCTAAAGGCCACAGGTGGCTGCCAACTGCCGGAACTGTAATACCTCTGCTGCTTTTTGCCATAGGCTCTGGCGGGCTTATTGTCTACTTTCTTCCCCGGATTTGGCCTTCGTTTGCGGAGGAATGGCTTGCCGTGGAGGAAATTTCGGAGCTTCAGATATTTTTCCTGATCGTATTAGTTCCGCCCATTGAAGAGCTATTCTTCAGAGGGATTCTCATTCACAGATGGGCAGAAAAATGGGACATTAAACGAGCAGTATTCGCTTCTACTATAATTTTTGCTGTTCTCCATAAGAATATGATCGGAGCGCTTGCCTATGGATTCGTGCTGGCAGTGCTTTACATCAGGACTCGCACGCTTATAGTGCCGCTCGTCTGTCATATATTGATAAATGCGTTGGCCGTTGGTATGTCAATCGTAGAGAGCGAATTACCAGTTACTACAGCTAATTCTGAGCTATTGTTCAGTGTGCTATGTTTGATCTTGTCAATTCCCTGGCTCATCTATTTTATGCGCAAAAACTGGCCCAGTCAGAGTTGGAGTATCCCATACTTTGCTAACAAAGGCTGATAGCCTGCTCCACGCCGCTGCGGTGGGAGATTTAACGTGTCTAATCAACAAGGAGGAATTTTCAATGTTACTGGCAAGTAATCACATGTTTCCAACAGGCACTATCGAAGTGGTATTTGATCGAATGGCGAAGGCGGGCGCTGGCGGAGTTGACTTATTTCTGCCCCACGTCCCGATCCTCATACAGCCGCGTTTCCGTGTTGAGAATCTCAAGCTTTGCCGCCAGGCTGCGGAGGCTGTAGGTCTTGGCATCCACAGTATCATCGGCTGTACCCCGCCTGGAACCGGCGGGTTCACAGCATATCTTGGCCCTGATGAGGAGAAGGGGCGTGCTGATGCGCTGGCTTTCATCAAACACAATGTGGAAATCTGCAAGCTCCTGGGCGCGAAGCACATCTCCAGCGCTGAAGGGAAACTGCCACAGGGCGCGGATGAAAAGGAGATGTGGGAGCGTTTGGTGCGAACATTAAAGGAATCAGCAGCGATACTTGAGCCAGCGGGCATTACTCTGGATCTGGAACTCCACCCCGGTCTTATCGCCAGCACGCCGGAAAAAGCGCCGAAGCTGATCGAGGAAGTAGGCTCCGAAGCCGTCCGCATCTGCATTGATTTCTGCCATGCAAACGTGATCACCAATGGCGACCCGGTGGGCATGATCAAGGCTCTCAAAGGAACCATTGGCAGCGTCCATATCTCCGATGGCATCCAGGTTTCAGGACTCCATCTGCCCATCGGTCAGGGTGAGATTGATGTGGATGCCTGCATCAAGGCGGCTAAAGAAACCGACTTCGATGGTATCTGGGTGCTCTGTATGTTCGGCTGCGCCTTCCCGGAATTGACGCTCAAGACGGCAGTTAGCTTCCTGAAGGAAAGATACCCGGACATCCTTGCTTAACCCTATCCTGGGAGCGCAGGCATCTTGCCTGCAACATGCGAAAAATGCAGGCAAGATGCCTGCGCTCCCAGAAGGGCAAGCTTATGCTGATAGTTGGTGAGCTTGATAGGAATGTTGATCCTGCCTCCACCATAGAATCAAGCAAATAAACGCATAAGTGCGATCCGAAATCGGAACGCTCTTGTATAAAAGGCTTGACAATCATTATCGTTTGCAGTTATCCTATGCCGTCAGCCGGGGTATCAACTTTAGATTTTGGGTTATTGCACCAGAGGAGAAAGCAAATGCCAGAGTATCGCATAGGAGCGCATCCCTATATCTTTGTCCAGTATGGATACGACTTTGAAAAGCAATTTGATCAGGTGTTTGGAATAATAGCAGAAGCCGGATACCAGACTATAGAGCTTCACAATATTATGTTGTATGTGGAGAACTGGAAGGAGCGTATAGATGAAGCCCTGAGCCGAACCGGGCTGGGTCTGGTAGGCGCTTCAAACGGTCAGTCAATGTGGGATATAAATCAATACGACAAGATCATATCCGATATGGATGACTACAGCGATAGGCTATCCACTTTTGGCAGCGTAACATGCGGAACGTCCTGCAGCGGCAAACGCTTAACTGACCGCACCGACGCGGAAAATGCTCAGGTAGTTAAGGTATGGACGGAATTGGGGGAGATGTTCAATTCCAAGGGTATCACGCTGAACTATCACACGCATGGGGAGCCTATCGAGGATATCCGCCTTATGATAGATAACGTGCCGCCTGATCTCGTCGCTTTAGGGCCTGATCTGGATTGGCTGCGCGTGGGCGGTGTGGAGCCTGTGGAATTCATCAGAGAGTATGCCAGCCGTTTGATAATGCTGCACATACGCGATTATCATGTCGGAGGCGATAGAACAGAGGCCCTTGGCGAAGGAGATGCAGATTATAAAAACCTGGCCAAAGTGCTGGATGAGGTGGGGTTTCAGGGAGAGTTCGTCGTGGAATTGGCTATACCTTCAGGCAAGAAACCAACGCGACCTATTGAGGAATTGTTGAGGGTGTCGCGGGATCATCTTCGTGAGACGATGGAATTGTAAGAAAAGGTAACTATTCCCCTCCTCTCATGCGAGCGTCTTCCATTCATAAGTGGGACACGCTCAGATTGTCATTCCAGCGAAGGCTGGAATCCAGTCATTTTACCAGTTAATCATACAGATATATACGCAATACAAGTCAGTAACCACTGGATTCCAGCCTTCGCTGGAATGACAAATGACTTATCCGCTTACTGATAACCGACAAAGGTGAATAGTTACAGAAAAGGTATATGAGCCAATTTGGCACTTGCCGGGAGGCGCGACAGAAAAAATCATGAATTATCGCAAACTTGGAAACACAGGGATCACAATCTCTGAGGTGGGGATGGGTTGTAACCGCCTGGGGGAAAGTAACCAGCCGGATTCGCACTGGATTCGTCTTGTGCAGAAAGCGGCAGACCTGGGCGTAACTATCTTCGATACGTCCGAATCGTATGGACGGGGGCGGAGCGAGGAGATGCTTGGACGTGCCCTGGGTAATCGCGATGATATATACATCGCGACCAAAATGAGTCGTGTTCGTGACAAAAACGGAAAGGATTTCTCTGCCGCGCGGATGATGGAAACTGTTGAAGGCAGCTTAAAGCGCTTACGGCGCGACCGTATCGACATATACCAACTTCACAGCCCGAGTCGTCAGGATATGGAGCGATTCGACTGGATGGATGGTATGAAGCGGATGAAGCAACAGGGCAAGATTCGCGTCTGCGCTATGGCAGTCAATTCTGCCAGCGATGGTGTCTGGCTCATGGAACAGAACTTCGTGGAGACGCTACAGATAACGTACAATATTTTCCAGATTGAGGCAGAGGAGGCGTTACTTCATAAGGCAGAGGGATACGGCGTGGGTCTGCTCTGCCGAATGCCGTTAGCGCAAGGTATTCTGACCGGCAAGTTCCGCTCCGGACAGGATGTGCCAGCAGGCCATCGCGCGCATATGGCCGGCAAAAGTATGATGACGCGCATTGAAATGGCCGAAAAACTGCGTCCTCTGGGCGCGGAATATGACGGTGGCATGACGCGTATGGCGCATCACTTCAGCCTGACGCCAGGTGCGATCTCAGCCGTCATTCCCGGCGCGCGCACCATAGAGCAGCTTGAGGATAATGTGGCCGCCTCAAACGGTGTCGGATTGCCATACAAGATTCGCGAGAAGATCGATCAGATCCGCATTGGATGGTAAATGACATACGATGAGTAATGAGTAGAATAGCGTGAGTTCGATATAAGAATGACAAGTCCTCTCAATTCCACATGCCATAGAATACATCATGACGCAAAATTATACACTCCTGCCATTCTTTGATTCTACCACGTTTATTGGCATGGTTCACAATTATGGTAACACTTTTGAGTATGGTATATCTTATATCCTCGAAAATCCCCCCAGCCCCCTTTTCAAGGGGGAGTTATGAACCCTTGCATATAGCAGGTCTGCTGCTCATCACTGTAGAGCGAATGTGGAGCAAACTTCCTACTCCCCCTTGAAAAGCTGTGAGGGGTAGGTTTTTTCAATAAAGCCAGACAAATGATGAAATATTTCCCTTTTAATGCTATGATTATGGTGAAAAACAACAAGCCATAACACAAAACCATAGCACAAAAGGAGTATCAGATGCCTGGCATTAACAAGAAACGAAAGAAAAGCAAATTTGGCATACGACAATTGAATCAATGGGTTACGATAGTGGGAGAACACTTCCCCCAACTCAACAAGCCACAAGCAACAGTGTTGGCTCTGTGGAGCTTCGGAATGGCAATAGTGAAATCATGTGCTCTAACAACAGTCATGCTTTTTTTGGCTACCCTCCTGAAAGTCAAGGGAAACACCATGCGCCAGAGACTGCGGGAATGGTGCTATGAAAGTAAGAGAAAGAAGGGAAACAAGCGTGTTGACATCAAGGTTCACACTTGCTTCCCCTTCCTGATGCGCTGGGTGATGGAGTTGTGGCAAGGAACTCAGGTTGCTATTGCTCTGGATGCCACTGCCCTGTCCCTGAAATTCACTGTGCTCAGTGTAAGTGTGGTCTACCGTAGTTGTGCCATACCCGTAGCATGGACTATCACCAAAGGTAATGCCAAGGGTGGATGGAACAGACATTGGTTTCGTATGCTCCGGTTGATCCGACCCGGCATTCCCAGTCATTACACAGTCATTGCCCTGACAGACCGGGGTTTGTATTCCCCAAAGCTGTTCAGGCATATCCAAAGCATGGGATGGCATCCATTCATGAGAATCAATGCTGGTGGCACATTCCGTCCTGCAGGAGAAAGACATTTCCTGCCCATCCAGAGCTTTGCCAGAGAACCAGGACAATGCTGGCGAGCTACTGGCACCGCCTTTAAGAGCAGTCGCATTCCAGCTACTCTCCTGGCTTACTGGGAACAAGGCGCACAAGAAGGCTGGTTCATCCTCACTGACTTGCCAACTGAAGTCTGTAATGCCTGCTGGTATGGCATGCGAGCATGGATAGAGCAAGGCTTCAGAACCATCAAACGTGGTGGATGGCAGTGGCACCAGACTCGCATGACAGATCCCAGGAGAGCACAACGTCTCTGGCTGGCAGTAGCTGTAGCCACACTCTGGCTTGTCAGTGTCGGTAGTGAAGCTGAAGACAACGCTGAAGCTGAAGCTGCTATCCCGGACATTGTAGACTTTCTGGTACAGCCTACCGGGAAGTGTAGAAAACGCAGGATGCGAAAGGCAACCAAGCTGCGACTGGTTAGTGTCTTCCGAAGGGGATGGATTACTATTCTTGTGTCCCTTATTCGTCATGAGCCATTACCTTTGGGTTGTCTTATACCTGAACCGTGGCCTATGTTTCCCTATGAATCCTTACAGGACAAGGGTTTAGGAGCTGTTGCATGATAAAAACCTACCCCTCACAGCCCTTGAAAAGGGGGCTGGGGGGATTTTCAGCCATATTCAGAAAGTGTTACCTTAATTCCATCGGAAAACGAACCATTCCCGTTTATTGCCTCTGAATGCTCATCCGCCCATCGCATTATGAAGCACTGAGGAATCTCCTACCTTTCGTCTTGCTAAACACCGAAAATTTAGTCATATCAAGGCTTTATACCGATATTAGGTCTGGATAGCTATCTGGCAAGGTTTATGCTTATAGAATACCAGTAGAAACTAAGGGGTACGCAGACTGGGTTATACGCTGGCTTATTCAGAACATCTCTGAAGATTGGCAGGATCACAATGAAGAATAAAAATATATCATCTCGCCGCGCCGCTGAATTGCAGAAATACAAGAAGATGGTCGAAGCCATTCCCGATGTGCGGCAGGAGAAGGTTGAGGCCATAAGAAAGCAGATCGAGGTTGGAAAGTATAAAGTGCCAGCCAAAACAGTTGCCGGAAGTATAGCTGAGTTACACCATATATTGACGTCTAAGAAGGATGACGGGGCGAGGGTGGCGGATGAGTAAAATCCGGGAAAGATACAACCTCACTTTTGTCGAGATGGCGGCGATAGTAGCTGTTATAGTGACTCTGGTGGCCATTTCCATTCCCACTTGCAGAATACTCTCCATGTAACATGGGCGCATAGGTCATCGTGCGCTCACTGATCTACCAAATATCCAACACCCGCAGTATCCCTGCAATATTACCGACCACATTTCCTGATATTCTCACCAATAAGCAACTTTTAGAAATTCCTCTGAAGTTTTTGTCAGCGTGTGGGAGGGTGAGCCTCCATACGCATTAAGCTAAGCAGATGAAAGTGATAAATCCAGATGCGTGAACCCCGTAGGGGTGGAATGTTTATAGATTGTATGCTCAAAACAACCTCTA
>SDBT01019284.1_pt1 | contig 10694 bp, 8 predicted proteins | sample 2277101 | NCBI WGS metagenome assembly SDBT01 (sample SAMN10404973, study PRJNA504765) | marine sediment metagenome | isolation source: marine sediment core GS10_PC15, 103 cmbsf | place: Arctic Ocean: Southern Knipovich Ridge | collected 2010
ACTGAAAGACATGAGCAGTCCAACGGGGACTTCTACATGGCGGCCAAACCTCCTGAAGTAGAAATCAGCCAGTGTTATCAGGTTCATCCGGTTCAGGGGCTTGGCGTACCATATCGCGACGATGACAAGGCACAAAGCCAGCCCCAGCGGGAACAGGAATCCACCCCAGAACCCGAAGCTATACACGCCGCCGGCATTACCCAGCGTGGCGTTGGCATCCAGTGCCTGGGCGAACAACATGGTGCCTACCAGGAAAAGGGGCAGCCGTTTACCGGCAATGATGAAGCGCCTTCCACTCCCCCGTACCAAGAAATACATGGATAAACCAACGAGGACGTAAAATGACACAAGGATAATCAAACCAATTTGATAACCGTCCATACTCTGGCACCTCCTTTAGTTTTTAGTGCGGTCAGGTTATTCATTAGTAACCCTTAATCTGTTTCGGGAAGTAATCCTCACATTCGCCCTCGCGATAGACGTCCAGCGTGGTGCAATGCAGGGCGCCACCAAACGGGATCACCTTTTCATACGGGATGGGGACCACCTCAAAGCCGAGCTTATCCAGCTGCTCACAGTACGCTGTCTCGTGCGCCTCCACGCAGACCGTCTTCGGATCGATGGAGAAAGTGTTCATTGAAATCCACGACTTACCCTCATACAGCCCGGTCAGGTAGACCTTGTTCTTATGCACGTGGACCGGCCTCGCTGCGGGAATCAGCTCCCAGTCGTTTATCTTGAATAATTCCCACATCTCCGGCGTGCGCGGTGACCAGTCTGGATTGTATACTGCCAGCCCCGGCCGCAGCGGTACCAGGTTCACATCGATGTGCCACGGGTGATAGTTGTCCGGTCTGTCAGGCGAGGGGGGCCAGGGAGTGTCGAACAGGACATGGTGAACCCTGATGCCGAGCGACGCGAACATGCGCTTCAGCCAGTCCATGCCTCCCTTGTTCGTCACGCACGAGCCCTGGTGGAAGATGTCCTTGCCAAACCGCATGGCATCGGCGGCGTCCCACAGGGGTTCCTTCTCGGTCAGCTGGAACTCCCAGTCGTGCAGCCTCTGCTTCTTCTGCTCATCCGTCCACGTATGCTCCATGTCATAGTAGTAGTTCCTGACAAAGGACTCATCTGTGAGCACCGGCATGGGCGCTGCAAAATGAACTACCGCGGGGTCTTCTTTAAAATACCGTTCAAAGATCGGCCGGAGATTCATGCGCTCCCAGTAGCGGGTGCGGCGGCAGGTGGTGGCCTCAACTATGTAGTTGCCGTGAATCATGGTGATGTCTCGGGTGTTGTTGACGCCGTGGCAGTTAAGCTGCGTCCAGTACGGGTTCGAAACCGGCACATTCAGCATAAACGGCTGAATGTCTACTCGCTCGACGGTAACGCCCCGTTTTTCAAGCACCGACACGAGATAATTCATCTGCTCGTTGGCTGCATCCACCATCTCTTGCGGGAACGGGCCCCACTGCCCCAACGGAAACCCGCCCATCGGCAGGTCATACCACCAGGCCGGCTCTGGAGCCGGAACGTTGGTACCTTCTGGCCTTCCTACAATCACACGTTTCAACGGGTCCCATTCGTTCCAAGAGTTTACGATCTTTGCCATTGCCATAGCCTCCTTTCTCTAATTCATTCTGTGCCGTAATCTCTCACGGCACTATTCATTTCGACCTAATTGAATCACCCCCTTCCATGGATCGTACATTAATTTTGGCTATTCTCTATTTTAAAACAATGGCAATTACAAGAAAGGGTGTATCGAATGCCCAAATCGTAGTCGGTACACAATGACCGCTACTAGGGAAAAACGATACACCCTTCTCCCGCGGTATAATTTTCACACCTCTCCGGAAAAGTTTGTTTTCTATTTCATGGGAAGATTACGCGCCTTTCCAAACTTGGATAATATTTCGTCTAAGTTCGGCCTTCCGATTTCCTGAAGGTCATAGTAAACCCTGGTATAAGGTTTCTTGATATCAACGACCCGGCTTAAGTCAATGGGTGTAGCCACCACCACCGCATCACAGTCGGTCCTGTTGATGGTCGCCTCCAGGTCTTTAAGCTGCTGTTCGCCGTATCCTATTGCTGGCAGGAGTGTTCCGATATCCGGCCAGAGTTTGAAGGTTTCGGTGATACTTCCGACGGTGTAAGGCCTGGGATCTACCATTTCTGCTGCGCCGTACCGTTGAGCAGCAACTGTGCCCGCGCCTATTTTCATCTCTCCATGAGTTAACGTCGGCCCGTCTTCGATAACAAGGACTCTCTTTCCTTTGATTACATCCGGATTATCAACCCGAATCGGAGAGGCGGCATCAACTACGATTGCACCCGGATTTACCCTGGCAATACTACCTCGTACCTTCAAGATATTCTCGGGAGTGGCGCTGTCGATCTTATTGATGACCACCACATCGGCGATTCTCAAATTGATTTCCCCGGGGTAATAGGAGACCTCATGACCCGGGCGGTGAGGGTCAGCAACGGTTATCATCAGGTCGGGCTTGTAGAACGGGAGGTCATTGTTTCCCCCGTCCCAGACGATAACATCGCAACCCTTAGGGTCTTCTTCGGCAGCGTTCAAAATGGCCTGGTAGTCCACTCCTGCGTATATAACATTTCCGCGTATCACGTGCGGCTCGTACTCTTCCATCTCTTCAATGGTACATTTGTGCTTCTCCAGGTCCCCCAACTCGGCAAAGCGCTGTACCTTCTGGGCAACCAGATCACCGTACGGCATGGGGTGACGCACGGCGATGACTTTCAGGCCCTTTTCCATAAGAAGCTCTATGACCCTTCTTGAAGTCTGGCTTTTACCGGAGCCCGTTCTCACCGCACAAACTGCGATAACGGGTTTCCTGCTTTTCAGCATCGTGTCCTTGGAGCCGAGCAGCATATAGTTTGCCCCGGCAGCATTTACGATGGCCCCTACACCCATCACGTGCTGGTAAGAAACATCGCTGTAAGAAAAGACGCAGGTATCAACATTCAACTCTTTGATAAGCTGCGGCAATTGCTCCTCCGCGTAAATGGGAATTCCCTTCGGATAGAGGTCACCCGCCAGCTCGGCCGGATATGGTCTCCCGGCGATGCCGGGTACCTGGTGTGAACCGGTGAAGCCTACCACATTGTACTCTTCGTTGTCCCTGAAATATGTGTTGAAGTTATGAAAGTCTCTTCCCGCAGAGCCGATAATAAGGATATTCTTCTTCTTCATAACCATCCCCCCTCTCCTTACTCGAATCTACCGTGCCCTTAAATACCGAGGCTTCCCAGATTTGGCACAGCAAATAAAGCACCACCCCGAAAAGCCACCGTACTCTCCCAAAAGGGGAAAGCCGTCGGGCACATGTATTGATTCTTTCTTACAATACACCACACTCCAAAATAATTGTATTTATACACCCTTATTCACCGCTTGTCAAGTACCCGACAAGCATTTTTCTACAAATTTTTCAGTTAGTTTAGTAATTTGCTAAACTTCCGTTATTTGCTATAATCAAAATTATTACGGGAGGGACTGAAAATGGTTAATCTGAGAAACAGAAGCTTCTTGAAGTTACTGGATTTTTCACCGGAAGAGATCCAATTCTTGCTGACTCTTACTGCCGAGCTGAAAAGAGCGAAGTATGCGGGTACTGAGCAGCCGAGATTGGTTGGTAAGAATATCGTCCTGATTTTCGAAAAGGCATCCACCAGAACCAGGTGTGCTTTTGAAACCGCCGCCTACGACCAGGGGGCAAGGGTAACCTACCTGGATCCATCGGGTTCGCAGTTAGGAAAGAAGGAGTCCATGAAAGATACCGCCCGCGTACTGGGCAGGATGTATGACGGAATTGAGTACCGCGGCTTTGGGCAGGAGGTCGTAGAGGCGCTTGCCGAGTATTCCAACGTACCTGTTTGGAATGGCCTCACCAACGAGTTTCATCCCACCCAGGTACTTGCGGACATTTTTACCATAACGGAGCATACCACCAAACCTTTGAGTGAGGTAAAGCTAGCCTACCTGGGAGATGCACGGTTTAATATGGGAAACTCGCTCCTCATCGGTGCGGCAAAGATGGGCATGGATTTCCGCTCCATTGCTCCAATGGGTATGCAACCGCGAAAAGAGCTGGTGCAAGCGGCGGAGAATATCGCTAAACAGACAGGGGCCCGTATAGAGTTAACGGACAACACGGAAGAGGGGGTAAAAGGTTGCGACTTTCTTTGTACGGACGTTTGGGTGTCCATGGGCGAACCGGAAGAAGTATGGAAGGAAAGAATCGAGCTTCTGAGGCCGTACCAGGTAAATAAAGAACTGATGAAGATTACCGGCAACCCCAAGGTGAAGTTCATGCACTGCCTGCCCGCGTTCCACAATCGGGAGACCGCCGTCGGCGAGGAAATCTACAGGAAGTTCGGCCTGGAGAGCATGGAAGTTACTGAGGAGGTTTTCGAATCGGACTCCTCAATAGTATTCGACGAGGCCGAAAACAGGGTTCACACCATAAAGGCGGTAATGGTTGCCACGCTGGGTAGTTAGCAGAATAAGCCTTGGCATGGCTTTCCGTCAGTAGTGGCAGCTTGAGAATCCAGCACCTGGCTTTTACGGCGGTAGCATTCCGGCTTTTCAAGGGAAGAGTTTTCCGACGTCGCGGACTGAGTCGAATATATAGTCTGGAACAACAATTGGAGATTCCAGATCGCTTTCCCGAAACTCCCCCGTTTTGACAAGTGCCGTCTTGAGGTGCACATCTTTAGCACCCAGGATGTCGGCCCCAATCCTGTCTCCCACCATAAGGATTCTACTCCTGTCGATATTTCCCATAGTATCAAGGGTGATATCGAAAATGTAACGATTCGGCTTCCCGATATAAGTGGCCTTGATGCCAGCCGCATCTTCGAGCATTTTCCCATACGCTCCTACCGTTAGCTCCATCTCTCCCAGACTGCTGTCTACGGTTTCGGTAATCATAACGATCAATTTTGCGCCTTTACAGAGGAGCCGAACTGCCTTGTTCAGGTTCTGAAAGTTGAAATCCTCGCGCAAGTCCCCAAGAACAAGGTACTCCGGATTATCCAGATCGTGCCGGAAATTGCGAAACTCCTCCAGCCCTTCCCCTTTCAGCATTACCCAGCAAGACCTCGGATTCAGGGTTTCCAGATACCGAGCGGTGGCAAAAGAAGCAGTAACGACCTCATGCTCGTAAATGCTGAAGCCCTTCTTGTTCAGTTTTTCCGCGCAGGATCTTCTGCTCTTCAGGGTACTGTTGGACAGGACTCGAATGGGAACTCGTTTTCTGCGAAGCGAAACGAGTAACTCAACGGCTCCAGGATAGGCTTTCCCCCGGAACTCGAGCACTCCGTCCAGATCGAATATGACACCTTCTATCTCGTCTTTCACGGTCATACCCTGTTTTTTCTCCGGTACGCCAGAATGGCTGCGCATCATGACCGGACTCATGCAAGATATTCTAGATATTCGACTTATGCTCAAGCTAGTTTACTTCTCCGGCGGGAAGGGCGTCAATGTCGGTGTGCCACAAAACCGTTTTCTTGCTGTTCTCCCGTCAAAGGCAACGGCTATACCAAATCCCGGACTCCTTATGTTTAGCCCTATGCCCAGCACTTGACAGCCCAAAGGCGAGAGATATATTCTTTACTAAGATCGAGGCACCAAAGGATAGTAGTTCTTATTTGACAGTGATCCTGTTACATTATCAACACAACGATATTGCTGTTCAAATTAAGCACGTTTAGGCCAGGTTGTGTTTCGAAGGAGAAATCTTAGTAGTGGTATAGATATGGTAACTCGCAGATACCAATTTGATGTCAATTCCAGCCAAGACCTGAAGGGATTAAGCGATTCGGGAGACCTGACCCTACGAAAAGCCTATGCTTCCGATGTGAACGATATCCTGGGGCTAATTAACGGTTGTGCCAGCTCCAATTTGATGCTGCCGAGGGGGCCGAAATACATCTATGAAAACATAAGGGATTTCGCGGTGGTGGAAGCTGATACAGAAAAGGCAGAACCGAGGATTGTTGCCTGTGGAAGTCTCCACGTACTCTGGGAGGATATTGCTGAGATTCGTTCGCTTGCCGTACATCCACAGTTTCAGCAGCGCGGTTTGGGATCGGAGATTGTGCGATACTTGATCGAAGAAGCCCGGAAGATCAGGATTGAGAAGGTATTTGCTTTTACTCTGGATGAGGGATTTTTTAAGAAGCTTGGGTTTGAACCAAAGGGAAAAGAAGAATTTCCATCCAAGGTATGGGATGAATGCGTACACTGCCCGAAGTATTTTCAATGTGACGAGACCGGGCTCACCTTTGATTGCACCCGGTAGCCTGAAATCATGAAAAACAAGGGTTCAGGAGTATACGGGGAAAGAGATTGAGTAGCGTAATCTTATTTTTACCTGGGACGGGTCAATTCTCAGTGTTAAGCTAGATCAATTCTGAGCGTTAGCTACGAGGGGGGTTTCATGCGAAAGAAGTACATCCGATTCAAGGGTGAGGCTAATTACCACCTGGGCTTGCCTAGAACGACCAAAATTGTGCTCAGGGCTGTTGGGAGTGATGCTAATGTGGCCGAATTACAATTGGAAGGTGTCAGACCTGAAGACATTGACGGGAAGACAATTGTGATAGATGTGGAAATGGTTCCTGGATTGAGGGAGTCCAAGACTCAAGTGCTGCGGAAAGAAGATCTCACTGATAAGGACTGGCTAAGGATTCGACAACAGGAATGGGTAGTACCATATCGTGACCAATTCGACTAAGGCGTAGTCGTTCTATGTGGTTAGGACCAGATTAAAGAAGCATCCATAAATGGTGGCGAGGATGTTGGAGAGGGCAGAAATCAAAGCCCTTATCAAATGTTGTGAAACCTCCTCCCAACTTTTTTGAGTCAGAGTGCGCAACAGACCCACGCATGCCCCCAACTGACCTGTCACCAGTAATGGTAACACCCTACAAGTTAGTGTTACTGATATGAATGTTCCCGGAGCTGGTGGCTGATAGCAATAATCGTCACGGTCACCGGCTCTTCACAAATAGTCCAGTTAAAATGTCAGTATGTGGTCGCATTTGCTTGAACAGTTACCTCATTGCACAAATTTGACGTCTTTTTATAGCCGATCTTAAATCCACTTAAACATCCCAGTACCTCTGCTTTTGGCCTACTTTTCAATACTTAAGATTAATTAACTTTAAATAGTAGTTTTACTTCAAAGCAAAGTCACATCTGCACGTTGAAAACATATGGATTCTATGACAAAATTTAATTGACTGGGAGGTGACGCTATGACGGTTGATTTCAATATTATGGTGGGCGGGGAAGCGGGCCAAGGAGTGCAGTCAGTGGGCATCATACTGGCCAGGACACTAGCTCAGGGAGGTCTCCACGTTTTTGCCGATCAAGACTTTGAAAGCAGGGTTAGAGGTGGGCATAACTTTTTCCGGGTCAGGGTAAGCGATAACAAGGTGCTGGCTTTGTCAGAGAAGCTGGATGTTCTGGTAGCACTCAACAAGGAGACGATAGCTCTTCACAATGAAGAACTTAAGACTAACGGGATAATTATCTTTGATGAGGGGGAAACTAAATTCGAGCCTACAGGAGCTAAATACCTGAGTGTACCGTTGAGGAGGCTGGCTGAAGAGACGGCGCAAAACAAGCTCATGACAAATACCGTGGCCGTTGGTGCGGTCATTGGGCTTACCGGCTACGATTTTAGCCGCCTGTCGGTAGTGCTGGAAAGAGAATTTGCCCGGCATGGTGAGAAGATTACCCGGGATAATGTGGTTGCTGCCAGAGCTGGCTTTGACTTCGTCCAGGAGCGCGGCGAACGGAAACCAGGTCAAGAAATCCAGCCGGTTCCGGGAAGTCATCGGAGAATGATGCTCAATGGTAACGAGGCACTGGCTCTGGGTGCTATGGTTGGTGGTTGTAAGTTAATAGCCGGATACCCGATGACTCCGGCCAGCTCTATCCTGGAGTATATGGCGGATAAGGGCCGGCAGTACGGTGTCGTGGCGGTGCATGTTGAGGATGAGATAGCCGCTATGAACATGGCGGTCGGGGCGGCCTATACGGGAGTCAGAGCTATGGTCGCCACTTCGGGAGGCGGATTCTGCCTCATGGTTGAGGGGTTGGCGCTGGCGGGCATGACCGAAACCCCGGTCGTGGTGGTTCTGGGGCAGCGGCCCGGCCCAGCTACCGGCCTGCCTACCAGAACAGAGCAGGGAGAACTCTGGTTTGCCTTGCACGCCGGACACGGTGAATTTCCCCGCGCCGTAATGGCGCCCGCCACCGCTGAGGAGGTTTTCCACTGCACTGTAAAAGCTTTTAATTTAGCGGAGAAGTATCAAACTCCGGTGATCGTTCTTACGGACCACCATCTGGCCACTTCATACGCCACTGTCGACAGGTTTGACCTGAAGCAAGTGAAAGTGGACAGGGGAGAGCTTCTGTCCGATGAAGAAGCCGATAGAATAACCGATTACAAGCGGCACCTGGTTACCGAATCCGGTATATCGCCCCGCGCCTTCCCCGGTCAGGGAAAAGCGCTGGTAGTAACCGACTCTGATGAGCACGATGAAGCTGGGCACATGATAGAGGATGCCGAGACCCGTAACCAGCAGCACCTGAAGCGGCTACGCAAGAACAACGGCCTCAGGGACGAGATTATGAAGCCGAAATTCAAGCAGGAGCCCGACGCGGAGTTGACATTGATTGGCTGGGGCAGCACCTATGGCGCTATAAAAGAAGCGGCTGATTTGCTCAAAAAGGACGGCACGGCGGTTAACACGCTCAACCTCAGTGAAATATGGCCGTTTCCTGCCAAATTCATCGCTTCGGTACTGAGCAGCGGTAGTCGAGGCGTTGTTATTGAGGGCAATGCCACCGCACAGCTGGCGGGTTTGATCAGGCGCGAGACAGGGTATGAGGCAGATAATACTATCCTCAAGTTTGATGGCCGTCCCTTCTCCCCCGAAGAGATAGTTGGTCGTTTGCAAAAGGAGGTGCTCTAGATATGGTGACGATGAAGGACTATGGTAACTCAGTATCTATTGCCTGGTGCCCGGGCTGTGGCAACTTTCCCATACTCGAAGCCCTGAGAAAAACTCTGGTTAATATTGGGCTGGAGCCTCACCAGGTGCTCTTCGTATCTGGTATTGGGCAGGCACCCAAGCTGCCTCATTACACACGCGGCAATGTCTTCAACGGTCTTCACGGGCGTAGCCTCCCTGCCGCCACCGGTGCCAGGCTTGCCAATCATGAGCTCGTCGTTATCGGCATTGATGGCGATGGCGGAGCCTATGGTGAAGGCGTCGGCCACTTGCTGGCCACTATGCGACGCAATATCAATATGACCTACATGGTGCATAATAATCAGGTATACGGGCTGACCAAGGGGCAGGCATCGCCTACCAGCGACCTGGGCTTTGTCACCAAGACGACGCCGCTGGGAGCCAGCCAGCCTCTCAACCCACTGGCGGTGGCGCTAGCTTCTGATGTAAGCTTTCTTGCCAGGGGCTTTGCCGGTGATATTGAGCACCTGTCTGGGCTTTTAAGGATGGGGATAGAGCACCACGGCTTTGCCCTTATCGATATCCTCCAGCCCTGTGTAGCATTCAATCACAGAAACACTTTCAGGTGGTATCGAGAAAGGGTTTACAAGCTGGAAGACGAGAGTTATGATGCGGGTGATAAAATGGCCGCCCTGGCCAAGGCGCAGGAATGGGGCGATCGGATACCCATCGGGCTCATTTACAGGAATGAAAGGCCAGTTTACGAAGAGCAGCTTCCGGCTCTGAAAAAGATGGCGCTGGTTAAACAGAACATCGACCCATCGCAATTTGAAGCATTGCTTGACGAGTTTGAATAGGGTTAAGGCTGGAGAGCTGAAGTAATAATCGCCTGTTTTTGTTAAGCGTCAGCGCACATTGGCTAAAACCTGACGGCCTCGCTGTGCAGGGTCTGCGGGATAAGAAGCTATCTCATAGATTGGAGGTTCAGTCTCTTCGTCTTCTTGCTGGCGATTCTGGTAGAAGTTAATTTTTTCTGCGGTCTCTTTATACCAGCGATTATTTACGGGTTGAAAAGGAAATCCTTGAACAACACCCGTTGTTACTGCTCGGCAATGTCTGGGGTAGCGGTACTATTGTACGAAGGCCTAAGTACGACAACCCTGATAGATATGAGATCGCAGTTATTGATTTCAAGCCTATGCAGACGAGCATAGTTGATCTGGATTACTATATCAAAGCGAGAAAAGCCTTCTCCGATAGGCAGTGGAGGGAAATGCTCGTCCGGAGTATAGGACTCAATCCAGAAGCATATTCAGTTTCCACGGCAACAGGTTCGATAGATCCACAAGTGCTCCTTCTTCTACGCTTGACTCCGTTGGTACAACCAAGACTTAATTTAATTGAATTGGCGCCAAAGGGAACAGGGAAATCATATGTTTTCTCAAGACTATCTAGATATGCTTGGTTGGCCAGTGGAGGGACGGTTACTAGAGCCCAATTATTATACGATATGGCAAGGAAGACAGAGGGCGTAATATCTAAGTATGACGTGGTCATATTAGATGAAATACAAACAATTAAATTCTCCGATGAAGGAGAGATTGTGGGGTCATTAAAAGGGTATTTGGAACTGGGCGAGTACAGGATTGGTAAATTCCGAGGCACAGCTGAGT
>SDBT01019285.1_pt1 | contig 10693 bp, 7 predicted proteins | sample 2277101 | NCBI WGS metagenome assembly SDBT01 (sample SAMN10404973, study PRJNA504765) | marine sediment metagenome | isolation source: marine sediment core GS10_PC15, 103 cmbsf | place: Arctic Ocean: Southern Knipovich Ridge | collected 2010
ATTTGGTGGCAATTTTCGCCTTAATCTTTATTACATTAGACGAAAAAAAAAGAGAAATGTTCCATTTTTTCTCTCCCCCAAGGGGAGAGAACTAAGGTGAGGGGAAGGGACAAATGGAAGGAATAATGCTGGTGCACCTGAGGGGACGTTGTTAGAATTTCTTCACAAGAAATTATGGAGATCCCGGTCTACGATATTCTGGTGCGAAGAACATGAACCAGCCTAAATCTCAGCACTTGTCAATCTGGGTTTAAATCTCTTCTCTTAGGCAGCTCAATGAACACATTCCACCAAAATCAGCAGTCCCATGTCATAATTGGGAAATGATTACAAAAGAACTAATTACCACACCTATAAAATATCCCCCGGAGTGGTTATCTATTACACTATATCTCCCCCGCCAACATATATCATCAATTGTGTTCAATTCTCTATTTGAGGAATTCCTAGAATCTTGGCAAGTGTGCCTCCCAGGATTAACTCCTTGTCTTGGGGATCTTTCACAATAAGGTCGACTATTTGCGTTTTCACCTCGAATCTTCCTCCCGGACTGTCACTTCCAGCACTAATTCTTTTAGCTCCGACTCTACTAATTGCCTTTTCCAGTAAGGAGACAAAAGGAACCCACGTGAAATCGAGAATGATATTTTCATGTTTTTCGGCCTGTTCAACTGCGGTAGGGAAAAACCAAATTGAACCCATGTGAACCATAAGAAAAGTTAGTTTTGGATACCGCTCGGCAAGGTCTCCTAGAGACTCTGGGGTACAAAAGAAATTATCAGCAGCACAATGAACGATTACCAACATTCTCCTTCCAACTTTTTTCTGACATTCTAGGAGCTTATCCATTATTGGGTTCATAAGTATCGGATCATTTATAGTAAAACCTCGAAAGATCGGATTAAACTTTAGGCCACGTAAGTTAAACTTCACAATAGCTGTTTCGATTTCATCTACAGCCGGATCAACCGTAGTTAATTCTCTCTTAGAAGGAGAGACCCAATCCGAAATCTTATTCCTTTGAAACCATGGATTCACCGTACCTACTCCAATAATTCTGCTTGGGTATTTGTCCTGGACTTCAGCTATATACGCGTTACCACTGTAACGATTAAACCGTGGAGGATGAAATTCAAAATCGGGTCCCATTGGAAAGACAATAGCCATATCCTGACTCGCTTTGTCCATTTTTCTTATTAGATCTTCCCCCAGTTGCGCATTGTCTGGCCGAACCCCGATGTGATTGTGACTATCAATTATTGGCCATCTTCTGTCTCCAGTAGACATCGCTAACCTCCTCGCATGATATGTTTTAGTTAGACATTAGGTATTATGTAGTAGTTACACATAATACCTGTACCTCTTAATTATTCTATGTCCCTCACCGATAGAATCGAGGACTGACGCGCTGATTTAGAGTAACGTTTATGTTCGCTGTTAACTTGCCCTGCCAAAAAGGCAGACAGCAGCATGATACAGATTAAGGGAAGTTGAGTGCACCCAATCTTTAACAGGTTTTAAGTCGTTTAGCTTCACTCAGCGGTGTTCCGCTAATCTCAAAGAAATATGATCCGGATCCAATCTCGAAGGTCACGTACCTATCATCTTGACTTCCACTCATGATTCCCTCATTTCCTTCGACAAACGAATCATTTGTCCAAATGGTCTTTTGACTTTCCTTGATCGTAATATTGCTCAACCCTGACTTGGGCACGCTCACCTTCGCTTCGCTGTTGACGGGCAAAACCACATTTAGAGTCAAGGAATTGCCAAACTTCCTCCAACTTGAGGATACCACACCTCTGATAGTCTTGACTGATGCGTTGACGTACTTCAAGTCACCGGCAAGATGAGGCCTAATAACGATCCGTTGATAGCCGGGACCGTCAGGGTCGGGATTTATCCCCGCCAGTGCCTTATAAAACCAAGCATCTACGCTAGCAAACATGGGATGATCATGGGAGTTCATCCCTGGTCCAGTCATGTACTCCCACCTCTCCCAGATAGTTGTGGCTCCCTTTGAAATCATATAACCCCAGCTGGGATATGTGGTTTGAGTTACGATGGCGTATGCTACATCTGTCTGTCCGTGATCCGTCAGTACCTCCATTACGTACTTGGTGCCCTGATTACCCGTGCTAAGGTGACCCTTATGATTTACGACGATATCTTCTACCAGATTCTCCAGTACTGCGATTTTGTCAGTCTCAGGGACCAAACCCAAGAACAGAGGCAGGGCGTTAGAGCATTGACTACCAGTGGCATACTGATTCGCATGTCTATTCAAGAATCGAGTGTTAAATGCTGCTTTAATACGACTAGCCAATTCAGAGTACTTGTTGGCATGGCCGGATTTTTCCAGAATATGTGCAACCTGGGACAAAATCAATGCGGCGTAATAGTAATACGCAGTTGAGGTCAGGAGCCCTGGGGTATTGGCTGGGAAAGCTCCGGCCATGGTGATCGCCCCGGGACTGTCAGTGGGAACTCCCACATCGTCCGTCGAAAAAGACTCTTTTATTGGAGGTGACCAATCACCCACCCTGCAATAGGACACAATGTAGTCATCTGTTTTGGTGTCAAGAAAGTCAACCCACTGCTTCATGCCGTCATAATTCTCTTCAAGAATGCGTCGATCTCCGTAGTACTGGTAAAGATACCAAACAAGAAAAGGGTAACAGTCCACAGGGTCTCCAGGGTCAGACCCCCACCTGTATGGTGCAGTCTCAGGAATACTACCGGTTTTTTTGTTTTGGGCATCACGGATATCTCTTAGCCATTTGGTGTATAACCTTGCCATACTGAAGTTACAGATAGCCTCCTCTGCCCTCACGGTCATATCATTGAGCCACCCCAGACGCTCGTCGCGTTGTGGGCAGTCAGTTGGCACACTGTGCAGATTGTTTGATTCTGTGCGCACAACATTTTGGTGAATTTTGTTGAGAAGCTCATTCGAGCAGGTGAATTTTCCTATCGGCTCTACCGCAGAATGGACCACGCGTCCCTGGAGATTTTTCAGTTTGGGCGTACCCGGAAATCCACTCATCTGGACGTAGCGAAAGCCGTGGTAGGTAAAGCGGGGCTCGTAAAGCTCTTTGTCCTCCCCCTTCAAGATATAGGTGTCTGTGGCCTGGGCGGTTCGAAGATTCTCCCGATTGATTGTGCCATCTTCATAGAGAATTTCGGCGAATTTGAGAGTCACGGCGGTGCCCTGGGGACCCTGTACCATGAGCCGGACCCAGCCAGCAATATTCTGACCCATGTCATACACATAGACGCCGGGCTTGGGATTGCCAATAGCTACAGGATTGATTGTCTCAAGAACTTTAATGGGTTCCAGCATCTGTGCTTTCATCACTCCCCCCGGGCCCTCCAGGCGCTCCGCATTCATCCACTCATAGGGAGACTCCTCATACGAGGGACTATCCCATCCGGGTTTTTCCAAGCGCGCATCGTAGATTTCCCCGTCATAAATACTATTTCTGGTTATGGGGCTACTTGCTACTGACCAGCCCCAGCCCTCACTGATAATGCACCTTGCGGTGCCGTCGGCTAACTCGACATTCATCTGACAAATCATCCGAGGTGAACCATACCACCCGTTCCCGAGGATAATCCCTATGGCATTCTTGCCTTCCTGTACATGGGCAGTCACATCATAGCTAACATACAATACCGTTTTCGCGTACTCAGTCCAGCCTGGATCGAGGACATGATCGCCAACTTTTTTTCCATTCAAGTGCAATTCATAGTAGCCGAGACCGGAAATATACACTCTCGCCCGGGAAACAGGTTTGTCTATAACAAACTCTTTACGAACAAGGAGTGCTTCTCCTGTTTTTCCCCCTTGCCACCCAATCCACTCGCCCTGCCAGCAACTTGGTTGCAGGAGACCCATTTCAAACCTCGCCACATCGCTATAGGGACTTACCTTACCTTTCTTGTTCCAGACACGGACTTTCCAGTAATAGGTCTTCCCACTCTCCAAGGAACTCCCCTGGTAAGCAACGTTGACAGAGTGGTTGGATTCTACCTTCCCACTATCCCATTTGTCACTACAGTTTGCCTCCAGTTTTGATCGGCTGCTGGCAACAAGCACATGGTAGGCTGACTGGAGTTGTCCGCGTCCAGAATGATTCAGTATCCAGGACAATCTCGGTGAGGTGACATCGATACCCAATGGATTTGAGGCATATTCACAAAGCAAATTTGTAGGTACGTATCCCTCCACTTTTTCAATTTTTTCTTGAGTAGACACCCGAATCTCCTTTCTTGATCAATTTAAAAAAATCAAGCTGTTTAACTCCTTTCCCATTATCAAAAGTGGAAAAATCCACATCGAAAAACATATATCCTTCATTGCTTCTACCAACTTTACCGAACTCCCATCATAACTTAGTAGAGCGTCCCTATCGAATAGGACCATTCCCATTTTAATGTACGATTGAACACACAAAATTCATTATACGAATAAACCGTTCTTTTGCACTCATCCAGCAATTCCCTCATATGGGTAAAATTCATAGCTTAAGATGAAGAGGGATTGTGCTTGTTTAGGACGCCTCGCTAAACGGAAACAGGATACTTTCCATACCTTTCCAAAACATTGGCAATGACTTTAAAACCTTCCATCCATCTATCCAAAGGAAAATTTTCGGTCGTTACTAACATGAAACTATTTCCAGGGGATACCTTTCTTAACAAGTCTATTGTATATCTTTCGATTTCTTTTTTGCTCTTGAAAAATATATTTCCTGGGAAATTGCACAAAATAACTTTATCTGGCCAACAAGCTCTAGCTTCTTCAATAGGTAAATCACCTAATGGAGGAGGAGTAAAAGCATCTATAAAATCTAACCTCGTTTCCGCGATGAGGTTTTCCAGACCCCTTAACTGTCCATCAAAGTGACAGCCCAGAATCTTACTATTTTCGTGCAGCATATCAGCAATTTCATTATAGAATGGAACGCAAAACTTTTTAAAAAATTTAGGACTAGTGATGCTGCTTGTCAGATTTTCTGCCACCCATACTTCCTTTGCCGGAGAATCGGCAATAATCTTAAACAATTCTCTTTGCTTCTCACACATAATTTCATACAATGTCCTAAATCTTTTAGGGTGATCACAGCACTCTAAGTAACATTTTTCAGGTCCCATCCAATCGTTAACGATGGCCTGGAAAGGTGTCTTCCAAGCAGCTGCCATGGCAATCCCCTCTTCACCCAAAAAATGAGTTGCTTGAACAAATCCATCGTAACTTGGCTGATAGATGGAATTTTCCATTAGAAATTCTAATATTTCATAATCGGATGGCTCCTTAAAGAAATATTCTATAGTCCATATGCCTTCACCTGGGGCTTGACCAGGTTGCGACACGGTTGTATCTGCAAACATGCTGTGATAGGCCCTCTCATATTTAAATCCTAATACACTAGAGAGTTCTCCTTTTGGTGTAAAATAAGTTCTGGTAACAGTTTTTATTCCTCTTTTCTCATCAGCTTTAAACACATCCTGAACTTCAACATCTGGCATTTTTAATCGATGAACAGGTATTGGGCAAAATAAGGCAAGACTTTGATTTCTAAGTTCAAGCTCAGTTGATCCAAGTATTAGATAACTGGGGTAAAGTGCCCAAGGTATTCTATCCGGCACCTTACGATGAAGAACAGCCTTTATTCTTTCTGCCTTGTTCATTGACTTTTCCCTTTCGCACCTTCTGAAATAGATCCGTTTGTCTTCACATCTTTAGTGCACCGGCCATCATCCCCGAGATAAAGTGCTTCATAGCAAAGAAAAACAGGATTATTAGGGGCAACGAGCCGATTACAAAACCAGCCATCAAAAGGCCATATTGCGTATTATACTGGCCCTGATACATTGTCAGCCCCACAGTAAGAGTCATTCGCGATCTAGTGCCGAGAACCACCATTGGCCATACGTAATCATTCCAACTGTACAGGATATTGATAATGGCCAGCGCTGCCAAAATATTTTTCGATAAAGGCATAGCGATGCGTGAATACAGTTGAAAAATTGAAGCTCCATCAATTCTTGCCGCTTCAAATAGCTCGCCGGATAACGACTCAAAAAAAGACCGTAAAACGAAAATACCAAAGGCTTGTCCCATAGCGATATAACTCAATATGAGAGCTCTTCGGGTATCAAGCAAACCAAGCTCCTTTACCCACATGAATGAAGGAATCACCACCAAAATCGGTGGTATCATCATAATGCTTATGATAAGATAGTACAAAATGTTTTTTCCGCGGAAATTAAATTGAGCAAAGGCAAATGCTGAAAAGGAACAGAATATTACGGTTCCTAGCGTGGAAACTCCGGTGATAACCAGACTATTTAAGACAAAGATCTTAATTTCATTCCAAGCCATCAGATAATTTTCAAGATGAAGAGGAAAACTAGGCATCCAAAATGAGTGATAGAACTGAGAGATACTTTTAAAGGAAGTCATTACCATGAACACCAAAGGGAAAAAGGTCAAGAATATTAGAGGAATTATGATAGCATGCAAAAGCCCCTGCTTCAAAAATCTCCTCCTTCTCGGCCTAACCGACATTTTCTTCCTTTCGGCAAACATCATAACCTCCCCCCCTTAAAATACCTGATATTTAACAACGAGAGCGTGAAAATGATCGAGAACAAAACAATTCCAATTGCTGAGGCATATCCCATGTTGTTAAACCTAAACCCGTTGAAAAACATAACCAAAGCAGGTACCATAGTCGAAGTCCCTGGACCTCCTTGTGTCATTACCAGAATTGGCACAAAGTATTGAATAGTATTGATAACGGTAAGAATAATGACCACTTTCATTTGTCCTCTCACGAGAGGCAAATCAATATATAAGAATTTTGTCCAATTCCCCGCTCCATCGATTCTACAGGCATCGTGAAGCAACGGAGAAATATTATCCAGCCCAGCAGAATAAATTAGAAAGTACAGGCCGTAACCAAAGCTGGTTATCCAGGGAAAGCCCAAAAAAGCGATAGCAAATAAACTGGTACTTCTCTCGCCTAACCAACTGCGGATAAACTCTTTCATTCCCAATAATTTCAGGAACTGGTTCAGCACTCCAACATTCCTATCATAGATGAATTGCCATAGCAAAATCATAACCATAGAACTTACCACCATTGGGATAATGAACAACACTCGGTACATGTATTGTATCTTCTTGTCTTTTACGTGATAGATCGTATAGGCACCTAACAGAGGGACCACAATGCTCAGCAGTAATCGGATTGATAATAGCAGTGCCATATTTTTCATTGAAAGAACAAAATTCTCGTCAGACGCCATTTTTACGTAATTTCCCAGCCCTACAAATCTTGCATTTACACCGTCCCACTCATAGAATGAATAGTAGATTTCTGAACCCACAGGATAATAGCTGAAAATGCCCATAAATATCAAGGTTGGAATGAAGAACAGAAATAGAAACTTGTTGTCTGTCACCACTTTTTAAGCTCCTGTCAGATTCTCTGGAACATAGGCTTCCACTAGAAATGGATGTCAGATCGCCAAATATGAGGCATAGGGTCCCAAGCGCATCTCTGAAATATGAGTGGGACCCTATGCCTTACAAAATTCAACATAATATCCCGCCGCTTCTAGGCGCCGGGATGTCGCTCTCTCGTGGCTACTGTTTCGCCAGCACCCTTTCTCGTATCTCCAAGACTTTCTCAGCCGCCTCCATCAAGTGCTTTTGCATTTTTTCAGCGGCCTGATCAATTGTCAGATCACCAAGATGAATTTCCTGCCATATCTGGAGATAATAGGTTCCGTACTCAATGGTTAGCCAAACATCTTCTTCCTCAAATATTGTCACAGGGTAGCTTAACGAAGGGATTACGGGATTGGAAAGGGGATGACCTTTGGCTCCTTTTATGTTTGGAATAGTGTATGCTTCCATAGTGCGATTGGTCATGTTTTCAGGAATGGTGAAGTATCTCCAAAAATCTACTGCTGCATCGAAGGTGCCTCGCTCTTTCGTAACTGTTGGAATTGACCATGTGGTACCATATCCGGCAGCTTTGTTATGCATGGGAATATTGTAACTGGTGATGAAATCAGAATTCCTGGGGGTAAGTCTTGGGTAGTAGAACATACTGTATTCGAATTCTCTTAAGGGGTCATTTTCTATGCCGAACAAGTTCCAGGTGCCGTCAAGAAAAATCGCTGCCTCACCGGTAACCCAACTTCTGTAAGTAGCCGGTCTTGTTGTCCCTATGGACCCCTCTGACCAGTACTGAGACATTTCTTTCATGAGCCTGAGAGCCTCTTTGTATTCGGGCATGGTAGCAGATATCTTCCCTTCTTTTATGGCAGTAGCTAGTTCCCAATCACTAATACGGGCGTCGCCATCGAGGTTCCATTCCTGCCATCTATCATACAACACGAAAGTGCTAAACCAACCAGAGGTCCACGTTAGTTGATTGAGGTCGCTCAAGTTCCATGCAAGAGGCGTATAGCCTGCACTTCGAAGCTTTTCACAATCATTCATGAATTGGGACCAAGTTTCGGGTTCGGTTAATCCCACTTTTTCGAATATCTCTTTGTTATAGTAGAAAACAACTTGCTGTTGTGACATTTGAATACTGTATCTTCTTCCATCCAGCAGTCTGAAGACTTCCATTGACCCGGGCAAAAATAAATCTTCCCACCTTTTGTAAATCGGTACGTAGGGATTAGGTTCGGCCAAAAGAGGGTCGACGCTGAGAAACCACCCTTTATCTAGATCTTCCCTGATCCAATTAGGTTGGGTCTGATAGAGGTCGGGAGCCGTACCACCCGTAAGCTGAGCAATATGCCAGACACGCATGTCTTGCTCTGAAGTCCAAGGACGAAAAACAAACTCAATTTGAACCTCGGGGTGTAATCGTTCATAGTCCCTCGCTATTTCTATAGGAGCGTTCAGTACTATCCCAGTGTTGGGGTCTGGTGTTCCTGGACTAGGATGCAGGTATACCTTTATCTGTTGCGCCCACGACACCTGACTCATAATCAGACAGGTAAACAATAAAACCGCCACCATTTTGTAAGTCTTAGCACTATTCTTCTTCCTCTTAGTCCTTTCTTCTTTTCCTCGCAGAATGTTTCTTTTCATTTTAATTCTCCTCCTCTGAAGTATTGTTCCTTTTATGTACATAGTTTATTCTTGCCTGGAAGCTTCCAAAAGAAAAAATTGATCTTCCGGCCTTCCTTTATCCCAGCTAACGGCCTACCACCTTTTCACCTCCTTCTGACATTATTTTAGCCTCTTTAATTTTCTGGAAAGCTGATTCTTTTTCCACAGGAACCCCTCACGATCAATTTTGGTTTCAGAACCAGTTCTTCAAATGGCGTTCTTTCTCTTCCTGGCTCATCTATTTTCTGTAATAGGATTTGGCACGCCATCGTACCCATGGGGTAAGCAGGTTGGCTCACAGTAGTTAAAGGGGGATGAAGCAGCTGTCCCCAGACTGGATCATCAAATCCTACTAGTGCTATCTGGTCAGGAATATTAACGTTCCTTTTTCTCAAAGCTAAAAGGGACCCTACGATCATTGCTTCATTACTTACAAATAAAGCGGAAAGAGGATTTTTCATATCTAAAAGCTCTTCGGTTACCTCTTTAGCCCTTGCTATTTTGAAATCACCGTACTTTATCAGTTGAGGATCTAACCGGATGTGATTATCCTGCAGCGCTTTTTTGTATCCGTTAAATCTTTCCTCAGTAGTTTGGATATTAGCAAGACCATTTATTATACCTATCCGTCTGTGTCCTAACCTAATCAGGTGAGTAACTGCTTCGTATGTGCCATTTTCGTTATCCACTACAACTTGTGTCGTCTCTAAACCTTCTACCCTGCGATCCAAGAGTATTATAGGCAAACCTGCCCTGACCAATTTTCTTAAATAGGTATTCTTTCCTGATGCGGAAACTATGAATCCATCCACATTTCTGCTAGCCAGTACCCTTAAAAATCTATTTTCTTTTTCGGGGTCTTCATCCGTATTGCAAAGCACCAAGTCATATCCATTCTGGCTAGCTACATCCGCAATTCCTCGCACTACAGAGGTAAAGAAATAAGTAGTTATATCAGAAATTATCACTCCAATAGTATTCGTCCGCTTTGTCTTCAGGCTTCTGGCAACTTGGTTAGGTTTATAGTCCATCTTCTTCGCAGCATTAAGCACTCTCTTGCGAACTCCTTCACTAACAGAGCCGTAATTACCTAGTGCCCGTGCAACACTAGACTTGGAAACTCCTGCTTTTGTTGCTACATCTTCCAATCTCAATTTCTTTTTCATTTTCTTATAATATTGTGTGAATTGAATTTTCCCGCAGTTACGGGATGAAAACTTTTTGATACCGATGTCATTATATGTCAAAAAAAAATTTTGTCCACCCAATCTTGCTAAATTGTCAATGCAAAGTAATTATGTCACCCTTTCTGCAAAATAGAAATGTCATCCCCTTAACGCCAAAGCTACTGTTCCAGGAATTGACCTTTTCTGAAGAATAATGGATTTGCATAGGGGCTAAAAGCCTTTCTAGTAAATAGATTACTGGTGCGCCTGGCAGGATTCGAACCTGCGACTTTCGGCTCCGGAGGCCGACGTTCTATCCACTGAACCACAGGCGCCTAATTTATCCAAATTCTCAAAATTACTTACACGCTTTCTTTAAAAG
>SDBT01019286.1_pt1 | contig 10693 bp, 12 predicted proteins | sample 2277101 | NCBI WGS metagenome assembly SDBT01 (sample SAMN10404973, study PRJNA504765) | marine sediment metagenome | isolation source: marine sediment core GS10_PC15, 103 cmbsf | place: Arctic Ocean: Southern Knipovich Ridge | collected 2010
AAACAGGAAGAAGAATGAAGAAAATGGTTTGAAAATTATTTGTTTTTTTGAAGAAAAAGAACAGAAGAATATTTACATTTTCATGCCGGTGGGATAATTACATTTTTAAGTCGGCCCTGACAGAACATGTAAATAACTTAACCGTTTGACAATATTACTTTATTTAACGTTATGGATGATAAACGCTGGAAATTAGCGGATTTTAGGTAATCTTCGGTGAAAGAGGGGAGGTTTTAGATGTTATCTTAAAGGTAAAAATGATATGATAGATAGTGAGGATGACATCACAGATGTTTGTATCAGTATCGAAAGACACGCTATATATGCCACTAACGGGCATCTCACGTGCCAATGTACAGTTGGAGGGTATTTTATAACATAGGATTGAAAAAGGTTAGTTAGTAGGTATTTCAATTTGTGAATTTGAACCTAAGATCTTTCTCTTGCTTTCAAGACCTCCTCTGCAATTTTTGATTCAATACTCTTCTTGTCGATTATCCCAAGTAATCTGCTCTTATTTGAAATAACAGCTAATATGCCATGTCTACTATTTTTGGCTTTAGGTAAAATATCTATCAAAGTTTCATGTTCATTTACAACTTCAGTAATTATAGTATTTACAAAAGATTCCAAAATATTATCATGGTTGATAGCCTTCACCAATTTATCTAAATTTGCATGATTTATATCAGTCTCTTCTTCATACGTGTTTAGATCATAATATTCAACTTTTCTAAAATTTCTAATTGGCAGTAGCCCAATAAATTTATTATCCTCATCTGCAATTTCAAAAAATTTAAGATTCGGAAGTTTCCTAATATATTTTTCTATCACAGAAGAATTATAGTAATTCTTTTTGTTTATATAAAATGTTAATCTTTCCACATTTAATACTGTATCTGTATCGAAGCTATTCAAATAGGATTCAGTTTCCTTTGCCTCTTGGGGTAAATCTTTTATTGCATCCTTTGCAAATAAATCAAATTGCTTTAGGGGATTTCTTAATTGAGTTTCTAACTCTATACCAAAACCTTTAAATGATTTTATATATCCACCTCCAATTAAAGCAATCAGGATTGGTATGCCCGATATTATTAACCATTTTGTCTCTAATTCCAGGACATCCGATTGATAATAATGCAGAAGCAAGAAAAAAAGAAATAATATTATTGAAATGCCTCCACCCCAAAAAAGGAAGACATGCTTCTTGTAAAGGTTTTTTAAATCATTCATAATATCACCTCTGTAATTTAATAAATCTTCTGATGTTTCCAAAATTCCTTAATGCTGATCAGTCGATCATGCCTTCGGCACCCATCCCCCATGGGGAATGTTCAATTTGATAGCCACATCCAAGGCAGCTCTATCGACCCCAAGTTTGGCCTCCAGATATGATTCGACTATAGCCACCTCCACCACACGTAATAGTATCTTATTCACAATATTGACAGCCCAAATGTATCCCTTCATTCGTGTTTATTAATATTGCTATTTTGATCGAATTTTAGACACTTCAAAATGTTTAAAATTGTACCCAAGTGATTCAGACAATATGCTATGCTCTCTATAATTTGATGATAGTAAACCAACTCCAAATTTACTTTCCAGACCGATAAGTAAGTCTCCAACTTGTCTGCATGTTGACCCTATCCATGGGAACGTTTTTTTCTCGATAATTTTTTTTGTTATTTCATGAATTTTTTCAAGTTCTTTTGTTTTCTTTTCCAGCGATAGGTTATTAAGGTTGGTGTTTAGGTTTTCTATCTCTTTTGAAAAGCTGATAATAAATTTGTGAATTTTACAATTTGTATTACTTTTTCTACATTTGGGTATCGTCGCTGACCACTTCCCATTATTGTCTTGAGGTTCTTCTTTTGCTCTAGTGCAATCAAATTGTTTTTCAATTTTATCTACACTATTTAAAAACATTTCCCATACAATTTCAATTTGAGAGTCTAAATAGGTTAGTAAAATGTTTTGAGCTTTATCCCATGGATTTATTGGAAATTTAGTTCCACCAAGCCATTTAAACAATTGAGCAAGCATCAAATTAGCTTTCCTCCCACCTGTGTTTTGTATTCTGGAGGATGCTGATTCAAGTGAGTCACTATCATTTATTTTTCTTCTTAAAAGTATCAAGCATGCAATATAGTTTCCTTTAAATTCAACTATTGAGAATTCTGACATTGCCGATGGCTTATTTTCAAGAAACTCTTTTTCAGCACAGTCTCTTACAGGTTGGTCTGAGCTTAGTTTGTGAATATACATGTCTGTGTCAAAAAATGTAGCATTCATTATAGGCATCATAGCTGCTTGCTCTTTGCTATAAGAGACTTCATCAGTTGATCTAGGCTCTCTTCGTCTTTATCAGAAATACCGCTTGCCGAAAGTGGAATGGCCATGTCAGTAGCAATATCAATCAATTTCTTTATGGTTCTTTTACTATCACTTCTGGTCACCCTAAATTGTTTAAACATATATGTGGCGTCTCTCAAAATAAGGAGTTCTTTTGTTGTAAAATCTGCTATATCTTTACCTTTAGTTACAACAATTATAGCACCCAATATTTTACGATGGTTAGCGCTCACATTATTTACTTCTGTTATTATAGTCTCAAGCGTGTCCTTCCATTCATCAAAAAAATTTGATTGCTCAATACGGTCAATTTCATAATCTAAAGCATCCACGATCGAATTATATGCATAATTTATTATCTCATTGTCGGCTTTCTTTCTAATTTGATCTAATGATATTTTGTCTCTAAAATCTCTTCTTGTTCTTTGCTGTTTTTGTTGATATCCTCTACCCAAGTTTGTTTGATAATTTATGGTATCATCAGCCCTCCCGGTGGCACTATTAGCCACACCCGGAAAAAGCTCTATTACCTCAGCTTCTTTTATTACATTATTATCGTAATCTGATTCGGACGTTGTTCTAACTTCAATTAAATTTTTATCACTCATAGTTTCTCCAATATTGGCAAAAAATCTTGCCGAACTATATTTATTTGTTTTTTTATGTACTCTCCAATTGAAACTTGTTCCGGGTTGTACTTTACGCAATCTATATCCAACATTACCGCATACATTGGATCGGCTGAATATTCTGATAGCTGTTTCATTTTTAGTAGTCTGTATTTCTTTTGATTCTTGGATAGTGTTTCCGGTCTACCTTTGTATAGACCGGTGGGATCTATAGAATGAGAACGCGTTATTCCTTTTAATTCAATTCTATATTCCATATCCTCCTTTTTGAATATTGTTACTACTTGGCGGATATTCAAATCGTAATTAGGTTTTTTAAGTTGATCGGGAATGCTTACATTGAGTTCTGAATTTTCAATCAACATTTCAGATTCATTCAGTGAAGTTGTAGGCTTGAGATAGTGAAATCTACATCCTAATCTATCATATTCTTCTAATCCAAAATTTGCTCTTATTATCTTCCAGATTTTTCTTACTTCCTCTACAATTAAATCGTTATCTAACTCCCCAGGTTTTTTTATGGAGAAAGTGTAAGTGGTATCGTTATATACTAAATACATATCCTTCTCTGGATTTTCTAATCGACCAACGTTTTTTTTATCTCTTACGCTAAACCAACCATCGCATTGTGTTTCAATATCTAAAACAGTTTGTCCGCATCTATCCCAGTATACGTGGCCATAGGAATACCTAATTTCAACCGTCAAAAGATCTAAAAATATTTTGAGTTTATTCATTTATTATGCCCCTTCTTCAAAAAAATATTTATACCGTTAAAGCGGACTTTTAGTCCTTTATAATTTTACCTCTTTTGTGATCTCGGTAGACGATTAGTAAATCTCTATAGCATCATCCGAATTTACATCGAAATATCTTTTAAAAGCTATATTTGTATTTTGTACTGTGAAGGGTTCCCTTTTTTTATTTCCTCTGGGAATATTTAACTCTTAAAGGTATTGAATGTCTTGTACCCCCATACAAATCAACATCATCAGTCCCAATATTATTCCATGCCTTTTTCCATTATTTGTATAAATTAATATCTATTGTCAAACTTTTGCCCTGAAACTATTACTTCTAACTATTCACCCGCTCCTTCAACTCTTTTCCACATTTAAAAAATGGCAGTTTCTTGGGTTTCACCTTGGCTGGTTCCCCAGTTTTCGGATTCCTCCCGGCATACGACTTGTATTTCTTGACATAGAAGGAACACAGCCCCCTGATTTCAACTCTGTCACCCTTTGCAAGTGCGACGTTCATTTCATCGAAGAATAGTTCTACTACAGCTGTTGCTTCTGATTTTGTAAGTCGGGTTTCGTTTTTAAAGGTTGCTATGAGATCCAGTTTGTTCATTTACAGTTATCCTCATGTCATTTGTAATAGTTCTTTTATAAGTTCTGAATGTTTCTTAATATCATTTTTCTGTAATCGAATACGATAACGTTCTAATCTTGATTTATAGCCCATTACATCTAAACCAATTTTTTGCAAATTATCTATTAGGGTGTCCCCCGAATGTGCATACTTCACCTTTATTGTTGGTATTCTTTAGAACTTGATATCTCCTGTTCTAATTCCTGAATATTTTGGTTGGCTTCTTTTACATATTCTTTTTGTTTTTCGATTCCAATGTAATTTCTACCAAGCAGTCTACAGGCTAAAGCGGTTGTACCCACACCAATAAATGGGTCCAGTACTAAATCATTTTTCTTTGAAAGAAGCCTGATAAACCAAGCAGGTAACTCCAGTGGAAAACAAGCGCTGTGGTTTTTATGATTTGTTACAGGACACAGTTCAAGAACGTTCGATGGAAGTGAATAATGCTCTTCTTCAAAAACCAAAACATTATGCGGATAAACCTTTCTCTTGTTCATCCAATTAGCCACTCTTTTGCCGAGATGCTTATTTGTGCCTGAAGAATATCGGATAAAATCATTATCTGACATACTTTTAAACCGTTTTTTTGACCAGTCACCTATAGGCACCTTGACTGCATCCTGATTCATATAAAACTTCTTTTCTTTTGTAAAATGCAAACATCTTTCCCAAGAATCTCTAAAACGATTGGGCCATTTTCCTGGGAATGCAGTTTTCTTGTACCAACAATATTCTTCTGTCCATTTCCATCCTTGCTTTTTCATTGCAAGAATCAACTCCAATACATATGTCTGGCGTTCTCCATTCTTAACGTGCTCTTTAATATTAATAATAAGTGAGCCTTGAGGTTTGAGAATTCTTAACATGTGTTCTGATAAAGGCAAAAACCATTCAACATATTCCTTTGGAGGAATACCGCCATAAGTACTTTTCCTTCTGTCAGAATAAGGAGGTGATGTTATTATTAGATGTACAGAATTATCCATTATGAAGGTTTTATCCTTCAATAATTTCCTACAATTTTCATTATAAATGGTATTTTTATCATATTTCATAGGCTTATATTTTCTCTGTGACTGATATTAATTCTTCCCTTTTCAGCCAACCAGAACTCAAATAAACAGATTCGTATGGATTTTGAATAATTTGTAGATTATCAATGTCAAACTGCTCATTCAGTCCAATAGGTAAAAGATAAAGATAATACTTTGATTTTAATCTTTTTGCTGTCTCTACTTCATTTGTGGACCAGTAAAATTTCTTTTTTACTGCTGATACCGCTTTGACTTCTATATATATCTTTTCTGAAACTCCTTTTTCAGCCGCTTTCTTGCAAAAACTTTTAATATCATAACCAGCATTTACATCTACTTTTGCAACATGCTCAATATTTCTTGTTATATTTGGATAATCCTGTAATTTTTCCATTTCATACTCAATAATTATTTGCTCTGCCTTATTACCAAGTTCTACTTGCCTCTTTTGCATGGAAGCAAATGCTTCAGGAGTTAACACGGTAGTGTTTTTCCTAAAACTTGTAAATAAATTAGCGTATTTCCCATTTATAAAATATTCATCGCTATCATTGTCTTTCTTCACAAATCCTAATTCCATAAGAAAATTTCTTATTCCTGCCTGTTTCAGCCTGTTGGTCAAATTTGGAATGTAAGAAAATCTATTTCCGTCAAGTGAAAACCTTGAGCAATAGTCCCAGAACTCTTGAATTTGAGTATTATCATTATTTTGAAGTATCTTATCCAATATAACCAATTTTAGTTTATTGCTTTTTTCCTGCTTATCTTGAATTGATTGAAGGGCAGTAATGATTGCTGATGGTAGAATTTTTCCATCTAATACTTCGATTAATTGGATAGCAGATAGAAATGAAAGATTATTAGAAAAATCTGTTGCTTTATTAAGATAATAGCGTTCAATATGTTCAATATCGTTTATGGTATGAAAAGCAATAGTTTCAACCAAAGCACTCACCTTTCCAAAAGTTATTTTTTTAAAACTTAACATCAACTATGCTCCAAAAATCCTGTCGTAAGCCTCAATTTCACTTCCGTCATCTTCAAACATATCCATTGAATATATGGCATAATCGTTTTCAATTATTGCGTACATCTTTTCCGCTTTATTTGATAAATTATTCATAATGTCAGCATCAATCGTATCAGTATATTGCAAAAAATAATAATTTGCTTCATTTTCTTCTGAACCTCCCACACGATGGATACGGTCCATAGACTGTAAATATTGAGCACAATTATATGAAAGGTCATAATAAATTGCGTTGAAACAACTCTTATGCAGAGAAATTGACTCCGCACAAGCCGCTGGATTTGCTATTAGAATGTTTAGATTGCTGTCAATGTCTAAAAACTCACGCACAATTTTTTCCCTTGTCCATTCCTCCTTATATGGACTCTCATAGATAGGAATGTCTCCATATATAGACCGACAATGCTCTCCCTTGGAATTGAAATAATTCTCTAAAAGTTTAATGGTTCCAATAAAATTTGACCATATCAGAATTTTTTTATCATTTTGGCTAATCTTCTTTACTAAATCATTCAGGACAACTAATTTTGCAGGTTTCTCATACTTGTCATAATTTATTATTACTTTCTGTAAATCCTTGTCATCACTTATTAAGTCTTCACTATAATCATCAAGCGCTGTTATTAGAAGTTTTGCATATGAAATCAATTGACGAAGTCGAATAATCCTTCCTTTTTTCAACTTTAAAAGAAGGTCAACGCTTTTCATTTCATCAAAATGACTTAGTTCTTGAAGACGCTCAGAAATTGCTTTGTATATCAATTTCTCATATTTGTTCATTTCAATTATAATGGGTTTATGAAATTGTGGAGGCAATAGTCCAAGGTCTTTTTTTCTAACTCGGTAAAAAAGTGGATCTATTGAATTTCTAATTATGGAAGTGGCAGTATCCAAATCTCCATTTGTTTCAGAGATTTCAATTTTGCTTTTGTCAATATCAGAAATAGGTTTATTTTGTGGCCAAAGAAAGTCAAACAGATTAAAAAGGTCCATATATTTTCTTGGACATGGAGTTCCTGTTAAAATTAACCTGTATTTAGCATATTGTCCTGCTTCAAGAATAGCATCTGCCCACACTCCACCTATCTGCTTCATATAGTGGGCTTCATCAATGATAAGAAGGACATCCATTGACACATGATTGAAAAAATTAGCGATATGTGATACGTCTCTATAAAATGTTTGAAATGATGTTAGAATAAGTTCACAATCATCTGAATAAAAATCATAATATTCATCTTTCCTTGATAAACTATCTCCTCCTGATAATATCTTACATTTCGCTTTTCTACCCAATGTTGATTCAAATTCATTTTGCCAAGGACCGAAACAAGATGTAGGTCCAGCAACATAAATTAGATTTACTTCATTTTCAGTACGAAGTTTCTCATATACACTTAATACAACACTCGTCTTCCCACTTCCTGGGACAGAAAAATTTGCAGAATTTTTAAGAAGATAATGATGATAACAGGCCTTTATTTGATGTTCTCTCAGTTCTCTTCTGATATTTGTCTTCAAAAAATAGCAGAACTCATTAAACTGTTTAGAATCATAATTCCCATCTTTGAAATTTTCTGATAGTGATTTTGACTGAGAAAACTCCTGCTCAATACGTTGGTTTTCTAAAAGAAGTTTGGATATCTTATCAGATAATTCAAATTGGATTCTTTGCTTTCTGAGATATGAATCAATCTTAGTGCAGATACTAATTAAGTTGCTTGAGCCAGCATAAGTCCACCAAGAATTATCATCTTTAGAAGGAACAAATCCCCAATATTTTAATTGTGAGCTGTGTTTTGATTTTAATTGGGATTCGTTGTCATTTAGAATTAATTCTTTATTATTATCATATGAAATAAGCATCTACCACTTTTTATTCCTAAGGTTTTTAAAATCTTTTTGATATTGATACGCTTCTTTTTTTAATTCTTCCGCTCTCTTTTCTATTGTTTCTGCCAACCTCATTGCCTTTATTTGGTCACTCACACTAATGTTCTTTAAATCCATATCGTCGTGGTTAAGTTTCTTCAACGCCGCACCTAATAGAGTTAATGGTGTTTCTTTTTCCTGCTGTTTTTCAAGATGTCCATATGCTGCATTAATTTTATATGCAAATTCTTTATGATATTTCTTACCCCAAATGATATCAACATTTCTTATCGGAAGTTCCTTACCATCTTTATTGTGACAATCTTCATGTGGAAGTTGAATATCTACTTCTCTTTCTAAACTTATTAATTGTTTTTTGGATTCAGTATTATTCAGAAGTTTTCTTAAATCTCTCATCACATAATGGACTTTCCGAGATGGCACCTTCCTTTTTCTGATTATTTTAAATGCCACATCTTCGATATCACCTATCTCATCTTCTTCAATATCTGCTTCTATGCGCCACTTTTCATTAGATAAATATTGTTGGTAAAATTTACTGTAATCACCAAATGCTTCCCATCTTCCTTCCTTGTCTCCTTTGCCAGTTGAAATAGAATCATACAACCCCATTCTGTCAAGGGATTCCAAATATCTATCTATACATTTCAATGGTAATAAATAATCCTTCTCATACTTTTTCACTATTTTCTCAAATTCCTTTTTACCCATATTAACATATCGTGGATCATCCCTTAATTGTTCCTCCAAAGATATTCCTATTTCCATTTTTCGTTTTATAGATAATGCCATATCAAATTTGTAATATTCTGCCTTGCCATCTGATTGCAGTTGGTATCGGTTTTCAATTTGTTCAATTTCCTTAATGGTTGGTGGCCCGCCAGGTTCTCCTTCATTTGGAAGTATAACAACCTTCATCATTTCATATTTAGAAGGATTTGTAGGATAGAGATTATCGAGTACAACTTTTCTTCTGTTACCATTTATTAAAAAGCCATCACATGTTATAATAGAAGGCTCTCTTTGGCCCTCGTGCATAATTGACTTTTTCAGTGCATCTGTTCTTTCAGGGTCTTTCTTCTCAAGAAAATCTTTTATTATTGCTTGCGTATCTTTTCTTGTCTCATCAAGGACTCCATGGTTGGCTTCGTAACTTTTTACGTCAGATAGTATCCTTCCATTATATTTACGGTAACGAAGACATTCAATTGGCACTAGATAAACATCACGCTCAATATTATCCCCTGCTTCATTACGGAAATAGATAACAGTTTTCTCAGGCTTTCCTGGAAATATTCGTTCTTTAATTATCTTTGCAAAATCCTGAATTATCTCACGATACTTACTTTGGCTGATTTCTGTCACGTCATCACCTCTATCCTAATTTCCTTAAACATTAACACATTATTTCCATTTAAAGGATTCTATGATCTTGCTGGTTAAATCAATAGTCTGCTTGCTCTTGTTCCAGAGTTCATTAATTTGCTTTTCCATCTCTTCAGTATCATCAGGATTAGTTAAACTACGATAAATAGAATGAACCCGTGTATATTTAGCCTCTGGGCGAAATGCCTTTTTTCCTATTTTGAAACCTTTGTCTTGAAAAGCATTGATTAACTTAAGTCTCTTTTTAGAATCCTCCATGCTACCTACTTCTATTACAATACCTACCTTTGATCTCTTTTGACTAAAAACAAACCAACATGCAACTGGATAAGGTTCTGAAAGAAATGTCCATCTATTTGAACATGGCGGCATTTTTTTCTTCCATGTCTTAGGAATAAACCACACAGAACTGGGTCTTACACTCAGCTGAATCAAATTATTATTTTCTGAAATGAAACTTTCTGTAACCACTCCAAATTGAGAGGTTGCACCCCATTCTATAATCAAATCAATGGCATCTTTATGTTTTCGGTATATTTCCTTACATAATTTTACTATTTCATCGTCTTGCATTGTTATTCTCCTCAAAGTGACCAAATAATGTTGCAGAAAAGCCTTTGCATCTTGTGGGATTCTATCCTGCCGTTGATTAAACACATGATTAACAACATGATACATCTGTGTATGACTCCAGGAAATATATCCAACGTCTTCTACAAGCTCTATGTTATCATCTTCATCTAATGTGAGAAGAACAGGAATGATGGTGAATTTCGGAAATTCTTTCTGCACAATTTTAATGTATTTATGAAGTTGTCGCTTGCTTGCTTTTGACTTTATTTTATTTTCTACCAAAAGAACCCATTTGATCCTGCTATGAAATGGTGGACACTCGGTTAAGTCATTGGTAAGAACAATGACGGGAGGAAATTATGAGTGTTCAACAACGCAGAAAATATGATCCGGACTTTAAACGCAATGCGGTCCAG
>SDBT01019287.1_pt1 | contig 10693 bp, 8 predicted proteins | sample 2277101 | NCBI WGS metagenome assembly SDBT01 (sample SAMN10404973, study PRJNA504765) | marine sediment metagenome | isolation source: marine sediment core GS10_PC15, 103 cmbsf | place: Arctic Ocean: Southern Knipovich Ridge | collected 2010
ATTCAGTCCCGGCCAATGCACCAACCAGAGAGCCCAATATAATCAACCCGATGACTACTGCATTCATCTCAATTTCGGGATTCCTCCAGTACCGCAATGCCCCAACCAATGCCATAGGTACCATCACTGCTAAAGCCATACCCTGGGCAGACTTCTGCTCAAAACTACAAAGCAATACAAGTGTGGGGACAAGTATAATACCGCTGCCCAGCCCCAGTGCACCGCTTAGAATACCAGCACAGACACCCAGCACAACGAAAGCCCACCACGGATTGGACAACTGGACTATCATAATTAACCTCCAGAATATTCCTGATGGCTACAATATATTCCTCTGTCGCAAATATTATAGCCAGTCGTATTATCATTTGCAATGCGAATAATTATAAGTGGCTCTTCAACCCATTAGACTGTCACCCAGAACCTGCTCCTCTCCTGAACCTTAAAAAAATAAGACCACATCTATCCAAAAGACCGCCACCCGAAAATCCATTTTTATTCGCGAAGCTCAGTGCGGTAGCTGTGTTTCCTGAAAATTTCTTGACCGCTTCCCGATGTAAGAAATGCCACAAACTTTTCCGCTAATTCTCTGTGTTTGGTGAACTTCAGAACACCTATATCCACAGTGGAAATAATATTTTGCTCAGGAGCAATAGGTACCTGGTCACCGTGCTCGCTGTAGTATCGAGCCATGGCATCCCAGACGATAACTGCATCAAGCGCTTCGGCCTGTATTTGCATTCCCAGCTCGTTGACCGTCTGCGATTGGAATTTGAGATTTTTTTCGACATCTGCCCATTCTATGTCGTTCTTGGCAAATATTTTTTTGCACTTTCGGCCAATCGCGCAGGCTTTCTCATCACCCAGCCCTAACTTCACACCCGCCTTGAGTAAATCCTTTAACCCGGAAATATTTTTTGGATTGCCCTTTTGCACCAGTATCGTCGGTATGAAGTAGCAGACCGATTTCTGCATAAGAATCAGCCCCCTCTCGGCCGCCATATCAACATAATGCTTGTCCCCGGGCATATACAGGTCGCCACGCTGAGTAAGCTTCATTTTGGACAAAAGCACCTCGCTGCCGGCGTAATCGGTGATGATTTTCACTCTATTTTCGCGACCGAAAGTCTCGGCCAGCTCAGCCGCAGGTGGACGAATACCGGCTCCGCAGTAGAGCAGCAGTTCTTTTTCCTCTCCTGGTTCTTTCTGTTCACAGCCTGCAAGCAGAACGGACGCGATAATAGTTGCCGTCAAGAGTAGTCGCTTCATTTTACTTACCCTCCTGATTATTTCACGTAACCGTACTCAGCAAAGATTGTCGGGCCTCTGTTTCGGGCAAATTCAAGGAACTTTTCGAGCAATTCCGGATGTTTCGAATAGTTCAAACCAATAATATGCACCCGAATTTCTTTATCGTATTCGTAGGGCGTCGGAATAACCTCCACAGCCTCCACGAAGGTCTGCGCCACACCATTCCACATAATAACCGCATCAACGACTTGGGTTTTAAGAAAGTTTCCCAGCGTGTTGTGTCCCTTGGTCAGGCGGTTTTCAACGTTTTTCATTACCGCTTCTTTTATGCCTTTTTTCTCCAGCAGGCCGAAGACCATTTCCCCGCACGTAGAGTAGTCCGGATTGCTCAAGGCCACTTTCAGTCCAGGCACCGTTAAATCTTCAATGCCCGTTATACCTTTGGGGTTGCCTTTCTGAACTGCTAATACCGGGGCAACAAAACCTGCCTGCACATGGTCGCCCAAAGCTTTGGCCTCGGCTACATAATCCAGATACGGGTCGTGAGTGACAAGAATATCACCCTTCTGACCGGCTTTCACCAGAGGCAGAAAGTCCTCACTACCTGCAACTGTAGTGACTATCTCGATACCCGTTTCGGCAGCGAACTCCGAGCACAACTGCTCTATAGGCCTGACGAATGAACTACCGCACAAAACCACCAGTTCCTTCTGTTTATCCTTCGGCTCCTTCTTGCTGCAGCAAACCACGACCAATAAACAGAATATGCCAATTAACAACAGAAGTGATACCGTTTTTGGCATCCATGTGTGTCTCTTTTCCATAATCTTTCCTTGTTTTTATTTTTTGAAGCGAGAAAAGATTTACTGTTCACAATGGCATACTGCCGAAATGACTCAGCTCAGATAATCTAATATAAAACCCCGAAAAGTGTAAATTCGCAAGCAAAATCCATCTCAATATTTGCTTTGCTAACTCGGCGTCTCAGACGCTGGGGCCAATATCAGTCAAATTGAGGGGACTATTTAGCAACTCATTGCAGAAACACCAAACGCACCTTGCCTTTGCGTTTGGCAGCGGACCACATTTACAATGTTGGGTAAATGGGGTCTCGAATCCGATTATAAATCGTAGTCTTCTTCGACGTGGATGCGAACATTTTTTCTATAGCCCTCTGAGTCATCAGAGATGATTTTGTCTATTCGTCTCTGCGCCAAAAAAATTTTGACAGCGGTAATCCCGCAGCCCAGACCTGCAACAAAGAACACCGCAGCGGCAAGAAACGCAAAAATCTCAGGCAATGCGATAATAATAACCCCAAAGCCTATCAGAACCAGGCCTGTGATGAATATCCCTGCCGCAACATTTCTGGACGCCTGAGAAATTGCATTTCTGTAAAAACGAAAATCCATATTCGTATCTCGCTTCACGCTTCACCAGGTAAGATTCACGACATCGAGATGCTAATACATCCCACCTCCGGGCGGCATCGACGGTGACGACTCCTTCTTTTCGGGAATCTCACTCACTATCGCATCGGTCGTCAGCAATAGCGCAGCAATTGATGCACCGTTCTGCAGAGCTGCCCTTTCAACCTTTGTCGGAACAATCACACCGAACTCTATCATATCACCGTATTTCTTCCGAACCACATCATAGCCGTAGTTTACCTCGCTGCTCTCCATAACCTTCTGGGCCGTAATCGAGCCGTCCAGACCTGCGTTTTTAGCGATTTGTTTAATCGGTGCCACCAGCGCCCGACGTATAATATCAACGCCTATTTTCTCATCACCGGTGGCCTTGACTTTATTCAGGGCCGATAAAGCTCGGAGCATCGGAACACCGCCGCCAGGCAGCAGACCTTCTTCCACCGCCGCACGACAGGCGTGCAACGCGTCCTCAACACGCGCCTTCTTCTCTTTCATTTCAGCCTCAGTTGCAGCACCAACATTGATTTGAGCCACACCACCTGCCAATTTCGCCAAACGCTCTTGAAGTTTTTCGATATCGTAATCGCTCGTGGAGCTTTCAATCTCGGTTTTAAGCTGCTCAATCCTACCCTTGAGGGCCTCTGTACTGCCGGCACCTTCGATAATAATCGTCGAGTCTTTGTCGATGGTAACCCGTTTCGCTCGGCCAAGCTGACGGATTTCGATGTTTTCAAGCTGAATTCCCAGGTCCTCAAAAATCGCCTCGCCGCCGGTCAGGGTGGAGATATCGCTCAGCATCGCTTTTCGCCTGTCACCAAAGCCGGGCGCCTTCACAGCCGCTACCTGAAGTACGCCGCGAAGTTTATTGACAACCAGAGTAGCCAACGCCTCACCCTCGACATCTTCGGCGATAATCAACAGTGGCTTGCCCTGCCTGGATACCTTCTCAAGCAGCGGAACAAGCGATTTTACCGAGCTTATTTTCTTTTCATGAACCAGAATATAAGGCTTCTCCAGCACAACCGTCATATCCTCCAGCTTGTTGATAAAGTGAGGACTCAGATACCCTTTGTCAAACTGCATACCCTCGAGCAGTTCCACCGTCGTCTCCAGCGACTGGCCCTCTTCGACTGTGATTACACCGTCTTTGCCAACCTTCTCCATCGCCTCTGCCATCTTTTTGCCAATTTCCACGTCCTGGTTCGCTGAGCAGGTTGCAACCTGTTCAATCTGCTTGCTCGACTCAACCGGAATGCTCATCCTATGCAGTTCTTCCACTATTTTATCGACACCCTTTTCGATACCACGCTTTACCTGCATTGCGTTAGCACCGGCTGTGATGTTTTTTAACCCTTCATCGAAAATGCTCTCGGCCAGAATTGTTGCCGTAGTTGTTCCGTCACCGGCCACGCTCGATGTCTTAGAGGCCACCTCTTTGACCATCTGGGCACCCATATTCTCGTAGGAATCTTCCAGCTCAATCTCTTTGGCCACCGTCACACCGTCTTTGGTAACGGTCGGTGAGCCGAACGATTTCTCCAGAATAACATTTCTGCCGCAGGGACCGAGCGTTATCTTTACCGCCTCTGAAAGCTTCTTAACGCCTTCCCGAATAGCTGAACGTGCATCAGTACCAAACGCTATCTTTTTAGCTGACATATCTTTCTTGCTCCTTCTTAATTTCTAATTCAATAATCAAGTATCAATTATTTTTCGATTACCGCCATAATATCCGACTCATCCATAATCAGATACTCTTTGTCGTCTATCTTTACCTCTGTCCCGGCATAGCTCGTGAAAAGCACCGTATCACCCTTTTTCACCTGCACCTTCTTGAGCGTTCCATCATCGAGCACTTTGCCCTTACCAACGCTCACAATTTTGCCTCTTTGTGGTTTTTCTTTGGCGCTGTCCGGCAGCACTATCCCCCCGGACGTCTTGGTCTTTGCTTCCAGACGTTGAACCAAAACCTTATCTGCCAATGGTCGAATCTTCATTTTATCCTTACTCCTTTCAAAAAAACTTCTCTAAAATATTTTACTTACTCAAACTGACTGATTTCTACATTATAAATTATCTCTCCTGGCTCGTCTCTCCTAACTCCTGACCTGTTACTTAAAAATATAACTGTCATATTTTTTTATAAACAGCCTGTTCAACTGTTCCTGCAAGATACCCATATCGACCGGCTTGTCAATAACACTGAAAACATCGAGGCTCAACGCCTTGCTGAGAACCGATTCGCCTGCTTCGCTTGTCAACAGAATACAAGGCAGCAATGGATAATCTATGTGAATAATCTTTATCGTCGCCAGCCCGTTCGACTTCTCAGAATCCATGTCAACAATTGTCGTGTGAATACGCCTGCACTCGATAATGTTCACAAACTCCCCGGCGCTCGCAGCCACCAGCAGATTAACACCTCGGGGCCGAAATATATCGCTCAGAGCCTCAGGCCACGCCCAGTTCGCCTCACTGGCAAGAACATTAACTTCTTCAAGTTTTGACAGGTTGGAAACCATACTACGGTTAATAATGCAAATTTTGTGCCAGATACTTAGCTGTAGAACTATACTTGCGCAAATGCTTCTCCTAAAAGAGCTTACATTACAAAAACACAACCATCACCACTCTGGCAAAATTGCAGTCAAGGACTCTTTCTCTGCCAACCTGACAGCCCCTTCACCAAATAACGCTTACGAAAACACGATATATTGACTTTTCCCCTGTCAAAGTTACAATTCTGTATTCTAAAATCTTTTTAATCACAGTCGTATGGAGTTAAACACCTGTGAAAGCACATTTGAAACATTCAAAAGGGGTCGTTCTTTTCCTTGCTTCACGACCAAAGTTTCTCGTGGCAAGTATAGCTCCTGTTTTGGTTGGCTCTGGCCTCGGATATGCAGCCACCGACACTTTCTCAACAATTCTTTTCATCCTGACATTAATGGCAATAATGGCTCTCCACGCCGGTGCCAATATGGCAAACGATTACTTCGACCACCTCTCCGGAAACGACTGGGCCAATCAAAACCCAACACCATTTTCAGGTGGAAGCCGATATATCCAGCAGCGTATTCTTTTGCCAAAAGCAATATTACTCGCCGCCATAACTGCTCTCACACTCGGTTCAGCTATCGGAGTAGTAATTGTCCTGCTCACAAAAAGTCTCTTTATTTTAATCCTCGGCCTTATCGGCCTGCTCGGTGGCTTCTTCTATACCGCTCCGCCTGTTAGGCTCGGCTACCGTTCGGTGGGTGAATTTGTAATTTTCCTGCTGTTCGGCCTGCTCCCGGTATATGCCTCGTATTATTTGCAGACACAGACCATCGATTTAATTCCACTTCTGCCAGCTTGTATAATCGGCTTATTGATTTTCCTCGTGATTTTAGTGAACGAGTTTCCTGACGCAGACGCCGACGCCGACGTCAACAAAAGAACGTTAGTAGTGCGCTTTGGTGTCCCTGCCGGAGTATGGGTTTATCGAATTGCACTGCTCACAAGCTACATCATTGCCGTTGCGGCAATTTTTACTAACCGTTTTATGTTTTTTGCCGGATTGTTTTATTTACTTACACTGCCGGTCGCAGTCCTCGCGATAAAATTTACAAACAAAAAAGAGTTGACCACCCCAGGCCGATACCACGCAAACCAAATCACTGTACTTTTGCACTCAGCTGGCGCACTTGCTCTCACCGCCGGCTTCTTAGTCGTCTAACCGCCGCCACGGACACATCGCTATCGCTGCGCAATCGTAAATCGTAAATCGAAAATTGAATCGCCCCCGGCCTTGCCGGCTTCTTCCCAAAAACAACGGGGCCCATACCGAACTAATCAGTACAGGCCCCGAATTGGTGCAAACTCATTTGGGCTATTCCATTATGGCCACACTTGCTCCTGAAGCCAGAATTCGGCCACCATAGCATAGTCCTTCAGATTAATTTTCTCATCATCCCACAGGTCGAGCTCTGCAGCTTCCTTTACCAGCGGAACATACGCCTGGGCCGCACCCTGGACGGCCAGGTAGCAAACCTCGGCATGCGAGAAAGCGTAATTGTACACGCGCACGTCGTCGATTGTGCCTTCGAAAGCTGTATCGCCGGCTCGTGCGTCTCGGCCAATATAATGCGGGACTATCGCATTCGCGTCAGGGATTGCCTCCGAGTAGTCAATATCAAGAACAGTATCGACATATCCCTTGACTGTGTTGGCGTCCCTATCCCTTATCCACGTCAGCAGATGCCAGCTGTCGTCTCTCAAGTCAATTGAGCCACGCAAATTCACAGCCGAACTCATCCAATAAAGCCTCATATCGCCTTCGTCATGTATCTCAAAGTTGATGTTTACGCCGTTAGGTTCGTCATAGTCACCCAGCACTATGCCTACCCTGCCGGAGGCGTCAGAAGGCACCTTGACCCACGCCGAGACAGTCAACGAACCGCCGAATACCGCCAGCGGATTCGTCAAGTGCACATAGGTATTGTTTCCGTCAAAGAGCAGGGCGTTGGGGCCTACTATGCCGTCCACCCACACAGGGTCATTCGGTGCACCGGTGAAGTAGCCGTGGTTGTTGCTGTCGGAAGAATCGTTGGCGTCGGTACCGGCGCCTTCATCGAACTTCCACCAGCCCACCAGGTTGCTGTCGTTGGGTTCTACCGTAGCAAGATTGTAATCGCTGACGAGCCAGCCGCCTACCAGTACGTCAAGGTCCTTACCGTCAATCATACAGTCGGTGCCGGCGAGATTGGCGTATGCCCGGTCAACAACGCATCTGCTCGGATACAGTCGGATATCGTCAAAGTAGACGGTACCGGTACCGCCGGCCTTCGGATTACTCCTGTCACCGAAGCCAATGTATATCCTACCAACCTTGGTAAGATCCACACCGCCGGCATTGAAGTCCTCCAGGTCAATATTCCAGTGCTGCCACGTAGCATCCTTAATGTCATCTGCATCACCGTCGTACGGCACCACCACAACATTGCCGGGGGTGTCAGTATCTGACAGGCCTACATACATCTGACTATTAACATCAGTAGCGTTACCAGGGTCGCCTTTGAAGTACAGCCCTAATGCCTTGGCATTGTTTAGGGTCCAATTGGCAAACGGGCTGGCACGGTCGGCCTCAGAATAGTACTGACCGAACGTATTGTTGTAACCATAATCCATCGACTTCCCGCCCCTGTGAACGTTCGAAGCGGTTGTCTCAAGAGTAACAAACGAGCCGGTCGAGTTTGAGACCCCGTCCAGCCACGTATCAAATATCCTGTTGCCAGCCATGTCGTAGGATTCCATATCGTCCACAATATTAACGTAATCTATTGTGGTAAAGCTCCAGACCCCGCCTTTCCAGAAAACGTCGGGGTGCAGTTCATTGACCTCGTCAATCCGCCAGTAGTAGGTCTTGCCCACATCAAGCGGGCCGGCCGGACTATACGATTCATTACCATAGTTCAGGTCGGGCGCTTTATACTCCGGAGAAGATGTATTGGCATCCTCCACAGCTTGCATATCATCACCGAAGTAAACCTGGTGCTTGACTGCATATATTCCCGGCGCCCAGGTAAGGGTAGGTGTTCTGCCAACATCAGTTTGCCCGGACTGAGGAACGGGCGAACGAGCGTATCCCGTCGCATAAACCGGCTTGCCGCCCGCCAGCGCAGCTATCTCACTCGCATCCACCTCTATGTCCCAGACCGCCACATCGTCAATGTAGCCGTCCCAGTTCTCAACACCATCGCCGTCCTTATCATTGCCTATCATGAAACCATGCGAATTATTGTTAGTCCTGTCGTCGCCTATAAGGCTGGTAACGTCATTGACCTCCAGCTCGCCGTCGTAATAAACCTTGATATAGTCGTTTATCTGGTTAAAGACCATCGCCACATGGTGCCATCCGCCGTCGTGTCCATTCCCGGCGAAGTTGCCCGCCCAGTCAGTACCGGGAGGGTTAGTATCCCAGTAAACGTAACCGTTATTGCTGTTCACCGCTAATCCTGGTATCTCATATGGCTGCCCTTCACAGAAGGTCATTTTGCTATCCGACCCGTTACCGCTGATATCTACATATTTAAAGTGGGCCGCGACCGTGAAAACCTTCGCATAGCGCCCAATTACGGCCGGGTAAATGTCAACATAGTTAGTGCTTGCGCCGTCATCATCTATTTTCAGAGCGCCGGTGCCGACCTTATACTCGCCGGGCGTCTTGGTAATGCTCACGCCGCTTCCAACCACCAGCCCGTCATACTTATCATCACCCTGCGCGTTCGTGTAATCGTTGTCGAAGTCCCAGTATGCCACTACACCCGGCAGGTTACGGACAGTAAACGACCAGAGACGGCCTGTATAGACGTTTCCATCGTTTACATCCACCCGCCAGTAGTATTTGGTCGCTAACGTCATATCGGGGCTGACAGGGTAATTGGGTTCGGTCAGCCCTGCCGCCACCGCACCACCCGGGAAAAGCGAATTGGTGTCTAAGTACACGTCATAAGTGGGGCTGCAGACATCCGGAGGTACATCCCACATCAGCAGCGCATCTGAGTCAACGCCAAGGACCCCAACCGCCGGACGCGGGCCCTCCGCCGTACGGGTAATAACGATATCGAGCACGTTATTCGGGTCCACCGAATTGCCATCAAACGTCCCCTCGTACAGCGCAAGGATAGCAACTCCCGTCAGCTCCTCGTCAAAGACCGCCACATCGTCAATGTAGCCGTCCCAGTGACGGCTATCGGTTTGGCCGCAGCCGATTGACCAACCAGTCGTTGCTTCAAGTGCATCTTTACCCGGTCCGCCGAAACCCTCCCACGTAAAGAAATTCTCACGCAGCTCGCCGTCGTGGTAGTACCTGATAACGTCGGTGTTCCGGTTCCAGACCAGCGCTGCGTGATGCCAGTCGCTGGCGTTGTTGTCCCAGATTACAGGCCCATCATAACTGTTGTGAGAGCCCGTGCCTACGTCATTAATCCAGAACTCCATATCCATCTTACCGGTAGCCACATCCAGTCTCGGCGATATTTTCGAGGCATTAGCTGTCTCATCTGTCCATGCGTCCCAGACGACCGGCCGGTCATTCATCCCGTCGTCGTTAACATCGACTAATCTGTACCAGCCGACGACAGTGTACTCCAATTGCCCGCCCACAATCGGGTATGGGGGGGGGACCAGGACACGGCCCTTTTCAGCCCCGTTGCTTTGGATTTCCAGTGAACCGGTACCACGCTTAACGTCGGCGGTGGAGATGACCGCATTGTCATACGCCACTCCGTCATAATTCGGGTCGTTCAAACAGTTCACATCGATGTCGAACGGCCAGTACGCAGTCAGGTCCGCCTTGGCAGACTCCGGCAAACACACAAAGACTGCCAGCGAGACCGCCACAACAACCACAAAATTTAATCTAATTCTCATTATAAATCCTCCTTATCTTTATATCCTTATATCCTTTCCGATTGCGACAAAAATTAATACCGTTTCCAATACCATAAACCCTCCTTTTGTTTGAATTGCCACAAAGTTTGATGTTAGTTTTCACCCCATATTTTCCTCCGCCTTATCATTAGATAAAGCTTTACAAACCAAATACTTAAGGGAGACGCAAAAATCCCTTCTCCTTCGGCATTGCTGGACAGTCTCTGCTCAACTAAGATTATCAGCCGCATTATACCACAACCCGCCTGAAGATGCAACCTTTTTGTCCGAAAAAATCCTTAATTAGCAGCCCCCAGGGCACGATTTCTTGCCCAATACACCCCTCCCTGACCCATTGCTGCACAATCGTAAATCGCCAATCAAAATTCAAAAATATCCTCTCCCACTTCATCATTCGTTATTCCTTATTCGACACCTGTCCTGCCTGCCCTCCGAAGCTGGTTCTTTCGTAGCCTTGGCGAAGAAGGATAGCGAAGGTGGGAGCACGGTCGAAGGATTCGACATTCCCCCCGTCATTGCAGGCAGTCCCGATTCACCACAACGACGCGGCAATCGCGTATTTAGCCCGGATTCCCGAA
>SDBT01019289.1_pt1 | contig 10692 bp, 6 predicted proteins | sample 2277101 | NCBI WGS metagenome assembly SDBT01 (sample SAMN10404973, study PRJNA504765) | marine sediment metagenome | isolation source: marine sediment core GS10_PC15, 103 cmbsf | place: Arctic Ocean: Southern Knipovich Ridge | collected 2010
GGACATTCCTGTCCCGAACCGATACTGTTGGCGAACTCGGTACTGCTATTCGGTCGGGGTTGGAAAACCCCGACTATCGGTTGGTGGGGGCTTTATTGTTACCGATAGACAGGACTTTCCAGTTCCCAACCTAAGAGAGAAGAACTTGAGAACCTTTTATTAAACTTGCTCAATCAAGTTTTAGAAAGTCCTTTGAAGTTTTAGTCAGCGTGTGAGAGGGTGAGCCTCCCGGCGAACCGTTTGCTGTCAACGGCTCAGCGGGAGCTTCGCCCTCCCAGACAAAAACAAAGCTTCACAACGGAGGCATAAAGACACAGGGAAGAATTAATCACGAATTTCACAAATGGACGAATGCCACAAATTATTCGTGCTATTCGTTTATTCGTGTCATTCGTGATTGCTCCCTCTTTTCTTTGTACTTCCGTGTTTAGATTTTATAATTTTCTGGACAATAAAAAAGGCAGGTGGCCAAATTGACCATCTGCCTTTTCATTCTCATGCACTGTTTTAGTACATATCGCCTCCGCCCGGAGGATACGGTGGAGCTTTTTCTGGCTCAGGAATGTCGGCTACCAGAGCCTCTGTGGTGAGCATAAGACCAGCTACGCTGGCGGCGTTCTGAAGCGCCAATCGCATAACCTTCTTCGCATCGACCACACCTGCTTCTACCAGATCTCTGTATTCGTCCACGAGAGCGTCGAATCCGTTATTACCTGTCTCTTTCTTTACTTTATCTACGACCACGGAACCTTCCAGTCCGGCGTTCTCAGCGATCTGACGGCAAGGCTCTTCCAGAGCTCGTCTGATAATATTGACACCGATCTGCTCGTCAGGATCATCCAACTTGAGGCCATCCAGAGCTGGAATAGTTCTTAAGAATGCCACGCCGCCGCCGGGCAGTATGCCCTCTTCCACGGCTGCCCTTGTGGTATGCATGGCGTCCTCAACTCTGGCTTTTTTCTCTTTCATCTCGATTTCGGTAGCGGCTCCCACGTTGATGACAGCCACACCGCCTGCCAGCTTCGCCAGTCTTTCCTGAAGCTTCTCTTCGTCGTAATCAGAAGTGGTATCCTCGATCTGGTTTCTAATCTGGGCAATGCGACCCTGGATGTCATCTTTGCTGCCAGAACCTTCCACCATAGTGGTATTGTCCTTATCAATAACCACTCTCTTGGCCTGACCAAGGTCAGCAAGGCTGATTCCTTCGAGTTTGATCCCCAGTTCCTCAGAGATCATCTTACCTCCGGTAAGAACACCAATATCTTCCAGCATAGCTTTTCTTCTATCGCCATATCCTGGAGCCTTCACGGCCGCGCACTTAAAGGTACCTCTGATCTTATTTACGACCAGTGTTGCCAGCGCTTCACCTTCCACGTCCTCGGCGATGATCAGGAGCGCTTTTCCCTGCTGCATGACCTTCTCCAGGAGCGGGATCATATCCTTCATGACGCTGATTTTCTTTTCATGGATGAGGATATATGGATCGTCCAGGATGCACTCCATCCGCTCGGCATCGGTAACGAAGTATGGCGACAGATACCCTCTGTCGAACTGCATTCCTTCGACGATCTCCAGGGTTGTGTCCATGCTCTTGGCCTCTTCAACGGTTATAACACCGTCTTTGCCAACTTTGTCCATGGCATCCGCTATCAGGTCGCCAATTGCTGTATCGTTGTTGGCTGCCACGCTGGCCACCTGGGCGATCTCTTTCTTCCCCGTAGTTTCCAATTTCAGCTTATCCAACTCATCAACTATTACGGCAACCGCCTTGTCGATACCTCTTTTGAGGCTCATTGGATTCCGTCCAGCGGTTACATTTTTCAGGCCTTCTCTGTATATAGCCTGAGTGAGGATTGTAGCTGTGGTTGTTCCATCGCCAGCCACGTCGCTGGTCTTGGAGGCTACCTCTCTCACCATCTGAGCTCCCATGTTTTCGTATGGGTTTTCAAGCTCAATTTCCTTAGCGACAGTAACACCGTCTTTGGTTATAGTAGGTGCGCCGAACTTCTTGTCGAGAATCACATTCCGTCCTTTGGGTCCCAACGTGACCTTAACGGTGTCAGCAAGCACATCTATTCCCCTCTTAATGGATGCGCGCGCTTCCTCATTGAAAGCAATCTGCTTGGCCATTTAGATTTTTCCTCCTTCTAATTCTTTGGACATAGGCCTGCGATTATTCGAGCACAGCCAGTATATCATCTTCACGCACGATCAGGTATTCTTCATCCTTGTATTTGATCTCGGTTGGAGAATACTTGCCGTAGAGCACTTTGTCGCCCACCGCGACGGATATGGGCTGTCTCTCTCCACTTTCCAGCATTTTGCCCGGACCAACGGCGATAACTTCGCCTTCCTGTGGTTTCTCTTTTGCGGTATCCGGTATGATTATTCCGCCGACTTGCTCCTCTTCCTGCTCAAGCGACTTAATTAAGATTCTGTCGCCTAGTGGTTTAATAGCCATTTATTCACTCCTCCTTACAAATATTGCAACAGAAAAAACATATGAGTTAAATTGTAGTAACTCCAGCTACCAGAGAGGATTACACCTCTCCACTTCGGAGGCCTCGGCCCAAAAAAGTATAAACACCTCCAATGCAATTATCAATAAGCAAAGATCGTGCCGCGCCACAAAATGGCGGAAACAAAGGATTTTTGGCAGATGAGGGCGTTTCCCATACCCCAACACCCATGCCATTTTGGCACTCATTTTTTTGGTGAATTATATCCTTTGAGGAAAAAATCTATGACTGATGCCCAAAATTCCATGCTTATACCATTTCTGAATTGAGATCTGTCATCAGGAACTGGACAGGAATGTCCAGTATATCGTCTATAGGCGGGACATTCCTGTCCTGCTTCGATTTGAGTTTATGTCGCATTTGAGCTCGGAAATGGTATTACTGCGGGGTCGTGCCATTTTGACACGATGAATGAGGGTGAGTTCATTATGGGAAACCATATAAAAGTGATGGCCCAATCACCTTGTGTGATGGCATAGCCAAGCGGATGAAAAGGCCACCAGAGAAAACGCCTCTTCATCCAGCGGCCACTGTGATATGAGTTCGGGTTCCTGGGATGATGAATTGCCAGCAAACCACAATATAATCAAAACAAAGACTGGAAACATGATTCTGGTTTTCAGCATCACTAACTCCCTTCTTACGTATAGCGCCAAAGGCTAATACAATGAAGTAACATTAGTTTTTCAGTAATCTTAGCGAGTTTTTGCCACCCCTCTCTCGCATCGAAACCAGTCCATTCCAGACATAGTCTTTTATAACGCCTGCTCTGTTCGGGAGATCACGTCATTCTGAAGCGCTGGCGACAGTCGCGTGAAGCAATCGCTGAATCCCCAAACACATCTTCCGGGAACTGCTGTTTCAGTTCTTCTGCCACGCTGGCGTTGCAGATGATGCCGGAGCCAAGAAGGTTCTCTCAAATGGGAGATCTAGCCCGTTATCTCATGTTCTCCCGGATGTTGCCTATCTTTATTTCGGCCAGAAGCTACAAAAGCGCTAACCATTTCTCGCCCTTCGGGTCACGAGTGTAGAGGGCGTCAAAAACCTTCGTCATGGCCGCGGTCACCTGCTGGCAATCGTTCTCAGTCCACCACTGGTTTATGCCAACACTAACACGGCGGCTGATGAGATCCAGGGTGCGGTGACACATGTCCGGCGAATACTCCACTGGAAACTCTTTACCTGTTTTCTGATCGATCCAGGGATAGCCGTCCGACGTTGCAGGGAGCTTGTCCATGATGGGACTCATATACTTGTATATGTGCCAGTCACGTTCATCGCTCCTGCCTCTTGTGCCGCAACCGACGCCCTCAGCTCTCAGAGCAGCGGCCACTCGTTCCGCTTCCTCCGCAGTCCCGACGAAGAATCCCAGGCTGTGCCCATGCTCACCGTCGAGGTCGTGGATCATCTGCGGTTTTGTCTCGTTATAGATCGGCAGAGACGCGAGAATGCGTTTTTTGTTGGCGCGCCAGCGGCTGAGTTGTGCATCCATTTTCCCAAGCTGGACGAGGTTCACCGCCGCCGACAACTCAGGCATACGGTAATTCACGCCGCAGAACAACTCCCCTTCCCAGCGTGGAAGGGCGAAACGATCAGGACGCCACAATCCACCCGCCTCCGCCCACTGTATGGCGCGATGGTATAGCTTTTCATCGTTGGTCATGACCAGACCGCCCTCGCTGCCGCCGGTGGTCTTGTAGGAACTGATGCTGAAACATCCGAGATCGCCGATAGTTCCCACTCGCTTCCCATGAAAATAGTCGCCGCATGACTGAGCGCAGTCCTCTATCACCATCAGATTGTGCCGCTCTGCTATGTCCATGATGGCGTCCATATCGCAGATGTAGCCGCTCATGTGGACAGGGGCGATAGCTTTGGTCCGTGGAGTGATGCGCTTTTCTACGTCGTCCGGGTCGATAGTCATAGACTCATCAATCTCACACCAGACCGGAAGGCCTCCCGACACCACTACAGCCATAGCCGTCGCCATGAACGTGAACCCGGGAATGATGACCTCAGCCCCCTGGCAGATGTCAGCCGCTATGTATGCACAATGGAGTGCAGCCGTGCCAGAGGTGACCGGGATGACATATTTGACATCAAATAGTTTAGCAGCTTCCGCCGCCAGTTGGTACATTCTGGATTCAGACGTGTAAGCAACCAGAGATGGCCCGCCGCCCAGGTTATCCTCTTCGATCACTTCTTTGATCTTATCAACAGTTTCCTGAGAATATCCCCAGACGTTCGCCATTTCGAGAAATTCCTCATCGCCGATCTTCGGCTGCCCTTTCCCCTCAAAACCCTCTATTGCTTTATCGCCTCCGTTTATCGCCAGTTTGCTTTTATTCATTTTGCTCTGGTATACTGAAAACGAAAGAAAATCGCTTTCAATATACCTTCTCCTTTACTTACTTTGAATGTTTGTTTTGAGTTATACATACACAAATTTTCCGAGCTTGTGCAATTCAAGCTTTTGTGTAGTTTGAACATCATTCCACCCAGAAGGTATACAATATCTGACAGCTCTTCGCGAATCGGAGAGCACAGCCGCACATGCCAGGCGCAGGTATTCCGCAAATTGCCAATCCCCGCTTTTACCCGTCTGACGCGTTACCACCAGCTCCAGACTTGGCACGAACCCAATAAGCTGGCCGCCAGAACCTGGTTTGAACCGCGCATCAACCGGGATGCAGGATTGAGCGTCTTACTTCTATTCAATCTCATCTGCTCAGATATGTGCTTGTTGCATGAAGCTCTACTGCATAAGTCACTCATACTGGAATCTCCTCATTATCTCCTGCTGAACTTCGGGTAGTAACCTGACAAAGTATTCACTGAACCCTGTCACCCTTACAAGCAGATCTCTATGCATGTCAGGATTCTCCAATGCATCCTGCAAGGTTGAGATGTCTGCAAGGACAAAGTGAAGCTGCAAGCCGCCTTCCGCAAAGTAGGTCTCGATCAGGGCTGATAACCTGTCAGTTCCCATTTTGCCACTGAAATGTGACGGATCTAAGCGGAGTGTTGTGCCCCCAGAGCATGTATAGTCATGAGGTAGGTGAGCCATAGATTGTAATACTTCTGTCGGCACACGCGCCTTGCCTGGTGCAGGAAGCTGATCAGAGCTGAGTGATTCTCCGCATAGCCTCCCGTCTGGTGTAGCGGGTGTCTTCTTCCCCATCTGGATGTTATACAACCACGAGTGGAACCCCGGGCGCAGCGTGATCCCGTTCAGTTTCTCCCCGGCTTTCCTGATCTCCTCAACCCACATATCTCCCAGCCGCTTGATCATATCCATTGCATATCTGTTACTTCTGCCATAACATGGGACGCGATTCAGCAAATATCGACGAAGTGTCTCGAACTCAGAGAAGTTCTCCCTCAATATGTCGATAAGTTCCTTTAGCGTCATAATTTTCTCTTTATAGACCACATGCTGAATTGCCAGCAACGAATCGACTGCTGTGGCAACACCTACCATGTGTTGGTCAGCATATTTTCTCTTACCTTCCCAGTATTCGCGCTGCGCTTCAAGATGTCCATTGAATAGAGGCCACGCAAGCAGTGGATAGACGGTACTGGAATAATGCCGGCCAGTCCTTTCCAGCGCCGCTCTTGTCTGGATACGCACAGCATCAAACAGGTCACCGAAATCACTTAGCGCCTCTGCCGCAGGAGTCGCGGGACCTTTCTGCCCGCCAGTATGCATATCTTGTCCACTATTGATAGCAAGCAATATGTATGAGGGTAAGTTATGATTATTGCGCAAACAAGGGACATCATTTCCGGGTATAAAACAATTCATGCAGCCACAGTGGGCATAATTCCATGCCAAATTTTCGGGAACTCCCCACCTCATAAGTGCTGAGATCACAACCTCGTCGTTATATGCGAATACAGGCCTGCCTGCTTTCATAAGTTCTACCGCGCAATGCCAGAACTCCCGGTCTATGTCTTTTCTGTACCTTACTGATAGGCTTGGTTCGCGGTGACCCACAAGCGGAAACGCCTCAAGAAATGCAAATGAGAGTTGGTTTACCGTGCTCTTCCCGTTGGAATCCACTCCCGCCAGCGTGATGTAATAATGCGAATATCTGTTAGGGCTTCGTTTCTTACTCTGGAAATCGGTGGCTATACTCCCGGCCAACTGTGATAGACAGACCATCATTATAGCCAGAAGCTCAACAGCTTCTGAGCGCGTGAGTCTTTCGCTGCTAATGTCCCTTTCATAGAACGGGAAGAGATATTGATCCATACGTCCGGGAGTTACATTTCTACCTCCTGTAATGCAGGAGAGAATCATGTGGAAGATAGTAAAGAGCTGTAGCGCCTCACGGAAGCTCTCAGGTGGTGATAAGGCGATCTTCTGGCAGCACTTCGCTGCCTCTAACAACTGGGTAGAAGCCATGCTGCCATCTAATTGTTCAGCCATTTGTCGTGCCCGTTCCGCATATCTACTGATCAATCGCGAAGTTGCCAGGAGCGATAGATATACACCTTCCAGGTAGTCTTTGCTAATCTGACTTTTCCTCCTGTGCTTCTGAACTTCCTCCATGAGGCCCCCAATACCCATTTCCAGCAGCTTTGACCAATCTGGTATGTAAATGCTTGCTGAGTCCAGGTATCCTGGCATACCAGGCATGGTAAATAATTCTGGATGCTGCTTAATGAAAACCTCGTCCTGCGGTGTAGGTATCTGCTCAAGAATCCTGCCCAGTAAAACGTCACCTGGATTGACAACTACAGTGATCCGCTTGCACAGTTCCTCCACGATCTTACCTTGCCGCAATCCGGGTGACAGATCTCCATACTTTGATCTTGTATCCTGGAGTATTCTGGCTCTTTCCAGGAAAACTGCTTCGTCAGGTACATCCAAATATGCTTTACGGATAGCGTCTATACTATACATGGTCTCTCACGTTTCTTATGATCTATCTGCAATTCATCGTTGCTGTCAGGGATAAGCAAACAACATCACCTTCGATATTCTTGCATACTATTCTACCATTAGAAAGAGCTACGTGTGGGTATCCCTGCTCATACTTCTCTTTCTTGAGAACGCCGTTTATCCGGGCAAGTTCCTTCCAGCCGGAGTTGGGAGAAGCCTCTGCAAGCACAAGATTGCCTTCTTTCATACCGTCCCAGATAATCATCTTGCTGTCCTTAGCTGTAACAAGCAGGTTGCCTACTTCCGCGCCCATAGGGTGGTTCTCTGCAAATATATCGCCTGATTCCCAATTCATCTTCCCGGAATCGAAGTCAAAAGACCTAACCTTTTTGCCTGAGCGAAAGTAAAGCTCTCCATCATAAAGTGCAGCATCGGAAGTGCAGGTGAAGAACTGCTTCGTATAGTCTTTGACTGTGTAATCATTTTTCCTGAGAGAGTTGATTGCTATCAGATGCGTCTTCCTGCCGGAACTCTCGCACATGGTGATCAGCACTTTGCTTCCCGATACGATTGGACTTGGATTGCTTTCGTTATAGTGGCTCTGCCAGGTGTATTCGACTACAGTTTCACCTTCATGCCCGTTATCCATACGCACCACAAGAAAGGTGTTTCTGCAGATTGTTGCGACACAGGGCTTCCCTTCTATCGTGATCAGCGTCGGGCTTCCATTTGCGCGATTTCCCCGATGTTCTGACTTCCATTTCACCGTTCCATTGCTTTTATCAAAAGCCCAGATGGTGCCTTCTTCGCTGTGTCCCACCTCAACGATCAACCAATCGCCATAAAGAAGCGGAGAGACCAGGAACCCATAATCCTCTTTATCAAACGTGGCTCCATGCTCACTGAACAGGTCTGCCTTCCACCTCAATCTTCCAAGCTCTTCTCGATTGTATGCTTCCCAACAGCAGAGATCGCCATCGCAACTCAGAGTATAAAGAAATCCTGTGTTAACGTCCATGACAGGTGTAGCTAATACGCCCTTGTAATACGCGTTCACTCTCGCGCCCTTCCTCGAATAGGCGGGACAGGGGTAAGATTTCGTCCAGATTACATTGGGCTTACCGTCTTTTCCGTGGGCATCCAGACAATAAACATAGTCGTTGTTATCTTTCCAGCCCATCACGTAAATCCGATCCTTAACGATAATCGGGGAAGAGACGCCGAAACCAACGTTCATTCTCCACAATTCTTCAGGGGGCCATCCATCTCGCCAGCCAGAGCTTTCATGGATCACCCCATCGCGATTGTGCCCATGCCATTGATTCCAATCGGCTGAGATGGATACACTGCTTAAAAGCAGAATCGCCAAAATTGAGGACAGTAACACCAATGCTGCTCTATTAATCATACTCGTATACAAGCTCAAACCCTCCTAATCAGAACATGATTCATTGCGCGGGTATTTCGATAATCACAGGATGATTGCTCAAAGTCAACGCGACCGAACTGACATTGCTCAGACTCTGGATCGGCGATGTACCCATCGTAGGGTCGTATATGGTCACTGATGCAAACGTCGCACCCAGATTCACCGTTACGTTGTCCGAGCCACTTAACCGCTCATCCCATACCACCAGTTCGAACTTGCCGTCGCTCTTCTGGAGGAGCAAGTCATGAACGGTTACTGGTTGGTCCGGGATGGAATAGTTGAGATTTCCCGGCGTCGGAATTGAGTTGTTGTCAGCCAGGATCGTCGTCAAATTGTGGAGATAGGTCGCGGCTAACCGCGGGGTATAGTCAGGTCTGTAGAAACCAAACGTTTGATTACCCCTCTCATCTGTACGATCCCTCAGCAGGTAGATGGAAGTGTATCTCCAGCCCCGCTTGAACTGATCAAGGTAAACACTCAAATAAAGCAAAGCCTGGACTTCCTCGGTTATATCCCCTCCAATTTTAGCGCCGGTTTCTGTGGTAACCCTGGGCAGTGTTAAAAGGTCGGACTCAGAATAACCAGGATAATGACGCCGCCAGGTTGAGCCATAGTTCCCGTAGAGTCCGTCCACCCGGCAGGCCGATGTAGGATCAGCCGCAACCCACGTCTGATTGTCATGCAAACCTGGCCAGCCGGGGTGAGTCATGTAATTATGACAATTCGCGTAGTCGGCATATTTTGTGCCGGCCGGCATCAGCGTGCCGGCGTCGCTCGGGATGGTCAGGAATTGCAGTCCGACGTTATCTATCTCGGCTCCGCCCTCGGTGAGGTTCCAGACGGGATAGCTTCCCAACATGGGGTCATCCTTGACGGCGTTGTATAAATCCCTTTGCAGTCTTGCCACCGGCAGCCATGACAAATCCCTGCCTCCTTTTTCATCCTGGTAGGTGATAGCCCAATTGTTAGGCTCATTTGGTCCTTCAATGGCAATCAACGCTCCAGCCTCAGCCAACTGCCTGGCGCCGTCGAGCAGTCTGGGAATATTCGTTCCGCCGCTGAGAAGTCCATAGCTAAAGCGAACGCCGGTTTGGTTATGTAGCTCAATCAGGTCCGCAACGGGTACACGAGATTCATAGCCCAACCGAAACCAACGAAGGCCCAGGTATTTCACGGCTTTGATGGTACTCGATAGATCCTCCCCTCGTCTGGAGACAGCTGAAACTACGCCGATGCTGTTGAGAAAATCATTAGCACTGACAGCGGTTGTTTGCGCCAATGCCAAATGTATTCCACATGAAACAACTGCGATTGGAACTAGCAAAAAGATACTGAGCCTGCTCATGCGAGTCCTCCCATGAAAGCATAGTGCAAGTAAAGAATGTGGAACTCAGACTATAGAAAAAAAATACGCTCCTCACCAGGGCAATTCCCTCAAACCTGTTTCTCTTGTCACAAGGTAAACAGGTCGTTCTGTCAGAGTTATTACATCAGTCTCCAATTCGTTGCCCAGGAAATCCACTACTCGCCAGGGCTTTCCCGCCAGGGATATTTCTCTTGGTTCTGTATCTTCTTTTATCCAGGCGATAATGACTGTCTGAGCATCTGCCTCAAATCCATAGGCGTTAACTGATTCAGGCGCCTCTAATCTCCCAAGTGACTTCATATTCGGAGGGAGCATGTTTGACATTGCAGCCTGTGTAACCAGCATCTTCCGGGGCGCTCCTCCCCACTCGAAGAATATCCCCGAAAGGCTTTCGTTGTTAATGCTGCCAGGCGTGCCGGAGTGATAGATAATCTTCTCAACCCCATAAGCTAAGAGTATCGCGTTGAACTTGATCTGATATTCGGCGGCC
>SDBT01019290.1_pt1 | contig 10692 bp, 7 predicted proteins | sample 2277101 | NCBI WGS metagenome assembly SDBT01 (sample SAMN10404973, study PRJNA504765) | marine sediment metagenome | isolation source: marine sediment core GS10_PC15, 103 cmbsf | place: Arctic Ocean: Southern Knipovich Ridge | collected 2010
TCTTTTAGGAATTCGCGGAGAATTTCCTTTGAGGGGCGATCTTGGACCTTGCGCTTGTTGTGAACCTTGGAAGAGCAACTCCCGCAACGTGTAGAAGTTCTGTAGACAGGTTTTTGACAGTCTAGACACTTATTTCCATCTGGATATGTTCTTTTATGAGGTCTTGGTTTTCTTTTTCGTACGACTTTCTCGGACGGTGGAGGCTCTTTAGGAGTGATTATTTCAAATTTTTCTTTCTTCTCATATACTCTAGGGTTATTCTTAGCAATTTTATGACACATTTTTATAAATTCTTCAAAATCATTGTCACTTAGAGCTTGATTAGCTCCCCAAGCAACTATTCTTATATTATCCAGGGTGTAACCTTTATTGTTATCGATTCTATCTATTGACGCTTTTTTCCACCCAGAGTTAGATGCCCATTTTAGTTTCACTCCAGATATGGCACATCTCCCGTTTTGTTTATCTTTCAAAGCTAAAATATCAGATTTAGTGATAGTTACATTTCCGCAATCAGTTCTTCCTCGTTGTGATCTTTTTTTAGCACTTCCATGACAGCTAGATAATAATTTGGTAGTATAACATTTACTGCTAGTATCTCTGATCCGATTCTGATTTTGATTAACACATGGCTTACAAAAACTTGCCTTATAATATCTTCCAGTGTTTGCCTTATTGTTGTAAAAATCGGTTAAGGGCTTTGATTTTTCGCATAGTTGGCATTTAAGTTGAATATCAATGGCTTTGATTTCAGAAGGAAGAAAAGTATCGTTTAGTGATAGGCTTCTAAGCTGATCAAGAACCTTTTTGAGTTTGAGTTTTCTATTCGTGCAGATAGATCTACATGAAAAAGAACAGAACTTACGTTGTTTAGGAACTTTCTTCTGACATGTGGGACAGTATTTTTGTGCTATAGTCATTTTCTATACTATATACTATAGAAATCTTTAAATCATTTTTTCTAACTAACGCAAAAAATTTCCAATCTCAATAGAGATTGGAAATGCACCCCAACTCGGATTTGAACCGAGAATCTGATCGTCAGAAGCGACCTGCCTTATCCAATTCGGCCATTGGGGCTAATACTAAAAAGTATTAGCACCAAATTTATACTCCCGCCCGGTGCTGCCCCGGGTTTTCTGCTTTATAAGAACAGTGGAATCCTGGTTTCCCACGGGAGCTCTAACTTATAAGTTAGAGCTCAAAATTAATTCGAACTCACGATTTACCTCCTGTCGGATTTGAACCGACGACCAATCCGTTAAAAGCGGATCGCAGTGACCAGACTCTGCTAAGGAGGCTAATACTTTCAAGTATTAGCGCCAATTTTTTCGGGAGTTTATAGCATTAAGATATAAACTCCTAAGATTCTCATATGGGAATTGAACCCATAACACATAGGATAGGACCACCTGAGTTCTTACGAACCCCAATGGGAGTTGAACCCATATCTCCCATGCGCTTTACCAATTAAGCTAATGAGAGCCTCAGGTGCTAATACTTTTTGAAGGTAGTATTAGCACCAATTTTTCGTTTCCAGATTCGCAATTGTATTTACAGATTCCATGGAAAATCATTTTTATTTTTTTGTATCCTAGAAGATTCGAACTTCTGCACCAAGATCCTAAATCTAGCGGGACTCGCCAACATCCCAGAGGATACCCAAACCACTCGGTTTGGGTTATCAAATTTTTGTATCCTAGAAGATTCGAACTTCTGCACCACGAGGGACTAGACCCTTAATCTAGCGGGACTCGCCAACGTCCCAGAGGATACTCAGAGGATACCCAAACCGAGTATTTTTTGAGGACTAGGTACATTTTTCCGTGCTCTACCATTAAACTACGTCAAACCTGAGTTTGACGCCGGGAATCGAACCTGGGCTGCGAAATTTGTTTGCTGGGTGTACCAATTTTGTATCCTAGGAGATTCGAACTCCTGCACCCGAAGGAGTAGATCTTGAGTCTACCGGGACTCGCCAACGTCCCAGAGGATACTCAAACCTTATGGTTTGGGTATTTTTTACCCTCGCCAGGTTACGATCCTGGGGATTTGGCTCATGGGGCCAATGTGTTACCGCTACACCACGAGGGTTAATACTTAATAAGTATTAACCCTTAATTTATTACTCCTGCCAGGTACTGCCCCTGAGGCTCCAGATTCAAAGTCTGGTATGTTACTTTTACACCACGGGAGTTTTTTTGATTTTTTACATTTAACATCCTCGCGGATATGAAATGAGGCAGAGTGTCTTCCCTCTACATAATAGAAGGTTAATATTACATCATATTAAAATGCTGTTGACACTCTTAGACTAGGTACAGTTTTTTTTTTCGCGCTCTACCAACTGAGCTACGCCAAACCTAAGTCTGACGCCAGGGCTCGAACCTGGGACCACGCCTTATAATATAGGAATTGTTTTTTTGCTGGATGTACCAATTTTTCCCATTTAACATCCGGAAAATCCCCGCGGATATGAAATGGAGGGGCTGAGTGCGCGTTTTTGTTCTTAGATAAAAGCTGAGAGTTTATAACGTTTTTTGCTGGTTGCACTCGGGGGGATTTGTTTTTGCGCTTTTCTATTTTTTCACTATTTTTACATTTTCATACTATACTTACACATTTTACCCTATTTTTCACACATTTTTCTATTTTCCCGGGGCTGTATGCGTTTAATTATCATTATAAGTTTAATTATCGATTTTGCTGGTTGCATACAATCTAGGTACAGGTTCTTTTCTTTCCCCCGGAATTGAACCGGGATAAACGGACCCAAGATCCGTCATGTTACCATTACATAAGGAAGGATAGAGTTGTTTCGCTGTCTGTACCATATACCCTACATTTCGGGTATATTATTATATACCCAATCCTTTAAACCACAATTAAGCTGCAACTTCAACAACCGTCAACACCCGTCAACACCCCCGCATTGAATTCTGTAGTCTCTTCATTGAAATCTTGCGGGAAGTGTGGAAAAGTGTTCGAGTCCCTGTACCCCTTATAAAACCAATACTCGGCCATCCAAATTCCCACCAAAAAGAAATCACGGGACTGGAACTCCGGAAAATACTTACGATGGATCTTCTGGTACACTTCCCAGGAGATGCTATCAAGATCCCGTTCCAAAATAAGTGCTTCTAGGTCGTTTGCAATGTCTTCGGTCTGAGATTTGAGCGGAAGTCTCTCTTTTTCCCAGTCTGTTTTCAGTTCTTGCGATTGGAACTTCATTTTCTTTTTTTACAAATCTAAAACAAGGCTAATTCATTTTTATTTTTTACGGTTTATAAACAAAATTCTAAACTAAAAAATGGACAAAATGGACAAAAAGAGGCGAAAAATTCTCGTGAATAAGATTCAATGCAACGTGTGCCACCAAATCATCGAAAGTACTCATCGACACGACTTCAAATGGTGTGTGTGCAAGAAATGCGCAGTGGATGGAGGCCACGACTACCTTAGGAGACTTGGCGGCCCAATGAAGGAAATGAGCGAGTTTGGGGATCTTACCCCGTAATTATTATCCCGGATATTCAACACTTGTTATCTTCGTTTTCGAATCAGAAATAACCTCAGCCCCTATCGGTACCCACCCGTCGAAGTACGGGTGTCCCGTCAAACTACTTCCGGGATATAGAGTTACTCCCACCCATTTCGCCCCAGGGGTCATGACTATCCCATCCCCCGTCGAAATACCGACGGGTCCAGATTGAACAGAACACATTTTCTTTTTAAGTCCGTGAGAACTGGGAGTCTCTGATGGAATCTTACTATCCCCCGATGTTGGCATATTGCACAAATAAAACACCTTATCCTTTGATCCCCTGGCAATTGTTAACGGATCGCGGCATAACTTATAGGCACCTCCCGTGCATAACTTTCCTGAGCTTGAAGGACAGGTGCTGTCGTTACAACCAGAGGTCGGGGTACCCCCATTCCCATTCCCCTTTTTCGGTCGCAAGAGGAAGTATAACCCAACACCTGTTTCGGCTAAAATAATTACGACAAGAATAACGATTACGGCAATAGCAGTCTTACTTAGCATTCTTTTACTTATATAACTTAAAAGAATATTCACTTAATTAAAATAACAAAATGAAAAAACGTGAGTTCAGAGAGATTCTCACCCAGTTTCCAGATATGAATATCAAATCTTTTCTGGAATTAGCGACACGTCATCTGATCTGCACGTGTGAAAGAAAAGGAGGGTGGCATTCTCCTTCGTGTTTATCGGTGAAGCAGGCGAAGGTAAAACTTCACATGCACAAGGTAACGAAGATATTTCCTCGTGTGTACGAGACTTGTGGGGATGGTCACGAAGATACACTCGATGTGATTCCCGATATGGTGAAAAACTTAGATGCCCCTACTTTCTTCTTTTTGAATGTGGAGAAAATCGGAAGTAAGGATGCTGATGGTTTCTTACCAATTCGGCCGGTCCGCGAAGAATTGGATCTCATTCTCAAGAATTACAACCATCCAGGTATATTTTGCCTAACGGATTTCGAATCATGGCCCGAGTATCCCAAATGGACAGCAGCTATAAGCCCAGAAATAATTCTCAAGATATTCCAAAAACGCCATAAGAAAGTCGTAGCCCATTTCCCAAAAAACAACCACTTTATAATTGTGATATCATAATTGGAATATCACAATTTCCAAAACTATTATCTATTATTTTACGACTTAAATATTCACCCGATAACTAAAAATAACAAAAAATGGGAGGCAATATCGAAGAAGAAGAAATCAGAGAAATCCTTTCATGGTTTCCCGGTGTAGATATCAAATACTTTCTTGAGACAGGGACTTATAAGGGAGATAGTTCTCGCGCAGCATCAAAAATATTTTATGGAGTGCATACGATCGAAATCGTTGAAAGTCTCTATAAGGAAAGCAAAAATAAGGCCCTAGAAATGGGAATCTCCAATATCGTCCATTACCACGGAGATACAATCAAATTACTCCCAGGGATAGTTAAGAACCTACGGGCACCTATATTTTTCTTTTTGGACGCTCACCAATCCGGTCACGACACTTCAAATAACGGCAAGTGGGTACCTCTTCTCCAGGAGTTGGATCTCATCCTAAACGATATCACCTATCCAAGTATATTTTGCTTAAACGATGTCAGATTATGGTCTAAGCACTGGGATTGGGCCGATATCACTCCAAAGTCCATTATAGAGGTATTTAAAAAGCATGACAAAGAAATTGCATGCCATTTTGAAAACAACGATCGATTCATAATCGCTATAACGTAGATTTAGGTATAAACACTACATCTCCTCCGATCTTTTGCCAAAATTGATATCCTACCTTATCCAGTAATTCATAAATAGGCCCCGCTTCCGATTCATAATTTACTTCTACATCTATCGCGTCGAAAGTAACTTTATCAAATTCGATTCCTTGTAAGATTTGTAACTCAGATCCTTCTGTATCTATTGACAAGTAATCGACATGAGATATATCACGTTCAGCAAGAATGTCAGCTAGTCTATAACATTTAACATCTAAACTTTCGCGACTTCCTGACATTGCCGCTATTTCATTCGCAATCCGTTTTTTATGCTGTTCTGGATAAGCTTCTTCTATCCCACTAAGCATTTCTGTATATCCACTAAGCCTGTTAAATTTAACAGTTCCCGATCGATTATAAGCGCATCCTTCTAAACATATACAATCTCTGTTTTTGATCAATTTCTGGTAGATCTCGGGAATCGGCTCAATGCAGATACCTTTCCAACCTAATTTTTCGTAGAAATAAGAATTAGAACCACTAATACCGTTATGCGCTCCTACATCAACAAAAAATCCATTCTGTTTATCTTTAAAAATATTTCCATTTAATATTCGGTCTTGTCCCCACTGACTTTTATACATTTTATGTTTTATGTACAATTCTTTATGTTATTTGTGGAAAAGATTCTTATTTATATAAAACATGGTTCTACTCAATGACCAAGAATTTATCATTTATGGGATGGATAGCCATCAAACCATAATCGAACGCATTGCCGTAATATTGGGAACTCTTCCTAAATATGTGAGCGCTCCTCTCCTTCCCGATTTAACCCAGGAGAACCTTAATCAATCCGATTTCAATATTGTTGCTCAAGATCTCCTCGCGAGAATTAGAGATTATAATGATCAGGGAAATGTCAAAAGTAATGTCGGAGATTTTTTGAACCAATTGAGGCAAGATAATCTTTGGACAAATCTAGGCCAATTCGAGATCGCGAGTTTATGGATCACGTACAATAATAGACTAACAGAAGCACGTTTTACACTTGCACAAAGATATGTGGACCGTGCTTTCAGACAAGATCCCCCTATCCCCGCACCCAGGGTTGCACAAACCCGGCAGAATTCGGTCAATAAAAGACAAGAAATTCAAAGAGAGATTGAACTATTTCGAACTCGGACAGAAAATATGACAAATATTCTGATCCAACTCAATCGGATACAACCAAAACAGTTTACCGATTTAAAATTAAGTACAATCGTCCGCGAAATAAAAATTCCAAAAGGCGACATTCAGACGTGGATCGTTACGCTTTCCCAGTTGTTTGATCTTGTACAACTCCATAAAACGACTCCTTTTGCAAGTTTGGGAACTTTCTATAAAATTTTTCATAATTTCACGTCTCCTCCAGAATGGTCAATTACTATGGATGATAATATAATTTTGCGCACACTCATAGGTCCCGTTTTTTTGGAAGAAACAGATAAAATAAAGAATAAGAATTACTCTGAAAATCTCATTACTCTTGACGAAGAAAATATTGTCTTTCGTCTCCAGGCAATGGTTGGCGAGCAAGGTTATAATTATGTGAGGGACAGAACGTTTTCTGTTTTTGCAAATAATTTGGGTTTAGAGAATATTCCCGAAGGAAATCAAGTCGAAATCAAGGGAATTTTCTATTATCCTCAACAAAAACTTAACAAATATGTTTTGGCCGATCTTATCATGAATGACAGTGTTTTTTCCGGTTTTCTTAGTATTGACGAATCCATAAAAGCCACCAAACAGAAATCTGCCGTCTATGTTTATTATTCAAATCCTGGTAGACCCGACGACGAGATAACAACGGCCAGTATAACAGAAAAGGTGGCCCAGTTCAATGATCCTGTTTTTAGAACCGAATTCAGAGAAATGTTTTCTGTCGGAGAAAAATATCTGCGTGTAAAAATCACGCGAACCAAGAATTTGGAAACTTTGGAAAGGTTTCAGGAGAATTTTGGAAAATTTTTGGTAATCTATAATAATCAGTTTGAAAATATTGTGAATATCTACAGACATTTTGTTCCGAATTTTGGAGTAGAAGAACCTATCGCAATAGAAGGGAGGCAGGAAAGAACATTGGCCGATATAGAGCCCAAACTTTTTGCTGCTCTTTATACAAGAAACTGTGGGTCTCCACCGGTTATTGTACCGGAAGATGAACTGGGAGAATGGAGGGATAGAGGATATGTTGTGATGGAACCGGATGAAAACGGGCAACTCCCAGATTTTAATTCGCCTCTACAGATTATGAAATATCCTATGGGAAGGGAGGGGGAGTACGGCATACCCAGATATTACGCGTGCACCCATGAAAATAAGAAATGGCCCGGATTACGACTAAATCCAATGGAACACCAAAATCTTTATCCGTTTCTTCCGTGTTGTTATGACATTAATAACTTAACAAAGAGAAATCCGGCTTATTATCAACAATATCTCGAGGGGCGAGAAATAGAATTCCGTAGAGGGCGACAACCTCATATCATTGGCCCATATAGATTTGCTTCTTATGAGAGCTTTGGACTACTTCCTCCTGATTTAAGCACCCTATTCGAATCAATTGATCCGGACATGGAATATCTTCGGTTCGGAGTACACAATACCAAGAGTAGCTTTTTGGAATGTGTGTTAATAGCGAAGAATATCTTTGATGGAGATGTGGGTGCCGCTAGGAATAATCTCGCAGAATTCGAACATCTTAGTGTAGGAAAACAGGAATTATACGATATGGATTCCAGAACTATCGCTGAATTTTTGAGAGATCAGGAACAATACCTAGATCCTAAAATGTTTATAAGAATTCTAGAAGTGGTATATGACATCAATATTTTCCTATTTGCCCGTGACGAATCAAATCCAAAAGGAGGAATGATCGTACCGAGACATGTTCAGGGATATTACAAGTACCAAGAGAACAAAGAAATAGTTCTTATTTATGAACATAGAGGAAGCGAAGCAGATGAAATGGGGTATCCGAGATGTGAACTTATTGTTCGAAAAATGCCAACCGAAGAATATCCAATATATATTTATCCTGAGGGGAGTTATCCAGAACTTTCCAATATGTTTAGGAACTTGAGTAAATCTTATGTACTAGATAAAGAATTATTTGACATTATCCTACCCCCACTCGATATTGTCGCACAAGGCATAGATTCTTACGGAAAAACAAGATATCTCAGAGTTGGATTCGGGAATAGGGACATAAATTTGTCTTTGTCACCCATTCCACCGTTGAATATCGCTGAACTTCCTCTGGAAGAATTCTTGGGGGATGGAGTAGATATGGAAAGGGCTTTAGGATTTGCAGCCTCCATTGAGATGCCAGTTCTAAGGCAAAGTCTTAATTCTGATCAGACTAAGGTTGAAAATATAACCGGGAGAATAGGAAATGTCTTGATTTCTATAAGGATAGCGGGGAATACCGATCCTCTTGGAGGGGTTCCTCCAGGGAATGATATAGTACCTTCGGTAGAATTTTCAGTGATAAAAAATTTCGACCAAAATAAGAGATTAGCTCGTTATCTTACAGAATATTTCTTGTATTTATTTTCAACATTTCTTGAACAGGTATCGCTCGAAGACGCGGTAGAAAAAGATGAGTTACTGCGAAATTTTCCAAAAACTTTTTCCGGTTTTGTCGATGACTTTATCGAAATTCGAGAAAACTATAATTACAAAGATGTAAAAGAAGAATTCTCGCTCCAGAGTGGTGTTATGAGGGGTAACAAGCTAGTTCTAAGAAATAATGAAATTCTAAAACGTCTTGCGTATCTCCTACGAGTTAAATTAGTCCGAGAAAAGAATGATATACTTGGGTATTATTTTAAAACTGTGATACCAAATTATTACGCGAATTCTACCGATCTAATCTCTTATCCTGGGCAGGTTGTTCTGAAAGGGTTATCTTCGTTAGAAAGGTGGAATTCGGAAAAGAAGTATGATTTCACTTTAGAGAAGAAAGTTTTAGTGGATAGGACCATACCGTATTTCTTCAAGAATCCTTTAGTAGATGCTAACGTTCATTTGGCACAGAATACCGAATCTATTGCCGTTGCGAAGGATGTTTCCACAACCTGGAACAGAAATGGCTACGATATCCTAGGGGTAAGAACAAATAGGGAAGTTGTAAGGGACCTTGGACGAGAACCCGGGACCGATGCCCAAAGGATCAATATCGACTATTCACTGTTATCTTATAGGAATTATGCCGATATTACACGGTACAGAGTTAGAGGAGATGTTCCCACCAATATAGAAATACTTGGGTATAAAGTTGATGGAAATCCTAGATTCACATCTCTATTAGTTATTTAGAGAGAGAGTTGAAAACATCTTAAAAAATAGTGTTATTAGATAAAATGGGATCAGATAATTATGGATCACACTTTAAATTTTCCTGGAGTATAGGTACTTCACTCATTAGATATGGCATAAGGTCTATTTTTAATGGGTGTATCCCTTGTATTCCCCCAAATTCCCCGGAAAGCAGACAAGATTGTATGGATAAATTGGAAAAAGATGGTGAAAGATCAAGTGAATCTAAAACTACAACTTACGAAAATGATGACGATTTTGAAACGCAATCTTCTTCGGATATAGAAGAAGAGATACCTATAGAGGATATAGAGGATATAGAGAATATAGAGAATATAGAGGGTACAGAAAAAGGCAAGCAGAAAATGGTTTATGTGGTAAAGGAAAAAGATGAACTGGAAAATGAAAAAAAAAATCCCGAAAATACGTCGCACACTACCCAAACCAGTACCCCCGAAGTTACTCCACCGCCTACTCCTCCGGCTAGTCCTAGATTCAGTCCTCCGGCCAGTCCTCCGGCTAGTCCTCCGGCCAGTCCTCCGGCTAGTCCATCTACTAATCATGTTCCCAGTTCCCAACAAGGTTCAGCGAGCCCTATTCGTATACGAGAACCTCTCAGCCCCATAAGCGCCAGAAGTTCCGATTCCGATTGGGTAGATATTAGCGAAATTTATCGAGAAAACGACGAATGATTTGGAAAAATCATGAGTAGGGATACATAAAAATACACAAAAATAAAATTGTTTTTTAGAGAGATAGTTTCTAAAAAACAAACAAAGATGACTGCAAAAAACAGAAAAGGTACTAAATCAGATATTCAGTACGAGGAACTAGACTTGCACGGCGCTGTACTATTAAGGCCGGACACATATGTTGGATGTACATTTTCTCAACGCGAAGAGGAGTATGTATCCCGTGAAGATTGGAGAATTTCTTTCCTGAATATCTCTTATGTTCCTGGTCTTCTCCGTATTTTTGTAGAAGCGCTAAGCAATGTAATAGATAATAAGTGGAGAGGGATGCAGAAGGGGGTGCACTCATCAAAGATTAAGATAAACATAAACAAGGAAACCGGTCAGACAAGG
>SDBT01019291.1_pt1 | contig 10692 bp, 15 predicted proteins | sample 2277101 | NCBI WGS metagenome assembly SDBT01 (sample SAMN10404973, study PRJNA504765) | marine sediment metagenome | isolation source: marine sediment core GS10_PC15, 103 cmbsf | place: Arctic Ocean: Southern Knipovich Ridge | collected 2010
ATAAGTTGATATACTTCAACGTAGGATTTTAAAATGAAAGACAAAGAGGAGTGATACAACAATAAATATGCATGTACTTTTGTAAGTGAATCAATACCCCTCGGGTTTGTACTGAACACAAGTACATACACCAATCTTGGTTTTGATCACGACGGAAAGAACTATGTTCCAGTGTTCACATTTGAAGAAGAAGACGTATTATTTATGGAAGAATATTCATATATAAATAAGTATAGTAAACTTCCTAAATACATTATCTTCTATAAGGGAGACGATGATATCTCATATGGCTTACGATTTAACAGCAGAGCTGAAAGAGATGACTTTATAGAACATCACCTCAATGAGTATGCGTCCTTTACAGAGTTTATAAGAACAAAGAGTCTATGTTATAATTAGCTCTGATCGTCTGAGGAGATAAGGAGACTGCTATGGACCACAAAAATCCTACTAAAGAAGCTATTAACAATGGGTGGATAAATCCATTAATAGCTAAAATAGTTAAAGATCCTCGTATCAAGTTTGAAATATCTGATGAAGATTATATCGAAGCTATCAATCATATGATACTTCTACTTAATTTAGGTACGGGTTTAAATACTGCAATTGGATATGAAAACTCTACTCGTACTGATAAGATTTTTAATCTTTATTGCATTTATGAACGAGAAGAAAGGAGCACAAATATGGCATTAACAGATAAGGAAATGGCGAACGTACCAGAAAAACCGATGACATTCAGAGAATTTATAGAAAGCATGCTGGATGAAGTGGATGAAAATGATATGGATAAGGTGGTCGAGTTTAATACTTCTGACAGGCTAGGCCTTTTCTATCTAAGCATCTACGAAGAAGATGGTAAAATCTGTATTGACATAGGGGAGGACGATGAGTGAGACCCTCAAGATATTACCATGAAGGAGGAAAAACAGGGGGAATAGAATGGCTACTACCACAACATGTAGAAGATGTGGATGCGAAACGCACTTCACAAGAATAAGTATGGTAGACTACACCTTGATTTGTTATTCATGTAGAGAGAAGGAGGACAAAAAAAGAAAGAAAAATCGGAAACTAACTGTTGAGGAACTTAATCGGTCTTTAACTAATTATCGCAAGGTTGACTACCGCTCCTATCTCCTCTCTTCTGCTCTCTCTGCTAAAGGAAAAGAAAGATAAAATTATTACAGGTTTCGTAAGCGTAAACAAAGGAAAAAAGAGAGCGTTCATATCATACGAAATGGTATACTTCCTTGAATGGAAAACTACAGAGACTCTATAAGAGTCACTCTATTTTAAAGACTTAAGACTAAAGGGTAAAGATTAAGTCGGACCCTTCGACGATAAATAATTGGGTCTATCAAGATTAAAGACAATAAGGTTAAAGACAAGGATTCTTGAATGAATTGGACAAAACTAGGTCTAGTGGTGCTACTCTCTAGCACATCCATGCCACTGCTAGCTGCTTACTTGGAACCTTTTTAAATTATTAACAGGTCATATGACCTTTATTACCAAAAAGCGGGTTAAGGAGAAATTCTTTGCCCGCTTTTTTTATTTCAAGGGGAGGACAATGTGAACCAAGAACAATTTGAGAATAAACTATTAGGAGAGTTCATTGACGACTCAACTAAGATACTTACCGACTTTGCAGATGGGTATGACCTTAAAAGTGTGGAGCTGGGAAAAAATAAAGATTATTTTGAAATTTACGAGTGGGTCTGTTCAGAGAACATAAACACTCCTGTCTTAATGAAAGGAAAGACAGTCGTATGTTCATATCGGACTGGATTTGTATTAATTATGAACAATAACACAGAGAAAGCTGAATCTATATTCAAAGTATATGAACTAAGAAATACATCCATCCCCAAAAATAAAGGTCTAGTTTGTGCTGTTGGACATGAAACGGTACACCTATATTGGTTCGATGATGGAGAATATTATTGCGAACATACGAGGTGAATTATGTTATGAATATAAAGAACACTTATGTTAGATTTGAGAATGGACAAGAGGATAAGATAGGACAAAATTTAGGTCCGTTTGAATGGGTCCAAATAACCTACTGTGAACTAAGAGCAGATGATGTGGATTTAGCTTTTCAAAATAAAGATGGTCTTTGGGTCTTGGTCTCGATTGACGAGCCTGACCAATTGTGGTCTGATGTAATAATTTATGGGAGAACTAACTTATAAGTGGCGGTGAAAAAGTATATGAAATACCTTGTACATGGATGAGTTGGGGAGTCGTGCGTATTAAAGCAGAATCTTTAGAGAAAGCAATAGAAAAAGCTAGCTTGGCTTCTTTACCATTATGTAGATGATTCTTTTACAGTGGATTTAGATGCCATTTTAGATAAAATTTCTTTTCAAGGGGAGGAGAAATATGAATGAGAAAATACTAGTGGTATTCGTAAAAGAGATGCACGTTGGGGGGAAATATAAACTTTCCTTAGTAAAAGAGGAGATAGCTTTCGGTCCTCCCATACCAGGCTCAGAAGTTCTTTTATCTAATGATCAAAAGTTTCCTGTAGTACGTATACTCCAAGACTTGAGACAATATAGGTATATAGTATTCTGTCGTGTAGAAATACCTTATTACGAAAGACACACCTTCCAAAAAGTTGTGGATGAACAATTAGAGAAAGGATGGGAGCAGCGAGCATAGGAGGATAAATGAGTAGAGAATTGAAAGACAAAAATAAGTGGTATGATAAAGAGACGAGGAAAAAGTGTGTTAAATTTATAAATCCTAATGAGAACGATTCATCGGCGAAAAACCCTTTCATATATGATCCATGCTGGATGGGTTGTCACGAAAACTTTTGTGATTATGTGGAAGAATGTAAGAAAGGAGGTTCAGTAGGTGGATAAAGATCTGAAAAATAAACTATACCAAAGAAGGAGGAGGTTTAATAAAATGAAAGGACCTTATTTACAAACTAAGTTTATATGCGATGGATGTGATTATTATAGGATTATTAAGGGAAGAGATAGACAGTGTATGATATAATAATACCTATACTAGGTTGGTGGGGTTTGATAGGGCTCTTTGGGGTTGTTATTTGTCCTAAAAGATGGATACCTAATAATTATATTTTACTTATAATAATATCCGGACCTGCTGGATGGTTCTATGGTATTCCTATTTTAATTTGGGTAAAATTAAATAAGAGACGAATAGAGAGAGAGTAGAATGATAAAGGAAGTATAAATATGAGAACAGCTAAAGGAATGGCAGAATGTATTATGAGAGCAGATGAGGAAATATGGGATGACCTTGACATTATTTGTAGAGTATCATCTGATCCTAATAGGAAGACTGTAGCTACAGAGTATAGCAAATATGAGTCCGTGGTGAAGGGTTGGATATTTGAAAATGGACTTGACGATATATCAGAAGATGAACTAGATGATATTCTTGAAATACTAGAAGATGAAAGATTTCGTTCATTTTATGATATACTAGAGAAAGTATATTATGGTGGTTAGGGAGGCTAGTAAACATGGAAATAATCAGAGAAACAATAGAACTGGCCTTTAAAGACGATGTGTTTTATTTACCAGTTCAAGGAGATGTAGAGAATATATCTGACGCAATGTTAGGTAATCATGAAAACATATATTTCTCTCCCATTCCATTAACAAGTCATCTCTATTTGGTTTACAATAAAGAAGTGAGGGGTTGGGAGATAACACATAAAGAACTAGATAAATGTCCCGAATGTGAATTTGAGAAATTAAAGAGAAAGGTAAAATATAAAAATGAATAAGATTGAATTTTCAAAAAGTGCAAAAACACATTATAATGATATGGAACCGACAAGCGATGTTGAACGGGATAGGCTTATTTGTAGGATGTATAATGAAAATACTCCTGAAAAGGGTTACATAGCTATGGAGTCCTGTTTTTCACAGGTTTTAACTTTGCTTACAGAACATAAGAAATTGACTCACGTAGATTATAATCCTTTTGAGTCCTTCAAGGATACTGTTGAAGACTCAGTATGTGAATATGGTTACAATAAAACTGAGAAAGTATTTATTAAACAGCAGAATATAAATAAGTGTACATTAACAGATAAAGAGAGTGAGATTTGGTTGAATCTTGGAAAGGACAATAATATTATACCGGAAGATAGAAATATAAAAGATTTGTTAAAGAATGGTATAAAGCTACCATTACATAAAAGTCCAACAACAACATTAGGATCTTTAATTCATATGAGACACATGTGGAGAGAAACTGGATTTATAGAAAGTGTATTGTTTCTTATTTCTAAAACAAATATGGACTTTTGGCAAGCATATGTATTGGCTAGTCTAGACAAGTTAGAAACTCGTGGAGAGAGCATCACCTATATTAATGCACACTTTGATGCTGAAATTGATTGTGACGACCGTTCTGAAATAAATATATTGATTCTGCCAATCTTAAGAATGGTGCATGAAAACCCAGAAAAATTCGATGTAAGATCTCCGTTAACTTGTAAATATTGGGCTACTGATGGAGTTTTTAAACGTGTAACTATGTTTAAGATATGGATAGATCTTAATGCCCTTTCCACTATAGATTTCAAACCATTGATTTATAGCAACATCCTTGAAGACAAGACCAATAAAAAAGATTTAGTAAATTTAGTAAAAGAAATTGTAGGCGACAAATATAAATTACGATAAACAAAATATTAATAAGGAGAATATTCAAATTATGACCACAAACCTTAAATCTGGTGTAAGAATAGTTCCACTTATAAATAAAATAAGTGTAAGAAAAGAAGAGTTAATGAAAATACAGAAGGTGAGAGGCCATCAACGTCCCTCATCGGAAACTATATTATCTTTGCAATCAGGTGGTATTGATTGTTTATGCACATGTGGAAAAAACACTTTTATAGACAAAGTTATGATAGGGGAGCTGTTAAAAGGAATAGATAAGCACGATAAAGATGCAATACTACTAGAAGGTGTTCTTACAAAAGACCTAAAGGCAGGAGAGATTGTTTTTGTAATGGACAATACCAATAGTCACATTTACCCTTTAGCGTGTCCTCTGATCTTTGCAGGCGGTAATAAAGAGTGTCTTGGTTTGTATATATTACAGGGTAATCTGAAATTAGGCAACAATTTACCAGTAAATAGATTATATCGCCTCACTAAGATTCATTCTGATCTCATTCCTGATAATGACTTAATTAAGGATATTATTAAAAAGTCTGATATAGAAATACTTGATAAACCCGCAAAGCTACCTGTTGAAAGAAAATCATCTAGAAGTACTAAAACTAAACTGTTGTAGGAGGTAAACATTTTATGTCTACGTCAGAAACAAAGCCTGCTTTGCTAAAACCAAAGAGTGTAAAAGATAAGATATGTAATAAACGACCTTTGCTGGGAGGCGATCCCGAGTTTTTTATAACTACAAAAAGAGGTAAGACATTGAGTGCATGTCAATTCTTACCTTCCAAGTTCAACAAGAAGAAAGTAAGGAATTACTCAGGTAACAAGGTGGGAGAATATTTCTTTGATGGTGTTCAAGCAGAGATAAATATAGAACCCAGTCGATGTAGAGAAGTATTAGCATCAAGGATCTGGAATGTACTGAGAAGTGTTAAAAGTAAGATTGGAGACGACTATAAAGTGGTAATGAAACCATCTGTTATAGTATCTAAAGATGTTCTTGATCGAGCTGATCCCGAAGCTAAAAGGTTTGGATGTTCTCCAGACTGGAATGCGTATACTGGTTTACAAAACGAGAGCAAATTAAACGGAGATACTCATAGGGTTAGATATAGCGGAGGCCATATTCATCTAAGTTTTGATAAAGGGGATAGAATGTTAAGCGATCCTAATATTTTTTTAGACTTTGTCAAATTACTAGATTTGTTTGTAGGTATACCTATGTTATTGTTAGATGTAGGTTCCGCAAGTAACAGAAGAAGAAAATACTATGGTAAAGCTGGAACATTCAGAGAGACTAGGTGGGGTGTAGAGTACAGACAGCCATCAAATGTTTGGTTAAAGAGCCCTGAATTGACAAGCCTTGCGTTAGGACTGTCAAGAACAGCTTATAGAATTATGATATCCAGTAAGGAGAACCTTTTTTGGGATTCGGTTAAACAGGAAGAGATTAGAAAAGCAATAGATTCTAGTAATAATAAGGATTGTACAGAAATATATGAAAGGATTAAAGAACTGATGGGGCAAGTAAGTTTATCAGATGATCCCTTTTGCAATAATCTAACCCGTGGTGGAAGAGGAAGCAATGGTAAGTTATATGTAGCAGGGTCCGACATATATGACTATGTTAGAGATAAAACTATAGACGTGGTTTATGGAACTGATTGTGAAGAAGCATGGTATATGTACTATTCTAAGCTAAATCGCCCTCCTAGAGAAATTTATAGAGGATTTATAGACGGTACCTTGGATAAGATAAAAAGAATAAATAAAGATGATTATTTAAAGCTTGTAAATTATGTTGATAACTAAAAAAGGAGGGACAATTTAGAATGGAACCAAAAGATATAAAGAACAATCTTTCTTTCAACTTTACTCCACTAGTTGGTATCGCGAATATGAAAGTATACTTATTGGATGGGGATAATATACCAATAAATCCTAAAAGAGTATCAAACGGGTTAATAATGTGTGAGGATGGTTGGAAGTACAAAATAAATATTAAGGAAGTGAGTTGTAGAGAGGGTTTAATAAATAATATTAGAACTGCTCTAAAATATGAAGATACGGACAAATGTACACTCGCACGGTATGCAGTTGCGACTCATCCACCCGTGCTAGGCAATAACATGCCTAAAGATTTTATACTTTATCCCACTAAAGCAGTACCTTATTTACAATTGGGCAACTTTGAAACTAAATCAGATCTTTTTCATACAAACCCTGAAATAATGGGTAAATGGGCCGACTTACTTATTGGTATAATATCCGTCATACTAGATAGAAGTGAAGCTACTAAACGGGCTTTTAAAGAGAGGTACTTAGAACCAGGATTGTTTGAATCTATTAAAGAAAGAGGTTCTGGATATATTTTTGAGTATCATTCACTATCTTCATATTGGGGCAAATGTCCAGAACTTATTTCTTTAATTACGTCCCATATGAGAATAGCAGCAAGATTAAGTTTAGCCGAACTGACAAAAGAGAAATTCGTAGAAGTTTTCTGGGCAAAAACGGATTATGATGAGGTCAGGGACACAATACAAAGTTATGATTTTGAACGGGCATTAGATATATATAATAAAATAAAACCTTGCCTAGTTTGGGCTTCTGGAGAATCAGATCCTATGACAGATTCCAAGCTAGGATTTATAGAGTATGTTATAATGAAAGGTATAGATAACATTTGGCCAGATATTAACATCAATAAAAATTTTGAAGGTGATAGCAATGGATGGTTTACGGGCCTGTGTAGACGTAGATTTGAATTGACAAAGTTCTTTAATCAAAGAATGCCTTCTTTAAATTCTGTAATAATGTCAGAAGACATAAAATTTCTAGATCGTTGAGGAGGTACAAATATGCTAATGGGGGAGTTAATAAAAATTGATAAAGATGTAATATCATCTAATCATAGAGATAACGGTGATAATAAATGTAGACACAGACCTGCGTTTTTATCAAGGGGGGAGGGATATTCATCAATGTACCCTCTAACAGAAGATACCACATTAATATGTCTATTTTCAAATCTAAACGAAGAATCGGGTATTTATTACATACCTGCAGGAGAAGAATTATTAAGAAAGTATCCTAAGAGAATACTGCATGACAGTTTAGTCAATATCTATCCAAATTGTGGAATTTCTATTATTAACAGAATTGTCGATTCAAGGAGGCTTCCCCCAGATGTAAAAATAGCTCACCTATATATTGCTATCAGCCGTATCTCAGAAAGTGGAATGGTTAGATTACTTAGACATAGTCCGAATCCTGCTGATTTAGTCGGCCTACTTTCTCGCATAAATGAGGTAAGCGGCACTAAAGTTAAGGAATTAGCTAAAGAAGATCATGATAAAAATATTATATCCGATTTAACGGCTGTATTGTCGATACTACAGACTACACTATTAGCACACGGCTCTACTAGAACAGCAGAACATTCTACTGTGATAGGTTCAAACCTGAAAAACTGTTTTGGAAGTATTTTATCCAGTCTGTGTAGTCCTAATGCAGAGCAGCAACAATCCCGATACGATGATATAAGAGATGCACCTGTTACCTACTCTGGTCCCAGTTCCAGTGGGTCTGTAGGTGGGGGCCGAATAGAGAAAATATTTAGGGCTAATGATGAGTCTCGATCAGAACCTGAGCCTCAACTAGAATCTGAGCCTCTACCCCCTCCACTCCCTCTACCCCCTCTATCCTCTCCACTCAATACCAAGTCAGAATATGTATGGGGGAGCGCACCATCACCATATAAGAAGCATAGAGAACCTAAGAAGCATAGAGAACCGTCCGCACATTGGACACAGGACAATATTGACGAGCTGCTGCGTGCCAAGGATCGGCCGCTGGCCACCCCCGTGAATCAAATCGTTGATATGGACGACGATGAAGCAGAGATGGAAGACCCTGAATCAAATTAAGACCCATATAAGGGAGGAGTAGATGATACATAATACAAGAATGATAGATTGTAGAGAATGTAACAGTCCCATTCTAGAAGGAGTAGATGGTATAGTTACCGGTGTGGAAAACCCAAAAGGCTGGTGTAATACATGTATAAAAGCCGCTATACCTTTAATATCCTGTATATCCGAGATGGCTATAGAAAATCTGGATTTTGAAGATTTTCTCAAAATGGAGAATGAAAGATCTAATACAGACGACTCTAAAGAATTGGAAGGAACACATTGTCCTGAGTGTAATAGTGAATTGACTACTGGTAGTTTTTTCAGTGCATGTGAGAAATGCAGGCCATTATATTTCAAACACTGCTTTAACTGTGAACAGTTAATAGTTAATTGTATTTGTGATTGGGAACGTATTGGAGAACGGCATAGAAAGAACGAGCACGATACCAGCTATTATGAAAATCTGTTATAAAAACACAGACATTCTGACCATACTGATTTAGCGTAATGTTTTTCCTGCTTTTAAAGATTAAAAGCGCTTTAAAAGGCTAAAAGACCATATAGGAGGTTAACTTTGACGAAAGAAATCTCTAAATTTATGGAAGAAATGAAAGAGGATCTGTTTAACCGTCTAAAAAGAATTAATGACTGGAGAGAAGAACCTCTAGAATTAGTTAATGTAAAAGTAAGAATGTCAGTTAGGAGAAAGAATTTAGTAATAAGATTTGAAAGGAAAGATAGTAAAGAGATACAAGAACTTCTTGTACCCGTACCATATAAGGAGGAAAACGGGTTAGTAAAAGTAGGAAATAGAATACAAAGAGCTGTATGTAAATGGATGATTGAAGGCGATCCGCATATCTATTCATATTTAGATGTTATACTTATGATGTTGACTTGCGGGGCTGAACATCCTATAAACAATTGTGAAATAACAAAATGTTTAAATGAAAAGATAATTCTAGGGTTTTACAGTGAAGATTACTCAGGTATCCTAGAAGCACAGAGGAAGATAGATAGCCTGGTAAATCAACTACCTTTACATGAAAAGGATATGTTGACCTGGGCTATGAACAGAAGAGTAATGGTAATAGATCCAGAATTCAATTCATTAACACCAAACCAAGTACTAGAATATAAAGTAGGGCAAAGTGAGAAGTATTTCAAACAGGGCTGGAGTTTAATAGGTTTGTCCGACTCCGCGTTATCCAGCAAAAATTATCTCCTGACGGAGGATCTAAAGAAATTTACCCCTTATGGACTTAAACATCACAATCCTCAGAGAAATCTATACCAGACCCTGGGAATAAGCGGTGAAGAAGAAGCTGTAGTCAGATCTAGATCCATGCATAAATTAATGGAAAGTGGGATAACTAGAAAAGGCTGGAATTTAATGACAGCTTTTATAGATTTACCTCTTAATTTTGAAGATCAAATAATAATATCTAAGGAAACAGCTAAGAGATTACAACATAAACATAAAAGATCTTTCATTTGCTGGGGAATTCCTACAGTTAAAGCAGGTCAAGAATTGAAAAGGGGAGATATAATAAGTGTAGAAATCCATGAAGATCCTATAATATTTCGGCAGTACTGCGATCACGCGGAAGTAATATCAGTAGAAGAAGATGAACTGCCTTTTAATGGTCGTATGATGATGGTGCACATAGTAACTGTTGAGATAACCAGAAAATTTAAAGATGGTACAAAAATAACAAACCTTCATGGAAACAAAGGAATAATTAAGATAGCGGAAACAGGAGAAATGTGGGATCCAGCAAGGAAACGGTGGACACATATAGATGTTATTGTTTCCGGAAAATCACCGAAGACAAGAAAAAACTTTGGCCAGGTCTTAGAAGCTCTAACTACTCTTATCAAGGGGTTAGACGAGCCAATAATAATCGGAGATAAAGCTGTGGTTACGAACGATGTACTGGCAAAGTCTTTAGCTGATAGAGATTACCCAAAGAATGGCACAAATAGGTGTAGAACATTTTGGGGGGAATTTAATACTATATGCGGATGGGTGTTTTGGGGACACAGTAAAGATGTTGAAGATCAAAGATGGGACAAAGGAACAGTAAATAGGT
>SDBT01019292.1_pt1 | contig 10692 bp, 9 predicted proteins | sample 2277101 | NCBI WGS metagenome assembly SDBT01 (sample SAMN10404973, study PRJNA504765) | marine sediment metagenome | isolation source: marine sediment core GS10_PC15, 103 cmbsf | place: Arctic Ocean: Southern Knipovich Ridge | collected 2010
AAATGAAAAATCTTAATAGAGGCAGCTTTACAATGGAACTTGAAAAAACCTATGATCCTAAAAGTGTGGAAGAAAAATGGTACCGGTTCTGGGAGGAGAATAACCTGTTTCACTCAGAAAAGGATACAGAGAAAAAGCCTTTTACAATAGTCATTCCACCTCCAAACATTACCGGTGTTCTTCATATGGGCCACGGTTTAAATAATACAATACAGGATATTATCATACGATGGAAGAGAATGCAGGGGTACAACACGTTATGGCTTCCCGGTACCGATCACGCCGGAATTGCGACCCAGAATGTGGTGGAAAAGGAGCTGGCTAAACAGGGAAAAACAAGGCACCAGGTGGGAAGAGAGCAATTTATTGAAATGGTCTGGCAGTGGAGAGAAAATTACGGCTCAAAGATTATCAAGCAGTTGAGGAAGTTTGGCGCAAGCTGTGACTGGCAGAGAGAACGTTTCACAATGGACGAGGGGCTTTCACATGCTGTGAGAGAGGTGTTTGTGAGGCTTTTTAATGAAGGCTTAATTTACAGGGGGAAATATATCATAAACTGGTGCCCCAGATGTCAGACAGCTCTTTCTGATGAAGAAGTGGAGCACGAAACAGAGCAGACCTTTTTATACTATATACTTTATCCTTTTAAAGAAGGAGAGGGCGGACTTGTAGTTGCCACAACCAGACCCGAGACAATGCTCGGTGATACCGCGGTAGCGGTTAATCCCCGGGATATACGGTATAAGAGCCATATAGGAAAGATACTGGTCCTCCCTCTTGTAAACAGAGAACTTCCCATTATTGGTGACAGTTATGTGAACAGCGAATTTGGCACAGGTGCAGTAAAAATCACTCCAGCACATGATTCTAATGATTTTGAGATTGGAATTAGACATGACCTTGAACAGATCAACATTTTTAACGTAGATGCCACCATCAATGAAAATGGTATAACGGATTGCATAGGTATGGACAGGTATGAATGCAGGGAGGTTATTCTTGAAGAGCTGAAAAAGAGTAAGTTCTTTATTAAACAGGAACCCCATACCCATGAAGTCGGGCACTGCTACCGCTGTCATACGGTAGTTGAACCATACCTTTCCGAACAGTGGTTTGTCAGAATGAAACTCCTTGCTCAACCCGCAATAGAGACTGTTGAGAATGGCGAAACCAATTTTTATCCCGGACGGTGGAAAAAGGTTTACATGAACTGGATGACAAATATAAGGGACTGGTGTATATCACGTCAGATCTGGTGGGGCCACAGGATTCCTGTTTATTACTGTGAACAGTGCGGAAATGTCTTTGCTTCCGTTCAGGAACCTTTTCAATGCAGTTCATGCGGGAGTAAGAAAATATATCAGGATGACAACGTGCTTGACACCTGGTTCTCATCCCAGCTCTGGCCTTTTTCAACGCTGGGGTGGCCGGATGATACCGAAGATCTGACATATTACTATCCGACGAGCGTTCTTGTTACTGATCCGGGAATTTTATTTTTCTGGGTTGCTCGCATGATCATGAGCGGAAAGAAGTTTATGAATGAAACTCCCTTTAAGGATGTATACATCCATGGCGTGGTAATGGATGATAAGGGGAGAAAGATGAGCAAATCCCTTGGAAACGGAATTGATCCTCTTGAGGTTGTCGAAAAGTATGGTGCTGATGCCATGAGGTATACAATTATAAACATAACACCTATGGGTCAAAACCTGCTCCTTTCAATGGATAAGTTTAACGTTGGCGCGCGTTTTGCCAATAAAATATGGAATGCTTCCCGCTACATTTTAATGAATACTAAGGACATCGAAAGCGGGGAGGTAAAAGAGGCAGAGCTTGATACCGCGGATAAATGGATTCTAACACTGTATGAAGAAACTGTACAGAAGGTTAATACCTGTATGGAGAAGTACAGGTTCAATGAGGCTTCAGCTCTTATGTACGAGTTTTTCTGGCATGAGTTTTGTGACTGGTATATTGAGATCTCAAAGATAAAGCTGTACGGTGATGATAAAAAGGCCCGGTCTCACGCGGCGTTAATGCTGATTCGGATACTCGAAGGGTGTATGAGGCTTCTCCACCCGATAATGCCGTTTATTACAGAAGAGATCTGGCAGCTGATTCCAATGGAAAAAAGTAAAAAGAGCATAATGATTGCTGAATACCCTGTCTTTGATAAAAAAAATGTTTATAAAACTAGTAAGGAAAAGATTAACCTGCTCAAAGAGATTAACTATAATGTGAGGAACATCCGGGGCGAAATGAACGTTCCTCCGGAATTGAAGGCGACTGTTTTAATAAAAACGCTGAATGACAGGGTTAGTGAGGTAATAAAAGAAAATATAGGTGTTATTAAGTTTCTTTCGAAGCTTGAAAATATTACCTATAAAGAGGATATTAAAAAACCGGATCGTAGCGCCTTTGCTGTCGGGAGCGGGTACGAGATATATTTACCTCTGACAGGATTGATTGATTTTGAGAAAGAAAAGATGCGGCTTACAAAGGAGCTTGAGAAACTTAAGGATGAAGTCGGTAAAAGCGAAAATAAGCTTGGCAACAATCAGTTTATCGATAAAGCTCCATCATCTGTTGTGGAAAAAGAAAGGGAGCGCCTCGAGACATGTAAAAAGGCCTATTCACGCGTTTCCGGGATACTGGAATCTCTAAATTAAGATTTTCAAATCCGGCAGGGTATTCTATTAAAAGTTTATAGGGTGAAGTTATGTTAATACCGGCAGCAGGAATACTTGCGGCAGCTTTTATCATCATTAAACGCCTTTTTTTTTGCCTCCTTTTCCTCTCCACGCTGCCGGTTTTATACGGTGAAAATACCATATCGCTCATTCCAAGAAGATACGATAACCTTTATGACGTGAGAAATAAGAATGTTCTTTTGGAAATTGAGTGCCACAGCGGAACTCCGCCGGTTTTAGAATTTGTGCTAAAAGATAGTATGGGAATTGTTGAGAAACTCTTTTTTGATTTTGAGAACGACGGGGAGATAGATATTGAGATCGATGAAATGACCGGGGAAACAAATGTTGATAAAATTGTTTTCCGTGGCACGCCTTACCGGAAAAAGGGTACCTATACCCTGGCGGTTTATTTAAAAACTGAATACGGAACATTTTTAAGAGAGTATGCTGTTTCATTTACCGATTTTGTATGGGGCAGGGATAATTTCAATTTTGCGAATGACGGTAAATTTGAAAATGCGATTGACTTCGTTTCAAAGATAGTAATAGACTGGGCCGAAGACAGGTTCGGGCAGCTCGCAGAGGACCAGAAGGTGCTCCTGCTCTATGTCATGTATTCAATTTACAAGGGAAGTATCGGCCGCTGTTATGGATTTTCGGGTGGAGAAGTATATTATTTCAGGCATCCGGACCGGATTTTATATCCTTATCTGAATACCTACACCATGGATGAGAAAGATGAGAGAATTATCAAAGAAATGGATTACGTGCAAAATGATATAGTTTTTTCGAATTTTGTTTCCGGAAGAATAACACTCTCGGGAAAACAGGATAATGAGCATTTGATCACAGAGTTGAACAAAATAAAAGACAGTGTCCGGACAGGGAATCAAATTATTCTGGGGTACTTAAGCAAAAAAATGCACCATTCAATGGTTGTATACGGATACTTTGAAAACCTGTACAGAAACAGCACAACCCTGCTTGTGGCAAATAACTGGGAGAGAAAGCAGAATGGCAACAGTTTTAGTGATGATGCTGAAAACCTGGTTATAAATTTTAAAGAGCAAAGTCATACGATTCAGTGGTACGATATTACTAAGAAGAAATATCGTTATCCGGAAATGATCTTTTCAATTGAGAGGGAAGAAAATTACAGTCTTGACCGCGGGGATTTTGTTGATCTCATACGGAATACGGGGGACACGATATTGAGAAACGGCAGAATTATTATCATGGTGGAAAAGACAGAGGAAGCCTATGTTGTTGATGCAGATGGAAAGAGAAAGGGGTATAAAAAACCAAGACGCCTGAATGAAATTGATGAAGTGCTGTTTAAAAAGATAGATTATAATTACGTGTTTGAAATCCCGAAGGAAGGTGAATACACCCTCATTCTGAAAAGGAGAAGATACAACAAGAACAAGAAAATGTATGAAAAGGTTAACCTCTTCGGTATTTTACCGGCTCAGTCCGGGATAGAGACTGTTGTTTATAAAGGCCTGGCAATCGACGAAAAGGAAGAAAAGGTATTTCAAATAAATAAAGACGGAATACAAATGGAGTAATAAATGGCTAAAAAGTATATAGGGATCGGCGGCGTTGAAGGCGCGAAAAACATTTCCACAGGCAGGGATTTATTTGTGTACAAGAAATGTTTGGTTTGATTTTTTTCAGTCCACACCGTATATTTTTAATACACGGAGAGATGTCCGAGAGGCCGAAGGAGCACGCTTGGAAAGCGTGTGTACCTAACCGGGTACCGTGGGTTCGAATCCCACTCTCTCCGGATAAAATAAAACCTATTTCACAGTGCCTGCTGTGATAATCGGGCACGGTTCAAGGGGCAGGCACCCAACCCCGCCAGGCCCGGAAGGGAGCAACGGCAAGTGTCCTGTTTCTGTGGATCCGATCGCTCGATTGGAGCAGGCACTTTGAAATAGGATCTTAAATACTACTTATACTACCGGTCAGGTGAATAATGTCATACGTTGTATCGGCCCGAAAATACAGACCTCAGGTATTTGAGGAACTCATCGGACAGGAGCATATAGCAAATACTATAAAGAACGCAATTGTTAAGGGAAGAGTCGGACACGCGTATCTTTTTTCAGGACCGAGGGGGATCGGTAAAACTTCTGCAGCTCGAATATTTGCCAAGGCCCTTAACTGTGAGCACGGACCGACACCGACTCCCTGTAATGAGTGTACCTTCTGCACGGAGATTACCGATGGAAGAGCCCTCGATCTGGTGGAGATTGATGGTGCGTCCAACAGAAGGGTGGACGAGATCAGACAGCTTCGTGAAAATGTACGGTTTGTCCCATCTGCGGCACGGCACAAGATCTATATAATTGATGAAGTACATATGTTGACAACAGAAGCCTTCAATGCCCTGTTAAAGACCCTTGAGGAACCTCCATCCCACGTAATTTTCATCTTTGCAACAACCGAAGTGAACAAGGTACCGCAGACAATACGGTCGAGGTGTCAGCAGTTTGTATTTAAACGCGTATCAATTCCGGACATTATCGGGGTACTCAATAAAATATTACAGGACGTATCAATGGAGGCGGAAGCCGACGCTCTGTTCTGGATTGCAAAGAGCGCTTCAGGGTCAATGAGAGACGCGGAATCAGTACTGGATCAGATGATTTCATACTGTGAAGGGATCATAAAAGAGGAAGATGTGTTTTATGTTCTGGGAATGCCAAGCTATGATATATATCACTCTTTTGCCAGGTCAATCGCTGAAGGGGATTTTAAAACCTGTATCTCTCTTCTGGATAAGCTGGTCCATGATGGGGTTGAAATCAGTATTCTCAATGCCGGATTGATAGAATATTACAGGAATCTATATATACTGTCGGCGGATGAAGGAACAGCAGACCTGATAGACCTTCCGGAACAGGACATTGATACGATGAAGCCACTTCTCTCATTTTACACAAGGAAGGATATTAACAACATACTCATACTTCTGGCAAAGGCCTATCAGGATGTGAAAAACAGCGGCCTGGCCCGTGAACTGCTGGAAATTACCTTAATAAAGCTCCTCCATTATAAGGAGATTATACATCCGGCTTCCCTTCTTAAGAGGCTTGAAGAGCTGAAACAGCAGGTAACCGGGGGTACGGATGCCGTGAGCGGGAGAGACAAGTTGTTATTCGGAGAAACAGAGGAAAAAAGCAAAAATGACACAGACCTGAAAGATAATAAGGATGTAATTGAAGAGATTATTACTCATTTCTCGAACAAAAGAAGGGCCATTGCCGAATTTTTGAAAAGGGCAAAGAGCTACAATTTCAATGATAGCCTGGTAACCATTACCTATGAACACAAAGAAAAATACAGTTACGAGCATGTGAGCGAAGATTCCGTACAAAGGTATATAGAGAGGGAGCTAAATGATTTTTTGCAGAGGGATATACGGGTACACTTCATAATTGAAAAGGGTGCTGAAAACCAAAAGGATGATGCCCCTTTATCCCCTGACGTCTCCAGGGTGCTGGAGGTTTTTAAGGGAGAAATTGTTCCTAAAAATTATAATGGAGGGAATTGATGGGATTGAATATGAACTTTATAAAACAGGCGCAGGAGCTTCAGGAAAAAATAAAGAAGATGCAGGCTGAGCTCAGTATTAAGGAAGCCGACGGGAGTGCCGGCGGAGACATGGTTAAAGCTGTGGTTAATGGAAAGCATGAGGTAATTGAGGTTAAAATATCAAAGGAAGTTATCAACCCCGAGGATATTGAGATGCTTGAAGACCTTGTTATTGCGGCTGTTAATGATGCCATGCATAAAATGGATGAAATTATAAAATTTGAAATGTCGAAGATAACCGGTGGGTTGAATATCCCGGGACTAGAGGTGCCTTTTTAATTGAACGGGAAAAGTTCTATATCGAGACTCATAAATGAATTTTCAAAGTTACCTGGAATAGGCAGGAAAACAGCAGAAAGGCTGGCTTTCTATATATTAAAAGAGGAATCCCGCGTCGCAAAAGGACTTGCTGAAGCACTGCTCGATGTTAAAAGCAGCATGAAGTTCTGCAAAATCTGTTATAATATCACAGAAAACGAGATATGTGCTATCTGTAAAAATACGCGCCGTAATAAAAATATCATCTGTGTTGTCGAGGAACCCAGGGACATCTGGGCCATTGAGAAGAGCGGCACATACGATGGAATTTATCACGTATTGATGGGCACGCTTTCTCCCCTTGATGGTATTGGACCGGATGATCTGAGAATCAGAGAACTTTTACAGAGGGTCCGGAAGAATGAAGTTGATGAGGTCATTCTTGCCACAAATCCGAATGTTGAAGGGGACGCGACAGCGCTTTATATTTCAAGACTTATTAAACCTCTCGGTACCCCTGTAACAAAAATAGCCAGCGGATTACCTGTAGGCGGTGATCTGGAATATGCCGATGCTGTTACCCTGTCAAAAGCGCTTGCAGGGAGAACTCCCCTTTAATGTCAATGTTTAATTGAGGTGTTACATGAGAAGATGCGTCATGGGGATTGACTTTGGAACCTCTAAAATTGCCGCTGTACTGGTTGACCTGGAAAAAAAAGAGGTCTATGCCTCAGGATCAAAAATAGTAGAATCAAATTTGCGGCTTGATAATTCCAGGCACAGGGAACAGAGTATATCAAAAATAAAGGAGGCTTTTTTTTCATGTATCGAAAGCGTCCTCTCCCGGGGTGGACCGGAAGTTTTATCGATCGGGTTAACCGGGCAGATGCACGGTATACTGGGGCTGGACAGGGAAGGGAAGGCGGCAACTAACTTCGTAACCTGGCAGGATGAGAGAGGAAACCTGAAAATTTCCACTGGTAAAAACCTCCTGGAAAATATGGAGGAAAAGGGCGGGAAACGCCCCATCGCTTCCGGATATGGAATCGTCACGCTGTATGACTGGATTTTAAGGGATCAAATCCACGGGATTTCTAAGATCTGTACCATCCCCGATTATTTTGGTATGCTTCTCACAGGAAATAACCACCCTGTAATGGACTGCACGATGGCGCATAGTATTGGTTCATATGATATAAACTCCGGCGGGTGGGATTTTGACTATATTTCTGATCTTGGGATCGACAGGGGATATTTTCCGGATGTAGCCGCCCCGACGATAATAACCGGCCGGCTGAAACAGAGCAATATTTCCGGTTTTTTTGAGAAAGGCGGCATTCCTGTATCAGTTTCAATCGGTGATAATCAGGCAAGTTTTATCGGGAGTGTGAAAGATTATTATAAGAGTATTTTAATTAATATCGGGACCGGCTCACAGATATCATTTTGTATAAAAAGTCTTGAAGAGCAGGAGTCCATTCAAAAAATTGAGGGTTACGATGTCTACGTTAGACCATTTATAGAAAACAGCTTCCTGGTCGCAGGAAACGCGCTCTCAGGAGGTGTTGCTTACGGCACTCTCAAAGATTTTTTTATTAAAACAGGAATAGAATTATTCGGCATTGGGAATATTGATAATATATGGGAGAGAATGGAGAATCTGGCTTCTATAGTTAAGGAAGAGGACAGGCTTTGTGTATATCCGCTTTTTGCGGGAAAGCGAAGCGATCCTGAGGCGCGAGGAAGGATCGATGGAATCAGTCTGGATAATTTGACCCCGTCCAATCTTATATACGGGACACTGGAAGGAATTGTTAGAATATTGAGAGATCTGGTAGATGAATCAGTAATCGGCAGGATGAATTATCTGATCGGAAGCGGAAACGGATTGAGAAAAAATACAGTGCTGCGGAAAGTCTCTTCCAGGGTTTTCAGGAAAGAGATTATGATTCCACTTTTTGAAGAAGAAGCTGCTGTCGGAGCCGCTCTAAATGGAGCCGTTGCTGCCGGGATTATTGGAAGTTTCAACGAAGCAAAGGATGTAATAAAATACGACCCCGTGACATTGAAAGGAAAAAATTTCAATCAAACTTAAAATAACCAACATCCTCAAGTTCGTCAGGCAGATCTATCTCAGTCTGTTTATAATTTTTTAATATCTCTGTGTCGAATACCTTGAAAAAATCCCCGTTTGTAAGGTTTAAGATATCTTCATAGGTGATGTATTTAAAATAGAATCCTTTTCTATTTCCATATGGAATTACTTCCGGTTTATCTGTAACCAGAAAACAGGAATTTTGCCCTGTTTCAAATACCTTCAGTGATTTGCTTGAGCCGATAAGAACATCCTGATTTTTTAGGGATATTCTTAATATTAGATTGTTTGTGTAGAGTATGGAATCGCTTACAACAATAGTGACATATTCAGGGCCATACTCGGTTATATATGAAGAGAAAAGTTTGTTAAGTTTTAAACCGAAATTAGGTTTTTCACTCGGCAATGAATGTTTATTGAATTTCATAGTATTTCCATATTTGATTTTAATAAATTCGGTCCCGCCTAAGAATTTCCTGTTTCCCTGAAGAGATTTTACCCCCGGAGTGTTCAGGCAGTCCAATCTTTTTTGGATCTCAGTGAGCCTCTTTGATACATCTTTTATTGTGTTGTTGAACTCGGTAAAAACATTATTGAGTTTGTCTGCAAGTCTGTCAGATTCCTTTTGTGCAATAATAGCTTCTTCAAGAATCTGGTATACATTTATCATTTCTTCCTGTGTAAGATTATCAGCGATGGAAAAAAGAGGAAGTATCTTTTCCTTCATTTTGGTATTCAGATGATACTTACTTATCAGCTCAATAACCTTTTTCTGGAACTCGCCCTTTGACATTTTGGTATTAACCTTCTACATACAAATATAGCATAAAATCGAATAAAAGCAAAATTGAAAAAATGCACGCTTCACAATATATTCTCATGTTTCTCCTATTTTTGCAATAGTTTTTTAGTTGTATGCGCAGCAAAAAAGGGCTGGTACCTGTAAATAAAATATCTTTATAGCATATAAAGGTTCGCCAGGTAAAAGTTGCTTTTCAATGTTATAGATTTTCTGTATCTTTTGGTGGACATTTTTTATTTTAAGCAGGAACTTAAGGGAAGGAGATTTTTATGAGCGAACAAAATACAAACCTGGAACCTGAATACAGTGAAGAAAACGCGCCTCTGCTTCGGAAAGTAATCGGAAAAAGGATGCTTGAAAGCAAGATAACTATTCCACATTTTTATCTGACTGTTGATACAGATATGGAAAAAACCATTAATCTCAGAAATAAGCTGAACGCAGCTGATACAAGAAAAATCAGTTTTAATGACATAATCATAAAGGCGATTGCCATTATGTTGAAAAACCATCCCGAATACAACGTTTCATATATTGATGACAAAATAAGGTATTATAAAAATATTAATATTTGCCTTGCTGTTGCCGTGGAGGGAGGGCTTTTAACTCCTGCCATCAGAAACTGCGAGGAAAAGAGTTTATTTGACATCAGCGATGAATCGAGGATACTTGTTGAAAAGGCGAAGAATAGAAAGTTACGGCCCCGTGAAAGCATGGGCGGGACTTTTACCCTTACAAATTTAGGGATGTTTGGTATCGAAGAGTTTATTGCAATAGTAAATCCCCCGCAGGCAATGATTCTTGCCGTAGCGGCCATCAGGGAGGTCCCTGTTGTCCGTGATGGTAAAATTGCCATCGGTCAGATGATGAAAATGACACTTTCCGGCGATCACAGGGCTTTAGATGGGGCAATGGGCGCGGTTTTTCTTACCGGGCTTAGAGATATACTGGAAAATCCTGCAGAGCATGTCATTGATTGAGAGCTTCGGCGTCTTCTGACCAGCAAGCGCCCGCTGCAGGGCAGTGTCGAGGGCAGTTCGATACTCAATAACACCCGGAATAATGATAGGCGGCGCAGAGCGCTTGATCGACTCCACATAGGTTTTTATACGCCAGTCCTTGTAGGATTCGATGGCGAACGGGTTCTTAAAGTGCGGAACCATTACCACAAGTTTATCGCTCATAAACCTTAATGCCGCAATAGCCGCTGCAATACCTGCCCCAGCTTTTAAAGAGTT
>SDBT01019293.1_pt1 | contig 10691 bp, 6 predicted proteins | sample 2277101 | NCBI WGS metagenome assembly SDBT01 (sample SAMN10404973, study PRJNA504765) | marine sediment metagenome | isolation source: marine sediment core GS10_PC15, 103 cmbsf | place: Arctic Ocean: Southern Knipovich Ridge | collected 2010
AATCACGAAGGGAAAGCCTGCCGGCGAGACGGGAATGTTGAAAGGGTCTCGAATCGATGTAAAATCGGTCATATAATTTAATTCGTGGGGTGCCACGCTCAAGCGAGTCTTCGAGCTTGGGCGTGTCTTGTACAAAGGGATTACAGGCTAAAAAGAGCACGCTCAAGCTCGAAGACTCGCTTGAGCGTGGCACCCTTCTTTGTTACCGATCATGTACTTTTTCACCAGACCGTCGATCCGTCGACCCCGGGTTTGACCGGGCAATTTCATGAAAAACGGGACGTGAAGCTGCTACAAAATCCTGATTTTCTCTTGATTTGATGCTGGAAATCGGATACAATTCCTCGTTTGTCGCTCTCATGAGCGGAGGCTGATAAAATGGCTATACTGACTCTCAATGCTGAACCGCGCAAGGAAACCGGATCCCGGGCGACCCGAGCACTTCGGGAAGCTGGATTTATACCGGTCAACCTTTACTCCCACGGACAGGACTCAAACCTTCTGAAGGTTGATCTTGCAACGTGGACAAAGGCACTCACGGGCGAGGTTCATCTTATCAATGTCAATGTTGAGGGGGGGGAAGCGCATGCGGCAGCGATACGCGAGATCCAGCGGAATCCGCTTACGCAGGAGATCATTCATATCGACCTTCTCGGCATCAAAATGGATGAGGTAAGCCATTTCAGTATCAGGATCGAGTTTATCGGCAGCCCGGTCGGGGTCAAGGAAGGCGGGGTTCTTTCCAAGGCGACCGATCATGTCGATGTGGAATGCCTTCCGACTGAAGTTCCCGAAAACATCCAGATTGATGTTTCAGAATTAAATATCGGAGATTCCCTGAACGCCAGTAACCTGGTAATGCCCGAAGGTGTCAAGCTTCTAAGCGATCCTAACGTGACGCTTGCCAGTGTCATGACTATCAGGGTGGTCGAGGAAGACGTGCCTGAGGTTCCCGTGGGTGAGGAAGTTCCTGAAGGCGAGGAAGTTCCTGAAGGCGAAGCTACAGAAGGCGAGACAGAAGCTGCGAAGCCTGCTGAAGCTGAGGCTGAAACTGAGGTTAAAGGTAAAGGTAAGGGCAAGGGCAAGAGCAAGGGCAAGAGCAAGGGCAAGGATAAAGGTAAGAATTAAGACGACTATTCGCTTCGGCGAATCTTATATTATTTATCTAACCGTCCGCGACATGTCTCTGGTTCGAAGCAAAGTCGCGATTATATAAGTATGAAGTCCAGGCGGACGGGAGGCGAGCATTACGAAAGCTTGCGAATCCGGTTCGATTTGCCACCCCCCCGGTATCAGAATCCCGGGGCTTTCGGCGTTTTCTTTAAAAAAATACAAGAGGTGTCTATATGATCCGCTTACATTGGCGAAAAAAACCTTTTCAGGCCGACAAAATTGTAGTCGGTCTCGGTAATCCCGGTGCAGAATACACCGGCACACGTCACAATCTCGGTTTTCGAGCACTCGATGCTTTTCTCGGCCTTACCGGAAAGAGGAAGGGATTCAAGCTTAGCAGGAGATCGAGGATCCAGACAGTGACATTTGCCGGAGTACAGGTTCTCCTGGTAAAACCGTCCACGTTCATGAATTTATCCGGTTCTGCTCTTGGGCCGATTCTCCAGATAACCGGTCGGGATATTGGTGATGTGCTGGTAATCCACGATGAAATGGATCTCGATCCTGGCCAGGCAAAGATGAAATTCGGCGGAAGGGATGCGGGCCATCGGGGAATCGCGGACATTATCGAGAACTGCGGAACCGGTTTTACAAGAGTAAAGATCGGAATCGGCAAACCTTCGAAGGCGGGCGAGGGTGCATCGATCGAATGGGTGCTGGGAAAGCCCGGTTCTGAAGAGGAGGAGAAATTTTCCAGCCTGATGCCGATGGTTGCCGAGGCTGTCAGTATCTGGATTACCGGCGGACACGAGAAAGCCATCACGTGGTTCAACACGGCACAGAGACAGTCTGCAAAATCAGGAAAAAATGTGTAACGATGGATCTCGACGGGAAATTTGAATGAGTGAAATCGGAGAACAACTGGTAAGCAGACTGACGGGTCATCCGGTGATAACCGGAGTCCTCGAAGATATTGAAAAACGCTCCGACAGGACATCCCTGCTCGGTGCCGGAGGTGCGCTTTCCGGGCTGGTATCAGCACTGGCTCACACCGTTTCTCCGAAACACCCCACACTCCTGGTCGCACCCGATCCTCAACGGGCGAGAGAGCTGTTCTCAGACGCCGCCTTCATGCTCGAATTGATGGATCGAAACGGGACACAAGAGGTATTCCTGTTCGAGGAACTCAATCTTCTCGCTCAGGATTTTCTGACCCTGAGCGAGCTTGAGGTGATTTTCTACCGTTACCGGGTGCTCGAGAACCTGATCCTGGGGTCTCCGGTCATGGTGGTAGCGAGCAGGCAGTCGCTCGGTGTTCCGCTGGTAACGCCGTCGCGGTATCGCGAACACATGATCACAATCAAGGTTGGAGACACGGTTCAAAAGAATCTTTTTCTTCGCCGCCTGTTCGATATCGGATACCGTCTTGTCAGCAGGGTCAGGGAACTGGGACAGGTCGCGGGAAGAGGCGGGATAATCGATGTTTACCCGCCCGGCAGAAAGCGTCCCGTCCGAATCGACCTCTTCGGTGATGAAGTGGATGGTCTTCGCGAGTTCGATCCCGAGACGCAGAGATCGCTTGCTGAAACCGACAAATTGAGAATAAGTCCGTGTTTCGAGGCCGAGCTGTTAAGAGACCAGGATCCCGAGATGCTTTTCGATGTAGAAGGTGAGTTGAGGGATCCGGGCAGGCTTATCGAGGAGCCGGTCAGGTTCCGGGAATTCTCATCCGATGAAAAGGACGAATTCCTGGCTCGAGGTTACTCCTTTTTCGACAAGGCGGGAATCTGGGACTATCTTCCCGAGGACAGCCTGATCATTGTTGATTCACCCGGTCGATCGCTGTCGCGTGATGTCGCGATGGAACTTCCTAAAGGGAAGGGCGGCGACGGTGTCAGGCTTCCGGAGCACAGCGGTCTGGTGCATGGAGTAGAGGAAATCGCACGCGGGTTGAGCATTTTCCAGAGACTCGAATTACTTTCAGCGACGTGTCAGCTTCCGACAGTCGAATCAAAAATCCCCAACCTGAAATCCAGACCCTTGCAGCTTTCCCCCGGAAGTTTCGACCGTCGACTGGAACAGTACCTCGATAAATACGCTGAAGAAGGAGAGGGTGTCACAGAATCAGGCGGACTCGTAATTGTATCCAGGTCGAGTGAGCGAATAAAAGAGATCCTCGCGGGATTCTGGCCCTCGGTGTCGACATTTCACGGAGAGTTGTCCGAGGGATTCGATCTCTCTCCGGCGGGTCCCGTGGTTCTCACGGATTCAGAGTTGTTCCCGTCTCGCAAGTGTGGATTGTCACGGACCAGAGGGAAAGTCAGGGCTTTTACACGTGAAGAATTAAGAGATGTCCGGGTTGGAGACTACCTCGTTCACGTTCATTTCGGGATTGGAGTTTTCAGGGGAATCCTCCAGCAGTCCAGACCGGACGGCAGTCTGCGCGATTACATTCTGATGGAATACGCGCAGAATGACAGGCTGTATATCCCGGTCGAGCAGATCGACCAGTTATACCGCTATACATCGGCAGAGGGAACAGCTCCGAGCATCAACCGTCTGGGTTCCAGCGACTGGGACCGTCTCAAGCGAAGGGTCAAGAAAACCCTCGTTCGAATGGCGGAGGACCTGCTGAAGCTCTATCGAACCCGCCTGGAAGTGGCCGGACATTCATTCCAGCCGGATACGGTCTGGCAGAAAGAGGTCGAGGATCGATTCGAGTTCCAGGAAACCCCCGGTCAGCTCAGGAGCCTGGATGAATTGAAAACGGACATGGAGAAGGAACGTCCGATGGACCGCCTGATCTGCGCGGAGGTCGGCTACGGCAAGACCGAACTCGCGGTACGGGCTGCGCTGAAATCGGTCCTTGAAGGGCTGCAGGTTGCCGTGCTCGTTCCCACCACGATTCTCGCGCAGCAGCATTTCCTGACGTTCCAGCGAAGGCTGAAGGACCTGCCGATCAACATTGGGCTTATGTCGAGGTTCAGGAGTCGCAGGGAGCAGAAGGAAACACTCAAGGGACTGGAAGCGGGGAAGGTCGACATATTAATCGGCACACACAGAATCCTCTCAAAGGATGTAATATTCAAAAATCTTGGACTATTAATTGTGGACGAGGAGCAGAAGTTCGGCGTCAGGCATAAAGAGAAAATCAAGTTCATGAAAAGCAATATCGATGTTCTGACACTGACAGCGACACCGATTCCGAGAACGCTGTACATGTCGCTGATCGGACTCAGGGATATCAGCGTGATCGACACACCTCCGCCCGACCGTCTGCCGATTCGCACGATGGTCAAGCGATTCAATCCGCACCTGGTCAAGAATGCAGTGCAGGCTGAAATCGCCAGGGGCGGGCAGGTTTACTATCTCCACAATCATGTCGAATCGATCTGGGCCGCGGCCCAACGGATAGAGAAGCTGCTTCCGGAAGCCCGGATTGCGGTCGCTCACGGCCAGATGGAAGAAACGCAGCTTGAGAAGATAATGATAGAATTCATGGCAGGCGAACACGATGTGCTCGTCTGCACGACCATCATCGAAAATGGACTCGATATATCCCGCGTGAATACACTGATCGTTGAGGATGCCCAGAATTTCGGACTCGCACAGCTTCACCAGATACGGGGAAGAGTAGGCAGGTCCGAATTGCAGGCGTATGCATACTTCCTCTTCCCGGCAGGTAAGACCCTCTCCGGTCTGGCCGTGAAGCGACTGGAAGCGCTTGCCAGTTTCAGTCATCTGGGCGCCGGTTACGAAATAGCCCGACGCGATCTCGAATTAAGGGGCGCGGGCAATATTCTGGGTCCTGAGCAGCATGGATTCGTGAGCCAGCTCGGATTCGATCTGTATGCCAAGGTGCTTACGGAGACGATCGCGCAGGTTCAGGACGGTGCTATCGATTACGACCGGATTGGAACGTCGGATATCGTGGAATGCACGCTCAGGCTTCCCGTGGACGCACGCATTCCACAGAGTTACCTTCTGGATCAGACCGAAAGGTTCTCAGTGTATCGAAGGCTTGGAACGATCGGTACTTCAGAAGAGCTGGATGCCATCCGGGAGGAGATGATCGACCGGTTCGGCACGCTGCCTGATGAAGCGGAAATGCTCCTGGAAGTCCTTCGACTGCGTCTCAGGGCGATGGCGTGCGGAGTGGAATCAATCTCGCTGCAGAAAAAGCCGGCGTTAATCGAGGTTTTATTCCGGCGGAAGATGTTGGCGAATGTAAAATGGCGGAAGATCGGCGATATGGTGAGGAGAGCGAATCTAAGGCCTTTGCCCACCGGTTTCCTGGTGCCGACTGAAGGAGGGCCTGCGAAAGTGATGTCTCAGGTCAGGCACATTATCAGCGAGCTGGAAAAAGCCTGCTCGAGTCCGGCGAGACCGGTCATATCCAAAACCCGTACGGGAAGCTGAATTTCCATTTGGGAAATCCCGGTCGGTTCCTGTATGATATCCTGTCCAGCCGGAAAAGGTCCGGTCAAATACGGGGAAGTAACAATTACCAGGGAGATAAAACCAATGAACAAATATTCAATAAGGAACGCTGTTTTCACCGGATTCTTTATAGCATGCCTGGCAGGGCTTTTTAGCGGCTGCAGTGAGGGAAAGCCTGTCGAAACCGATCCGGAGTTCAGCGGAATTGAGCCGTCGGAAGTCGTGCTTGCGACAGTAGGCGGTAAACCGATCACACTGACCAGGCTTCTGGGTTATTACGAGTTTCATGGAGTTCTGGATGACAATCTGATTAAAAACGAGGTGTTTCGTCAGGAGTCTGCCAGGCGTGGGATTGTAATAAGTCAGGAAGAGATTGAAGCACATTACCAGACCAGGCTGATGGAACAGGGAGGTTACAGTGCCTGGTTCGAGCAGGTGCAAAAGGACTCTCCTTTTATACCTTTCGGGATTCTGCCTGAATATTTAAGAATGGAAGCGTCGATGGAACTGCTGAAGGACGCTATATTTCTGGATGTATACGAAAAGGACCATGGCCCGATGACACGTGAGGAAGCTCAGGAATTCTGGGACACCACCGGTTCATCCTTCAGGAACCGTATCGCTGCTGAAATAGGCATGCCTGTTGAAGTGGTCACCATTGATGATGCCTGGGACGGCATTGAGGCTCAATTCACGCAGGGCTGGGTTCAACAAAATGAATGGGGGGTAGAGATGAAGTCCTGGCGGGATAGACTGATAGTAACGAATTACGCAAGAATGCTTGTGGAAACAGAGGGATTTTTCGATGAGCAGGCAGATCCAGTAGAGGCAGAAATTGAATTCGATCCGACGGAGGTTACGCTCGCAAGAGTAGGCGATAAATCGATCACACTTGCCGATTTCATGCAATATCCCATGTTATACAGCATCCTCGATCAGGTGGCTATCAGACACGTGCTTTTGCTTCGGGAAGTTGAGACCCATCAGCTTGAGGTCGATGAGGAGGCAATCGAGGAGCTTTATCAGGAGATTATCATTCAGCAGGGAGGCAAAGATGCGCTTCTTGAGCAGGTACTTGAAATCTTTCCAATCTCCACAATCCTTCGATCGATCAGAAGAAATGCCGAGATAAACATTCTGAGTCAAGTTGTCTTCGAGGCAGTGTATGATCGCGAACATGGTCCTATGACCCGTGAGGAAGCCGTCGCTTTCATGGATGATCCGAACACCGGAGATTATGTCAGGAACCAGGTCTCCATGGAGTCAGGTATTGATCTGGAAGATGTTACGGTCGATGATGCCTGGGATACGGTCGAGGAATATTTCATACAGAATTGGATCAAAGAAAAAAATCCGGAACTGGAATTCGATCGTGAAAAGGATATTATGGACGCCTGGCAGGAGAGGTATCCCGTGATCAACTATGCAAGATTATTTGTCGATACTGCGTATCCAGTGGGAATCGAAGTTCCTGAACTCCACGTTGATTCAGAACATGAAGGCGAAGAATCCGAGAGCGGTGAAGAGGAAGGTCTTGAATCGGGCACGCTTGAACCCGTTCATTCAGACTCGCACTAAACTCTGTCAATAAAAGAAAGGAAGTCGGAAAAAAATGGACAAACGAAAAGTCGTACGCGACACTTTGATAATCCTTGCAGTGATTGCACTGATACTGGTAATGCTCAATCAGAATGCCGGACAGGGTCCGGCTGAACTGGCTCCCACAGCACATGGACCGGGCGACGGTCACAACCACGGGAGTGAGGACGAGACCGCTGCAATGACACAGATGCACGGGATGGTCGGGACTGCTGTCACTGACGGTGATCCGGTCGTTACGCTTGGTGAGCGATGGGTAGGGAGTATCTGGTTTGAGGAGACAGCAAATGTTGCACGGGAGACCTTCAGGTCTGATGAGGAGTTGGATGCAGACGATGAGACAATCGATGGAATGGCAAAGCTTGCTGCTCTCATAAAAGGTATCGAACAGATCATCCGGGATAATGCAGCAGACGTATGGGGAATCGAACTCGATTCGGAAGAATTAACCGAGCGGGAGCAGGAGTTCAGAGATTCAATCGGAAACGATGAGGAAGTCGATGCGTTTCTTCAGGCTAATAGCATGACAATCGAGAGACTTCGTTCAATGTGGTCGAGAGAATCCGTGGAATTTCAGCTCATGGATAAAATTATCGAGGATCTGGGCGATAATATGCCAGAGGATGACGTGGAGCAGGCGGTCGTTGATTGGCTCAATGAACAGATAATGAGTGCACCGTTTACGTTCCACGATCCCGAGCTTGAAGCACTTTACAGAGAGTACACGGCACAGGATATGCACGGACATGGTGGTCCGGTCGAGGAAAGCGTTCCCGAACCGGAAGAAATATAAGCACGGCAATGGTAATACATATATATTTTACCAATATCGGATCGTAAGGAAGAGAGGACTCAACTGTGAGTGAAAAATGGATCTATCTGCCCCATGAGGGCAGTACTGAAATGCGTGACCTTCTTGGAGGGAAAGGGGCCAACCTCTGTGAAATGTACAACATGGGCCTTCCCATTCCCCCGTTTTTCATAGCGACCACCAGGGGATGCATTTATTACATGAAGCATGGAAAAATGCCTCCGGGGATCGAGGAGCAGGTCAGAGAGGGCGTTGAATTCGTCGCGGGTAAAATGGGCCGCACTTTCGCCGATCCTGCTGATCCGCTCCTGCTTTCCGTCCGATCCGGTGCGAAATTCAGCATGCCCGGAATGATGGACACGGTCCTGAATATCGGACTGAACAAGAAGATCCTTTCCGGGCTGATTAAGAAAACAAAAAACGAGCGTTTTTCCCGCGACTGCTACCGCAGGCTGCTCCAGATGTACGGTGATGTCGTGCTCGGAGTCAGCAAGCATTCTTTTGAGAAAGCAATAAATGCCAAGCGAAGAAAGTACAAGGCGAGATACGATGCCGACCTTCCCGCCAAAGCGTTGAGGGAGCTTGGCGATGAATTCGCGAAGTTCATCGGGGATGCAAAGGCAAAGATGCCCACCGACCCGTGGAAGCAGCTAATGGGCGGCATTGAAGCGGTGTTTGTGTCGTGGAACACCGAGCGTGCAATGGCATACCGAAACGCAAACCGTATCCCCCACGACCTCGGCACCGCCGTCAACTGCCAGGCGATGGTGTTCGGTAATATCAGCGAGGATTCAGGGTCCGGAGTCCTGTTCACGCGGAATCCCTCGAACGGTGAAAAGCACCTGTTCGCGGAGCTTTTATTCAACGCACAGGGCGAGGAGGTTGTCGCGGGCACAAGGACTCCGCTCAAGATCGATATACTCGCCGAGCGCAAGCCGAAAATGTACGAGGAACTTTTAGGTTATGCCGACATGCTCGAAAAACGTTACCTCGATATGCAGGACATGGAGTTTACATTCGAGGGCGATCGACTTTTCGTGCTGCAAACCCGTAACGGTAAACGAACCGGACCGGCGGCGGTCCGAGTGGCGAGTGACATGGTCGATGAGGGTTTGATCACACCTAAGCAGGCTGTAAACCAGATCGATCCCGAACTGTTGGTTCAGTGCCTGCTTCCCAGGATCAAGGCCGGGCAGAAATACGAGGACAAGATAATCGGTAAAGGCCTGAACGCGAGTCCGGGAGCCGCGTCAGGACAGATCGTTTTTTCAACCGAGCGAGTGCTGGAACTCATGTCGAAAGGTCACGGGAAAAAAGGCACGATTCGTCCGAAACTGATACTGGTCCGTGATGAAACCAATCCCGATGATTTTCCGGGTATGCTGGCATCGGAGGGCATCCTGACCTCGCAGGGCGGCATGACCAGTCATGCGGCGGTTGTCGCACGGCAGATGGGCAAGCCGTGTGTCGCCGGATGCCGTGATGCGCGTGTCGATTCCAAAAAGAAACAACTCAAGATCGGTGGTAAGACTTTCAAAGAGGGCGATGTAATAACAATCAACGGCTCAAAGGGACTTATTATCGATGCAGTGCTGGAGCTTGTCCGAAGTCCGGAACCGGGTGAGTATTTCGAGAAAGTCATGGAATGGGCCGACGGGTTCAAGAGACTCGGAGTCAGGGCCAACGCCGACAATAAGGCCGAAGCTGACCTCGCGAGGAAACTCGGAGCGAAAGGTATCGGTCTCTGCCGTACGGAGCATCAATTCGGCGGACCGAGAAAAATGCTCGTTGCAGAGCTGATTCTTCTTCTGAATGTCAAAAAACCAACTAAGCCCCAGATCAAAAGGCAGGAGAAACTGCTCGACAGGCTTCTCGTTGCTCAGAGGAAGGATTTCCTGGGTGTATTCGAGGCTATGGACGGACTGCCGACGACGATTCGGCTGATCGACCCTCCGTTGCATGAGTTCCTGCCGTCGGAGTCCGATCTCAAGACCCTGATCCGAAGGGCAAAATCGAAAGTTGAGAAGAACAAGTACATTCAGATGGCGGAACTCAGGGAGTCCATGCACGAGTCGAACCCGATGCTCGGACTCAGGGGATGCCGTCTGGGAATCCTGTTCCCGATCATCAACGAGACGCAGGTCAGGGCGATTTTCGAGGCTGCATGCATCAGGAAGAAGGCCGGATTCGATCCGAGACCGGAGATCATGATCCCGCTTGCATCCGATGTAAACGAGCTGAGGTTTCTCGAGCCGATCGTTCGAGACACCGCCGAACAGATAATGAAGGAACAGAAGGTCAGGATTGAGTACCTGTACGGAACGATGATCGAAATTCCGCGTGCGGCGTTAACATCCGATGAGATCGCCGAGGTCGCGGAATTCTTCAGTTTCGGCACGAACGACCTCACACAGACGGCGATGGGAATTTCCCGGGATGACACAGCGGCCATGCTTGCGGAATATGTTGTGAAGGGGATTTTAGCGGTCGATCCGTTCGAGGTTCTCGATCAGCGGGGTGTCGGCAGACTCATGAAGATTTGTATCGAGGACGGGAGGAAGACCCGACCGGATATCAAGCTTGGAATTTGCGGCGAGCACGGCGGTGAGCCTGAGAGTGTCGGATTCTGTCACAGGATAGGACTCGATTACGTGAGCTGCTCGACATATCGGGTGCCCGGCGCACGACTTGCAGCCGCCCAGGCTGCATTGAAGGACTCGTAGGGGCG
>SDBT01019294.1_pt1 | contig 10691 bp, 12 predicted proteins | sample 2277101 | NCBI WGS metagenome assembly SDBT01 (sample SAMN10404973, study PRJNA504765) | marine sediment metagenome | isolation source: marine sediment core GS10_PC15, 103 cmbsf | place: Arctic Ocean: Southern Knipovich Ridge | collected 2010
AGGTTGGTATCGGTCTGGGCAGGCTACGTGGATCCAAGGACAGAAGAAAAAGGAAAAGGCGACAATGGTTTGTGTTATGAATCTATAAAAGATGTAGAAGTTGGTTAGCAAAAGTGTTAGCAAAAAGTGAGTACAAATGCTAAGCTGGGCTAGCTTTTACGGCGGCTAAGATTATTAGTTTGTCCATAACCTAATTGTTTAGCTTTATCAGTCCAACCACGTTCAGTCTTGAAAGGTATTCCTTTTTTACCAGCCCAATATGCCCATTCACAACGAAATTCCTTACATACTTTTGGTTTGGTATTGTGGATTGTGCAGATATATTTATTATTACTTACTTTCTTAATAAATGGGCAATAACTCGGTCTTTCGCTACCCTCTATGTCTATCCATAGGTCAGCATAACCTTGCAGTGGAGGTACCGAAGCATATTGAAGGATATCCGACCGTCTTTGACGTGTCCATCGCCTATAGTCTTCAGGCTTCGTAATTAAAGTAACGGGCGCCCTGCAACACTCACCGCACATACAACACCTTGGCTTCTTTCTAGGTTTATTGGTCATATCCAATGAATTATAGCAGTTCATGCCCCGGTATCGAAGTATCCCAGCAAGTTCGTTAGCAAAAATGTTAGCAGTTGGCTATTAAACAAGGTGCTTAGTATTTTGTTAAACCAAGTAACAATTGTCCAGAATGTGCATGCGAGGCAACAATTGCTTAAAATGTGCAGTATCGGAGCAATTGCTCATCGCAGAATAAGTTCCGACAGGTGTGGTAAAACTTAAACTCAGAAACAAAGGCAGTGGCATTGTATCTACGGATGGTAAAATTATTCTGTCCCATTTTACTTTGGCTTGTGAGCACCGCGCGACCTGAAGCTGTTTGCAGTATTGGTCTACCATAAAGACCCGCTGGTTTAACCTAGTGATTAGAATGTAGCTTGGGTGGGGCTTAAAACAAGTGTAAACCAATTACCTAGATGTAGAAAAATCGTTTCTGAGTCGTCTTGGTTGGATCATGCTGGGAGCTAGCCCCAGAGTTGACCACTCAGACGCTCATTCGGTATAATAGCTGGCAGAAAGGAGGCAAGGGGTAGTCCCCTTTTCTCCTATCTTAATGGGGTTCAGGTGGTCGCCGGTTCAAATCCGGCCACCCCGACCATTAAGATAAATATTCATCGCATTACCGGCTCAAGAGGAATCAGTTCAATCTCAAATAACCGGTCGTCTTTGCCGTTATAAGCTATTCTATCAAGGACATCTTCTTTGTCCGGGTATTGCTCTCTATCAATAATCCCCGTCAAGTCTATCAATCCTGTCACCATTACGTTGCAGGGGTCTATGATGACAAAGTTATTTATCCTCATATCAAGTATTTAATATTAAACAAGTTCCCTCTGCTAAATATTTGAAAACTCCAAAAGCAACTGGTTATTTAATTCTAAATAATTGACAAATGTCCATTTTTTCGTTAATATTTCAACAGCAATATTGACAAACGTCTTAACTTGTTTATTATTGATGACTTCACAGGTAACCGAAGCGCTCAAGATGTTGATTAGATTACTCCGCTATTTCATCCTTTCTGTGTTAAGCGGAGACCTTTTATATCTGTATTATAATGGTGGCTGGGTTGAGCCAACAAAGTGGATTGAAGTCAGTGAAGTGATAATTCTGTGGGTTCTTGTGTTTGCTGGTTCAGTAGGCTTAGTATATCAGGTTAAACGTGAAGCTGAAAAAAGATTTAAATTCAACTGCAATTCGCCTGTGACTAAACGGGGTGAGTACCAGGACTCCTGATAAACAAATTTATATTAAGTTACCTCTGGGAAATTAAGCGGTTTCCAACTCAGGAATTATAAAACGAGCCCCAGTGACCAGAGCCGGGACCACATGCCTAGTTCACTAACCCGGAAGAGCTCAGCCATTTGTTCGATATCCTGCACTTCACTCCACTTAGCTCTTATTAACTTTTCTGGCATGAGGATACAATTAGCAAAATAATCGGCAAGTTCTTCATTGAAGCCTGCATTAATTCCCCGACTTCGGAATACCGGGGTAGACCTGCAGTGCGCCAGAACGTGAAAGACTTCGTGGAACAGGCTTAATCTCTGTCTGCCCGGGCTATCGTGTTCATTTAAATGTATGACCCAGCTATCTGAAAGCTGCCAGACAGCACCGTGGTAGTATTTCAATGAGATGACACGGACTTCTATAGGTTTGCTGGTATCTATTTGTTCGATAATTTTTGTTGATGTTGGCACACAATTACCGGAACCTTTTTCCAGATATTTACAGGCAAGTGATTCAACCATTTGGAAAATAGGTCCTGGTTTCCAGTTAGCCGGGTAGATTTTTCTAATCCTATTCTTTATATCAGCTTCAAGGTTGTGGCCTTCAAGCGAAGGGAGCGAACTGTGCAAGTCGTCTATTTCTTGTTTGTAATCATCCATACACCAGCTGCCGTTCTTTCTTTGCTCACACCCATAGTGCAGTGGACAAGATACACCATCGCCTGCGCTCATCAAGCGCCAGAGTTCTGATTCCCATTCAAGTATCTTTCCTATGTTCATACCTCTTCCTCCGCCGCCTCTCAATCAGGTCCTCTATCATGGTTATCAGGTCGTCATCAAGGTCGTGTGGGTATTTTTGCATAGCATAATCGCGGAACTCGGGCCACATGTTAGCTTCACCTTCCGCGATTCCAGGCACGTGCCCGGTAACAGCCAGAATTTTCTCCAGGGGTATCCCGGAATATTCAGCCAGCCTTCGGCACGATTTAGTACTGGGAATATCTTTCCCTGAAAGCCAGCGTAACATTGTGCTGTGACTTACTCCTAAATCAGCCGCCAGCTGGCTTGGTAATAGCTTCCGGCGTTTCATTATTTTCTGTAAAAATTGTGCCACCTGTGTCTCTTCTTTACTCATAATTAAATCATAACATAGTGCATATCCTCCATCAATTTTTGTGTAACTACAGGCACACGGTATAAAAATCTGACAAATTTACGAGAATATTCAGGTAACCTATTGACAAACGTGTCAAGTAATGTTAATTTAATGTCCGTAGAGGGACATTATATGACCGTTAACGTTACGCATTATGTGCTCTTTAGTGTGCGGTGTCAAGTGGCCTGAATTATTTTTTTTTACTTCATTTTTTGCCATCTGACGAATTTACCGGACAAACTTTGGAAAGGGGGTGATAGCAATAGGAGAAGGTCAGAGATTAGTAATTTAAGTGAAATTCACTTTAGGAGGATATAAATTCAATGAAAAGGAATTTTAGTTTAATGTGGCGGGTGGCGATGGCGCTGGTGATGGTGCTGGCGCTGGGGCTGGTAACGGCTACGCCGGCGGCGGCTACGGTGAGTACGCCGGCGGTGACGGTAAGCCCATCCACGGTTAGCTTCTCGGGTCAATATACCATCACCTTCACCACTACTTCAGACCTGGCGGCGTCAATTCCCGATGACATCCGCGTGGTGTTTCCCACCGGCACTACGCTCCCGGTGACGATTACCAATACGGATGTTACGATAAATAGCATCGCTGTGGCTAGCGCCACCGTGTCGGCTCAACTGGTTACCCTTGAGGTAGCAGTGGATGTTCCCGCCGGTGCGGTGACCGTTGTCTTCGCAACGGCGGCTGCCATACAGAACCCGTCTACCGCCGGGACAACCTACACCGTGGACGTATCTACCAGCACCGAGGTTACACCGGTTACCTCCGGTACGTACGCGATTACGGCTGTGCCACCTACTGTACCTACCGTAACTGATGTGAACCCACCCAAGGCTAACCAGGGTGAGACACTGGAGGTTTTCATCCGTGGAAATGACTTCACCGGGGTTACGGCAGTCAGCTTTGGCTCTTTGATAACTGTCGATAGCTACACCTTTGTGGATGATGAGAACATATCGGCCAATATCACCATTGATGCGGCGGCGACGACGGGCACGAGGGATGTCATAGTGAGCACAGCGGCTGGTCCAGGGACCGGAACCCTCATCTATGAGGTTACGGCTGCGGGAACGCCGCTGGTAGATGTCTACAGTGACACTCCATCTTATGCTAACTACGTGAGCACGCAGAGTACCATCCAGGCAGCGATTACTGCTGCCGGCACCGGCGATTATCTCAGGGTTCATGTTGACACCTACATAGAAGACCTCACCATCCCCGTGGGCAAAGATAATCTGGATCTCATGCCGGCTACTGGCGCAGCGGTGACCATCAAGGGCGTGGGCATCGGACCCGGCCCCGAATTTCCATACACTGTGCCCAATATCGATATACTTGCTTCCGGTGTTAAAATCCACGGCTTCACCATTGAGAGCCCCGATGCAGTAGTTGACAAATACGCCAGTGGTCTGCTTATCGGTGCCTCAAATGTCGAAATTTACGACAACGATTTTAAGGTTCACACTCAGGATACTGGCCAGTACTCGGTAGTCATCCAGACCTGGCGTAAGGTTGTTGTGGGGTTCGAGAGTGTTGATATTTCGGGGCTGAACATCCATGATAACACCTTTGATGACCTTGGCGATGGAGCGGTTGGCTACGATGGAATATATGTCAACCGGGACACCGGGACGAACACCATCACCATCGCGGACAACGGGTTCACCGGGAGCCTCTTTCGGGCAATAACCGTGGAACGCTCCAACGTGGTCATCAGCGGCAACAGCATCGTCACTGATTTAGCTCCCTATACCGGCCTTGCTGGCCTTCAGGGTGGCTATCAGGGTATGTTCATAGGCTGTTTTGCAGTAGATAGCGTGTATCCGGCGCAGTCAGATGTTTCCGTTGTGGGTAATACCGTGAAGGGTGCCACTGCCAGCGAAGGCTTCGCCCAGGGTATAAGGGTAGGCCATACGCTGCAAACAAGTTTAACTAACATCGTCGTTTCGCAGAATACGGTACAGGATTGTGATGAGGGCATCACGGTCAGAGCCGACGCCACTGGTGTGACAGTTAATTACAACGACATCAGGGGTAATACTACAGGTGTGCAAAATGACGACACCGGAGTTGACCTTGACGCCAAGTACAACTGGTGGGGCGGCATCGGCGGACCCGGTGGCGAAGGTATGGGCGGCAGTGACAACGTAAGCACCGATGCGGACTACGACCCGTGGCTCACCGTAGCCCAGGCGACGGCGGTCAGCGATGGCATTGCCTACCACGGCTCCACCATGCCCCTGGAAGAAGGGTGGAATACCCTTTCCGTGCCACTGGCGCTGAGCGATAGCGCCGACACCCTGAGCGACATAGCAGCCCTGGGCGACTTCCTCGTTCTTTCCGGCACCGACCGGAACTATGACGGCGGTTACTACTATGATGCCGTCAACACCCTGTGGCTGCCGATTACCGGCACCTACGAGTTCCAACCGGGGGCTGCGGTCTACATCAAGATGGTGGCTGCTGCCGATATCCCCATCCTGTTTAGCGGCGTCTTCAGCCTGCCCAGCATGTCCCTGCCTGCCGGCTGGAACCTGGTTGGCTCTGCCTTCGGCATTGATAAGGATAGTAATACTGGCGAAGGAGACTATGGAATCGCCCAACCAACAGGAACAGGCACCCCAGATGATGCGGAGGCTTATAAAACTGTAGCCGTTGCCCTGGCTTCCCTCGGCACCGACGCCTCGGTTGTCATCAGCCCGTCAATGCCGGGACAGTTTGCGGCTTGGGCCGTTACTGACGGCTCGGAGAACATGATTGTGGGCGAGGGCTACTGGGTGTTCATGACGGCTTCGGCCACCCTGGCTGGATTTGAGGTTACCCCGATTTACTGGATTGACCTACCGTAGTGGTGGTAACCAGAGATAAAGGGGGAGGGGGTCCTTAACTCCCCCTCCCCCCAAAAAAGTTAATTTATGAATATGGAGGAGGGAAATATGAGCAAGAAAAGAATACTGCTCCTCTATCCGCTTTTGTGTCTGCTGCTGACATTTTCGATGGCAGTGCCCGTTTTTGCCCAACCGCCACCGACACCCCACTCCTTTTACGGGACGGTGACCATAGATGGCGCGCCGGCTACAGCGGGAACAGTGATTGATGCTCGCGGGACGGGGGTGTTCACCGCGGTGCCGCCGTATAACCCCATCACCACCACGGTGGAGGGCGAATACGGCAGCTCCAGTCCTCTCGGTCCCTGGCTCGTGGTTCAGGGCTATATTGACGAAGGCACGCCAATAGGATTTTATGTCAACAACGTCCAAGCGCAGTTGTATGACGTCGCGGCTCAGGCATCGTCAGATACCTATGCGTTTCACAGCGGGACATTCACCGAGCTTAATCTGATAGTGGGTACACCGCCGGCGCAGTATACCCTGATGGTGGCCAGTACTGCCGGTGGCTCAGTGACTAACCCCGGTGAAGGGACATTCACCCGCAACGCTGGAACCGAGGTTACCCTTGTGGCGCAGGCTGATGCGGGTTATGAGTTTCTCAACTGGACAGGTGCTGTGAGCACGGTGGCTGATGTCAACGCTACCTCAACCACCATTACCATGAACGGCAACTACTCCATCACCGCTAACTTCGCCGAAATTGGTATAACCTATGACCTGACGGTGGCCAGCACTGCCGGCGGCTCAGTGACCACTCCCGGTGAGGGGATATTCACCCGCAACGCTGGAACCGAGGTTACCCTTGTGGCGCAGGCTGATGCAGGTTATGAGTTTCTCAACTGGACAGGTGCTGTGAGCACGGTGGCTGATGTCAATGCTGCCTCAACCACCATCACCATGAACGGCAACTACTCCATCACCGCTAACTTCAAAGGTGCCTTTGACCCATGGATTTACGACACCAATGGGGACGGGGAACTGAGCAAGGCTGAGACTCTGGTTGCAATTGCTGATTACAATGCTGATACCATCACCAAGAATGATGTCCTGGCAGTTGTGATACTCTACTTTCTTAGTCCATAGGGGTCGGCCCGTATTGCAGTACATATTAAATAAGGAGGTAGAGGAACTTGAAAAGGATATTACTTATTATGTTGATTGCGGCGCTGGTGGGGCTAGCGCTTGCCCCGGCCGGCACCGTCATGGCGGCTTCGGCCAGCAGGAGCCTGCCCGCATCAGCAACCGCTGGTGCCGACTTCGATATTGACATCAATACCGCTGACTATGGTGCCTTCGGCCAGGTTGTAGAGACCCTGCCTCCTGGCTTCAACTATGTAAGCTCTACGCTGTCTGCGGCAGCGGTTACCACAGATGGTCAGGTAGTCAAGTTCACCCTGCTGGGAGAAACTGCCTTCAGCTATACCGTTACCGCATCAAGCACCGTAGGTAGCCATACCTTCAGCGGGATACTGAAAGATGAGGATAAGGCTGAACTTACTCTCAGTGGCAATACCCAGATAACCGTTCCTGCCAACAGGAGCCTGCCCGCATCAGTGGCTACCGATGCCAACTTCAATGTCGTCATCAACACCGCCGACTATGGCGTCTTCGGCCAGGTTGTAGAGACCCTGCCTCTTGGCTTCAGCTATGTAAGCTCTACGCTGTCCTTGGCAGCGGTTACCACAGATGGTCTGGTAGTCAAGTTCACCCTGCTGGGAGAAACCGTTTTCAGCTATACCGTTACCGCATCAAGCGCCGTAGGTAGCCATACCTTCAGCGGAATATTAAAGGATGAGGATAAGGTTGAACTTACTCTCGGTGGCGATACCCAGATAACCGTTACTTCAGCACCAACGCCTGCCGTAGGTGGAGGTGATGGAGGTGCAGGCGCACCACCTCCTACTTATGTAGAGACCAACCTGTTCGGTATAGAGGGACGCTTCCGTATTGACAGTGATGGCAAAATACTGGCGACAATAGAAGCTACCTCGGTGGACGGTATGGTTACCATTTACATCCCGAAGGGCACCATTGCCCGGGATAAAGATGGTAAGCGACTGAAGGGGTTACAGGTAGCTATTGACCTGAGCCCACCTGCCCCATCTGAGGGTAACTATATTATCGGGCTGGCTTATGATTTCGGGCCACCCGGTGCCACCTTTGACCCACCGATTACCGTTACCTGGAAATATGACCCTGACGCATTACCGGAAAATGTGGTTGAAAAAGATCTGGTTGTAGGCTACTTCGACGAAGATGAAGACGAGTGGGAAGAATGTCCGTCCAAAGTTAATACAGCCGCCAACACGATAACCGCGGAGGTAAGTCACTTCACACACTTTGCCATCCTTGGCGCGGTGACGCCAGCACCTACACCAACACCTACACCAGCACCAACACCAACACCAGCACCTACACCGGCACCAGCACCATCACCGGCACCGGCACCGGCACCAGCTCCTCCAGCACCAGCACCTGTGCCAACTGTGCCAACTGTGCCAACTGTGCCAACTGTACCATCCCCAACCAATTGGCTTCTGATTGGCGGGATTATAGCTGCAGTGGTAATAGCGGGCTTACTGGTATATTTCCTGTTAATTAGAAGAAGAGCATATTAAGGTTCAAGCTCAATATTGTAACAGGCGCTGTATTAGTCGAGGTATGACTAATTGTTGAATAGTGCCTTAGAATTCATGAAGTAGGTCAAATATGTATATGGAAGATATCCATGATAACAACATAGGTAAAATAATTAAGATACGACGTGTCCTGCTAGATATAACGCAGAGTAAGTTAGCTTCATCAGCAGGTATATCCTCAAGTTTAATAGGTCGTGTAGAAAAGGGAGAGCGGTTTCCATCTGCACGGACCCTGCGTAAACTCGCCGATGCGCTACATTTTGATGAAAGCGAATTGCTAATCAAGGCCAAATATATGTCACCAAAATATAGTGGACTAGTAGAAAGAAACGTTGCTGCCGGCTCTATGAGATTAGATCCCTACGTAGCTATCGAATTATCAAAAGAACCTTTGGAAGTACAGCGCACTGTACTCGCAATTCTCACGATGTTGAAAAGTATTGCGGTGGGTATAACTTCTGAAGGTCAAAAAAGCGTGCATTAAGGCTATTCCCAATCAGTGCACAGGATAAAAAGACTGAATTAGACGAATACTGATTGGAACAGGTTTTTAAATACTTATTTATACATTTAAGGCTATATGTGGTGAAACGAGGAGTAATTAGATTTACCCGCTTGGGAACATCACTAGCATTTATCCTAATATTTTTAGTTGGCATCGTAGTTGGGCAAAAAACCGACTCGTTGTTACAGCAAGAAGTAGAAGCTGCTCAACCGAAGGAATATATCTATATCGAACGTGTTGAATATCGCGAGGTGCCCGTAGTTGAATACCGTGAAATTCCCTTAGAAATTCCGGTGCCGTATAAAGTTGAGGTCCCAATTACGAAATATGTAGAAAAAGAGGTCGAAGTAATTAAAGAGGTACCACTTGAGCTTGAGGACTGGAGCAGTTTAGAAGAACTAAAGCAATTTCTTAAAGAACATGGCGATGAACTTGTAATATATGCCCTGCCTGGCAAAGATGGAATTTTTCAGTTTGAGGATCAGTGCGTTGGCTTTGCCGTTGGCCTCAGAGAGTTAGCAGCACAGTATGGTAAAAACCTTGAGATACAAGTCTTGATTCATATGGAATACAAACGCATATTCGAAAGGGAACTAGAGGCAAATAAGTACCACGCCGTTGGTATGGCTATAGTTAGTAATTCAGAGCTTTATTACATTGAGCCGGTTGATTTTTTAGTTCGTTTAGGTAGTTATATACCATGATAGAAGGAGTTGATGATGTGTAATTATGCAAGGTTACTAGATGGGCGAGAAATGAACCAAATATTTAATATATATGTTAATCACTGTAATGGATACCCTCAGGACGACATATTTGAGATGCTAATCGAAGCACAAGATAGCAAGACAGTCACTATACGTGACCGGGAATGGGTCAAGTGGGCTGAGGATATGGCATTAAAGGTTAAAGCAGAGACTCTGAAGGAAGTAGGTGAATGGCTTCAAAAACATAATGGCATTATGCCAAAACTAAACAGGAACAAATGTCAGCGGAGCAAATACATAGTCAAGATAAATAATAAAGAATTGGAAGCATTCAACCAAGGTACAATGTTAATAGACGAATAGACATTACCTGATGTAAGTAACCTTAAAATAGCATATTAGCTTAGGTGTGTGATGATGAAATGGGGCGCCGGTGACCGATAAATGAAATGCGGTTGCTGGCACCTCTTTTCATTTGTGTTGAAGCAAAATAAGGGCACTTGTGACTAGGAGGGATCAATGGTTGCGCCAGCAAGGCTATCTGATAAGAGGATAGATTTTAAGACTGTATGGCTACGCAAGTTATTTGCAAGAAAAGACATATACAATGTTGTGAAATCAGGGCAGTTTTATAGTAGAAGGCAGATATTTGATCTGCCACACTCAATAGTCATAGAGGTGGCCACGCCGCCAATAATCAATAAACTAACACTTCGTAATTAGAATCAGGTTAAAGAACGGTTAGGATATGGTGGTAATTTGAAGCTCTTTATTGGAACAGAAACGAACCTTTTTAATGTCGAACAATTCAAGCAATTGTTCGACAGGGTAACAATTGTCTGAATTGTTCAACCAAGTTGAAAAACTATTTATAAGTAGTTGTATTTTGAGGACTTTTCTTCAGATTTGGTAGCCCAAGTTGTTCAATATATAGAACTCTCAGAGCGGAGTTTGCGTTTATCTAATTGGTTCGATTTTCGTAAAGT
>SDBT01019295.1_pt1 | contig 10691 bp, 12 predicted proteins | sample 2277101 | NCBI WGS metagenome assembly SDBT01 (sample SAMN10404973, study PRJNA504765) | marine sediment metagenome | isolation source: marine sediment core GS10_PC15, 103 cmbsf | place: Arctic Ocean: Southern Knipovich Ridge | collected 2010
GCCGTTCACGGAGAAGCGCAGGAAGTTGTCAAAGAGGGTGGGGTTGTCGAACACGCTATATGGGAGGTAGATGTTGAATGCCTGCCGACCAAAATACCCGAAAAGATAGAAGTGGAAATTTCCGGCATGAAAATCGGTGACACTATATATATCAAAGACTTAAAAGTTCCCCAAGGTGCTAAGATATTGAACGATCCCGAACTGGTTGTATTGATAGGGAAGCCATCGGCAAAAGAAGAAGTAAAAGCTGAAGAAGCCGCTGAAGAAATAACCGAACCGGAAGTAATAGAGAAGGGTAAGAAGGCGGAAGAGGAAGAAGAGGTAGTCGAAGAGAAGGCGCCGCCTCCCAAGAAGGAAGAGAAAAAGGGGTGAAACTTATAGTCGGCTTGGGAAATCCCGGCCTTCGATATCGCAACACAAGGCACAATATAGGTTTTCTGGCTGTAACGAGCTTAGCCAAAAAACATGGCATAAGGATAAAAAAAAGATTATTCAAGGGTTTAATCGGAGAGGGTCGCATAAACGGCGAAGAGAGTTTGCTTTTTTTACCGCAGGGTTTTATGAATTGTTCGGGTGAAGCCGTAGCCCTTGCGGCTAATCGGATTTCCGGACTTTCAAGTTTGCTGGCGGTCTATGACGATATAGATTTATCATTGGGTAACATAAGATTTAGATTCAAAGGCTCTGGCGGTGGACATAAAGGGTTGATATCAATAATAGATAGCCTGAATTCAGAAGAATTTCCCAGATTAAGAATAGGTATAAAGCCGGAGAAAAAGGCAGCCGATACGGCCGATTTTGTTTTAAGGCCTTTTTCGAAAGAAGAAAAACCTATCCTGGGCGGAATAATTGACGAAGCAATTAGCGGCATAGAGACATGGGTTTCTTCCGGCATAGATGTGTGCATGAGAAGATATAATAGAAAAAACTAGAGATTAACGCAAATCTAACCGAGAATCCCGTGTTTTACCTTGAATAAACAAATTAGATATGTTAATATGAACCCCGTTAGACCTCTTTCGAGGTCTAACGGGACAAAAGGAGGTCTAGCGGGGTGAAAAACTATGAAGCACTTTTTGTATTGAGGCCCGACCAAGAAGAAAGCATTAAAAAGGTTACAGCCTTAATCACGGATAGTATTAAAAAAAATAAAGGAAAGATTTTAAAAGAAGACAACTGGGGAAAGAGGACCCTTGCCTACCCTATAAAGAAGCATCGGGAAGGGGTTTATTATAAATTGAATTTTTCAATAGGATCGCTATTAATAGAAACCCTGAACAGAACCTATAGACTCAATTCCGGTATATTGAGGACATTAATAATTAAGAGGTAAACAATGGCTGCTAGTGTAAACAGAGTATTTCTGATGGGGAATCTGACCAGAGATCCGGAACTGCGTTATGTTCCAAGCGGTACCGCTGTGGCAAACTTTACCGTTGCGGTTAATCGCGTATACGCGACTCCAACAGGCGAGAAAAAAGAGGAAGTGACTTTTATTAGAATTGTAGTATGGGGCAGACGCGCTGAAGTTTGCGGTGAATATCTTTCCAAGGGCAGTCCTGTTTTTATAGAGGGCAGACTCAGGTCGAGAAGCTGGCAGACGCCGGATGGACAGAATAGAAGTACCATCGAGGTCGTAGCCAGCAATGTACAGTTTTTAAGCAGCGCCAGCAGGGCCTTAAAGAAAGAAACCGGCGTGACCAAATCTCCTCCGGAAGAGCCCGACACAATAGATATCGGAGGCGATCAAGCGGAAGGGACGCAAAATCAGCCTAATACCAGTAGTAGCAGCAGCGAGGAAATACCGTTTTAAATGAAAAAAGGGAAGATGAAAAATGCTTAGAAGAAAACAGATCAGAAAGAGGAAACCAAGAGAAAAGCTATTTTTTAGAAAGAAAGTATGTAAATTTTGTTTAAATAAGGTAAAAAAAATAGATTATTTAGATTATCAAAATTTAAGAAGATTTACAACCGAGAGGGGCAAAATTGTGCCCTCAAGGATTACGGGTACCTGTGCGTGGCATCAAAGGAAACTTGCCAAGGCTATTAAACACGCAAGACAAGCAAGCCTGATGCCGTACGTGGCGGAGTAAAAATGGAAGTCATATTATTACAGGATGTAGAAAAACTGGGCAAAGAGGGAGAAATCGTTAAAATAAAAGACGGGTACGGCAGGAATTATTTAATTCCGCGAAAATTGGCAGCTTCGTCAAGCGCCCAGGTGCTTAAAATATTAGAGTTAAAGAAAAAAAGAAGGATTCTTGAGGAAGAAAAATCAAAATCAGCGGCTAAAAGTATTTCTGAAAAAATATCTTCACTTTCGTGCACTATAACCATAGAATCCGGCCTTGAAGATAAGATTTTTGGGACAGTTACTCCCGAGATGATAAGAAATGCACTTATGCAAGAGGGGTTGAATATAGATAAAAAGCACATTTTGATAGAAGAGCAGATAAAAAAATTAGGAGTATATCAGGTTAAGATCAAGCTCCATCCCGAAGTAATAGCGTCTCTTCGCATCTGGGTAGTTAAGAAATAATATGGCGACACAACAGCAACTTTTAGAAAAAATCCCGCCACAAAGCCCAGAGGCTGAAATAGCTGTTTTGGGCTCTATGCTTTTGGAAAGAGAAGCGATAGGCAGGGCCGTAGAATTAATAGATGAGTCGGTATTTTATAAAGAATCAAATAAAGCTATTTTCTCCTCCATCATTAAACTTTACGATACCAATAAAGCGGTTGATACAGTTACGCTGATAGAAGACCTTAAAAAACAGGATAGCCTGGATGAGATCGGCGGCCTTACCTATATAACATCTCTTACTGCCAGCATACCTACCGCGGCTAATATAGAACACTATGCTAAAATAGTAAAGGAAAAGGCCGTTCTCCGGAATCTTATATCTACAGCGAGTCAGATTGTTTCAGAAAGTTACGACGCTTCTACTAATGTAGATATTCTCTTAGACAAGGCAGAACGGATGATCTTTAATATAGCGTCCCGTAAGGTAGAATCCAAATCTGTTTCATTCAAGGATATTATAAAAGACAGTATTGAGACGATAGATAACCTTTATCAGAGGAAAGAGAACGTAACGGGACTTCCGACAGGATTTCACGATTTTGATATAATGACAGCCGGCCTTCACTCTTCCGATTTTATTGTTATAGCAGGAAGGCCGTCGATGGGAAAAAGCGCCATGGTAACCTGTATGGCTGAACATATAGCTGTAATAGAGAAAAAACCTGTGGCATTCTTTAGTTTGGAGATGTCAAAGGAACAGCTTGTACAGAGGATGTTATGTTCGCATGCCAGAGTAGATTCCCACAAAGTCAGAACGGGGTTTTTGTCGCAATCAGACTGGCCCAGGCTGGTAAATGCCGCAGGAAAACTTTCAGAAGCGCCCATGTTTATAGATGATACACCCGGTATCTCGGCCCTTGAGTTAAGGGCAAAGGCCAGGCGCATGAAAGCCCAACACAATGTGGAACTTATAATATTGGATTATCTTCAACTTATGAAAGGTCCTGGAGGTGTGGATAACCGGCAGCAGGAGATCTCCGAAATATCCCGGGCTATAAAGGCATTGGCCAGAGAATTAAGCGTGCCTATTATAGCCGTAAGTCAACTTTCAAGGGCCGTTGAGCAGCGGGCTGATCGGAGACCGCAACTTTCGGATTTAAGAGAATCAGGGGCTATCGAACAGGATGCGGATTTGGTAATTCTTTTGTTAAGAGAGGAATATTATAATCCCACTGATGAAAACAGGGGAATAGCCGAAATTAACATTGCAAAGCAGCGGAATGGGCCGGTAGGGGCATTGAAGCTCGCTTTTATAAGTGAATTTACCAGGTTTGAAAATCTTGCCAGAAAAGAAGAAGCGGAATTTTAATGAGGACATGATTTACGAAAGTTAATGAATTTTCGTAAATCATATGTCCGAATTAATCCCGAGTGAAGTGAAGGATATTGACAATGATTAAGATTATAAATAGAATCACAAAGACTGCTATTACACTTTTCACAATTATATCGTTTCTCTTTGTAAATTTAAGCCTTGCCCAGGAAGAAAAAGTAATTATAACCATCGGCGTTAAAAACAATAGAGCCATAAGCGAAGCAACCATACTTTCAAAGATAAAATTAAAACCGGGTGATAAATTCAGTCAGGATATATTAAACGATGACCTGAAGCGTCTTTATGCGCTGGGATATTTTACCGATGTATCCATGGACATCGAAGATTATAAAGAAGGCGTAATGATTACAATCATCGTTGAGGAAAAACCCCTTGTCGAAGAAGTTATATTCGAAGGCAACAGAAAAATAACTACAAGAGCACTCCGGAAGGTAATCCAGACAAAAAGCCAAGAGATGTTGAATTATTCAAAATTGTCCCAGGATATAAATGAGTTAAAATCTTTTTACAGTGGACATGGTTTTCAAAAGGTGGCAATAAAATATGAAATCCAGACGGATAAAGAAACCAATACCGCCCAGGTGAAAATCTTAATCGATGAAAAACAGAGGATTCGTATAAAAAATATCTATGTAGAAGGAAACGAATCCGTTCCGACAAAAACTATTTTAAACATGATGAAGACGAGGCCCGCCTGGATTTTTAGAAGGGGCTATTTCGATGAAGAGACCTTTGAGTCCGATATCGAAAAGATAAAGAGATACTATCAGGAGTTAGGATTTTTGGATGCTGGGGCGACTGCTGATTTTAAATATGAGGAAGAAGATAAATTAATGTTTATTACTTTAGAGATAGACGAGGGGGAACGTTATATAACAGGCGAAATAACGATAAGCGGAAATATTGTTTTACCGAAAGAAGAGATAGAAGATAGAATCCTTACGGTAGAAGGAGATAGTTTTAGCTATAGCAGGTTAAGAATGGGCGTGGACAGCATAAGGGAATATTATTACCAGATGGGCTATATGAACGTTGAATTATATGTTGACCGTAAAATCAACGCCGAGACAAGAAGGATAGATTTGGATTATACAATAAATGCCAGCGAGGTTGTTTACGTGGGAAGAATAGACATAAAGGGAAACACAAAGACAAAGGATGTAGTTATAAGAAGGGAATTGAGGGTTTATCCCGGCGAACGTTTTGACGGAGCAAAGATAAGGAGGTCAAAGGAACGTTTATATAATTTAGGTTTTTTTGAAGATATATATTTTGATACAGAAGAGACTCAAGATCCCCTTGTTAGAAATCTCGTTATAAGCGTTAAAGAGACAAAAACCGGTGAATTTGCGTTCGGCGGCGGCTACAGTTCGGTTGATCAATTCATAGGCTTTGTGCAGGTTACACAGAGAAACTTTGATTTATTTAATTTTCCTTATTTTACAGGCGACGGCCAAAACCTTTCTGTAAGGGCGAATCTGAGTACCATAAGAAGGGATTTCGAAGTAAGCTGGACAGAGCCCTGGATTTTTGATTATCCGCTTGCTTTTGGTTTCGATGCTTATCACAGGACACATTCGCGAACGAGCGCTGTCGGATATGGTTATCAAGAGGTTCGCGTGGGCGGCGATGTGAGATTTGGTAAAGAGTTCGGAGAATATCTCGGCGGCAGCTTGATGTATAAATTAGAACAGATAAATATTTCTAATTTGGCTGATGAGGCGACGAAGGATTTAGTGGATGAAAGAGGAGAAAATTGGATTTCATCCCTTAAGCTGGGTATGACATTCGATACACGAGATAATATATATGTTCCGAAAAAAGGCTTTTTCTCTCAGGTTATTTTAGAAAATGTAGGAGGATTTCTTGGATTTGACAAGGATTTTTTGAAAGCCTTTTTATTAACAAGTTATTATTATTCATTTTTTGACAAAAAAATAGTACTGGAGGTAAAGGGCAGAACAGGGTTTTGCGACAGCTATGGCGATACGGATGAGGTGCCTATATATGAAAGGTTCTATGCCGGCGGTGCTTATACGGTAAGGGGTTACAGAGAAAGAAGGGTTGGGCCGAGAGACCCCGGTTCAAGCGCCCCCATTGGCGGAGAGACCATGGCTATAGCAAATATAGAACTTACTTTCCCTATTTATGAAAAGGTTATTAAAGGCGCCGTTTTTTATGACGTTGGAAATGTTTGGAGACGCTTAGAGGATTATTTTAGCGGTGGATTTAAACATGGTGCTGGAGTCGGTATTCGGGTAAAAACTCCGATAGGCCCGCTCAAACTCGATTGCGGTTATCCTTTAAGCGATAATCAGAATGACGAGAAAAGGCTTGAGTGGTATTTCAGTATGAGCCACGGATTCTGAAATTATCTGTCCGAATTTAACAAGGGGAGAAAGCATGAAAAAGATGTTGTTAGTAGGTATTATAGCAGTATTGGCGTTTGCAGTAACAACTAATTCGTTGGCTGAAGGTTTAAAGATTGGTTTTGCAGACAAACTGAAAATTTTGTTTGAATACAAAAAGGCAAAGGAGCTTAACGAAGCACTAGAGAAAGAAAATCAAAACGCCAAGAAGGAATTTGATAAAAGGACAGAAGAAATAAAGAAATTAAGGGACGAGATGGAACTTTTAAGCCAAAGCGCTAGAAGAGAAAAAGGACCCGAGTTAGAGGGAAAATTAAAAGAACTGGATACCTTCAGAAGAGGAAAGCAGCAGGAGATCGGACGCAAATATGACGAAGGTATAAGGAGTATATCCAAAGAGATATCCGATATCTGCGAGAAATACGGTAAAGATAAAGGTTATGATGCAATACTGGACACAAGAGCTACCCTTTATGTCCCTGAGTCTTTGGATATTACGGATGAGATCCTGAAAGAACTGAATAAATAGACTTAAACCTAAATGACACATGCCAAAGAAAAGCCTCAAGGAAATAGCAGAATATATCGGTGGTGAACTTGTTGGAGATGGGAATGTCGAAATCTCTGGTATTAAAGATATTGAAAAAGCAGTAAACGGCCACATCGCTTTTATACTCCACCCCAAATTTTCTTCATACCTGGAAAATACAAAGGCCTCCTGCGTAGTAGTCCCCCCGCAAATAGAAAAAGCGAAATGTGCCCTGATACGCAGCAAAAATCCGGCAATCGCTTTTATAAAACTTGTCGAATTGCTTATGCCGGACAGAATTCCGCACCCTAAAGGTATTCATAAGAGGGCTTTGATAGGGAAGAATGTTTCACTTGGCAAAGATGTATCTATCGGCGCCAATGCTTTTATAGCGGATAACGCAATAATAAATGATAGAACAGTTATTTATCCATTCTGCTATATAGGGTATGGGACTAAAATAGGGAAGGATTGTATAATATATCCGAATGTGAGCATAAGAGAAAACATAAAGATAGGCTCAAGGGTTATCATTCATCCCTCAAGCGTTATCGGAAGCGACGGTTTTGGATATGACAATACTACCGGCAAGCATTTAAAGATACCTCATATAGGAGACGTAATTATAGAAGATGATGTGGAAATAGGCGCCTCGGTAACTATAGACAGGGCGAAATTCGCTCACACCAAAATTGGCAGAGGGACCAAAATAGACAATCTAGTTCAGATAGCGCACAATGTCGTAATAGGTGAAAATTGCATAATTGTGGCGCAATGCGGCATATCCGGTTCAACCTCCCTCGGCAAAAATGTTATTTTAGGCGGACAGGTAGGAGTGGTGGACCATGTAAAGTTGGGCGATAACGCAATGATTGGTGCCCAGGCCGGAGTAATAAAATCAATTCCGCCAAACAGCATTATGTGGGGAACTCCGGCGAGGCCTTTAAGGCTGGAAAAGAAGTTAATCGCGTTACGGGGTAAGCTTCCCGAAATTTACCAACGGCTTAAAAAAATAGAAAAAGCATTAAAATTAAGTAATAAGTGATAAGTCAAAGAACGATAGAAAAAGAAACCTCACTCGAGGGAATAGGGCTTCATACAGGCAGTAAAATTCGCCTGAATTTTAAACCAGCCGGACCTGATGAAGGAATAAAGTTTAAGAGAACCGACTTAAGCCCTAATCGCATTATAGATTTAAGGGATTTCCAGTTCGGCTCTCACAAGAGACGCACTACTATTTCGAAGGACGGCATAGAGATACATACTGTAGAACATTTAATGGCAGCGCTGTGGGCAAATTCCATAGATAATATTCTTATAGAAATAGACGGCATTGAGTTACCGGGTTTGGACGGGAGTGCCAGAGATTTTTTTATTTGTTTAAAGAGCGCCGGGATAAAACAGCAGAATGCCACCCGAAAAATCATAAAGATAAAAGAACCTCTATGGTGCGAGAAGGAAGATTCTTTTATAGGGATTTTTCCTCGCCCCGTTAGAAATGAAGTTAACGGAACGAATCCCAAATTTAAAATTTCCTATATCCTTGAATCACCTTCACCTTCCATCGGCAGACAGTCATTGAGCATAGAGTTGGACCAGGAAACATTTTTTGAGGAAATAGCGCCTGCAAGGACATTTTGTTTAAAAGAGGAGGCGGAATTACTCCTGACTCAAGGATTCGGTAAGGGCGCAAATCTTAGCAATACGCTCGTAATGGATGAGAAGGGACCTGTTAATAATGTTTTAAGATTTCCCGATGAGCCGGTAAGGCATAAGATTCTTGATTTAATCGGAGATTTATATTTAGCAGGGAACGCCCTGGAGGGCAGGGTAATAGCTATCAGAAGCGGCCACGAACTTAACATGGAGTTAGTAAAGAAAATTAAAAGGAGTATATAGGATGAAAACAGTCATAGACATTGAGAAGATAAAAGAAATTTTGCCACACAGATATCCATTTTTATTGGTGGACAGGATAATTGATATTACACCGCGACAGAAAATAGTCGGGTTGAAAAATGTAACGATAAACGAACATTTCTTCCAGGGGCATTTTCCATCCAAACCGATTATGCCGGGCGTTTTAATAATAGAGGCTTTAGCGCAAACCTGCGGTGTTCTTGTACTGCGGGAAAAGGAATGCAAAGGAAAGCTTGTTTATTTCGCGTCAATAAAGAATGCAAAATTTAGAAAACCCGTTGTTCCGGGCGATACCATAATTTTAGAAATTGAAATAACGAATCGTAGAATCCGCGTTATTCAGTGTCATGGTGTCGCAAAAGTTAATGATGAAATTGTTTGCGAGACAGATTTATTATTTGGTATTATGGGAGAGAGCCTAAAATAGATGGAAAGAATAGGTCTTATAGCTGGTAGCGGTAATCTTCCGCTGCTTTTTGCCAAGGAAGCGAAAAAGAAAGGCGCTAAGGTCATTGCCTTTGCCATAAAGGATTTAACCTCTCCGAATTTTGGCGAATTTGTCGATAAGATCCACTGGATAGATGTTTCAAAGTTTAGGATTCAAAAATTTATAATCCTTCTTCTTGCCGAAAGAATCAAAAAAATGATAATGATAGGTAAGGTAGATAAATCCCTGATTTTTGGAAAAGCAAAGGATAATGAGGACATTAGTTCAGTGCTCAGGGACGCCAAGGACAATATGGACTATTCCATTTTGGAAGAGCTTACCAAGCGCCTTAATAAAATCGGAATAAAGGTAATAGACGGTCTGGATTATTTAAGAGACCTGATGCCAGAAAAAGGCGTTCTGACGAAGAGATTACCTTCTAAAGACGAATGGGAGGATATCAAATTTGGCTTAAATTTAGCCAGAGAAGTCGCACGCCTTGACATAGGGCAGACCATTACCGTGAAGAACAAAGCGGTAATTACGGTTGAGGCTATGGAAGGTACGGATGAGGCCATAAAAAGGGCAGGTGAGCTAGTAGGAGAAAATTTTACCGTCATAAAAGTAGCAAGGCCGAATCAGGATATGAGGTGGGATGTTCCGCTGGTAGGCTTCGAGACTTTACAGACGATGATTAAATCAAAAGCCCGTGTTCTCGCCATAGAAAGCGGAAAAATGTTTTTTGTTGAAAAGGCAAAGGTTATTAGAGAAGCGGATTTGAACGAGATTACGATTGTGGTTGCTTGAAATCAGAGCATCTTATTAATAATTTGTGCTGCCCTTTTTGATGCCCCCGGCGAACCCAGCAAATTTTTAACACGCCTTAATTCACCCCTCATGGTATTCATCTCGTTTTCAGAGGAGATTATTTGAAGTATCTTTTGAGCCAGTCTTTTAGGCCGCGCTTCATACTGCAGCATTTCGGGGATAATATTTTTTTTTGCTATAATGTTTACAAGACCTACATAAGGGATTTTCACAAATATTTTCGCCAATAGATATGTAAATGAGGAAGTGATATAGGTTATAAGCATCGGTTTTTCGGCAATTGCTATTTGCAGGGTTATTGTACCGGATGAGGCAAAAACAAAATCAGCCGCATTAAGGCATCTATAGATATTCGAGCTGAAAAGGGGAGCTTCGAAGCTTTTAGAGATACGTTTATAAATTCCTTCGTCCACATTTGGACTTTGCGAAATTATAAATTGCACATCCTTAGCTTTTTTGATTAGTCCGGCAGTTTTTAACATAACCGGAAGCATTCTTTCTACCTCTAAATTCCTTGAGCCGGGTAGGAGCGCTATGGCGAAGATGTCGGGATTTAAACCTAAGGAAGATTTTGCATCTCGGATGCTCACGGATTCATAATGGCTGTCAAGGAGAGGATGTCCGACGAAAGTCGCATCTATTCGGTTTTGTTTTAAGAGGTCTTCTTCAAATTTTAATATCGTAAGGGCCTTTTTAAT
>SDBT01019296.1_pt1 | contig 10691 bp, 13 predicted proteins | sample 2277101 | NCBI WGS metagenome assembly SDBT01 (sample SAMN10404973, study PRJNA504765) | marine sediment metagenome | isolation source: marine sediment core GS10_PC15, 103 cmbsf | place: Arctic Ocean: Southern Knipovich Ridge | collected 2010
AGGTTGTGTTGCTTGTCATTTCGAGCAATATCTCTTTCTCCGTTTTTCTTAAATCTACAATTAAGGTTTTTTTAGGTTGAATAATTTTATTAGATTCGTCGAATCCAAAACGCGGAAGATAGAATAGTTCCAATGGTTCTGCTTTTAAAAATATCACTCCTTTCTCCTTCCCTAAATCACCTAAAATTTTCAACAAGCCTTTTTCGGAAAAATCACCGAGCGGACCATGCGGGATATAATAATAGGATTTACCGAAAGGGAGTTTATGCTTGAATGCCTGAACAAGCATGGAATCTTCTATATATCTTTTCATATCTCTGCCTTGAGAAGATTGAAACTCTCCCCATTCCCATGATTGCAAAAAGGAGCCATTAAACTCCTTAACTTTTTTGTTCCAATCTTGTTTTTCCATTATTTATTCCCCAAAACCCTTAACGCTTCCTTAACCTTATCTTCCGACTTCTTTATCTCTTTGGGTAATTCACTTAAAGTATTCTGCGCCTGAAATTTACTATACCCCAACGCAACCAAAGCATCTATGGCTTCTGTATCAGCCTTAAATCCTGAATCATTAATACCAGGTAAAATTTCGACTTTATTTTTTAATTCCAAAATAATTCTTTGTGCGGTCTTTTTACCTACACGTGGGATACGGCTTAAGTATTCATGATCCTCGGTCAATATTGCCGATTGAATACTATTCGCATCCAAAGAAGAAATTACCGAATTAGCTAAAGAAGGACCAACTCCCGATATCGAAGTCAGTAATAAAAAGATATGTAAATCATCCGGGTCGGTAAATCCATAAATATCAAAAGAGCCTTCGTTCATATTAATCGTAGTATGTGTATATAATTTAACCTCTTCGCCAATTTTTGATATAGAATTTTTCGCTCTTTCCGGTATATGCACCTTATAACCAACACCGTTTATATCGATTATTACGTACTTATCGGATATAAGAACAATCTTACCGTTTAGATAGGAAAACATAATCTAAGACTACTCCATTAAGGCTGTTTTTTCAATAAAAACCTATAATATTGACACTGTCTAATAAATAGTATATATTATAACTATTCTTTGAAAAGGGGGTAAAAATGAGTAACCCAGAAAGAAGAGCGAAGAATCTATTAGAAGAATGGCTTAGTAGTCTTAAGCATCTCAATACAAAATTTCCCGCGACACAAGAATTCTTGACGCTGGAAGGAGTAAAGCACGTAGAAGATCTTAACCCTGAACAGTTGAAAGGCCTGGAGAAGCATCTTATAAAAGTACGAAATCTCTTGATGAACTAGACAACAAATGACGGCTATATGCCGTCTTTTTTTATCTCTGTAAGCAAACATTATACCCGCTCTTTATTTTTTTTCGCATCGCTTCTCCTTTTTCAAAAAACTAAAATCCATTTATCATACGTTGACAATATTATCAAATCTGATACTATATACTCTAATATGCCAAACCTAGAACACGCCATTAAGGCTCACAGACAATCGCTAAAAAGAAAAAAAGGAAACCTTAAAACAAAGGGTGCTTTCCGATCTGTTATAAAAGACATCAAAAAACTCCTTGAAGAAGGAAAAGTAAAGGAAGCTGAGCAATATCTATCCAAGGCATATAAGACCCTGGATAAAGCCGCCAAGAAAGGTGTTATTAAAAAGAATACTGCTTCAAGAAAAAAATCTAGATTAGCTAAGAGGATTAAAAAAGCCGCTTAAACTTTTTCCGAAATATTAAAAACAATACCCATAGAGGCCAAGGTAACTGCCAATGATGTACCCCCTGCACTAAAGAACGGTAAGGGTAACCCTGTTATAGGCATAATACCAATTAACCCTCCAATATTTATAGCCGTTTGTACAAATACCCAAACAGCTATCCCAAGAACAAATAATCTACCGAATTGATCGGTAGTTTTTTTTGCTATTCTAAGCAATGTTAATATCAAAGTAAGTAGAAGTCCCAAAACAATATACGCTCCAAGTAAACCTATCTCTTCCACTAAAATTGCGAATATAGAATCGGATGTAGGTTCCGGCAAATATTTAAATTTTTGGATCGATTGCCCAAAACCAACTCCAAACACCCCTCCAGACCCTATTGCGATATATGATTGAATTAACTGATACGAAACACCCTGAACATCTTCGGAAGGATTTAAAAACGCCTTAATTCTATTTAACCTATACGGAGTCAACACAGCTAATAACGATAAGATCATAAACACAGCTAAAACAAGTGCAGCTATATGTTTAGTTTTAGCTCCGGCAAAAAAATATATCGAAAAAGAAATCAAAGCCATAGTTATAAAAGTACCCGTATCAGGCTGAAGTAAAAGAAGAACGCCGATAAATCCCATTATTATAGTAAAAGGGATTAATCCCTGATAGATGTCTCCTGCCTTTCTCCCCCGCACACTAAAGAAAGCTGCTAGATATAAGATAAGAGCAAGCTTGGCCAACTCAGACGGCTGGAACGAAGGAAGAAAACCAAGACTCAACCATCGTGTCGCACCGCGAAGCCCATACCCAATTGACGGCATTAAAACCATGGTCAACAAGAATACGGCAAATATCATTCCGATTAAAGAAACTTTTTTCCACTTTCTATAATCAATCTTGGAAAAAATAAAAAATAAAATCAAACCGGGCAATAACCCGTTTTGTATTTGACGAAAAAGATGATAATAAGGTGAATCAAATCTACGTTGTGATTCAACTATCCCCGCAGATGATAAGATAAGTAGTCCAAAACCTAATAGAATAAAAACTAAGATAAGGAGGGTTTTTGATTCTGGGCGCATTATCTAAAAAACGGTGGAAGTTTACTATCTACTAAAAAGATAATAAGACCGATTATCGCACTAATGGCGGATATCATCCAAAATCTCATTGTAACTTGCGTCTCATGCCAACCTTTTGCTTCAAAATGATGATGAATAGGTGTAGAAATAAATATTTTCTTTCCTCTTAATTTTTTCGAAATTGTTTGAACAATAACGGATAAAGATTCAAAAACAAAAATTATTCCGATAATCGGAAGTAATAATACCGCATTCGTAAGCATAGCCATAACTCCCAAAGCCACACCTAAGGACATAGATCCAGTGTCACCCATAAAGAATTTTGCCGGATAAATATTAAACCACAAGAATGCAGCTAACGCTCCGATTATTGCAGCATTGAATACAGCCAAATCCATCTTCCCTTGAACAAAAGCAATCCCCCCAAAAGCAACAAAAGCAGCTAGAAAAACTCCTCCAGCCAAACCATCTACCCCATCAGTAATATTTGCAGAATGCGAAGTGGCAAAGATTACGAAAAACGATATCGGGATAAACCACCATCCAATATTAAAATCTCCCATAAAGGGAACATTGATTAGATCCCATTCCAATTTAGATGCGAACCACCAAGCTCCACCCGCAGCAACCATCGCATAAAGCAGTACTCTATGTTTCATACTTAACCCCCCACCAGAAGACCCAACCTTAAATATCCCCATCAAATCATCCAGAAGACCTACTAATCCAGCAATAACCATTGCTCCTAGAGGTAAAAGTGTTTCTCCTCGAGATAAGAAATTCATCTTACTCCAAAATCCGTCATAGTTATTTTGTAAAACCAAAAATGTAACAGCTAAAACTAAAACAACGCTCCAAATCAAGAATCCTCCCATTGTTGGTGTTCCTTCTTTCTTTTTATGCATTTCGCTAAAAATAGGAGCTCCTTCTATTCTTATCTGTTTCCCCAGTTTATATCTCTTTAAAAATCGTATCCAAAGAGGAGTTACAATTACCGCAACAAAAAAAGATATCGTCGCAACAACGAAAATCCTTACCACATTCATAACACTAAATAATTGTGTATCAATTTCCATTTATATTTCGTAGGCCTTTAAAACCCAGTCATATAATTCCTGAGTATCTAAAAAGCGTTGATTAGATCCTAAAACTATTAATGCAAATCTAGAATCATTATGAGCATACAATGTCAGCATATTCTCTAAAGCGACATCTGTATATCCGGTCTTTCCCCCAATTAAATCCGTGATCTTACCTAATAACTTATTTGTACTTGTAATATTATGGATTATTCCTTCCTCAGAGACAATTGTGGTGTTTTTTGTCCTAGTAATCTGCCATAAATAATCATACCCTAACGTGTATTCTACCAAATTTATCAAATCACTAACAGTTGAGAACCCACGGTCATCAAACCCCGCAGGATCATAAAACCTAGTATTTATCATATTAAGACGTTTTGCAAGAATATTCATTTCATCAACAAAATCAAAATTACTCCCTAAAGCCAAAGTATAGGCTGCATCATTATTTGATTGAATAAGCATCAATCTTAGTAAATTATCAACGGTAAGACTTTCTTTTAAAAATAACTCTGCCCCTCCCTCTTTTGTAACATTTACTGCTTCTGGCGGCACAGCTAAAACATCATCCAAATTCATATTTTCCAAAACAACCAAAGCACTTACAATTTTCGTAATCGAAGCAATAGGTAACTCAACGGCAAGATTTTTATCATACAAAATACGATTATTTTTCAAATCGTAGATCATTGCCGCTTTGGCATTAATATTCGGTTCACCTATTTCCCAATCTCTCATAAGAATATCAATTTTAGAAACAGGTAGAACGTATGGTTGTCTTGCCGTAAGAATGTTTTCGTTTAGATAATCTTCTACAATAAGAGAAGTGTTGTTTTCAATAACTAAAAAAACAACTACAAAAAGTAAGGCAACAACAATGGTTGTGAGGATAATTGATCCGTACGGCATCGTTCATTATTTTTTAATTTGAATCCCCAGTTCATCAAGTTGCTCTTTACTTAATTCGGAGGGTCCATCCATCATTAAGTCTCTACTGTCTCTAGTCTTCGGAAATGCCATCACCTCTCTGATATTAGGCTCATTGGCAAGTAAAGCGACTATACGATCCAATCCCCAAGCTATTCCGCCATGCGGAGGCGCACCGAAACTAAAAGCTTCCAGCATATGCCCAAAATTACTCTTAATATCTTTCTCGGAAATTCCCATTATTTCAAAAACAGCTTCCAATGCTTCCGGTTCATGATTTCTTATACTCCCTCCCCCTATCTCAAAACCATTTAAAGTAATGTCATATTGAGGAGTTAATATCTCACCAATATTTTCTTTTTTCAAAAGTTGTTCTTTAAATTCTGGTTTCGAAGCAGAAAATGGATTATGCGTAAATGTCCAACCTCCCTTATCGGTCTTTTTAAAAAATGGGAAATCTATTATCCAGCAAAAAGCCAAAAGATTCGGATCATCTTTATCTTTTCTTAAATCAGGCCTATCAGAATTATATTTCTCCATTGCTTCTTTATATGTAAGTCTTGGGAAAGGAACTTCTTGTATTTTTTTATCAGGCGTTACATTTTTAATAATACTAATTAGCATTTCCTCGTTGATCTTCATTACATCTTCTCTTTCAACAAAAGACATTTCCAAATCCATCTGAGTAAATTCTGGTTGACGATCCCCCCTTGAATCTTCATCTCTGAAACATCGAGCAATTTGAAAATATCTTTCAAATCCTGAAACCATCAAAAGCTGCTTATATTGCTGAGGAGCTTGCGGTAATGCATAGAATTTACCGTTATATATTCTTGAAGGAACCACAAAATCCCTCGCACCCTCAGGAGTAGATTTAGATAGAATAGGTGTTTCTATTTCCAAAAAATCTTTCTCATCCAAAAAGTCCCTAATATGTTTGATAACTCGGTGACGTAATGTCAGATTATTTTGCATTCTCTTTCTTTTCAAATCCAGATATCTATATTTCATCCTATTCTCTTCACCTATCTCACGTCCGTCTGTATCCAAGGCAAATGGTGGTGTTTTGGATTCGGCTAATATTTCTATGCTTTCAGGCTGTATTTCAATTTTACCGGTTTCTAGATCGGTATTAATCATTTTCTCTGGTCTTTCACTAACGGTTCCTATAATTTTCAAAACCCAATTTTGCCGTACTTGGTTAGCAGTTTCGTATAATTCTTTATTACTAGGAGTAAAAACTACTTGAACTTGCCCGGATCTGTCGCCAAAATCAATGAAGATTATCTTCCCATGATCTCTGCGACCCCAAACCCAGCCGTAAAGTTCTACTTTTTCGCCTACTTTATTTTTCGTGTCTAAAATATTTATTCTCATATTTACTAATTAATAATAGCTAAAAACTCGCTTCTTAGCAAAAATCAAGCCTTTGACTCCAAAAGTAGATCCAAAAGCTTAGAGAAACTCAATCCAGACGATTGAGCTTGCTGAGGAAGCAATGATGTATCCGTAAGACCAGGAAGTGTATTTAGTTCAAGAACATAAATAATTTTATCTTTAATAATCATATCCGTTCTGGAATATCCTTGGCATCCCAATGCGACATGGGCTTTTAATGCGGCTTCCTTAGCACTTGTTGTTAAGTTATGCGATATGGGAGCAGGAGTTATTTCTCTCGAAGCTCCGGGAAGATATTTCGCATCATACGAGAAGAACCCATAAACTTCTGCGGGAAGAATATGTGTTGGTGATAAAGCAAAATGTTTTTTCTTCCTATACTTATCCAAAACCGAAACCGCTATTTCCGTTCCTTGTATATATTCTTCAAGAAGTACTTCGTCATCATATTTAAATGCGGCATTTATCGCATCATCCAAATACTCTTGATCGCCAACAATAGATATTCCTATGGAAGAACCTCTACTATTCGGTTTAACAACGACGGGGAAACTTGTAATCCTATTAATAAAAAAGTTTAGAGTAGTTTGGTACTCTTCTCTTTTTTTAAGTAAAATACTTCTTGGACTATTTAATCCAGCTAATTTAAACAACTGCCGCGATCTTGCTTTATTGATAGCCAAAGCTGAAGCTAAAATTCCAGATCCGGTATACGGTTTTTTATAGAATTCAAGAAGTGCCTGTACTGTTCCATCTTCACCAAATTCCCCATGCAAAGCATTAAAAACAATATCTGCTTTACTTAAAATTATTTTGGGATCAAAAATCCTTTTACCTATCATCCATTTACCATCCTTCCCAATTCTTACCTTTATTCCTTCATACTTATCAGGATTTAAATTTTTTAAAACGTTATCTCCAGTTTTTAAAGAAACTTCATGTTCCGATGAAGGACCGCCTACCAATACAGCAACTTTAATTTTATTTTCCATATTCTTTTTCGAAATCCTCTAACGTATACGAATTATTTTTATTAAAATCTCCAACCCTAATTCTTTCGAGTTTCGCCATATATCCTCCTGTTTTAAGCTCTTCTCCGATATCTCTAGCCAAAGACCTTATATACACACCTGGACCTGTTGTAACTTTTAGCTCCAGAAAAGGATAATCATACCCTAAAATTTCTATTTCTTCAACTTTCACCTTTCTTGGCTCTAAAAGGACGTCTTCCCCTTTGCGAGCCAATTTATACGCCTCACGCCCTTTGATCTTAACTGCGCTGTATTTTGGAGGTTTCTGGTATATCTCTCCGACAAACTTCCCAACAACTATCTCTATTTTCTTTCTATCTGGAATTTCTTTAATCTCTACTTTCGTTTTTTCTCCTTCTTCGTCATCGGTCTCACTAAATTCTCCTAACTTAAAAATACTGACATATTCTTTTTCCTTTTTTACAACCTCGCCCAATTTTTTCGTATCTTCTCCAATACCTAAAACTAAAATACCACTTGCCAAAGGATCAAGCGTACCGGCATGACCAACTTTTTCTCCCATAATTTTTTTTACTTTCTGAACAATATCATTAGAAGTTGGTCCTTTAGGTTTTATTATCCCGACTATCATATATCTAGCATAAATAAAAAGCATACCTAATGGCAAGTGAAATAAAAAAAACCGAAAAGATTATTTTTGTAAATAGCGAGATCTAGAAAAAACCGAAGAGATAATATATACCTAAAAATCCAAGAACTAAGGCTTCAATAAGTGTGATCCATACTGTAAAACGAGGAGATGTTAGCCATATTTCCAACTTCCATACTGAGATCAAAAAAATAATTAATTCGTCGATAAGATAGAAAGCCATGAATAGGATTATATAAAATAAGAATGTTATGCCTGTTAATTGGAATTCCGATAATATACCAGCATACATTAACGGGATAGCTGCCGAACAAGGAAACTCTATTAACGTAACAAGGAAGGCAAAAATGAATACACTCATAGCCAGAGCAAAAATACTTTTAGAACTCTGAAATGTGTTCTGTAATTTTCTTGTTATTCTTGTAACAAAATCATTCGACGCCGATTCACACATGGGTCCATATTTTCTGAACTTAAGAAATTGCCGAAAGAATATTATAGATCCGGATATTCCTAATAACCCTATAGCAATCTCGATCGATCTAATATATTCCCCTAATAAATTAAATATCTGATACCACATAACCAACAGCAATCCATAAGCAATTCCTGTTGTTAAAATAAAAATACTTCCAAAAAGCATTATCTTTCTCCTTGATTTTAAAACAAGTACCAGCCCCAAAATCAAAATCAAAGCTCCAAGAGAACATACATTAAAACCATCCATTATACCCAAGACAATCGTCAAAACAGGTAAAGAAAGAGAACTCAAATCTACTTTACCGATAAGAGGTATATTAATTGTGCGGCCTTCTTCTGGTTCTTTTATATCTTCTGTTCTCCCTGTCTGTCTTTGTATGGATTCTTCTATTTCCGCTCCAACACCTTGAGCATCATCAAAACCAAGAAAATAATCTTCTCCTACAAATGTGATCGGCACTAAGCCAACATATTTTTCCGCACCATATTTAGGCGTAATTTCTCTTAATAGATCGTAAGTCCCCTCATCTCTTACAGAATAACGATTAAAAACAACATCGGGATATTTATCTTCAATATCATCTAAAAAATGATTTTCACTTATACAATGAGGGCAAGTGGGGCTATAGAAGAAAAGGACTTCAAAATCCTCAGCTGCCAAGCTGCTTTGGAAAAAGCCTAGAGAAAATAGGCTTATTACTAACAAAACCAACGCTTTTTTCATACAAGCCTATTTTAACACATTAAAAAACGACCACAACACATGGCCATACTTTATTGACAAAATAAATAAAATAGATATAATTAAGTCTGGATTTTAAAAACCAGGAGGGACAAAATGAGAAAATGGATTCTGATTATCTCAACACTTTTTCTTTTTGGGATGGGCGGAGGTAATGGTAATAGCTGCAATTCCAGCGGCCCATCGGAACTTGGTGGCGGCAGTTGCCCCTTTCAATTCAACAGCACAGGTTGTCATGGAAATAACGGATCTCAAGTACAAATAGTCAACAAAACAGGGCGAAGCGGCTGGTTCGATCTTTATGTCAATGAATTGAGCTGTAAACATCCAGCAAGTCCATTTTTTATGGGCTCAAACGTTCGTGGTGTTGTTCTAGCTCGTTTCCCCTTGCTCTCGTCTGCTAATCTTAGGATTGCCAGACAAGGACAATCTCCAACAAGAGTATGGAAAAATATAGATCTAAGTACTTGTGCAGTTAAGACTCTAAATCTTAACGTATATCCATAATCAATAATAGGCACCCACGGGGTGCCTATTTAAATTCTAGTATCTGTCTTTTTGTGCAAGGCTAAAATAGTTCTATTATTTTTTGAGTCTCAGATATGTTGTAGCATCATATGGTTTTAATTTTCTAATAGGCTCTCTATTAAGTTTAAATCTAATAAAAGCTAAGCTCTCTAAACTTTCTAATTCATAAAAATCTGGATGTTTTCTCGGAAATGCGAGATACACTTCCTCCATTTCGTCGCTATCTGCTCTTAGATCAAGAATAACCATTCCACGTACCTTAATGTTTCTTATTCGCTGAGCATTTTCACATATTTGTGATGCCAACTGGATAGCTTCTACTTTAGCGATTTTTGAATCTTTTTTTGGCCCAAAAAATAATGATGCTAAACGAATACTTAAAGTCAAAATGAACAGTATTACGAATATGACCCATATCCATCCAGGAGTAAACCACCATGCGGACATATTAAACCTCCTTCTCAAACAACAAGTATTAATATTTAAACACGATATTACTATCGTGTCAACTAGTCCGCCCTAGAGGAAAAAATCAGAACCTGTTGGAAATAAAAAACCACCGAAACATCGGTGGGTTGGTTAATTCTGTACAAAGACTATTCGACGAGAAACCCTCGATATAATGAGAGAACTAGCCAATAAACCTATGATGGTTAGTGAATTTGCACCAGCTATCAGAGCCATGATTGCAAGGATGCCAAGAATAAATCCAAAAAAATTAGCAGAAAGAAAAATTACACGCTTTTTAGATGACAAACTCTCTTTTATTATGTCTTTTTTATTTAATCCCATAATTTCGACTAGTTTGTTTTTTGGATAAATTTTTCCCACTATGTACGGGAAAAACATAGCAACAAGTATTAGAATCGTTAAACTAAAGTATCCGAGAAAATTATAATCCCCCAATGGTAGAATTATATGAGCTAGAACTGTTACCAAAAAGCAAAAGAACAAACATATAATTCCTGAAATGAAATACACCAATAAAAGATCAAAAATTGATTGTTTCTCTTCCTTCACAAGGACCTCCTTTTTAAACAACTATTAAAGTAAAGCACAATATCTCTATCATGTCAATCAGTCCGCC
>SDBT01019297.1_pt1 | contig 10690 bp, 5 predicted proteins | sample 2277101 | NCBI WGS metagenome assembly SDBT01 (sample SAMN10404973, study PRJNA504765) | marine sediment metagenome | isolation source: marine sediment core GS10_PC15, 103 cmbsf | place: Arctic Ocean: Southern Knipovich Ridge | collected 2010
GGGAGCTGGAGGTAAAGAAGTATGGACTTTCAAGGCACTCAAGAAAGGGTTGACTGAGGTGTCCATGGAATACAGCCGACCGTGGGAAGGCGGCGAGAAGGCAGAGTGGACATTTGACTTGACCGTTGTTGTTAAATAGAGTGCTATAGAGACAAAGGTAGCTAAAGGCCAGGTTCTACTGCTCAATATTGGCATAGCGTTCCCACTCGCTATAAACGCAGCCACAGTATTGCTGGCGGTAAAGATTTAACCCTTTGGTCATTCGGCGGCTATCCGAGTAGCATTTCCTGAGGTCAGCATACAAGAAATCTATACCCTTTTCCTTAGCCAGCTCGCTGCCAATTTTCAGGAGTAAGTCATGCTTTTGCTGGGGGCTGATAAGCAGAGTAGTGGTGAAAGCGTTAAAGCCTGTCTGGCGAGCAACTTCAGCCGTTTTGGCCAGGCGAAGCCTGAAGCAATACTGACAACGCTGGGATTCATGCCCTACTACCTGGCGAAAGTACTCTATTAGTTCATAGCCCTCGGTTACTATTAGGGGCAAATTTACTTCTTGGGCAAGGGATTTCATTGCTTCCATACGGTGCTGGTGCTCCATATAAGGGTGGATATTGGGGTTATACCACAGAGCGCTAACCTCATACCCCTGTCGTCGCCAGTGGTCAACAGTATAGGCAGCACAGTGGACACAGCAGCAATGAACCAGAACCGAGTTAACTTTCACGGGTAGAGAGTTCCTTAACAACTATTGCCAGAGGGTTGATTGAGGAGTTTTTCCTTTATTATAGGGCAGGCCGAGGTGCTGATAAGCCAGTTGGGTAGCTAATCGGCCCCGAGGGGTTCGCTCCAGGAAGCCCAGTTGCAAAAGATAAGGCTCGTAGACATCCATAATAGTATCTGCCTCCTCACTAATGGAGGCAGCAATAGTATCCAGTCCCACCGGACCACCGTTAAACTTATCAATGATGGTACGTAGCACCTTGTGGTCTACTTCATCCAGTCCTATCTGGTCGACTTCCAGCTTGGTCAAAGCTTCCACAGCCACTGACTGGGTGACAATGCCATCTGCCATCACCTGGGCGTAGTCTCTGACTCGCTTGAGCAGTCGGTTAGCCACGCGAGGCGTGCCTCTAGCCCGGCGGGCTATTTCTTCCAGACCCCCGGCTTCTGCTTTTACCTGGAGAATGCGGGCTGAGCGGTTGAGGATTGTTTCTATAGATGTCTGGTCATAGAAGTCAAGGCGGTAGACAGCGCCGAATCGGTCTCGGAGGGGTGGACTGAGCAGGGCAAAGCGGGTGGTGGCACCAATCAGGGTGAAGGCAGGTAGGTTTAGTCGTAAGCTCTTGGCACCAGGACCCTTACCTATGATAATGTCCAGGCCAAAATCTTCCATAGCCGGATATAACACCTCCTCTATTGCCCGATTGAGGCGGTGGATTTCATCAATAAAGAGTACATCCTGACTACGGAGATTGGTTAAAATAGCGGCTAGGTCTCCGGTGCGCTCTATCGCTGGTCCCGAGGTAATTCTGATGTTGACCCCCATCTCAGCGGCTATAATATAAGCCAGAGTGGTCTTACCCAGACCAGGGGGGCCATAGAGCAATATGTGGTCTAGCGACTCACCCCTGCCTTTGGCAGCGGTGATAGCTATGCTCAGATTATCCTTAGTCCGGCTCTGCCCGATGAAGTCATCAAAACGGCGGGGGCGGAGGCTGGTATCGAGTGGTATGTCCTCAGCGTTGGGTTTACCTGAGATAACGCGAGCTATTTCAACTCACCCCCTCATTCCTCAGTATTAAAGTAATCAGATACCTCAGCCAGCTTCTCTTCCTCGCCAGCTTCCAATTCGGGTACTGCCATGTCGACCGAGTAGCGGGCTGGAATCAGCCTACCGATAATTACATTTTCCTTAAGCCTAAGCAGCTTGTCTACCTTGCCATAAACGGCAGCGTCGGCGAGTATTCTTGTAGTCTCCTGGAAAGAGGCTGCCGCCAACCAGCTATCAGTATTTAGAGAGGCTCTGGTTATACCTAATAGTACCGTGTGGGCAGTGGCTGGTTCACCCCCTTCAGCCAGTACTTTAGCATTAATGTCTTCGTAATGCCACTTAGCTATTAGTTCTCCAGGCACTAGGTCAGTATCACCTGAGGAATCAATACAAACCTTGGTCAGCATCTGGCGGGTAATAACCTCAATATGCTTGTCATTTATGTTCACTCCCTGGGAACGGTATACCTTCTGCACCTCGTCTACCAGGTATTGTTGAACAGACTCCTTACCCAGAATATGCAGAATATCCTGGGGGTTGACAGAGCCATCAGTGAGTTGTTGCCCTGCCTTTATTTGGTCTCCGGTTTGAACATGAATATGGGTGGCAGTCGGAACAGGATATTCCCGCTCCTCTATCTCCTCGTATTTTATTAACAATTGGTTTTCTTCAATAACTACCTCACCAGCCACACGAGCTAGGGTGGGTTGAGTTTCAGTCGTTAGGGTGACCGATGGAGGTGCGGCTTCAGCTTCAGGAACTTGACAGGTTAACACATCTCCTATATTTACCCATTGACCATTGTCTACCATAAATTGCCAGCCAGAAGGCAGAGTATACTCATCCCGGAATACCTCACAACTAGTGATCTTAATCCTTCTCCCTTCCTCATTATCAATTACCTCAGCCACTCCGGTTATTTCTGAGATAGTGGCTCGAGTCTTAGGTGGTCTTGCCTCAAAGAGTTCTTCTACCCTGGGCAAACCGCTGGTAATATCAATACCCACCACACCGCCGGTATGGAAGGTGCGCAGGGTTAGCTGAGTACCGGGCTCACCAATGCTCTGGGCGGCAATTATGCCTATTGCTGTGTTGAGGTAAACCAGATGCCTGCGGGCAAGGTCTCGGCCATAGCACCTCTGACAGACACTCTGTCTGGCCTGACAGCTAAGGGGAGATCTGACATAGACCCTGGTTATTCCTGCAGCAGTAATTTCTTCCGTCTTCTGTTCATCAATTTCCTCATTCTGGTCAACAATGGTTTCCCCTGTACCGGGGTTGACTATTTTACTGGCGGCCAACCGACCAATTGTTCGCTCAGCAAGTGATGGTAACAGGTCCTTTTCTTGGGGTTCGGATACCCATATACCGCCTGTAGTGCCACAGTCCTCCTGGAGAACAATGACATCTTGGGCAACATCAATGAGGCGTCTGGTGAGGTAACCACTACTTGATGTTCTCAGGGCAGTATCGGCTAGTCCTTTGCGGGCACCATGTGTAGAGATAAAGTATTCCAGAACGCTAAGCCCTTCACGAAGGCTCGACTTGATAGGAAAGTCAATTATGTTGCCTGAGGGGTTAGTCATCAAACCCCGCATACCTGCCATCTGTCTAATCTGGGAAATATTCCCCTTTGCTCCTGATGCTGCCATCATGTAAACACCGCCGTAACGGTCAAAAGTCTCGGAGATGGCGTCAGTAAGCTTGTCGGTAGTTTCCAGCCAGACTTCTATGTTGCCGCTATACTTTTCATCTTCAGTGATTAAGCCTCGACGATACTGGCTGTCAATAATAGCAATCCTTTCCTCAGCCTCTTCCAGTAGCTTGGGCTTGTTCTGAGGAACCTTAATATCGCTCATAGCAATGGTAGTCCCCGACTTTGTGGCATAGTGAAATCCCAGTTGTTTGAGGTCATCCAACACGTCAGCCGCATCTTCATTACTTAGTCGCTGCCAACTGTCAGTTACTATTTGCTTTAAGATTGACTTATCAATTACTCTATTGTAGAATCCTAGCTCTGAAGGCAAAACCTCGTTAAAGATGATACGACCGACGCTAGTTTTGACCCTTTGCCCACCCATCTCTTGGTTCCTAACCTCAACCTCAGCCCTGAGGTCAATAGCATCAAGTTCATAGGCGAGCTTTGCTTCCTCGAAACTGCCCAGGATAGTACCCTCCCCTTTAGCTCCGGGTCTGACAATAGTCAGATAATAGCAACCGAGAACCATGTCCAAGGTTGGAGTTACTATGGGATCACCACTGCTTGGTAACAGCATATTGCGGATACTGAGCATCATCTCTCTAGCCTCTTTAACCGCAGCTTTGGACAGAGGGATGTGAACTGCCATCTGGTCACCATCAAAATCAGCATTAAAAGCAGAACATACCAGGGGATGGAGTTGGATGGCACTACCATCGATGAGTACCGGCTCAAAGGCTTGAAGGCTAAGTCGGTGCAAGGTCGGAGCCCGGTTAAGTAACACTGGTCGGTCTTTGACAACTTCCTCAAGAATGTCATATACCTCTGGCTTAGCTTTCTCCACCAGGCGGCGGGCACTCTTAATGTTATGAGCAAGACCTTGCGCTACCAGACGGGACATAACGAAGGGCTTAAATAGCTCTAGAGCCATCCGTCTGGGTAAACCACATTGATGAAGCCTGAGCTCTGGGCCAACAACGATGACCGAGCGTCCACTATAGTCAACCCGTTTGCCTAGCAGATTCTGACGGAAGCGGCCATGTTTACCTCGGAGCATATCTGAGAGTGACTTCAGTTGGTGATTACCGCTGACTGAGACAGCTCGCCCTCTTCTTCCGTTATCGATGAGGGAATCTACTGCTTCTTGGAGCATTCTTTTCTCGTTGCGGATGATAATCTCGGGTGCTCCCATGTCCAGTAGGTGGCGTAATCGGTTATTGCGGTTAATGACCCGGCGATACAGGTCATTAAGGTCACTGGTAGCGAATCTGCTCCCGTCTAGCTGAATCATAGGTCGAAGCTCAGGAGGTAAGACGGGCAAAACCGTTATAATCATCCACTCTGGTTTATTGCCACTGCGGCGAAAAGCCTCCACTAGCCGTAGTTGCTTGCTTGCTTTTCGGCGACGCTGACCTGAAGTAGAATGGCTTTCTTCGAGCAGCTCGTTACGTAGTTCATCAAGGTTAATACTCCTGATGATTTGGAGAATAGCCTCAGCTCCCATCCCAGCCTCAAAAACTTGACCATATTTCTGTTTGAGTTCGTGGTACTGATTCTCAGTGAGTGAGGCTCGGGGACGAATGTCTTTTAGCTGTTCTACCTCGATGGAGCTCTCCTCCGCAAGCTTCGTTTTTTCGTCAATAAAATTACGCCGAAGCTGGTTTATCTCCTCGACCGTGGCTGACTCCATCTCCGAGGCTTTAGCCTCTAATACCCTTTGGCGCTCAGCTATCTCCTGTGAGCTATTCTCCTCTAGCTGTTTAATTGCTTCCTGGCGTGCCTTCTCATTGACAGAGGTGATGATGTAGTGGGAAAAGTATAGAACACGTTCCAGGCTCCGTGGTGACAGATCGAGCAATAGTCCTATTCGGCTGGGTAGTCCCTTAGCAAACCAGATATGGCTCACCGAGCAGGCAAGTTCAATATGTCCCATCCGCTCCCGACGCACCTTGGCCCGGGCTACCTCGACGCCACACTTATCACAAATAATTCCCTTGTAGCGTATCTTTCTATACTTACCGCAAGAGCATTCATAGTCTTTAGTTGGGCCAAAGATTCTCTCACAGAAAAGTCCATCCCTTTCCGGCTTTAGAGTGCGGTAGTTCATGGTCTCCGGCTTAGTTACCTCACCGTAGGACCAGCCCCTAATCTGCTCTGGCGAAGCCAGAGAAATACGTACAGCGTCAAAATCATTAACTTCAAGCATTTTCTTCTGCCTCCCCCCTAGCCAAGTCTGAAGCTATATCAGGAGGGTCTTCAACCTCTTCAGGCTCCGTCTCGAGCTTGGGGACTTCCGTAGTTTCTGCAACAATGGTTAACCCTTGCTCTTCATTAGTTACCTCTTCAGGCTCCGTCTCGAGCTTGGGGACTTCCGTAGTTTCCTCAGTAAGGGTTATCCCATCCTCTTCATTAGTTACTTCTTCAGGCTCCGTCTCGAGCTTGGGGACTTCCGTAGTTTCCCTAGTAAGAGTTAATCTATCCTCTTCATTAATTACCTCGATGGCTAACCCTAAGCTTTGCAATTCCTTAACCAGGACCTTAAACGATTCTGGCACGCCGGACTGGACAATTTCCTCATTCTTAATTATAGCCTCATAGGTTTTGGCTCGACCGGTTACATCGTCTGACTTAATAGTCAGAAATTCCTGGAGGTTGTGGGCAGAGCCATAGGCCTCTAACGCCCATACCTCCATTTCACCAAAGCGTTGACCCCCGAATTGAGCCTTGCCACCCAAGGGTTGCTGGGTAATCAGGGAATAAGGTCCGGTAGAGCGGGCATGAACCTTATCTTCAACCAGGTGGATTAGCTTCATCATATAGATGTTACCCACTGTTACCGGCTGGTCAAATGGTTGACCGGTGCGCCCATCACGGAGCATAACCTTGCCCACGGTTGGGGGGGGGAGGTTTTGCTCAGAATTTACTCTTTCCACTGCTTGCTCTAGTTCCTGAGGGTTAAGGTCTCGGCTAGCTATGCCCAAGTCTTCGAGCCAAAGGCGCAGGCAGACTTCCTTTGCTTCTCCCGGGTAGTCATCGCTGAATACCCTGTCTCCATCGTAGCCATAGCTTTTAAGCCATGCTTTAGCTAAATCCAGTGACACAGAGGGGTTCTCATTGCTAGGATCAAGGTTAACTGCCCCAGCCTTTTGAGCCAGCCAGGCTCTAGCCAAGGCATCCTCGATAGCAGCATCATCGGCACCATCAAAGACAGGGGTAAGCACCTTAAAGCCTAGTATCTGAGCTGCCCAGCCCAGATGTGTTTCCAGAATTTGCCCGAGGTTCATACGTGATGGGACGCCTATAGGGTTAAGGATAATATCCACTGGTGTGCCATCAGGGAGGAAAGGCATATCCTCAGCCGGTGCGATGAGGGCAATGACTCCCTTATTACCATGCCGCCCAGACAGTTTATCTCCTACGGAAATTGCTCGTTTCTGTGCCACCCAGACCCGTACCCATCGATTAACTCCCGCCGGCAGCTCGTCATTATTTTTACGGGAGAACTCCCTTACGTTAATCACCTTGCCCCAGTCACCGTGGGGTATCCGCAGGGAGGTATCTTTCACCTCTCGGGCTTTCTCGCCGAAGATAGCCCGCAAAAGTTTCTCCTCAGCCGATAGTTCAGCCTCTCCCTTTGGCGTAATTTTGCCTGCCAGTATATCATTAGGGCTGACTTCGGCACCAATCCGAATAATGCCCTCCTCATCAAGCTCGCGCAGACTTTCTTCACCCACATTGGGTATATCTCTGGTAATTTCTTCAGGTCCCAACTTGGTGTCCCGTGCTTCTACCTCATACTTTGCAATGTGAATGGAGGTAAACTTATCCCTCTCAACCAGGCGATTACTAATGATGATAGCATCTTCGAAGTTATAGCCTTCCCAGCTCATAAAGGCGCAGAGTACGTTCTGTCCCAGAGCCAGCTCCCCCTGTTCAGTAGCTGAACTATTAGCTAGAAGCTGTCCCTCCTCTAATCGGTCGCCCTTATTTACCATAGGCCGCTGGCTAATGCAAGTGCCTTGATTGGTACGCACAAATTTCATTAAGGGATATATGTCCTTATCCCCATTATCTTTGGTAACTACAATCTGTGAGCTACTAACCGAGCTTACCACTCCAGGATTTTGGGCAAAGAGTACCTGCCCGCTGTGCTTGGCGGCTTCTACTTCCATACCGGTAGCTACCAGAGGAGCTTCAGGGCGAAGCAAGGGTACCGCCTGCCGCTGCATATTAGCCCCCATCAGGGCGCGATTGGCATCGTCATGCTCCAGGAAGGGGATTAATGATGTAGCCACACTAACTATCTGCTTGGGCGATACATCCATAAATTCAATCTCGTCGGGTGCCGCTCGTACGTAGCGTTCAGCGTATCTAGCTTCAACCTTTTCGCCTACAAATTGGCTTTTCTCGTCAAGTTTAGCGTTAGCCTGAGCAATGGTATATTCATCTTCCTTGTCAGCGGTTAAGTAGACGACCTCATCGGAGACAAAAGGCACCACCTTTACCATTCTGGGGGATAGCTGAGATAGCTTAGTCATCGCCTTCGGGGTAATGGTACCTCTAGCCGCTACTACCGTGTTACCTTCATCACCGCGCACCGTCTCTCTGATTGTCCTCCCCAAGAGCTTATCATCGGTGGTGCTCATCTCGCTAATCACTCTACGGTACGGGGTCTCAATGAAACCGTACTTGTTAATTACACTGTAGGTAGCTGGGGAGCCGATGAGTCCGATGTTAGGTCCCTCTGGGGTCTCGATAGGGCAGATTCTACCGTAATGGGAAAAGTGGACATCGCGGACATCGAATCCGGCACGCTCGCGGGATAGACCTCCTGGTCCCATCGCTGATAGGCGACGCTTGTGGGTCAACTCAGCCAATGGGTTGGTTTGATCCATAAATTGTGATAGCTGTGAGCCACCGAAAAATTCCCTGATAGCTGCTGCTACCGGACGAATATTCACCAGAGCGCTGGGAGTAACTGTTTCGGTGGGAATAATACTCATATGCTGTTTTATCACTCGCTCCAAGCGTAATAAGCCAATACGAAACTGGTTTTGTATCAACTCGCCAACAGTACGCACTCGCCGATTGCCTAGATGGTCAATCTCATCAGGGGTGTCATTATCATTATTAACCATAATGATGTGCCTGACTATCTCTATAATATCTTCCTTGGTTAGAGCTCGCGTTTTTTCCGAAACCGTAAGCCCTAATCGCTTATTAAGCTTATAACGACCTACAATGCCCAGGTCATACCGCTGGGAATTAAAGAAGAGGTTATTTATTAGTTTTTTAGCATTTTCAATACTAGGTGGGTCTCCAGGGCGCAATTTCTTGTAGATATCAATTAAAGCCTCGGACTCATCGCTAATCCAGGGCTCACGCTCCATAGTTGACCTGATAAATTGATGCTCGGAAGAGCTCTCCTCGTTGGAAAACAGGCTAAGCAGTTGCTCATTACTGCCGTAACCAATAGCGCGTAAAAGTGTGGTAATGGGAATCTTCCGTTTACCGTTTATCTTGGCTGAGACTACATTCCGGTTGCTCGTCTCAAACTCTAGCCAAGCCCCACGAGTAGGGATTAGCTTGGCATGACACAATTTGCGACCACTAGCAACATCTTCTTCACGAGTAAAATAAACACCGGGAGAACGAAGTAGCTGGCTTACTACTACCCGTTCCGCCCCGCTGGTAATAAAGGTGCCGTTACTTGTCATCAGGGGGAGGTCACTAAAAAATATGTTCTCCTCCTTGATTTCGCCCGTTTCTTTAACCAGCAACATAGCCTTGACATAGAGTGGGGCTGAGTAGGTCAGGTCTCGTTGGCGGCACTCTGGCTCAGAGTGACGAGGGGCACGGAACTCGTAGCCTACAAAGCTAAGCTCTAGCCTGTTGCCAACGAAGTCTCTAATAGGAGAGACCTCCTGCAGCAATTGCATTAGTCCCTTTTCTTGAAACCACTGAAATGAATCTAATTGCATTGCGATCAGATTGGGTACATCAAGTATCTGGGGTAACTTGGCATAAGATTTTCTGGTAATATTAGGCATCCTCTCAGCGCGCGTTGGTAACATAGAAACCATCTAACTCTACTCCTTTAAAAAAGACATACAGAATCTAGGCATTATTGTGGTACTAATCCAAAACAAAAGCCGTGGCTTAATGAAGGATATAATAAGGCGAAAACCTTAAGAGGCATAGTTACAAACTTATATAATACTACCTTTTTCAACATTTGTCAATACCACGCTTAGTTCTCCGTAGAAATCCGACACTCGTCCTCCTTTCCTTTGCTGCCCCCACAAGGGATACCACTCTTTAAGTCAGAGTTACCGGAATATTCAATGGTTGTTTAGCCTGAGGAGCAGGAGGCCTATATCGCAGTGGACTGACAAGGTCCTCCCACCAGAATCCTTGATTTACTCTGAGGTATTGTAGATGGTGCGTGGGAGAGAGGGTGATTCCTCTTCTGACCGGACAGCGATGACAATGTTGGCCCCGGATCGGACCTGAGCTAAGGAGATGGCTTTTCCGATGACTCGGCTGTCTCTTGTGACTACAGCTATCTTCCCGGAGAGACCCACATTAAGACGTGGAATTCGAATAAAGTTACCATTCCTCTTTTGGAATCTTTCGTAACCCACCGGTATTAGTAGAACCATGAGTGAATACTGTGTCTACGGGAGCGTCCTTTAAGATACTTTCCTTTACTCGCTTATATTGACCCTGATATATAGGGATTTGCTCTCCACTCTTATCAAACACCATGACCATGTTGTTTTGAGACCTGATAACAGTCTTAATCATTTTGGTTCTCCTTACAGTGCTTTGGCAATGTTCTTTAAGATGCTCAAAATTCCGATGACTGTTCGCTGCACTTCAACCGGCTCCTGGCTTAATACCTTACTCACATAAGGGTCTAGTTGCCCACCAATATAGTCGGCATTCTTTTCCTTTATGCCAGCCGGCCCAGAGGAAAGGTAACCGGCTAAGGAGAATAGCTCACTTTCTTCAAAACCTAACGGATTAGCTATTTTCCGCAGGATTACGGCTGAAGGAAATCTCTCCCCTCTCTCTACGCGACCCAGGTGAGATGATGATGTACCTGATATAGTCGCCAGCTTAAGTAATGTCAACGGTATCATCACTCTTCGCTGCCTGAGTATTTCGCCTAGATTATTGCCGTTATTGGTATTAGTCATTTCCTTACCTCCCTCGCCTAC
>SDBT01019298.1_pt1 | contig 10690 bp, 8 predicted proteins | sample 2277101 | NCBI WGS metagenome assembly SDBT01 (sample SAMN10404973, study PRJNA504765) | marine sediment metagenome | isolation source: marine sediment core GS10_PC15, 103 cmbsf | place: Arctic Ocean: Southern Knipovich Ridge | collected 2010
CAAGGGCAACAAATTAACCTTGCCCATCGCCATAATCTGTAGCGCACGCTCCCAGGAGTGCCAGCCCATTGCCTGACGCACCATCTGATCGTCATATTCCATACCGGCCCAACCCCAGCCACCTCACAAGCACTGGGCAGGAGATACACACTAAACATTCTTATTTCGCTAACAAATTTTCTGTTATTCTTATCAATAGACCGGATCGTTACCCGCATTATGTACCATGGCCGTCAGCATATAGACACGAATCTCCTGAAGGGCAGGACTTGAACCATTTGGCATCAGCTGATAACTGGTTACCACATCGGAAATGCCTTCCATGTCCATGCAGATATAGACTTTCATGGCAAATCCTCCTGTCAAATCACTTTTCACCCTATACCCTCAGAAGAATTGAAGGATATAGATACACTTCAGGGTAAATGAGCTAAAAGTTATTCAGCTAGCTGCAGAGACCTTACTCAACTAGAATTTTTAGAAAGGGTTGATTGATTAAAAGTTAGCTCAAATGTTCTCTTTGCCAGATCACTTATCCTTCCATCTGAATCTCCAAAGACAGCACTTTTGATTCTATCATTCAAAGGTCTTGACATTTCCTCGGGAATCCCCTTTGTCCCTTGTAGCACTCCAAGAATGGAGCCAGCAGTGGCACCGTTGCAGTCAGTATCGTGTCCACACATTACTGCAATGGATATAGTTTTTCCAAAGTCAAGCTCCCCCCAGATAAGTCCTATCAAGACAAAAGCGAGGTTGGGAAGAGTATGAACTCTGTGATATTCCCCGTATCGCTCCATTACCCTTTTCCACACCTCCTGCCAGCTATCAGCTTCTTTACTCCAACTGGTCACCTTTTTTACCACTTCTGTAAGGCGGGAGTTTTCTGGTACCTGAGATAGACCGGCATTGATTACTTTCTCTAGATCGTCGCTTACCAGAGCGGCTGATATTGCTGCGGCAATGAACATCTCACCGTATATGCCATTTTTAATATGAGAAAGTGCGGCATCTTTATAGGCTAAAGAAGCAGCTAACTCTGGATTTGCTGGAGCAATATATCCAAAGACATCGGCTCTTATTTGAGCCCCTATCCACTCTCGAAAGGGATTACGATAGATAGCCGTAGCCGGAGGTTGAAGTCCTCTCACCAGGTTAGCATAGGCTTGACGCTCAGCTGTATATACCATCTTATAAGGAAGATTTGAAAGCCACTCCTCAGCTACATCCTCTGTAGTGAATTCAAAGCCCTTTTTTTCTATGAATTTTAAATTAAGAATAGTATAATCGAGATCATCATCGCGAGCCATATAATTGATGTTATCCTTTGTAAACTCCTTAACTAAACTATATTTTTCCTTGTCAATACTATCCAGATAAGGAAAATAGTCTTGAAGAGGATAAGAATCTGTAGCTTTAAGATAGCTTTCTATTTTTTCTTTTGGCCATCCTTCTACCGGTTTTCCCAAAAGGCAGCCGATACAGCGGCCAAGCCAGGCTCCATTAATACGCTCATAAAGAGCATCCTTATCTAACTCAGAAATTTTTGGAAGAGTTATCTTTTTTTTGGGCTTTTTCTTTTTGATCTCATCTATCTGGGAGGGCTCATCATAGGGATAGTCAGCTCTTTTATCCAGATTCTCTACCCTATCATAAAACGCCTCCATTTCATCCAGAGATCCTTCCTTCCTTAGCTGCTCAAATTTTCTCTTAATCTCACCATTTATGTTCTTTCCCTCCTGTGCCAACTGAGATATTTCTTCTTTAAGGAGTTCCAACACTTCCTTTTTCTTGAGATCCGTTGAAGTCTTACTTAATGTTTCGCTGTTGCTCATTCTTACCTCCTCCTGGTATGATTTTGTAAGGTTTTTACTATAGGCAAAAATTATTATGGTGTCAAACCACACCACCGGTGGAAATCCATACTGTCATCTCAGAGAGTTGGCGATTTGCCCAGGCATAATAGGGAATTGCAGTTAAAAGGACATCTTTATCCCTGAGGTGCTGCTCCTGCTCAAAAGTTCGGTAAAGAGGGGCATTGAGCTCAGAGGAATCCGGGATAACTCCACTGGCCTTCAAGCTCACAACTCCACCTAAAAGCTCATCATGGTATCTTTCCTCCAAGTTCACCATACTCTTTTTGTCCCTGTCTATGTTAAGGGCTGCCTCTAAGATGGATATATGGGGATTGTCCGCTTCCTCAAAGCAGTAAACTATCGGTCCTCTTTGCAGGGCGACCTTTCCCCTATCTTCGGCAACTCTTTTATTGGCACTCATGATATTGACCTTCATCTCTAAATCAAGAGTCAACTTATCGGTCTCTTTCCACACACGGCTTACTTGAACATATCCATTCGCTAACTTGAAGCCGATTTTCTCATCATTTACCAATACCTGCATCTCTTTACACCAGGAGGGAACTCGCAGGAAGAGGGAGAACCTTTTTTCCTTTTCCACTGAGATCTTCATCTCAATCCTTCCCTCCCAGGGATATTTACTCTTTTGAGAAAGTATAAAGTTTGTCCCGTCCGCAAGATGCCAGTTTAAACTGCAATTATCGTAAAGATGGACCCATATTCCCTCTTTACTGGTGCTGAAGAAATACCCGGGTATTGAGGCGATCATCCTTATGGAATTTGAAAGGCAGCAAGGACATCTGTACCAAGATTGCCTTGTTCCACTGTAACGCGTTCTTAAGCCATTTCTCTCTTTGTTCCAGGGCTGAGAGGTATGGTTGGCAAACAAGCTCATCGGGGAAAAAAGGAGGGGATTTGCATAAAAGAACTTATCTCCGCTCAGGGAAACCCCAGACAAAAATCCATTATAAAGAGTTCGCTCCATGACATCGGAAAAACTTGAGTTTCCTGTTATTAAGAGCATGCGCCAGTTCCAATAAATAGAGCCAATAGAGGCACAGGTCTCTCCATAAGCACCTTCGTTTGACAGCTCATAAGGAGCGCCAAATGCCTCCACTTGATATCTGGAGCCTATTCCCCCGGTGATATAGCTCTTCGTCTTAACCATACTCTCCCATTGAGAGGATAGGGAATCCCAGAAGTCCTTCTTCCCTGTCTCGGCATAATAATCTGCCCCACCAGAGGTTAGAAATGTAGCTTGAACTGCATGTCCCATAATCTCCCGTAAGGAGCTAAAGCCAATGTGATTTAGGAAAAACTCCGATAACTCCAAATATTTCTTATCCTTTGTCTCTCTATAAAGCTCAACAAGACTCATCTCTATTTGAGGGTGGTAATTAGCCCCCCATCCGGTCTTTTTGTTTGAATTAAACATTCTATACAAGTAATCAGCAAACTTAATGGCACAGTTTAGTAATCTTTTCTCTCCAGTGGCTCTATGATGAGCAACCGCAGCTTGAAATAGGTGTCCTGCTGAGAAAAGTTCCTGGTAATCTCTTAATCCTATAAACTTCTCCTTGCTTGGCCGTTCTATAGAATAAGTAAAGGTATTGATGTAACCATCTTCATCCTGAGCGGGAATAATAATATTGATAACTTCATCGAGCATATTTTTTATCTTGGGATTATCTGCGGACTGCAACACAAAAGAGGCTGCTTCTATCAATTTGTAAACACTGGCATCCGCATCGGTATGCCCTGTGTGCTCTGTGCGCTCTTGATAGCCTGTTTTGTAAATCCTAATGAAGTTATTAAGTATTCCTTCCTTTTTAAGGAACCCATATATTGATGGAATTCCCTTTTCAACATTGTTTTTCATCCTTGTCTTCCAAAAACCTTCATCCATTTTAACCGCTGATATAGGAACAGATTTTAGTTTTGCAAAAGGGCTGTTATTGACAAAAGCAATCCCTTTCCCTTCTTTATCTCCCATCTTCTTTCTCCCCCTATTAATCGTTAATTAATATTGTTCATTCTTTACGGAACACATTATATATTTGCCTTTAACTGTGACCAAATCTTTGATTTGGCTCCTCCTCCTATAATACGAATCTCTTCAACATCAACTCCAATTCCTTTCAGAGTATCAAGATTAATTCTCATTTCATAGCACAAGCTGTCCAAAACCGCCTTGGATAAATCAGCCTTCGTAGTACCTAGAGTCAGTCCTAGAATAGCTCCTTTTGATCTTGAATCCATGGTTGGCGTTCCGCTACCGACAAAATGGGGTAAGATGAAAATGCTGGCCGGTTCAGTCGAGGCTCCTTCGATAATCAGCTCAGAAAGGACACCTGCCCCCAAAGCACCGCAGGGCTGGTCGTGGCCCCCGGTAACTGCGATAACCAATTTCCCAAGTCCTAACTCTTTGGCGACTCCTTTGTCTACTTTACCCACAATATCACCAGAAGGCTTAACATTCGAGAACAAATTCTGATCAAGATTAGCCCAGGAAAGAATCTTGATGGTCCCGATGCGCATTCCCAATCATTGGTTTACCGTCCCTCTCTAGAAAAAGCTTACTGAATCCTTTCTTCTCAATAGTTTCGTAATCGTGGCCCACTTCACTCGGAAAAGCATAGAAGCAAGTAAATTCCTTGGTTCCCGTGTTAATGGTCCGGTGTGCCCAAAGAGGTGGTACATAGACTAGACTTCCGGGTATCATCTTTGAGTAAGAGCTTCTTCCCCCTTTTTCTTCCATTAGAATGTATCCCTCGCCCTTTAAACACAGATAGACCTCACCGCCAGCCCTGACGTGAAAGTGTCCTTTGGTCATGAAGTATTCATCTCCCACTTTGCCTGGATAGATGATGCTGGTGCCGTGGGTGATCTCCCCTGCTCTTTCAGGAACTACTATTTCATGAACCTCGTAAACCAAAATGTCTCTATTGAACATACTCCTTAGGGCATCAATGTCTCTAAAAACTCCCTTTAGATCGCTGAGATATCTTTTGGTGATTTTCGCATTACTCCCTATCTTTCCAGTCTCAAAGTCAATGAATCGGCAAATTGGCTTCATCATAATTTTCTCCTCACCTACCTCGAATCTCCGCTTGCCTTTTAACTTCTTTCACTTCACTTTTTGCTTATTAGCTGTTTAACAACCGAGACTATATGTTCTACACTCAAGCCATACTTCTCCAGAAGTTCATTTGGCTGTCCTGACTCTGCAAATCTGTCTTCTATCCCGATTCGCTCAAGGGGAACAGGTGCAGAGCGACTAATCACCTCAGCTACCGCTCCTCCCAACCCTCCCAGTATGCTGTGTTCCTCAACTGTCGCAATCGCTCCGGTTTCTTGGGCAGCCTCAACAACAAGCTGCTCATCAAGGGGTTTGATGGTATGCATATTGATGACCTTGACTGAAATATCTCTCTCAACAAGGTACCTTGCTGCTTGCAGGGCAATCCCAACCATGATACCACAGGCCAAAATGGCTACGTCTTTTCCCTCCCGTAAAACTAAACCTTTTCCAATACTGAACGGCGAATCATCAGTTGTCACATTAGGTACAGGAACTCTTCCCAGACGTACATAAACGGGGCCGTCATGGTAAATTGCTTCCCTCAAAGCCTTCTTTGTCTCTATGGAATCACTGGGTACAACTACTGTCATATTAGGAAGGCTCCGCATTATGGCAATATCCTCAATAGACTGGTGAGAGGCACCATCTGCTCCCACAGTGATTCCGCAGTGGGTTGCAACAATTTTGACATTGAGGAAAGGATAGCACACGGTGTTTCGTATCTGGTCCAGGCTCCTGCAGGATGCAAACACAGCGAAAGTACTGGCTACAGGAATTTTCCCAGTCAAAGAGAGGCCGGCAGCTGTTCCTATGAGATTCGCTTCTGCGCAGCCCACATTGATGAATCGATCAGGGAACGCTTTGGCAAATTGTGCCGTGCGGGTGGCCTTCGAAACATCAGCATCTAGAACGACCAATTTTCTTTCTGTTCTTCCCAGTTCAACTAAGGCGGATCCATAAGCATCACGAGTGGATTGCATCTTTTTATTTTGGATTCTTTTCAGTTTGATAACTCCCTCATCGCCTGGTTAAACTCTTCCTCGTTGGGAGCTTTGCCGTGCCAATCGACCTTGTTTTCCATAAAAGAAGCTCCTTTACCTTTGATTGTATGTGCGATAATAATCGTTGGTTTTCCTTTGCTTTTCCTCACTTTTTTAAGCGCTTCTATAATTTCTGAGATATTGTGTCCATTAATCTCCATCACGGACCAACCAAAAGCCTTCCATTTGTCCGAGAGAGGTTCTAGGCCCATGATGCGGCATGTTGGACCGTCCACCTGTAGGCCATTGTAATCAAGAACAGCAATAACGTTATCAAGTTTGTAGTGACTGGCTAGCATGGCTGCTTCCCAAATTTGACCTTCGTTTATTTCTCCATCACCTAAAAGGACGTAAACTGTGTAGTCTTTTCTATCTATTTTGCCTCCCAGAGCTATACCATTGGCTACCGATAAGCCTTGTCCTAGAGACCCAGTCGAGACTTCTACCCCTGGGGTCTTTCTCATATCTGGATGACCCTGGAGACGACTGCCAATTTTTCTTAGAGTCTTTAGTTCCTCTTTGGGAAAGTACCCTGACTCAGCCAACACAGCATAGAGGAGAGGAGCGCAGTGACCCTTGCTCAAGATGAAACGATCCCGGTCGGGCCACAGGGGTCTGTGCGGATCGTGTCTCAATACATGAAAAAACAAAACAGTTACTAAATCCGCTGCAGAAAGTGATCCCCCGGGATGGCCCGAACCCGCCTGATATATCATCTTAATGATTTCTCTTCGGACCAGTTTAGCTTTGGCCTCAAGAGCTTGAATTAGCTTGTCGTCTGTCATTCACACACTCTCCTGAGTTTCGATTTGGCGCCTTTCTTAGAGCGGTAATCTTCAACTCTTAGTGGAACTCTAACACAATAAGTAATAGTTCGGCTGTTTCTAATTCGGAAAAGAGGTAACATCGCATTACACTTGTTTTGGGTGAACCGACCTCACTGAGTTCTTTTCTAAGTAAGGCTTTTTACTATACCCCACTCTTTGATAGCGGTCTCGAGTTCTTTATGTTGAACTGCCGCTTCTTCAATGGGTATACCCTGAACCGTCGCATCAATAGCTTGTCTCATAGCTCGAGCACCGGCGCACATCCCCTGGGGATGTCCCATTATCGCTCCTCCGACCATAAACATAATGTCCTTTCCCAGACGTTCGTAGGTTACCTGAACTAATCCGGGATGAGTACCTCCAGAAATTGCAGGGATGGTGGACCTAAAACCAAAGAAAGGGCCCTTCAGAATCTCAAGATATCTTTCTAGCTGCTCAGGAGGAGTAGCAATGTAGCCACCCAACATTCCCGCATGAGTAAGGTCTCCTCCACAGAGTCGAATAGCCTGGCATATTACTCCCGCATCTATTCCATGATGTGGATCCTTGGTATAAGCCATGTCACCACTGCGCTGCACATGTATAGGAACACTTATTTGCGGATCTTCGGCTATCATGCGGTAACTGGAAAGCCCACAGTAGAGATTAAAGTGAAGAGCGGTAGCTCCTAATCTTACGGCTTTTCGGCAGTGTTCCTTGAGGTGTTTCACGCCTACAGTGAGACAGGGAGCATAGAGAGTTTTCGTGCCGGTTTTGCGGCTAGCTCGTTGGAGAATCTCTGAGATGAGGGGCACCCGTTCTTCCATTCGGCAGAAAAAGGGATTACCAAGAATCTCGTCTTCCTTGATGAAATCGCAACCCCCAAGGGCAAGCTCATAACAAATCTCCGCAATCAACTTTGGAGAGAGACCTGTTTTAGGCTTGATAATAGCTCCCAAAAGGGGACGATCGTAAACCTTGAGGATTTCTCTTATTCCGCTCAAGCCAAAACGGGGTCCCGGAAAAAAGGAAGCCCAGTGTTGGGGAAGTTGAAAATCAAGGAGTCTTACTTGCTCCAGTATGCTTATGTCATACTGTCCTCCAGCTAACGTACATAAAAGTTGACTTATTCCATCTGTTTCTGGGTCAATGTTATGGGCGGGAAAGGCTATTTCTACTATTCCCTCATTTCCTTTGGGGACTTGACCAATGATCTTCGCTCCATGATTGTGAAAAAGCTGCTTATTCTCATATTTGGTTCTTATATGCATCGGACCAATCGATTGACCCAGAGCAATCGCCTTGGCTCCTTCTGTCACACTGGTTTTGCTGCGGATGAAATATCGAGCAAGTATGTGCTGCTCGATATCTAAGTTTTCTCTAGTTTTGTACAATAACGAATTAATATCGATCCTTTGATTTTTTTTCATCTCTTCCTCTCCCAGAACGGTCCAAATACAAGACAAAACTCTCGAGGCAACATTAGTAGTATTCGAAAAGCTTCCTTTTGGGTTTGCCTAAGTAGACCGTCCATTTTGGTTTTGGCTCCCACTTACCCTGTATGTTGGATCCAATATAAGTCGGTCCAAGGTATTTTCGGGGCATTCTCCTTGTCTTTTTCTCTGTTACAATCTTCGGCAAGGGACGTAAAGGTTGTCCTCTTCTTTGAACGAGATAACTATGGTTTTTTATTGTATCGATAACAATAAATCCATCATTTTCATTCACATAATTTACCTTCTCTTTCTTTTCTAGATCGAACACTTGCACTTCGCTGTTAAAAGAGTTAACAAGAGTACAAATTTTCCCTTCCAGGCTTTTTATCTGAACATATTTTACCCTTTTCTGAGATATCTCTGAAGAGACCAAAAAAGCCCCCACTGCTCTCAAATCCATAAATTTACATTCCCACTCATCTGGGATGGCAGGAAACACCCTGATTTTTCCATCATAGCTTTGCAGCAGCATTTCACTAATGGCAGTCCCAAATCCTGTAGAAGAATTAAGAAACGCCGGCTTGGTTTCTCTCTGACCAGAATTACGCACTATATTGTAGGTAAAAAGACCATTATGCTTCAGATATTGAAGAATACTTATGTCGTACAGATAACTCCTGAGGGTATCTCCAAGACCGAGTCTTGCCGCGATGCACAATATCCAGGGCCAGGTCATGTCGTCGTCCCAAGTAGGAACATCGAAGACAAAATCCCTACATTTGCGCATTGTGCGAGCATATAGTCCATCAAATGTTCTTTTTGCCATATCATACAGTTCTTTGGGAGAATCTACCCCGATGTCTCCTACTGGAAAAACGCAAGTAAGCAAGGCAGGATGGCCCAGAGGCAGGTCAGCTGGCGCGTACTCCGAATCCAGAAAAACCCAGCCATTATTGGGATAATCACTCAAGTTGCTAAGCATGTCCTGCCATTTCTTTTTCTCGTTTTTGTCAACAGCCAAAATATCACTGGCCTCTATCATAGCTCTAAAAAGCTCTCTCATTAGAGCTATATCAATACCAGGATTTTTGCCTCTCCAATCCCCTTGTTCAGGAGGAAAACTGGGAAAAATATAGTATTTTCCATTTTCGTCTTTCTGAAGGTATCCCTCGTAGAAATGCGTAATTTCCTTCATTATGGGGTAGGCAGTCTCTCGAAGAAATTGCTTATCCTGGGTGTAGAGATATCGCCACCAATATAACTCCGCATACCAGGCAGAGACATGTTGCATATATCTACATTTGGAGTATCCTAGCTCCTTGTAGTGACCACCATTAAACCAAAGGACCCCCGGCAGCTTTACTCCGTCGATTTCATATAGCTTCTTGGTCTCTTCCTTGAGATAGGGAAGGTCTCTTTCTATAATCCTATAAAAAGGATCTCCTAGTTCTATGTGGTTACTGGTATAGGTGAGCCAATAAATCTCCTGAAGATTAATATCAGTGACAAGCACTCCATGCCAGCCTTGATGCTCTCCCAAATAACCAGGAACATAGAGCTGAGGCAAAAAAGAGGAATTCCTGGCGCTTGAGGCAAGGGCGTATAAGGAAATATACCAAAGATTCTCGATGAATTTATCACTCAAGGAAATAAATGACTTTGACCAAAAGCGACCCCACCATTCCTGGTGCTCCTGAAGTAAGGCACCGTATCCTTTATTTTGTGCCTTATCCAGAAGCTCATTACATTTTTTGAGGGGATCATTGCCTTCATGCGAAGTTGAGACGGCTACATACAGCGTAAACTCAACACTCTCTTTTTTCTGGAGTGTGACAACAACGGCATTTCGAAATTCCTCTACAGTGTATTCCGCTCCCACAATACTCATCGCTGCAGCATAACGAAAACCGTCAGGGAATTCATAATCAATCCAGATTTTCTCACCATCAGTACCCACAATCGGCTCGCCAATGTCTTCATCGGCATCCCTTTTGAAGTCGATTCTAACCTGACCATTTTTCTTTGTATTAAACTGAGAGTGGATAGCAAGCACATTCAAGAGGGCACTGACAAAGGAAACTGTTCTTCCTTTATCCTCACCAGACTTGAAAATTGTAGTCACACAAGCATTGTAGAGAGATAGACGCTGTTCAAAACTAGTAAGATTAGAGGATAAGTAGCAATCATAGAACCTCATCTTCAATCTTGCACAATGCTTGAAAGTGGGAGGGCAGTTAGCATAACCATATTCTGTATTGGGGCCCCAATGGGCGCATCTCTGCTCTGGATCGACAAGTCTCTCATCGAAACCTTTTTCGATTTTCTCCAAGACCTCCTGGTGTGTGCTTAGAGGATAATTAAAGCCTTCATACCGAAAATCAGCAACGTCTATCTTTGTAATGCCCCACTCAAGGTCATCTTCTCCAAAAACCACTCCGTGTAGGTCTCCATTGCCTATTACCAATCCGTTCTG
>SDBT01019299.1_pt1 | contig 10690 bp, 11 predicted proteins | sample 2277101 | NCBI WGS metagenome assembly SDBT01 (sample SAMN10404973, study PRJNA504765) | marine sediment metagenome | isolation source: marine sediment core GS10_PC15, 103 cmbsf | place: Arctic Ocean: Southern Knipovich Ridge | collected 2010
CTTAGTGGTTTAATCGGTAAGTTCGTATCGCCAAAATACCCGTAGGGGCACGCTGCGCGTGCCCGGGCACAAGCATTGTGCCCCTACGAATAACAGCATAGATTTGCCGATTAAACCACTTAGCTTTGTAGGGGCAGGTTTTATCAGGCTGATACTGACATTTGGTGAAGCAATTTCAATGACGAGTATAGCTTTCATCAACTTGATAATCCCAAACCTGCCCTTTATGGAAAGCATATATTGGCCACTAAGACAAATAGAGTTAAAATCGGTAGAGGCGACAGGCATGGACCTTCATATAGGAGAATTCGCAGCCAGGGCAAATAATCAATGCTCCAAAGCGGCTTCCGCAAAGACCAGCATCCAGGATACAGAATCGCTGCGCCGGATCTGTCAGGAGTTCGAGTCGGTATTCATCGTGTATCTGATGAAAAGTATGCGCAAGACAATACCTGAGAACGAATGGACAACCGGTGGCAGCAGTAGCATTGGCTTCAGCAAGGACGTATACCTGTCCATGATGGATGAGAGCATTGCGAAAGCCGTTTCTAAGGCAAATGGAATAGGTTTGGCGGCGGTGTTATACCGGCAGCTATCTCAGAGCAGAATTGACTAAAGTTTCTCCCTGTTTTCTACGATATAATAATGAAGGAAACTAAGGTCAAGGTTTCAGGTTCGATTTTGGAGTTCAGAGCGAAGTAAGAATCTTGCCTCTGTTCCATGTAATTTCTGTATATGAGCGCAGCCAATCGGCGCCTCATACATCAGATAGAAGGTGCTGTCAAGATGAAGATTCCTACATACATAAACCTGAAAATAAGCAATGCTTATCTACAGCAGTCACGGGCAGCAAAACGCAAAGGCAAGCAGGATGTCCGTGGCACGTTCGACGGTGTAAGTTCCAACGGGAAGCTGCCAAAAGATGAGATCATATTGTCGCCTCGCGCCACCGAAATACGTGAACTTGAGGGACGGATGAAAGCCATCCCTGAAGTTCGACAGGAAAAAATTGAGTCTGTAAAAGGACAGATCGAATCGAAGACATACACTGTGGACGGTAGGCTGGTTGCTAAGAGCATTACAGATCTTCTGAACTAAAGTCTTCGCCGTCTACGCTTCTCGATGCTTTATGCTGAAGGCAAAGGTCACTGGAGCCGGGAGCAGTAAGAAAAAGCGTTCCATGCTCGAAAGCGATTTTTTCGATTGCCACAGCATCAAGTGCGGAGGATTCAATCGTTGGCGCGAAGATCGGTTGGAGAAAACTATCCTCTCCATCTTTCACCAGTACTTGCTGAAGAAATCCAGCAAGAAAATCCATATGTGGAAGGTCTATTAGAAGAACTGGCAGGGATCCTTGATGTGGAACTTGATCAGTACCGTCATCTCCTGAGTTTGCTCCATGCTCAACGTGAGCATTTCACTACAGGTGACATTAAATCCTTTGAGGAGGTTAGCAAGCAGCAGGGAACGGTAATTCTGAAGATTAAGACACTGGAGGAGGCGCGTAAATCCATTGTTTCGCGACTGTCCCAGTATTTCGACGTTCCCCAAGAGGGATTTACACTGGCAAAACTGGCGGCGTTGGTGGACAATCCCTACAGTGAGAGCTGCGCTGCGTATCAGAGGGAAATCCTGTCACTTGTCAGGGAATTGGAGAATCTCAGAGAGAGCAACGCATACCTGATCCAACATGCACTTCATTACGTTAGCGGCGTACTGAAGATCTTCGCATCCGCCCACACAATTGATCCCGCATATTCAGACAACGGACAACTCGAACACAAGACGAAAAAGGGTAAATATATCTCAAGATGGGGGTGAAATGGATACGTGATACTCGATATTTGATACTCGATACATGATGTCAGCATCTAGCATCCAGTATCCAGTATCCAGCATCCAGTATCCATCGTTGAAATTATGGGTTCAGTTAAAGGTTTAGATATAGGCATGCGTGCCATGACAGCCAGTATGACCGCGATTAAGACTGCTGGTCAGAACATCGCCAACGTCAATGTACCCGGTTATTCCAGACGCGTCATTGATACGAAGTCAGTGTCCTATGGTGGCGAAGACGCTGTAACTGTGCTGCAAATTCGCAGAATTCGCGATAGGTTTACTGATCATCATATCCGAATGGAAAGTCAGTCGCTGGGCAAATGGGAAATGCAATCTCTATTCTACGGACAAATGGAGGGCATCTTTCTTGAGCCTTCGGAACACGGCCTGAATAACACCATCTCGGAATTCTGGAATAGCTGGGAGGACCTGGCGAGTGTTCCCTTTGACTCAGCGCCCCGGTCGGTAGTCGTTCAGCAGGGCATAGTTTTGGCACAATCCATTAACCAGCTTGACTCTCAATTCATTGATCTCCGTCGCACCGCCGATGGGTATGTGAAAGACAGAGTTAGCAAAGTCAATGACCTGGCAGACATGATTGCTGATCTCAATGTCCGGATCATAGCGACGGAAGCATCAGACCTGGAAGCCAGCGATGCACGCGATAGCAGGGATCTATTGGTAGATGAAATGTCGAAAATGGTGAACACGACCATCATAGAGCGTGAGGGCGGGGCCATATCGGTGCTGATAGGTGGTCGAGCTATCGTAGACGATGCAACGGTTGCCCACCTGGGAACGGTGCTAACGGTCAGTGATGATATGAGGGTGAGTAACGTGGTATGGGAAAGTGACGGGGCCGCTGCCAGCATCACCGGGGGTGAGATAGCCGGGCTTATAAAAATGCGCGATGAAGCCATACCTGGAGTTACGGCGGAGATGGATATAATGGCCATCACACTTATAGATGAGGTTAATACTATACATGCCAGCGGTTTCGGCTCTAACGATGCTACAGGTCTGGATTTTTTTACAGGAACCAGCGCGAGTGATATAGCCGTCAATAATGTGATCGTAAACGATATAGCGAATGTAGCCGCAGCCGGCAATATAGAAGAACCGGGCGGCAATAGTATTGCACGGGCTATAGCCGATCTGGCTACCTCGAATTCTGCCGGATCATTACTGTTTGGCGTTGGGCTTGGATATCAGGTCGATCTGGACACTGACACTATTTCGCCGGGTTTGCGACAAGAATTTGTAGACGCCGGAGCCACACTATCTCCTGCAAACGTTACTGTTTCGATTATAGAGGCGGATAATAGATGGCTGATAGATGATCCTGATAGCAATAAAAGATATTATGTCAGAAAAGAGGATGGTGTGCTAAACATTTACCCGGCATCCATAAGCATCGGTTCATTCTACTCCAATTCTGTAAACTCCCTGGGAGCGCACGCGCAAAGCGCTTCTATGATGCGCGAAAACTCCGAAATACTTCTTATTGGCCTGGAGGAGCAGCGGGAATCAATGTCCGGCGTCTCGCTTGACGAGGAAGCGGCAAATCTGATCAAGTTCCAACATGCGTATGAATCAGCAGCGCAGTATATATCAGTCATCAGTGAATTGATGGACACTCTTATGCAAATAGCATCATAGGAGGTGGGTACTCGATACTTGATACTTGATGCTTGATACTCAATACTTGATGCTTGATACTCGATGCTTGATACCAACCCAGCATCCAGAATCCAGTATCCAGAATCCAGTATCCAGTATCCAGAACCCAGTGTTAAAAATGAGGATTACGAACAAGATGATTCAGAGTCGGTTGCTCAGAAATCTTCAGAAATCCAAGGAGAATCTGACCAGGTCTCAGGAGCGAATCTCCACCAGCAAAAATATCAGGCGAGCATCCGACGATCCCATGGGATTCATGAGAATCATGAGCCTCCGCAGGGATCTACACAGGCTACGCCAAACCGTAAGAAATGCCAGGAACGCATCGATCACGCTTGTCCAGATGGACAGCACTCTGGAACATGCGACTAATATCATGCTCAATGCATCGACTGAAGCTACCAGGATGTCTTCGGATACTGTTGGAGCGGATGAACGTCTCGCGATGTCCAAGGATATCCAGTTCATGATCGACGATATGCTTCAGAAAGCCAATACGAATTTCGGAGGGCAATATCTCTTTAGCGGACACAAGATATTTACACAACCCTATCAGATAGATATAGTTGATGGTGATATAGATTACCTCGGTGATGAGGAACTGGTGGAACAAAGAATAGAGCTTAACGGCTCTATGGTGGTAAATGTTCCCGGACCGGATATCTTCGGGCAGGGAAGTGATAGTAATGGAGTATTCAGGGTATTGACGGAATTGAAAACGGCTCTCGAAAACAATGATGTAACAGGCATTCGGGATTCGCTGGCGCTGATAACCCAAGAGATGGATCGCATTGCCACAGTACGAGGGGAAGTAGGTGTGAAGATAAAGCGGGTGGAAGCCAGCATGAGTGAGTTAAATACCATGGAACCTGAACTGATCAGTAATCTGGTCCAAATAGAAAATATTGATATAGCTATGGAAGTAGGGATGTATATGGCTAATCAGGAGGCATATCAGGCAACTCTGGAGGCCACAGGATCAACTCTCCGGCTCCCCAAACTGATAGATTTCTTGAGGTGATCTCGTTAGAAGAACCGTGTGATATAATACTACAACCCCAACACTTTGGAGATCTTCTCATTGAATATCTCAGCTTTGAATGGCTTCACCATATAGTCATTTACCCCTGCCATAACTGCCGAAAGAACGTGCTGTTTCTCTGCGTTAGAGGTAATCATGACTATAGGAGTCTTCGCTAGAGTTGGAGTACCTCTGATTTTCTTTGTGAAATCAATACCACTCATACCCGGCATGTTCCAGTCAAGGAGGATCAGGTTGACACTCTCAGTCGTAAGTAAAACAAGACCTTCATCGCAGTTTTCTGCTTCTGATATATCAAAGTCCGCTACCTTGCTCAAAGCATCTTTGAGGATCTTCCTCATAGTAGCTGAATCATCTATTATCAGGGCTTTCATATTTCACCACCAACTGTTTTCCCCCGCAGGTTAATATTTTGAACTTAAGTTTATAACTATATACTATATAATATAACATCTTCGCTATCAGGGCAAGGGAAATTTTCAGAGTTTCTATGAGGTATTGAATTCATCGACATTTTTCACGGTGTCATTTGCCTCGATTTCCTCCGAAGCCTCGGTTCCATCGAACTGCTGATCGAGTATTTCACGCTCGCGAATTATTATTATCTCAACCCGCCTGTTCCTCGACATTCCACTCCTGGTATCATTGGATACAATAGGGTGGTAGGAGCCATAGCCCGCAGCGGAGAGCCTCTTGGGAGCAATTTCTATCGTTGTTTGCATGTATCTCAGGACATTGGTCGCCCTCATAATGGAGAGTTCCCAGTTGGAGGGAAACTGCGGCGTATTGATGGGACGACTGTCCGTATGACCTTCCACTCTGATATCATTTGGTAGACCTATTACAAGCTTTCCAATCATATTTAAAATGGGATGTGATTCTTCCTTGATGCGTGCATCAGCAGTATCAAAGAATACCGGCGACTCCATTTGCTTGAGGGTTATGACCAGCCCCGCCTCTCTGATCTCAGTTTCCAGGCTATCCGTCATCTCATTTTCCTCGATATATTCATCAACGGCTGCTTTCAGCTCCTCGAGTCTCTCGGCATCGATCCTGGCTCTCGCGATTCTTGGCAATTCATCCATTGGGGACCGCCATGCCGAGAGAGCACCAGTTCCTTTCAGGGCGTCCTGCAGAGAGACTACAACTTCTCTGAATTTCAAGGAACTTATGATGGAGAATGACATGAGCATAACAAAGAAACAGACCAACTGCGTCATAAGGTCTCCGTATGTCAGCAGCCAGTCATCGCCGCCTTCATCGCCGTCGTCTTTGGGTCGAGCGCGCCGCTTATCCATTTGTAGTTTCGTTTCTCTTAGATGTTAGACTTCGCTGTTCTGTATGGACAGACTCTCTCCACTTCGGTGGCAAATAGGCAACCAGTTTCTGGGTAATGTATCTGGGGTTAGTCTGTGCCTGAATCATGAGAATCCCCTCCAGAACTATCCGCCTTATAAGCGACTCGTCCGCTGTACGGGCTTTGAGTTTACCGGCGATGGGCATGAAGATCAGGTTAGCCAATACTGCACCGTAAAAGGTTGTTATCAACGCCACGGACATAGATGGACCGATGCTTGCTGGATCATCCATAGATTCCAGCATGGCGATCAATCCAATGAGCGTACCTATCATCCCGAATCCAGGTGCATACTTAGCCATAGCCAGGAATAACTGCTGCCCTCTATTATGCCGTTCCTCCAGGCAATCCAATTCGGTTTCCAGGATACCTCTAACTTCTTCCGGGTCAGTTCCGTCGATGATCAGACGCATACCCAGTTTCAGGAAGTCGTCTTCTATATCGTCCACGCTGTTTTCAAGGCTTAACAGACCTTCACGGCGAGTTGTCTCAGCAGCCGAGATCATGAGCGGGATGGGACCCAACGGGTCAAGTGCATCAGATTTGAAGGTTTTGACAGCCGCACTAACTATCTTCATGATCTCCGGGAGCGGAAAGTTTATCAAAGTGGCGGAGAAAGTGCCGCCAATGACGATCAGCATTGATGGCACGTGTATGAATGTACCTAGACCACTTCCCATTAGTATAGCAAAAAGAAGGCATCCTATGCCGGCAAGAAAGCCAAGAAGAGTAGTTATATCCATGATTTATCAACATGAGTAACGAGTGACGAGCAGCAAGTGATTATTCACTCGTCACTCGTCACTCGTCACTAATTATTACTATTAACGTTTCAGGTTGATGAGTTCTCCGATGATATTATCGCTTGTGGAAATCAGTCTGGAGTTTGCTTCGAAACCACGCTGTGCAACAATCATTTTTGTGAACTCGGTGGCCAGATCAACGTTAGAGCCTTCCAATGTACCTGACACAATGCTGGCTCTGATACTGGACCCCGCAGCGCCAATCAGCGGAGAGCCTGAGTTCATTGACACAGAATACAGGTTCTCGCCCACCTTGGTCAGACCGCCTGGGTTGTAGAAATCGGCCAGAACCAGTTGCGCCAGTTTCTGAGTAGCTCCATTGGTGAACGTTCCAATCAACGTACCTGTCTCATCGAAGTTTATACTGTCCAGAGTTCCTGCACTATGGCCATCGCGTGCAGATGGCACTGGTGTGAATGACGCGGCATACTGTACCAGATTCGACAAATCTATCGCTATTGCCATTTCGGCGGCGCCGTTATCCAGAGGATTGCCAGCCCCCCCGTTCCCCGATATGGTCATTGTAGCAGTACCGCCTGTATTTATCGTGCCATCGTCATTGAAAGTTAATATTAATGGATCAGTAGCGGTGAGAACAACCGTATCAGTTCCGGAAACATCTACGTTCACTGTCCACGCATTGGACGCTGTCCTCTCAAAAGTTAGAGTGGCGGTATGGGTATCTCCCAGGGAGTCGTAAAACAACACTGATGTTTGATGCATCTCAGCAGTAACAACTGGTGGACCAGCGGCAGCGATATCGGCGGTGGCATCCAGGTTGCCTGAAAAAGTTACCTCGCTTGTGGCACGCGCTGGGAACAATGATTCTAACGGTACTCTAATGTCGCTTATAGCGGTTGATGAGAGTATTTCCCCAGAAGCATTTGCCATTCTCCCGCGCACAGCGAATCCAGTGCTCGGATCTACCAATGTGCCGGTAGCATCAACGTCGAAGCTGCCGTCCCGCGTGTAAAATTCCTGCTCCCCATAGCGGAGGATGAAGAATCCCTCACCCGCGATTGCCAGATCGGTAGGATTATTAGTTGTCTCCATGCTGCCCTGAGTAAACGAGTTGGTTATAGCCCCAACGCTTGATCCGCGGCCTATTTGCATCGGATCGAGACCGCCTTGCGTTCCTGAAGGCGGCGTTCCGCTTCTGAGCGTCATCGACAGAGTATCCGAAAACGACGCGCGCCCCGTCTTAAACGACGGCGTATTAATATTGGCTATGTTGTTTCCGATCACATCCAATGCCGTTTGGTTACTTCTTAGTCCTGATAGTCCTGAAAGTAACGCCCTTATCATTTATACATACCTCCTGTTCTGGTATCGCCTCTAGTCGAGAAGCGATACGTGAGGCCTCCTCTAAGAGGGCCAGCCTCATTCGGTTTTGTTATAGTATCACTGTGCTATCAATATTGGTGAAGATCTTATCCTTTTGTCTTGCCTTATCTATAGCAGTGATAACTGTTCTATTGCGTATATTCACCACCAAAGCCAGATCTTCCAGGAGCATTAATGATTCTCTTGCGCCCTTCATTTCAGCTTTTTGCACAGCAGCGCCGATTCTGGTGATATCCTGCGGTGAGATGGTGATATTTTGTTGCGCGAGCCGTCTTTGAGCGTGAGCCGATAGCTTCACCTCCATACCATGCTGCTGATCACCCAAAACCTCAGCAAAGCTCTTTGTGCTGTGGGATGCCTCAGCCGGGGTTCTTGCTTTACCCTTCTGAGCATGGTTGATCGAGCCGATGTTCATGGCAGATGCTGTTCTAAACATCTTCTACTCCTTCCAATACTTGCTTTACAGCCCACAGCGGAACACGCGCTCCACCGATGGATAGATACGGCTCGCCATCGAGTATTATCAACCCATCAACTATACCTGAGACAGTCTCCAAAGCTTCCACTTCCGTTCCATCAGCATTGGTGGCGGATACCACATAGCTGTATTGCCCATCTGGCAACTGGATGCCCGTATTACTCGTTCCATCCCAGACACAACTATAATTCCCCGCGGACAACTCGCCCACGTTGATAGTTCTTACAGGAGTTCCACCAGCATTACTGATAATTATGTTGACACTTGCATCTTCTGAAAGTGAATAGCCCATATTAGCAGGATAGCCGCCCGACAATGAGAAGTCCGAATAGTCGGCTTCCACATATTTGCCTATTAGGTTCAGCGCTGCTGTCCTGCTTGATGATTTGTTAAGCTCAATCAGAGATTCCACGTTTATGTTCAGCGTTCTCATTTGCTCCAGTGCAGAGAATTGTGCAGATTGTGAAAGAAATTCTGCATTGCCCGTGGGTTTCATAGGGTTCTGATACCGTAACTGTGTTACCAGAAGCTGCAGAAAGGTATCTTTACCCAGAAGATCGTCCGTGCTAGAGATATTCTCTTTTGCATTCACCGGAGGCGCTGTCGTTATAGTGGCGTCAACATTCATCCATGTTCCCCCTTTCGGTGGTACAGGCATCTCTGCCTGTGGTAAAATGGTTGTTATATCAAGAGATCTACCTGTCCATCACTCGTTATATTTTGCTCAGTTGAGGCATTCGATCTGTGTTCGTCCTCTTGCTCGTGTGTCTGCCCCGTGTCTGAGCCAGTGTTATCAGAAAAATCACCCCTTTCATCAGAAAAGGCCGAATTTCGAAGACTAGACCCGAAGGACCCATTGTCCACGGAAACACTCAACTCAGCAACTTCCACCTCATGCTGAGCCAAGCTCTGCTTTATGCCTGGCAGTTGTAATTCGATCATTTCCTTCGTTTCGAGGCTGTCAACAATCAATTTTGCTGTGATCTTATTTCCCTTCAGTGACACTCTGAATCTGATCTTTCCCAGGTTTTTCGGTTCAAGCTGGATCACGATGGAACTTGAGCCGTTGTCGTTTGCCAGATTGTCTACATACATAGATATTCTATCTGGCAGTTCGTGCAGCGACGAGGTCACGTCCACTGTCTCATTAGCTCGCATATCGGGAGTTTCAAGCCATGCGCGTTGTCCTACAGCGCCCATATCCAATCTGGGAATTTCCAGTTCGTTATTATTCTGAGCGAAGCGGACGTTCTCGTTTGATGCGCCTGACTGTATTTCTTTTCTCTGACCCGGCATGATCGTTTCCTGTCCGTCTTTAATTTCATGACCTTCTATCTGGTTAGCCGCATCGCCCAAAGGCACACCTCTGCTCTCCAAATATCTATGCACCTCGTACCTGATCTGCTTTCCGGGTATGGCCCCCATTGGCGCTCCTGTTTTCTTACCTGTCGTGCTCGATACTCCTTTAGTGCCCCGCCTCTCATTCTCTGGCCTTGCCTTCAGTCCCCAGGCATACGGCGCAGACGACTCGTGAGTTGCCAATATACTCTGTTCCAATGGAGTTCCCGGGGTATCTGATATGCTCCCTATCCGACCCACTGTTTCCTCGACTGCGGTTTCAGGAATATTCCCCATCGCTCCTGGGTCATGCTGTATGTGTAATCCCCTGCCTGATGAATCATGAGCGACCGATGACGGCTGGTAATCCTGCTTACCCTCGATCACCACTGATGCAGGATCAAGAGTGTTTGCCTTTACTTCCGGTACTTCCACAGACGCTCTCACACTCTCACCTGTAGCTATCCCGCTTCGCTGAAGGGCAGGAGCATCAGGAATTGGTTGTATCGGATCAGACTGTATGGGTATCTCTCTGTTTGATCCAACACCAGCATCCACAATCGCCACTGGCGCAGATTCAGGAACATTTATGCTCACTTGCGGCACTTCCACAGACGCCATCACTCTTTCACCTGTAGCTATCTCACTTTGCTGGAATGCAGGAGCATCAGGAACTGGCTGTATCAGATCAGGCTGTATGGGTATCTCTCTGCCTGGTGTAACACCAGCATCCACAACCGCCACTGGCGCAGATTCAGGAGCATAATTACGTAATCCAGGTCCACGGGCGAAGCCCGTTTCTCCCCCTT
>SDBT01019300.1_pt1 | contig 10690 bp, 8 predicted proteins | sample 2277101 | NCBI WGS metagenome assembly SDBT01 (sample SAMN10404973, study PRJNA504765) | marine sediment metagenome | isolation source: marine sediment core GS10_PC15, 103 cmbsf | place: Arctic Ocean: Southern Knipovich Ridge | collected 2010
AACCTGGAAAGGTAGCAGGGACGCTTGCCTTCCTCGCTCCTGAAAGGGCGCTTGGCAAAGGCGCCTCCAAACAAACGGACATCTACGCACTAGGGAGCATGCTCTACCAACTGCTCACCTTAAAGCTCCCATTTTACCGTACAACACTTGCGAAGTTTCGCAGACTAATGAAGCTCGAAAGGCTTCTCAATCCACGTGAAGTCGCACCCTACAGAGACATTCCGGATCATCTTGCCATGATCACAAAAGAATGTCTTCAGCCCTATCCAAGCAGACGGATCTCTAGTGTTAAGGGAATCATTAAAGCTCTCAAGCACTACGTCGAAGGACAATTTGAGTGGATCGAAACCACACAGCTTAACGTAGACACAAAAAAAGATTGGGAGTTTCAGGAGAACGTCGTTCTCGCAAAACACATCGCCATTACAAAAGAGATCGACGTAATGGAATGGGTATACCTGATGGTGTCAAAAGAGGCGTTTTCGGGAAACACTAAGCTTAAAACGCGAGTCAAACTACGTAAAGAGGGAAGCGGTATCGGTCTCCTTCTCTGCATCCCTGAAGCCAATGAGAGAAAGAATTTAGAGGAAGGGTACTGTCTCTGGGTAAGCAACAAGAGTGAGGGAAACAGCAAGCTGTTTAGGAGCAACGTAGAAGTGCTCGAGACGACAGATGTGGGTTTAACAGAAGAAAAGTGGCACAATCTTGAAATTGAAAAGGTGGAAAACAACCTCTACTTCTATCTCGACGGCTCTCTCAAATTCCGCTACTTGAGCCACCTCCCACTCACGGGAACACACATCGGCCTCCTCTTTCGCGACACCCATTTTGAAATGGAGCCCCTCACTGTCTCTATCGCCTCACACAATGCCACTATCAACTGCCTCTCTGTTCCGGACGCCTTTTTTGCTACAAAAAATTTCACTCAGGCCCTAGCGGAATATCGCAAGATCGGCACCTCATTTTTAGGACGCACTGAGGGGAGAGAAGCTCTCTTCCGTGCAGGCATTACGCTCCTAGAAAAGGGGAAGACCATGCGCTCACAAAAAGATAAAAAGAGTTGTCTAAGCGCCGCATTAGAGGAATTTGGAAAACTCCACGTCACTCCGGCTGGCCCCCTTGAATACTTTGGAAAAGCACTTGTCTACCGCGAGTTAAACGACGTCGAAGAGGAGGTGAAGTGCCTAGAACTCTCTCTGCGCAAGTTCCCCAAGCATCCTCTTCTTCCCCCTATTGAAGAGGAGATCATCTTCCGTCTGCACGAAACTTCAGATAGTGACCGCAAAGAGGCGTACCACTTCGCCCTTCTCGCGCTGAGATTTCTTCCCCACTTCTTCGATCGGAAAGACCACAAGAGGCTCATCGATCACCTCACAGGTCATTGGGAGCCACTTCCGTTTTTAGAAAAAAGCCCTCAAGACCGCCTCATCGCACTGGCCTTTTGGCTTACAAAGCCGCTCACTCTCCTCGAAATCGCCGAAGACAAAAAGACCAGTCCCAAAGATCGACTTAACGCCTATTTTGCCCTCATCCAACTCGGCTGCATGCACCTCATTACCCCTCCATCTGAAAATGCTCTGGAAACCACCATCTTAACCGAAGAAACGACCATTAAAGAGGCGCTTGAAAGCGTCCTCTCTTCAACTAAGGGCGCCCGCTCTAACAGGGTTCTCTACTCCCTCTTCCGTAAAGGACTCGATGAAGACAAAGCCAAAGAAATCCTCCCCTTCTTCTCAAAGATTAAGAGGGCCCCGCAGCCTATAAAACTCCTCCATGTGGAAGCTCTCTTAAGAGATAATAGAGAAAAAGATGCAGAAAAGATTTTTATGCAACACTCCGTGGATGACGACTCACCCTTCTTCATCCCCTACGGCGCATTTCTTGCCGCAACCAAAGGGAAGAAAGCTGCTTTGTCACACTTCCGCACAAACGAAAATTCTGAAGGAGCTCCTTCGCGCTCCTTGCTACTCCCCCTCTTTTTAAAGAAAAAGCTCACTTTTAAGAGCCTTTTCCTTTGGGAACAGATCGAGCTGCTTCGACAACTCGTCCTCTTTTCCCATTGTGCATCAGAGAAAAAAGATGTTAAACTCTACAAGAAAAAATTAAAAAAAGCTCTTCATCATGCCAAGACCCAAGCTTAAAAAATCTACCACAGTACACGAAGGGTATTGCTCTGTTTTTGTCGATCAGCTGGAGACCACTGGGAATGCCCTTTACCCATACACACGGCTCGAATTTGGGTTTGACGCCACCGCCATCCTAGCATTGGACAAAGAAGGAAGGTTAGTAATCAACAAAGAGTACCGCTATCCCACAAACGAGCACATTTTCAGCGCCTCTGGAGGAAAAATCGACAAAGGTGAATCCGCTCTCGATGCCGCTAAAAGAGAACTCCTCGAAGAGACAGGCTACGCAAGCGATAGTGTCGTCTCCCTCGGCGCAACCTATCCCTTCCCTGCTATGAGCTCACAAAAGATCCACTACTTCCTAGCCATTGACGCCTCTTTTCTACAAGAGCCCGAACGCGAGCCCCTAGAGCAAATAGAAACTCTACTCATGACAGAGAAAGAGCTTCAGGAGCACATCCGCTCAGGAGCTCCTGTCGACGGCATTTTATGTACAGCACTCTACCTTAAATCCTTGAATACTTGAGAAAATGAAAGAACTTCCTAAAGCCTACAATCCAAAAAACGTTGAAAAGAAATGGTACACATTTTGGGAAGAGGGGGACTTTTTCAAAGCCGACGCCCACTCTTCTAAAGAGCCATTCACTATCGCCATTCCCCCTCCCAACGTCACTGGTGTACTCCACATGGGCCACGCCCTTGTCAACACCCTCCAAGACATTCTAATACGGTGGAAGAGGATGAGCGGCTTTGAGGCGCTTTGGGTTCCTGGTACAGACCACGCTGGCATTGCCACACAGACTGTTGTGGAGCGGCATCTCATGAAGAAGGAAGGGAAGAGACGCAAAGACTACACACGAGAAGAGTTTCTCAAACACGTCTGGCAGTGGAAAGAGAAAAGCGAAAACACCATTCTCTCCCAGCTTAAAAGTTTAGGCTCGTCCTGCGATTGGTCTAGACTCTGTTTCACAATGGATGATGAGCGCAGCTTAGCTGTAAAGACCGTCTTTAAAAAGATGTTCGATGAAGGGCTCATCTACCGCGGAGACTACCTAGTCAACTGGGATCCCGTCACCCAAACCGCACTTGCCGACGACGAGGTAGAGTACGAAGAGAGAGAGTCATCCCTCTGGTACTTCCGTTACCCCATCGAAGGGAGCACAGAGCACCTCATCGTTGCCACAACACGCCCTGAGACTATGCTTGGAGACACAGCTATTGCCGTATCACCCAAAGACGAGCGTTACAGACACCTCATTGGAAAAAAGGCAATCCTCCCCATCATGAACCGCCACCTTCCTATCGTCGCAGACAATTACGTTGATCCCGAATTCGGTACTGGCGTTGTCAAAATCACTCCCGCTCACGACCCCAACGACTACGAGCTCTCCTTTAGGCACGAGCTTGAAATGATCAACATCATGACACCAGATGGCAAAATCAACGAAAACGGCGGCGCATTCGCTGGCCTCTACATGGAAGAAGGGCGCGCTGCTGTTGTAGACAAGATGAAAGAGCTCGACCTCATTGAGAAGATCGACCCCTACACCTTACGCGTCGGTGTCTCGTACCGCTCAAAGGCAGTCATCGAGCCCTACCTCTCCAAGCAGTGGTTTGTCAAGATGACCGATTTCAAGACCAAGCTCCGCTCTGCTGTAAAAGAGAAGCGTGTAAAAGTACTTCCCGAAGGCTGGGAAAACACCTATTTCCATTGGATTGACAACCTCCGTGACTGGTGCATCTCTCGCCAACTGTGGTGGGGACACCGCATCCCCATCTGGTACAAAAAGGAAAACCCAGATGAGATGGTGTGTTTTGCTGGTGATGGTCTCCCTCCGGAAGTAGCCAAAAACCCGGACGCCTGGGCTCAAGATGAAGACGTCCTCGACACATGGTTCTCATCGGCACTGTGGCCCTTCAGCATTCTTGGGTGGCCCCAAAAGAGCGACGACCTAAAAAAATTCTACCCCACCTCTACCCTCATCACGGGTCACGACATCCTCTTTTTTTGGGTTGCCCGCATGATCTTTATGGGAGAGTACGTCCTGGGTGAGGTCCCCTTTCACACCACTTTCCTCCACGGCCTCGTCTACGGCAAGTCATACTGGCGATATGGTACAGACGGCTCCATCGCCTATCTCCCCCCCGAAGAACGGCTCGAGTACGATAGTGGAAAAAAACCGACACCCCAAGACGTCCACACCAAGTGGGAAAAGATGTCCAAATCCAAAGGGAACATCATAGACCCCCTAGAACTCATCGAATCGTACGGTGCCGATGCCATGCGCATGGCACTCACCGCCAGCGCAACTCACGCCCGCCAAATCGACCTCGATAGACGCCGCATCGAAGAATTCAAGAACTTCGCCAACAAGGTCTGGAACGGCGCACGCTTTGTCCTCATGAACCTAAGTTCACTATCCACAGAAGAACTAGCCAAAGGGATCAACACCAAACACCTCCGCCTCGAGGATCACTGGATCCTCTCCCTCACAAGCCGCGTCACACAAGAAGTGAACCAAAGCCTAGACGCCTACGCCTTTGATCGCGCCGCAATGAGCGTCTACGACTTTTTCTGGAAAGAGTTTTGCGCCGACTACCTCGAGATCACCAAACCCTTCCTCTTTGGCAACCTCGGAACAGAAGAGGAACGCTCGAACAAACAAAAGATCCTCCTCATCGTCCTCACCGACATCATCCGTCTCCTCCACCCCATGGCCCCCTTCATCACAGAAGAGCTCTTCCAAGTCATTAAGGAACGGTTCGGCGCAGCAACTGCTGCCGCGAGTGCCGATCCCTACACTCAAAACACCCTCACAGCACTTAAAGCACCTGCGTGTATTGTCTCAACCTACCCCCAAGCAATCGGAAAACCACATGACAAAGCAGAAACCGACTTTACAACGATTGGAGAAGTGGTCCGCACCATCCGTAACATCCGCGCTGAGATGGCCCTGCCCCCTTCCATACCTAGTGACGTCATCTTAGTGGGAGAGAAGGGCGATACCGCCCTCATTAAAGAAAATGAGCCCATCCTACGCGCCCTCATCAAGCTCAAAGAGATCCACTACTCAGAAAAAGAGGAGGCTCTCCCCTTCTCAGCCAGTTCCTTTGCCAAAAATGTCAAAGTGATTATCCCGCTCCCTCCCGAGATGCGAGAAAAAGAGATTGTACGCCTCACAAAAGAGAAAGAAAAGCTCATCGACCAGCAAAACTCTGTGCGCCAGCGCCTTGCAAACTCCGCATTTGTCGACAAAGCCCCTAAAGAGCTCGTCGCCAAAGCGAAGCAAGACCTCGCACAGTCCGAAAAAGAGCTCAGTGATCTCACCTTCAAGCTAGAAAAACTATAAGACTAAGAGGCTAAGACATAGCCTTATCCCAGCTGCACGTTGTAACTCTTCGCACTTTATCTACCCTTTAATCACACTAATTAAAAAATTAATTAGACAATTTAAGTTAATATTTATAATATGAAATTAAGAGAACAAAACCTACAACAACGGTGTATTTATGGAAAATCCAGCAAAAGAGACATGTGGCACCCTTCCTCAGGAAGCCTACCTTTACCTAAAAAAACTAGCCAACCGCGATTTAACAAGGATTCAGGCCTTAACTCACAAGATACATCTCTGCTTTGAGCAGGTGAATGCCAAAGAGTTGGATAAAGAAGAGTTCAACAACAACACGAAAATACTCCTTCAGGAAACCTACGAGTACATCCAAGACCTCAGCAACCTCAACATTAGTTTTCCCACACTCTTCACAAATGACCAAATCACTGTCTTACTCGATCTAATGCATATCACTACACAACTCAATCTCCAGTTCCCCAACCCTGAATTCTACACTGAGTTTGCTAATGGACAGATCGGTGGTGCTGCCACAATCATGCAACAACAGTGGGCAGCTTAAATAGTTAAAATTATAAAAGGATAAAAGGAGAAAAACCATGTGTGCAATGCCAGAAGAAAACAAAGAACCCGTCCACGAGGAATTCTTTCACCATTTTGATGAAATGCAAAATGACATGCTTAATATTCAGCAAATTTTAAATCAGCGCGAAAAGATCGGAGCCTCTTTTGATACCATTGCTAAAGAGCTCGAATCCCTCAAAGAAGATGCCGAAGACCGCATCTACAACATGCAAGGTCTCTGGAAAGAATACGGCGACCTCTTCCCAAAGAACACGCAGCAAATGCTTCACAAATGCCTCAAACTCATTCAGAGCATCCATCCAGAATACCTCAACCAGAATAAATGGGCATTTAACGAAAACTGGCTGAGCGACTACAAAAACAGCCTAGGCTACTAGGCGGAGAATAGTTTTTTGCCACTGAGATCGCAGAGAGGTGCTTATCCTCCCTCTGCGATCTCTGCGGTTATGTAATCTCTCTAGTCCTTCGTCAGAACGCCTTTTTTTTCTTGCTTCAAGAAGGCAAAGAAGTGGTGAGACTCTACTGTGATCACACCCAAGAGAAAGAAGAGGGCGATCATGTTTGGAAGGGCCATAAGTCCATTCATGATATCCACGAGCGGCCAGACGATATCCATGCTTAAGACAGCGCCTAGCAAGACGAATCCACAAAAAATAGCGCGGTAGATTCGCACAGTGCGCTCTCCAGCCAAATACTCAACACACTTCTCTCCGTAGTAAGCCCACCCAATGATTGTGGAATATCCAAAGAGAATAAGTCCAATAGCCACAACTATTTCAGAGCCGTGAAAGACACTACTAAACGCCCGCATCACAAGAGGCGCTCCATTAAGGGCTCCGCCAGCTCCGTCGTAGGTGCCAAGGACACCTGTTACCCCAATAACAAAGGCTGTGATGGAACACATGATGATCGAGGACAAGAAAACACCCGACATCGAAATGAGAGCCTGACGACCAGGGACATCCGTCTTAGCTGCTGCTGCAGCAATCGGAGCGCTTCCGAGACCCGCTTCATTTGTGGAAATGCCTCGAGCTGCCCCCATTTGAACTGCCGCCATGATGCTTGCACCCAAAAAACCACCCACAGCAGCTTGCCCAGAAAATGCAGTGCTCACAATTGCAAGGAAAACCTCAGGCACCTTCTGAATGTGAACTGCAACAATACTAAGGCCCCCAAGCAGATAAAAGATCGCCATGAGGGGAACAAGATAGGCACACACCTTTCCAATGCTCTTAATCCCGCCAAGGAGAACAAGTGCAGTCATAGCAGCTAAAATAACCCCTGTAAGAAGAGGAGGGAATCGAGTAAGGTCGTACAAAGCGTACGCTATCGAGTTGGACTGAGTCATATTCCCCCCCGCAAAAGCAGAGAGGGCCCCAAAAAAGGCAAAAGCTCCCGCTAGCCACTTCCATCCAAGGCCTCGATCAATATAGTGCATAGGGCCCCCGCACATCGCGCCATTCTTGTCTTTTATACGGTACTTGATAGCAAGAAGCGCTTCAGAAAACCGAGTCGCCATCCCAAGCAATGCAATGACCCACATCCAGAAAACCGCCCCCATCCCCCCTGCAACAATGGCAGTAGCCACTCCAGCAATGCTCCCAATACCCAGCGTTGCTGCCATAGCAGTCATGAGTGACTGAAAGTGGCTCACATCCCCTTGGGCTTTATCATCACTGCGACTAAAGGCGAGTTTTAAAGAGTATGCGAGATATCGAAACTGCATTCCTCGTAATTTTATTGTTAGAATAATCCCAAGGAAAACCAAGATAACGATGAGGAACTTACCCCACAAATAGGCATCAGCTTGATTCAAAACGCGAATTAAAGACTCAGAAGCAAACTGCATGATTTTCCTTAAAATTTTTTGTAATCATTTATAATTTAAACAATTTCAAGATAGATTCATAATAGTTTTTCCGCTTTGAGAAAGGAGCGTGCAACCTCTTTAACCTCTTTTCTTTCCGCTTCAACAGCGTAGTTTAAACGTTGCATCTTAATATTACTAATTCTCCCCGCAAGTCGATTGATAATCTCCCGCACTTCAGGGTGTTTTTCCAGCACATCTCTGCGCACAATGGGTGCAACAGCGTAGGGAGGGAGTACATCTTTATCATCATCTAAAACCCTGAGAGGAAACCGTGATAACAATGCATCTGTTTGGTACCCAACCATTGCCTCAACACCTCCCTCAAAAAGCGAAAGGCAGGCAAGAGTCTTTTGCATCAAAGGCGATTTCTTTGTTTCTATGCCGTAAACAGATTTGAGCAATGTCAACTCAGGACTGCACGAAAATTCGGAATCGAAAGTTAGGCGCACGCCCGCATTCTTCACTTGAAACTCCCTAAAATCGGAGACCGTTTTGATGTTGTTTTTCTCTGCTTTTTTTTCATCCATCACAATGACATAACGGTTGTCAAAACCAAGAGGTGGAAACCACTCAATATCGTATTGTTTATCAAACTCCTCTTTTACTTGAGCGTAAATCCCCTCTTTCGATTGCCCTACGTGCGGCTGTTTTAAAATATAGATGAGTGCTGTGCCCGTGTATTCACAATAGAGATCTACATCACCGGAGAGCATCGCTTCAAAACAGATCAAAGTCCCATCGAGCTGAAACATCCGCTTCACTTTAAGAGAGGTCTCATTTTCTATCAATTGCGCAATCATCTCACCCACAATCAACTGTTCAATATCACTCTTGCCCCCAATAACAATCGTATTTTTCCTAGATATCTGACTGAATAAGAAGGAAACCAGAATGGCGCACCATAAAAGAGTGCACCCAAAACTAAGAATTAGTAGCCGTCTTTTTAGATCTGTCATGATACTTCTTTTGGAGAGAGTGTGAGCCACTTCTCCATTTTGGAAAAACTCCATTCAAGGACAATTGCAAGGCAGGAGAGAGAAATTGTTCCTCCAATCACTAAATTCCATTGCATACTTCTTAAGCCCTGCATGATTAAATCACCTAGTCCTCCAGAACCTACAAGACTCGTCAATGTTGCCATTGAAAGAGTCCATACAGCCGAAATGCGAATACCTGAAATGATCACGGGGATAGAGCTCGGCAGTTGCACCCAAAGTAAAATCTGCCTCCCCGTCATACCCATCCCCTGTGCTACTTCGATCATCGCAGGATTCACCTGCTTCAGTCCCGTATACGTGCTCGTTAAAATGGGTAGAATGGCGTAGGCATAAAGAGCAATGAGCGCAGGAATGACTCCCGTAATGGGAAGAACAACCACCGAGCGCAGCCCAGCGAGCAAAACCACAATAAGCGATAGCATGGCAAGCCCCGGAATCGTCTGCACCAGAGTTGCAAGCCTCACGATTAAAACAGACAATTTCTCAAAACGAGAGCGTGCTAAAATAGCGCCCAGTGGCACAGCGACAAATATCGCCAAAAAGAGGACAAACAACGTAAGACGCACATGCTCCCATGTTTTTAAAAAGTAAATAACATCAATCATATCAAATCCGAAATCGTCTCTAACAAGTGCTTCTTTTCAAAGTCTCCCAAGTACTCCTCCCCATCATATAGAGGGAGCGTGCGCTCCTTTGTCTGCTTAAAGAGGTTAAGGGCCTCGAGAAGAGATTGAGAGAGAAACAGCTTAGGCCTCTTGGTTACTTCATTTAGACTCTTCAGCTTGAGCCTTTGAGTCAAACTTGCCAAACTAGTTGTGGAGAGGGAGAGCTCAAAGCGCTGTTTACCTAAAAAGTGCTCCACAAAATCGCAGTCCGCATTATCAATGAGCTCCTCTGGTGTGGCGATTTGCATGAGCATTCCTCCTTCCATCAGAGCAATACGGTCTCCCATCTTTACCGCTTCCATCACATCGTGAGTCACAAAAACGATCGTCTTATTAATCGAGGATTTAAGTTCCAAGAACTCATTGTGCATCTGATTGCGGGAAATAGGATCCAATGCCCCAAAGGGCTCATCCATTAAAATGACTGGAGGATCGGCAGCGAGCGCTCGCGCCACACCCACCCTCTGTTTTTGTCCTCCGCTCAGCTCTCCCGGATAGCGGCCCTGATACTCCCTGGGATTGAGCCCTACCATCTCGAGAAGCTCATCGACGCGCCTCTCAATCTTCTCCTGAGACCACTTTAATAGCTTGGGAACAATACCAATATTTTCAGCAACATTCATGTGAGGGAAAAGGCCAATACTCTGCACCACATATCCCATCTTTCTTCGTAGAGCGATCGGATCTAGGGTCATGATATCTTCGCCGTCCACAAAGATCTTCCCCTCTGATGGCGCAATGAGTCGATTAATCAAACGCATTGCCGTTGTCTTGCCGGAACCGCTACGCCCTAAAAAGACAAGAAGCTCTCCTCTATTCACATGAAAGGTGAGCTCACGCACAGCAAAAGAGCCATGAGAAAATTTTTTAGAGACGTTTTCAAATCGGATCAAATGAAACCTAAAAAAAAACTTCAATATATCGTATCACATCTCTCGAAACAAAACCAGGCATTTGGTACTCTATGTCAAGGCAAAGTAGAAATGTCCTCATGTCCAGCAAAGTAGAAATGTCCTCTTCTTAGGAGATAAGATCGTTTAATTTTGTTGTTAGTTCTCTATCACTTCGTTCAAAAAAAGAAAGCATTGCTCCCCCC
>SDBT01019301.1_pt1 | contig 10690 bp, 10 predicted proteins | sample 2277101 | NCBI WGS metagenome assembly SDBT01 (sample SAMN10404973, study PRJNA504765) | marine sediment metagenome | isolation source: marine sediment core GS10_PC15, 103 cmbsf | place: Arctic Ocean: Southern Knipovich Ridge | collected 2010
TACACTTGTATTCCATTTATAGCATGTACTCAGCTTCGACACAATATTTAGCTTGTTGCGAAACTCAGGGATTTTCAATGACTAGCAAAGAGCAGGAAATTAGTTTAAAATTATTGGCTCCCCCTAGTTGACCTATTCCGCAACTATAAGCTTGAAATCCAGTTTACCTTGTCAGGATTAAAGCAGTTGTTCGAAGTGTTCAACTTGTCTCTGGTAGCTCATATTCCCCAAAAAGAAATTTGAAAACAAACCGAAGGCAAGTCACTGAACTTAAAACGGCAGTGTCCCGAATGTGGTGGAAAAAGGAATCGGCATATCCTACCCTATAGGAAAGCCAACTAACAGAAAGGGAGGATATACCGATGAAGAAAGGGTACCACAAGAGACAGGAATTGACCATGTCAGAACTGGGGCTATCGCTGGAAGAGTTGAGCGGCCAACCGCTTGAGCTGTTTGCCAGGGAGGGGGCAAGGCTGCTGTTAACCGTAGCCTTGGAGGAAGAGGTGACCGACGTTCTCAAGCGCCGGCCCTATGAGCGTAGCCAGGGTAATATTCGCGGCTACCGCAATGGTCACCGGGAGCGTCAGGTGAGCTGTGGTGCAGGCGAGATTGAGGTAGCTGTGCCTAGAATGTCAGATACCAGGGAGGCTTTTCATTCTCAGTTGCTCGAAGCCTGGCAGCGTCGTAGCAAGCTCCTGGAAGAGACGATCCCTCTTCTCTATGTTGAGGGGTTATCGACGAGAGACTTTAAGCGAGCGCTCGCGCCGCTATGGGGAAAGAGCGGCCTCTCCCGCTCCAGTGTTTCACGGGCAAATAGAATCCTTAAGGAAACCTTCAACAACTGGCGTCACCGTGACCTATCCCTTGAGGAGATAGTTTACCTCTTTCTGGACGGCATCTACCTGGGGGTAAGGGGTAACAGCCGTGATAAGGAAGCTGTGCTGGTAGCCCACGGTATCACTCGTGATGGGAAACGGGTAGTCCTGCACCTGAGCCTCGGGGGCAGGGAGAGTACCGAGTCGTGGAAGGGAGCGCTAAATGATCTGGTGGAGCGTGGGCTAAAATCGCCCCAGCTTATTATTACCGATGGTAACCCTGGACTGCTTAAAGCGATAAAAGACATCTGGCCTGAGGTTCCCCAGCAGCGCTGTGCTATCCACCGTATTCGGAATGTTCTGGCCAGGGTACCTAAGAAGAGGCAGGATGAGGTCAGGAAAGCCCTGCATCGCATCTTCTACGCTGCCTGTCTTGACGATGCCAGGGATGAAGCCAGACAGTTTCTGTCCCGCTACAGTCGGGAGTTACCCACTGCTACTGAGACCTTAGCCAAACACCTTGAAGAATGCCTCACCTTCTACCTGTTCCCTGAGCGTCACTGGAAACACATCCGCACCAGTAATGTCATCGAACGAGTCTTCAAGGAGGTTAAGAGGAGGACCAGAGTGATAGGCCGTTTCCCAAATGAAACCTCGGCACTGGTGATGGTTTTCAGCATTCTGGAGGGAGAGGGGTTAAAGTGGCAGAAAGTCAGGATGAAAGTTGAGGATATCGCCTGGATAGAGGAGGCATCGAAGGTATTAGAGCAAGAGCCAATCAAACTGGAATTTTTAGAGGAAGCGCTGGTTGCTTAAAGGGATTGACTGAGATGGCAGAAGGGTATAGGATATGGCTAGATCAAATTTCCACCAGTTATGGGACGCAGCCCTTAAAACCTTCAAACACACCTTTTAAGTGGATTCTTACTTAGTTCATTCGTTATAATGCTAAAGGAATGGTATCAGAAATTATTCTATTCTTGTCAAATCTACACAGTAATATCCTATAATCGCCTAGATATGTAGAACAGGTAATAACAATGATCAAGAGTACTTTTAATTTTATTCCTGGGATTGGGTATAAAACAGAAAGAATCTTTTGGAACGAAGGTGTTTTTACATGGGATGACCTTTATTTAAAACTTAATACTCTTCACATTAGTGAAACAAAGCAAGTGGCAATTGAAGACTATATAAGAAAAGCCCAAAAAGCACTAAGTTTATTTGATTCATCTTTCTTCGCAAATTACCTTCCAAGTAAAGACCACTGGAGATTATATAAAGAGTTTTCAAGTAAAACCTTATTTTTAGATATTGAGACTACCGGATTGTCCCATTATTACGATGTCGTTACAATGATAGGCACCTTTGATGGGAATAAATTAAGGTACTTTGTAAAAGATAACAATCTAGATCAATTTCCAGACCATCTGAAGAAATATAAACTAATTGTTACATTCAATGGTAAACTATTCGATATCCCGTTTATCAGGAAGCTATATCCAAATATCAATATTCCTGAGATCCATATCGATCTCCGATACCTTCTAAGAAGCGTTGGGATTGATGGGCCCTTAAAAAAGATAGAAGCAAGAATGGGGATTTTAAGACCACCCGAAATTAGTAATCTGAACGGGAGAGCAGCAGTAGTATTATGGAATAGATTCTTAAATGGGAATAACGAAGATTTGGAAAAACTACTCCTTTACAATAGCTATGACACGGTTAATCTTCAATCGCTCCTTACATATTGTTACAACACAAAAGCAAATGAAATATATGCGCAAATGAAAGATGCGACGTATCAATTGGAGTTAGGTAAAGATCCCAAACAATTGAATAATGACTTTACTATAGAGTCTCAAAATATTGATATGCCAAAAATCCTGACCAAGGAAGTTGATAATGGTTATTTGGAAGTGTACTCTAATAAACAGAAGGTATTAGACATTAATCGATCTGCAATACACAGGACCGAGATCAAATTATCAGCTATAATACGTAGAATCAAAAACAAAGGATTTCAACCTCTTTCACTCGGAATTGATCTGACTGGTTCCGAAAAACGTCCCTCGGGTGTTTGCGTGCTAAGCGGGAATGAGGCCGAGCTAGAGCTACTTAAAACAGATCAGGAATTAATTTCTAAGGCACAAGTAGTAAAACCAACTATCATATCTATAGACTCTCCATTGAGTCTTCCTAATGGTAGGTGTTGTGAGAAAGATTCCTGTGAATGTAGGCAATATGGTATTACGCGCGAGTGTGAAAGAATATTAAAACGCAGAGGAATCAATGTTTACCCATGTTTGATCCAGAGTATGCAACAATTAACCTTAAGGGGTATGAGGCTAGCAAATATACTAAGGGAACAGGGATTCAAGGTAATAGAAAGCTATCCCGGTGCTGCACAGGATATACTTGGTCTACCCAGGAAGAGAGTTGACTTGCGAGCGTTAGAAATCGATTTAATGAATATGGGTATAAGCCCAAAATCCACAAGGCCAATCATTTCTCACGATGAAATTGATGCTTTGACATCAGCACTGGTAGGATACTTCTACTTAGAGGGGCAATATGAAGCCATAGGCAACAAAGAAGAAGATTACTTGATTGTTCCTTCAATTTAGCGAAAAAGGCAATGTGCTAAGAAATGATAGCTACTTGTGCCTATATGTTTGTCGAGTAGATATAGCAGTAGCTCACACATCGAGGGTAATTCTCACTTTTTATTCTTTCTATTACGTGTACTTGAAAACACTGTAAAAATACAAATAATACTAAGGAGTAATGCCACAATTGCAATTACAAGACCCGCATAAGGGATCCAATTCTCGGGAATAAACCTGATATTGAATTTGTCATCAGATGCTTTAAGAGATGCCAAAATAGTCAAAGCTGTAATTATGACTGCCAATACGGTAAATGTCGCTGTTTGAAATAGAGTCATATGTCTGCTATGGCTTTTCATTTCAGTACCCAGATCTTGTATTTTAATATCCATATTCTGGAAATCTGTGAGCGGTGCACTTTGTATTTGAAATTCTTTATCTAATCTATCGAAATTAAACGTCATATATTTATCGTCTTCAGGTGGTTTCCATAGATGTCCTGTGACTTTTCCTTCGTCAAATTGATTGGTTAGGACGAAATCAATTGTGAATACCTCTTCTTCTAGAGACAATTGTTGAGCTTGATTTGATAGATTATATATCGGACAAAATAGAAAACCTTGATAGCCGGGATCTACTTGGAGACTACCGACCCATACTAAACCTCGATATACCATTTGCACTCTAAGATTCCACCTTGCTACTAGAAAACGAGGAATATTAACCCACTCGTTTGTTGTTACTATCGCAATTCCATTTCTTGGAATAGTAATTACGCGGTTTCTGTCTGTTAAATTATGGACACCACTTTCGTCTCGATACCGATTACCAATGCTGAGATGATATGAAGCTCCTTTCAATTGTTTAGAAAAGAAACGATGAATTAGTGGAAAGTCTAATTTGTCATCACATAATTCTTTTATCTGATTGTGTAGGAGTACAGCCCCATAACTTGCGGTAATATTTGCATTTGTGTAATTAACGAATTGCTCATGCTTATCTATATAGCTTTTATATTTGGTTATTCTTTCTTTTCCAACTGTTTTTACTAACTCCAGTAACTTATCCGGTAACTGTTCAGACATTCGAGACCTCCAGAAAGGGAGTAAATAATTCAGCATTTTGAATTCTCCGAGCAAGATCTATTAACTCATTGTTTTCAGGCCCCGTACCAATAAGTGTTACGGGTACTTTTATTTCCTCTTCAAGACTCTGAATGAATCGTTTGACTTCTTTTGACAAAGATTCATAGTCTCTTCTCCCTTTATTAGCGTAATCAATATAGTCCGCGCCATGTAGGGCTACCTCTAAGGGTCTATTAACCATTACAGCTCGCTTTACTAATCCCAGATCAAATTTGGCTACTCTCCTTAGTTTACCAGTAACAGTAGTGAATTCCTGTATATTATAAGGATATCCGCTTAATCTTCTAAGCTCTTCCCAGCTAATTTCACTCTTCAGTGGGCCAGAGTTACCTTCGACTCGTATAGGATAAGTTCTTACTGCCATAACAATAGATGTAACCTTTAAAGGACTTACTCCCACTTCACTGAGGAAGGCACTAGCGGTAGTATCACGACTGGTTGCGTAAGGATAACACGGTGTATGATACAGTGATAAGCCAAAGCCTTGAGTACCTTCGATAATACATGTTTGACCTTTATCTGTACCTTCGTTTACTTCGGCGGCTACATCAGTTAAAAACGGTCGAGCTTCAAGAACATCCTTCGCAAGCTTTAGTGAACCATCACGAAGTGCACGCTTAACTACACCAATACCTGTACCGGATAAAGTAGATCCTATTCTCTTTCTCAGACCTAACTCAGATTCAGATTTGGCATCAGCATCCGTAATTATCGCAGAATTTGAATCAATTCCTACGCGGCCTTTATCTATCTCAGTTAGCTCAATTTCTTTTTGAAGGATGCGAAGGTTAATTATGGATCCTGCACCGAGAAGTAATCGGCTTCTTGGATTAATAAAACCTGTGGGAAGCAATCTTAATTTATAGACTTGACCATCTGAATAAACCGTGTGGCCAGAGTTTGGCCCACCACAACGGACGACATATTCAGCATCATCTCTAACAGCCAGATAAGCTGAAATTTTACCTTTGCCTTCACCACCGTATTGTGCACCTACTATAACAGTAACACCCATATTATTCTCCGCCTATGAAAGTATATTTTCTATAATTTCTAATATTATATTCCTGTAAGGCTCCTATTCCAAGTCGCGTTTAATCACCTTGATTTGCGTTTTTGATATTGGAGAATTGTCCATCTATGTAGATGAAGGATCGAGGAGGGTTAAAATCTGCGATAAAAAGTCTAGGATTAAAAGGCTTCTTAAAGACTTCTAGATCATTGATTTCTATTGCGTAGCCTATATTGCGATCTTGGAAGTAGTTAAAGAATTCTGCGTAACTTACTCCAGAATACTGACTGAATCCTTCCCATAATAACTTCGGTTCTTCAGATATTATTTTACCGATCTTAAACGAGCCGACCACCTTGCTTACCGGGTTTGTTGCATATAAATACACCCTATCAATGCCATTTTGCTTGAATATTGACCTTCTGAACTCGAACAATTTCTTACCAGATATTATGGCCTCAGCGTATTTAGGTTTAATTGAGAGTAAAACGTTCATCTATTCCACCCGCCTCTTTTATCAGTGAATAATTATTATCTGAAATCCGCATAATTGACCGTGGTGGGCCCTTCAGAATACCCATACCCTTCAAACGTAGGTACGATAGTGGTTGCATAAGGTGCCAATACTGCCAGAATAAGATTACGAGAGACGGCTTCCTTGCAATGGATTGAATTTCGTTTACTGAATACACGGTTCGCTTACCAACTAGCTTAATAATATTCTGATAATCCTGAAGTCCACCGTATATAGCTTCAACGATTCCGACCGATATGAGCTGTCTCCGTTCAGACACGTAAAAGATTATTATATCGCCTTGAGCCATTCTCTTAATCCTAGAATTGCATATGTAGGCCTTTTTTATGGTGTTACCTTCTATAATGAAATAGCCAACAGACTCTGCAAGTTCTATTTGTCTGTCTTTATAGTTGGTAAAGAGTCGGCTGTGGTATCTGGGGCGAATAGGAATAATGAACTTCTTAACATCAATCCCATCATAATAACTGGGATAATAAAATCGAGTAATATCGAAGGGTAAGAATTGCTTGGTCTTAGTTGTCTCAGGAAATAACTTCTTAATATAGATCGCTTCTCTACGTGAATTAATGCCAGAATGGGAAAAACCGTATTCAGTAATTAATTCTATTAGCCTATCATCCGATTGTACGAAATGAGTCAGATAAACTTCGGATACACCGTTACTGACAGCAATATCTATCGATAACTTAATAAATAGCTCTCCAATTTTATAGCCGAACTGTGCTACCTTTAATGTTGATAGTTTAATGCGTTTCTTCTTGGGAATTGGAGGGATTGTATCAATAGCCTCATCTTCTAGCTTATATATCAGCAATGCTCCTATACCGCCATCGTCTTTATAATGAACTAGACAATTTCTCCCTTCTCTTTTGATTTTCTTGAACAATTCATCAAATTCTGGATACTCATCTTTTAGTGAATCAAAAAACGGATCACCCACGTTGAGATTGTGTATAGGTTTACGTTCCAAAGCCGGAGGGATAATAATGCTATCTTTTTGAAGATGGCCGCGAAAAACAGAGAGTGCTTCCGCGATGAGAAGTACACTATTATCAATACCGAGTTTTATAGCCTTTTTATGAATGTCTCGATCCTCAGTAATTAAGAAATCAACCGCATCTTTATAAACTGCGTAGAGTATGTGATTGTCGACTAGATCATGCGTATTATCTTTCTGGTCGATAATATTGAAAAACTCAGAGCCTCCTTCAAGAACTGGGGGCATTTCCAGGGGGAGATATGCCCCAATCTTAGAAAGCATAACGGCCTGACGCTTTGTATCTCGGTCTCTTTTAATCTCCCCTAAAGATAATGGGTGTATTAATAGCTCAGCTTTTATCTTATTCAAAACAGACAATAGTTGCTGTAAATCATCTGAAATTACGTGGTCAGCTTCTCGATATATGAAAATATTTGTGTCTAATAAAATTCTCATTGTGCTATGAACCAGCCGGACATTAAGTTTATAAAATCAACCTAATGCTCCTTAATCCACCTTACCAAATCCTCTTTCAGAAAGACCCTCTTTTTGCCTATGTTATGGGAAGGCAGCCCTTCTTTCATTAGCTTATATATCGTCTGGTGGCTAATACCAAGAAACTCCTGCGCTTCTGTAAAAGTGAAGAATATTCTTTCGATGTTTCCACTTGATTTTCGATGACTCAAGTTTACAATTCCTGACCTTTTTAGTATTTAGCGTACTATGATAATATAATTTAGGCAATTATAGATAATAATAGACAATAATAGACATATAATAAGGACTATCTCTGACAGATTTTGCATTTATACAAGGAATACTCACGTTGTAACAGGATTTCGTGTAGAGACGCATGAATGTCTCTTTCCCACGCTCTTAGTTCATTGAAGAGGAATGTTAGATTTGCAGTTTCCTCAAGATTAAGATAGTGGTCGATAACCAGTTTAAGTACTTCCTGTGCGCCGGCCACGTCATCAGATACACCTATCGACTCATCGTTTAGAAGCAGCTCGAATACTTCGGTATATTCATCTGGGTCTGCATTGTCTGGAATATTATCTACCCAGCCCGTTTCCCCATCCTCCCCCACACCTATATAGCTGTAGAGCTGATGGTTGAGCTGACAACCCACAGTCATATTTCCCAACATCTTCTCACTTATGCGCTTCAATATGGACCGTATATATGTCTCTGGGGTTGTAAGCATCCAGTTCCAATCTTTGTTCTCCCAGTTACATACAAGGTCTTCTCTTCCGATTCTTTCAATCATTTGCTGGCAGCCATCCAAATAGCCTGCAATCTTCCTGGACCAAGAGGTATAGGGTCCCCAGATAACTCTGAATGGCAAGTGTTCCTTAAGATACTCGAAGAATGGGTCTGCCTCAATATGGTGTGTCGGTGATAGAGTGTTGCAGACTACGGTACGGTTTGCCGGCGACAGAGTGTTGCAGAAAACCTCATCAATCATCGGTGTTCTGATAGCATCTTTCCACTCCTCAATTAGAGCGTGTATTTCACCAAGATGTTTCTCTTTGGCTTTGGCAGTTAAGTTATCTACCTGTTCTCGTTCCTTTTGGGAGATTATTGGCTCTCCCTCTAAGTGGATAGTTGTCTCAGCTTCCTGCGAAAGCCCCGGTATTTGCCTAAAGCGATTGACCTCGCTTTTTTGGGCCAGTCGTTCAATGGCATGGTAGTCTTTCCTCAGTTTCCACACATGCTTTGGCAGTTTAGACACAACTATATCGGGCGATAGGTCGTTGATGTCCTTCTCAATAATGCGCTTAACAGTTCGTTGCTCTGGGATATCTTCAAAGAATGCACCTTCTTTGCGATGTTCCTGAAGTTCGTAGTCTAGCTGCCGCACGATAGACTGTAGATTAGCTGTACCAACGGTTGCTGCTATGTCCCATATAATGGCTTTCAGTTGAAATGAAGGCTCAGGTTTTCTCGGCATTTTACCTTTTACGCTGCCTTTATGCTGCCTTTATGCTGCCTTTATGTATTGGCATCTCTCAATAAACATTTTAACATATCAGTAGCCATGTAGAAATGAGTCGAGAATGCCAAACGAATATTCAAAGGTTATAGCGAAAAACAATAGCAAAGAGCCTGCAAACGAAGATACAGAAATACAGGCTAATGATAGACTGGTGCAGTTTTCCGAAGTCTTAATACAGATTGACCAAAGGCAAAGAAGTAATGAACAGAATAACCGAAGTTCAAATAATCCCAATTAAGCCGAAATGCGGATTGGTTGCTTTTACCAGTTTTGTTCTGGATAACAGCCTTTATCTAGGCTCAATAGGCATTGTTACTAGACCTCAGGGTGGTTACCGACTCGTATATCCTACCAGGCAAACCGGAAACAAGAGTATGAATATCTTCCATCCCATTAACAAGCCATTTGCGGAAGTATTAGAACATGAAGTGATTAAACGATTTGAAGATGTAATGAACAAAAGCAATGATAGACACAATAGTATTGACCCTCAATGAGAATAGCTTCAAGATTGTTGAACACGATAAGTTCAGCCCTTCCACAGAGGGACTATATTCCTCTTCCTATTACCGACTGGGCGGGCGGGCGAATCTGGTGTGCAAGCAGAACCCGACTTCCAGGGAGCTGGCAGCCGGCATTTATAAGCCCAGGCTTTCAGCTACTAAGCGACTCGATAGGCATCGCAAATTCGAGATTACCCTCAAGATTGAGTTCTCAATTCCCAAACTCCTATTCGGCAACAACTTTGACGAGTTGGAAGATACTGATTTCAACCTGGCTCTCTCCAAGCTGAGACAAAGGCTAAGAGATATGGGAGTGCAATCTTCAGAGCCAGTTTTGGCTAGTGCCCCTATATCTTCTATCCATTACTCAAAGAATATCCCCCTTGTTGATTACACGACGCCCTACACCTATTTGGAGCGACTGTCTAGGATTAATCTTAACCAACGGCTAGACCTGAATCAAACGGATTTCCGCAACGAAGGGCACAGCCTAAAGTTCAGGGCGAACTCTTTCGAGGTAGCTTTCTACGACAAGATGAAGGACTTGCATAAAGCGAAGATTAGCGAGAAACGAGCTGAGGAACGAGAAAACTATATCCAAATGAAACTGTTTGAAAAGGTAGAAATCAGCAAACCTTTCGAAGTCCTTAGAATGGAAGTAAGGCTAAACAAAAGACAAAAGCTGAAGCAAGTCTTGAAGAGTGTTGGCATTGAGATTGAGCCAACATTCCAATCCCTGTTTAGAAAGGACATAGCCCAAAAGGTTCTTCTTCACTATATGGGTGCGATAGAGAAGGGCTATCCTTCGATTCTCTCATACGACTGTAAAGACGCCAAAGATTTCCTGTCTGAGTTTATAATCCACAATCCAAAAGCAGGGCTTAGAAAGGCGATACAGATGCTAGGTTTGCGAACTGCCATCAACGAGGTAGGAATAAGGGAATTCAGAGAAGTAACGAGAAAATATGGCAAGGCGAACTGGTATAGACTAAACAAAGAAATGCAGTCTCTTTACTACCCTCAAAAAGAAGACACCTTCGGACCTATCCGGCAATGCCTGGAAGAATTTAAGCCGTTAAAGCTTATTGAC
>SDBT01019302.1_pt1 | contig 10689 bp, 13 predicted proteins | sample 2277101 | NCBI WGS metagenome assembly SDBT01 (sample SAMN10404973, study PRJNA504765) | marine sediment metagenome | isolation source: marine sediment core GS10_PC15, 103 cmbsf | place: Arctic Ocean: Southern Knipovich Ridge | collected 2010
ACTGGGGACAGAACTACAAATGCCTACGCCGAGGTGATATACTGACATAATCGTTGAACAGTTAACCCTGACATTTTCCCTGGACAACGACAGGGTGTATAATTTGCATGACCAAAAGGACTTAGTTTTGATTACTTATACTATTAGTAGTGGTGATGAGCAGAGAAGAAATATGCCGTCTAGAAGACTGCTAGGCCATGGCGGTGGTCATCCAGGTAATCAAGACGGTGGACTGAAACCAATTCCATAGGAGGATAATATGGTCAAGGATAAAACAAAAAGGATTATCGACGGAGACACATTCACCACGCAAAAGGGAGAGATAATACGGTTAGCGAATGTTAACGCTCCTGAAAAAGGGGAAAGAGGGTCCCCTCAGGCACGCAAGGATCTCACTGATATGATATCCAGGAAACCGGTAACCATCGATCCTGTGGCTAGAGACAAGCATGGTAGAATAGTTGCAAATGTAAAAGTCGTTAACAAATCAGTAAATAACGCCATGAGAAAGAAAGGCTGGAAATAAAAAAGGGGCTCGTCAGTGGGAAATAGGCCAGGGGGTTAGCTGATCCTGGTCCTCTTGGTCACATTTAAAGATAAGCAGCACTAGGAGAAAATACATGGGAGATACCTCTCAAAATGGGGGGCCTGAGTCTGTCCCTGTACCGAAGTCACCAAAAGCCAAGGAATATCATCAGTACGTCTTTTTACCTCGTGTGTTCAAAGAACTTGAGAAGATGAATAGCCAACCTTTGACTGTCTTCGTGTGTGGGCCTACGGAAGACTCCCAGCCTCTGACTCTTAAGAAAATCAACACTGTGAGTGCGCTCCGGAATTTAGGGCATGATGCAATCATAGGTGAGGAATTGGTCTCTGAACTTAGCAAGCAGGATTCTAGCACTGGTAGCCCGGTGCAGACAGCCTATACCTACGAGCTCGTTGCTGCATCAAAGTCAGATCTGGTGATAGTGTTCTGTGCATCCCCTGGTTCTATCGGGGAAACGTACGAATTTTTATCGGTGTCGGCCATCGGACAGAAGACACTAATTTTTATTGACGAAAAATATCGCAATAGCTATACCTCCGCTGGTATTTTAGCCACACATAAAAAATTATACCGTCCATTGGAGACGTATAAATCTCCAGAGGATATTGACAATTGTACTTTAATGGGTAAAGTGATAGATTGGGTGCAGAACTCCCAGAGCGCAAAATGGATTTCAAGGATAAGTGAAGATACATAAATAAACAATTATGGCTACTGAAAGAAATACACCCTTATTGCAGTTTATTACAGAAAATCGAACCCTTATATCAGCTGTAAGAAACCAAACGACCATATGGCTACTGGGCTACATATTGCTCAACAGCCCCATATCGCAAGATGAGTTAGATGATTCTCTTGAACTTGATGACTCTAGAGAACTCCGCTTTTGTGTACGGCAGTTAATCGAATCGGGTTTAGTTCAGCAACGGGCAGATGGTCTATTTGAGACAACCAGGCTGGGGGCTCATCTTGGAAGAACGATTGGGATTGCTCAGGGAGCTGCTCCAAGTCATGAGAAACAAACTATATCGTGTGATGTTTTCCAGATACAAAATACCCACGTAGCGGGGGCTACAAAGGAAAGTAAGCTTGCATTGATTGAGCAGTTAGTCTATAAGCCTCAACTCCATGGAGAATTAGAAGGATACCATTACGGATTCGTGGAATGTAAAGCTATAGAAGAAGAAATCATCTACGGGTATTTCACTCAGGAGTATTGGGATCATTCGCTAAAATATGGTGATGAACTGGAACGGCAGGAACAATGGGATACCAGAAACGTGAATTTACTATTCATTTGGCCACTTAAGTCCCAGGTGTTCATTCTTCAAGACACGCGATTCGTTGGTTCTTCCTTGAGTATGACAACAGCAAAGAACCGCATAGTAATGCTCTTGTCTCTGTTAATTGGCTACTGCCAGATTGAGCTATCGGGTAGTGTTGAACTTAGCCCATTCGAACGGACTATGTCAAATGATGAAATGCTGGAAGTTCTCACACGAGAAGAGGTGATTAGTAAGGTGGACGTTGGATTGGAGAAAGTAGGGGATTCCCTTCTAGGGGCTTTCCCCGTCTTCAATCCCAGAGAAGATTGGAATGATGTGCTTCGTCAAATATTCAACGAATACGAGATGCCAAATCTGGCAAGTGCCGTATTCAGAGCTAAAAAATTAGGTACGCTAAGTAAATCAATGATTACCAAAGCATTTGCGTTGGCGGGACAAGTTAAAAACATTGATATAGGCAAAGGAAAGGGTAAGCGTACTATTACTAAAGAGGTCCCGATACATGTAGGCCAGGTCGACGTTAGTGAACCGGCCAAAGAGGATGAAATTATGGGCATTCTTGGTTTTTTGCAGAGCCGCATTGGCATGTCGTTTACAGATATACCTATCGAAATACCACCACAAGAACCCCAAATGAAGTTTCAGATATAGAACGACCTCATAGTATTTTAGAAGGTAGCTGCTGCTCATCGTCTCATTGATTTTTCGGGCGCTTAGCTGGCAGTCAAAAGACCCGTATCACACAAAACCAAGGATTGTTTCAGGTATAGTTCGACTCTGCTCTATCTCCCCGTCTAATAAGTCAGCATCTTTCTTGACTACACATTTCGTCAAAATGTTCAATTTACTCAGAAATGGAATTTGACATTGCGATAAGGATAATTTATTATCCTCTCAACCTAACAAATAACGGAGGTAATCCAATGCAAGCGTACTGTATGAAGTGTCGAACTAAGAGGGAAATGAAAGATGCTAAAAGCATAACTATGAAGAATGGTAGGCCCGCAACTCAAGGTGTATGCCCCACGTGTGGCACAAAGATGTTCAGAATAGGAAAAAGTTAAAGAAGGAATCATAAGTTCCAAAAGGTAAAGGGGTTGGGTGTCATCGTCCAACCCCTTTACCTTTTGGAACTTATATTATCCTTATTACTTATACTTGGCTATTGCCTCCAGCATTTCTTCCAGCTTCACCCTACCACCAGCCTGGAGATACTCAATCGCGGTTAACGAAGCTTCATGTTCCTCAGCACTGGTACCAGCGCAACCTTCCTCAACGACACGTATGCGGTAATCGCGTTGGTGCTTGTTGACCGTAATACAGGTAATGTTGTTACTGTAGCTTTTTGGGATAGCAAAGAGGATATGATGGCCACTGAGGAGAGCGGTTTAACCAAGGAGTGGATAGGCAAATTTAACGAGTATTTTATTAAACCACCTACTGTTGAAAGATATGAAGTCAGTGCCCAAAGTTGATTAATGCACCTATGTGCCACCCGCATTCCCTCTCCAATGGCGTAACCACATTCCGCAACAGTAGAAGAAAAACAATAGTATTGACTTCAATGATGAAAGGAATATAATAGAGCTTACCTATGATATTGTTTGAGTCCGATTTAACAAAGATCGACTCAAGTAAGTCTAATGAATATGAATAAGATACGAGTCCTCATAGCCAGTCAGCAGGTCCTGTTTCGGCAAGGAATAGAGTGTTCACTCTCTAAAATAGAAGATATAGAAATCTCAGGTACCACTGGCGTTTATGCCGAAGTGCTAGTGCTGTCAGCCATCGATATTATGCCACCAGACATATTAATTGTGGATATTGATACTCCTTCTGACAGCGGCTTACAGTTGGCTCATAACGTAAAACAGCGCTTGCCTAATATTGGCGTGGTTGTGCTGACTTCGGGCCTGGACGATACTCAATTCCTTCGGGCAATCAAAGCCCAAGCTAGTGCATATTTGAGCAAAGAAGTTACCTGTGACGAGCTAGTCGATACGATTAAGCGTGTAGCTCACGGTGAATATCCCATAAATGAAAGCCTTACTGCCAAACCAAGATTAGCGGAACAGGTATTACTGCAGTTTCAAGAGCCCTCTTGGCAGAGTGAAGCTGAAGACTTTATCTCACCGCTAACTCCTAAAGAGAAGGAAGTTCTTCGATGTATAGCTCAGGGCTATCTTAATAAGCAGATTGCTTATGAGTTCGATGTTGGCGAACAAACTATTAAAAATCACGTTACCTCAATCATGCGTAAACTAACTGCCAATTCCCGTACCGATGCGGTAGTTATCGCCGCAAAGCAGGGTTTAATCTCTATCGCCTAAGAGCTAACCCATTTGAACCCTTTATTTCTTCTTTTGATTGTGTCTGCTGTGCATGACACCATGTGCGATAGATGCTTCTATATTCTATCTCTATGTCCTAACCACATTCCGCACGCCTAGATACGAAACCTATAATAATAGAACCAGCTAGAATCGGGATTAGACGCGTAAATCACACTTGAAATTTAATAAATTCCGAAGCTGAATTAAGGTCTTAATTTAGGTATTGATTCTAGGTATTGGCAATCATCTGAATAGGGCGACAATTGACTCATTCCGTTCTGCCCTCAAATGGTTCCCATACTAAAATGGGCTTAGTGCGGTGTAAAACCTCTATAACCTTTAATCCATCATATTTACCAAGTTCGTAAATCTCTTCTAAACTTCCCTTAGGTCTCACTTCAATAAGCAAATGTGGAAAAGATTTCCCAAAGAATTTGTAGAATTTACTCTCTGTTGGCGAATAAGATACTATTACTTCTTCTTCTGATTCAATTCCCCGTTCGTTCAATAGTTCCCAACAGTGACGAAAGTCCAATCTGTGAACTACAGGTAGAAGTATAGTGGTCTCTCCATAATCAAAACATGGGCATTCTACCTCTAATAGTGCATAAGGTGTGCCGCGTAAAGATTGCTTGGGTTCTTTTATTTCATCCTGCTCTATTGAAGCAAGGGAGGTAAATTTTTTAACACGAAATCCGTGTCCTTTAGTTTCTCCCCAGGGTATATCCTTGCCAATCATTGTGCTTTGGGTTTTAGAATCAAAATTCTTACTGACCACCATTCCCCCCTTCGGTCACATCAAAATATTCATAGATTCATAAGGTGAACTAATTATAGCATAGTGTACACAGTTGTAATGCAGACTAGCGGATTTTCTATTTTCATGGTAAGCATTATGTTTCAGTCGCCTTTACGTATTGACATCCCACCAAATAGGAATATAATTACCTTGCTTGATGTAATACGCCTTCAAAATAGCATATCGGATTAAGGGTGTGATGATGAAAGGGGTGCTGGTGACCGCTAAATAAGATGCGGTTGCTGGCACCCTTTTTGGTTGGAAGCAAACAATTCAAGAGGGTGCTTATAAGTCAAAAAAGTATTTATCTAAAAACAACTGGATACCAACTATTTGAAAGGAGGATATTATGCCATCTATTAAATGTAAGGACTTGGGCATGGACTGTGGATTTAAGGCAACAGCAGAAACAGAAGAAGAACTCCTGAAGATGGTTGCGGCACATGCTGCAGAAGTGCACGGCATGAAAGAGATTTCCCCCGAGGTGATGGAAAAAGTCAAGGCAGCAATCAAGAAATAACTTAAGCATAAAGCGCAGTGATGGAGACAACTAGTTTTCCAGATTGGTGTTGTCTTTGCAACCTAGTGCCTTTTCTAGGTAGATTAGACGAACTCAACAGGGTGGCGCATGAGGTGACAATATATAAATTAAGGAGGGATACATTATGTTTGCACGTGTTAGCATAATTCAAGTCAAGAGCGACAAGATAGATGAGGCTATAAAGATTTATAGAGAGAACGTTACCCCAGCGCGCAAAGCCCAGAAGGGCTCTCGTGAAGGCTATCTCCTCACCGACCGCAAAACAGGTAAAGGCATGGCAATTAGCCTTTGGGAGAGTGAAGATGATGCCATTGCCAATGAACAGAGCGGTTACTATAAAGAGCAGATAAGCAAGTTCAAAGACTGCTTTGCGGCATCGCCTGTTCGCGAGGGATATGAGGTCAGCGCCCAAGACTAAGTGAATGCGCCTATGCGCCACCCACATTCCTCTCCACTATCATAACTATATTCCGCATGCCCAGCTACGATGGCCTATGTCTAAGAAAGCTTCCTATTTTATGCCAAGATCTTACGCCTAACCTTTAGGCGTGAAATTCAGCGGTCGCTCTCGCCTAGCGGATATAGACGACTTGGCGTGGTGTATACCCTGTCCTGTTTATCCAGCAGAGTTGATGCCAATTGAAGATAATCCTTGAGCAATCTTGGCATTAAATAGCTTCTTCTGACAGATTCTCGAGCGGCGTCACCAATCAGACGTGCCAGCGTCCGCTCTTTCAGCAGGGTTACAATTCGGCTGGCGCATGATGAAACATCGCTAACCAAAAAGCCAGTTACACCGTCATGGATTTGGCGTCTGATGCCGCCACAGTTGCCGCCGATTACCGGTCTACCCTTCCACATTGCTTCCGTCACCGTTAATCCGAAACCCTCACGTGTAGACTTCTGTACGATGACGTCGGCGCCGGACTGAAAAGCGTTGACCTCCAAATCACCAATAAGTAGTGGATCGGAGAAGAGGTATATATCAGAATCTCCTGCGACGTACTGCTTGAGATTTCCGAGAACCTCCGGGGCGTCATCATCGTCCTTAGCTGTCATGGCTCCCACAAGCGCCAGCTGCAGCCCGGGTATCTCCTTTTTAGCTAAGCGATAGGCATCGACCACCCCCCAAGGGTCCTTCCAGCGGTCAAAACGTGAGACCTGGCTTATAATGGCTCTGTCTATGTCCATGCCAAGACCAGCCAGTACTTGCCGTGCCGCTAGAACTGATAATGTTCTGTGCTTAGCCTGTAGTGGGTCAATAGCTGGTGGAAATACGACTACCTCACTTGGATTATTACCATTTGGAAAATATTCTGGCATGCTGACTACTATCGTTCGGTAATTACTCATGTAGGGGAACAGCATCTCCTTGACCGTCTCATTAGGTTTGGTAGTATCAACGTGGCATACCCATACACCGGGACAGGAATCCATGTACGACAACATGGGCAAGACTTGAACATCGTGGAACAGCCAGAGGTCTGCGGTGACCCCAATCGATGCCAGAGCATTCGCTGCCTTCTCATTATTCGCCAGATAGATACTCATATCAGCAGCACTCGGCATTAAGGTGCAACCCTGGAGGCAGTGATGCAACATCTTACTGACACGAAAGAACGATTCGTCGGGTGTCATAGCATACCACCTAGCATCGATCCCGACATCACACATGAGAGGTGTCAACGACTTCAGAATTTCAGCAACGCCTCCGCCTTGGGGTGTAGAATTTACATGCACGATGCGCAATCCTCTTAGCTTTTCCGCAACTTGAGCTACCTCTGATAGGAGTTGATCGGAAACGATGCCAGCATAATTATCAAGTTTTTTTTCTATGGTAGAGGCTCTATTCATATGATTTCCTTACTAAGAGCAAGTTTTTCAGGGCTGTTTCTGAGAATATCAATTTACTTGTCTTCAATCATGTCATTTAAACAGACTGTCCACGAACTGAGGCACGCGGATTCTTGCGTAATATATTCATCATAGATTCTGAGTATAGCTTCATTAAGTTAGAACACGGTTATGATAAAGGTAAAATTTGATTAGAGTTTGGAGCTGCTTTGTATGATTACCGTTTATCCAGTTATTGTAAAACTCGGCGACTGCACCACAGAGCTTGCATTTGCCATAGCTGGTATGACCATCGGGGGTATCAATCATCCAATGATGTATACACTCTTGTTGCTCAGTGCTTGATTTTATCAAGGTCATTCCTCACTTCCAGATGACCACAACGCTCGCAGTAATAGTAGTCACCCCGCGCATCGACGTGGTGACCGTGAATGAGGCATTTAAGAAAATCAAACAGCCAAATAAACATCCTACATTCACCCACAGCTTTTTCCTTGTATTAAGCGGAAAGGAGATGACATCAGTTAATTTAAGGAGATCAAACCCTGCTTTAGGCCCACAACTACTGCTTCGGTGCGAGCATTAGCATTCAATTTTCGCAATATAGAAGTAACATGATTTTTAATGGTTTGCTCGCTAATGCCAAGTACAAGTGCAATCTGCTTGTTAAGATAGCCCTGGGCAATATAATTAAGGATTTCTATCTCTCTTGGGGTGAGTGGCGAAATAAAGCCTTCGTCTTCACTTCGCGAGGAGAGTTCTTGAAACTGCTGTAATACTTGATTCGCTACATTTGGGTGAGTAGTAAGGCTTTCATTTATAATGTGCTCACCATGAGCTACACGCCTAATTGCATCGACTAGATGGTCAGCAGCAATTTCCTTGCTCAGGTAGGCTGCAGCTTGGGTTTTGAGTGCTTGAAAAAGTTGAGCGTCGTTAAGGTTAGAAGTAAGTATAACTATACCAATGCTAGGTAAGCGTTGTTTCAACTTGCGAGATAATACCAGACCACTGTCTGAGGAACCATCAATATCTATAATGGCCACATCGGGTGGTAACTCGTCGAGGGCAAACGCGATCCCATTATTGAAATCAGCGGTGCCTGAAATTTCCAAGTCTTTCATAGAGGAGAGTGCGAGTTCTACTCCTTGGCGTAATAGGACCTGCTGACTAACTATTAAGACCCGTATTTTGTTCGTGTTCATAGCCTACTTTATACGCCCCGTCTAATCCATTCTTAGTTAAATAAAGATTCTACATTATGTATAATAATAACATCCTAGCTAGTTTTAAATAGCCTAATAGTCCTGTCGTAAATAGTAAATTAGTACGACAGTGAACAATTTGCCCCTTTGATTTACTAAGTAAGCTGACAATAGTCCTATTTACAGGATTGTCAATACTGATTTGACCATTTGGGCGAATGTATGACCGGACAATCCAAGCTTTCTTCGGAGTGCGTGGTTAGACTCGGAGGTGGATGGACACCTCTTGACTGTGCCCATCCACCTCCGAATCACAGGTGAGGGCGCGAAGCGGCCGGATTCCTTATGCGGCCGTTTGTTATGGCTTAATATCGTAATTTAAGCCACTTGGTTACTTTGAACTTCTTCATATATGGCTTACTACGAACCTCATTCATCAAATCCCAATAGCAAGCTTTAGCAAATTCACTTTGGATCTCTTTTGGATAGATGTAGTGGTATTTAGGTGGGTCACCGCCTTCCCGCACAATACTTTTGTTGAATTCAGGTCGCAGGTAGTCGTATATCCCCCACCTTATATTATTTAGAAACTCGGCAATAGTACTGCTATGGTAGTTCAGAATATCTGTATGAAAGCGCTCGTAAAATTCAGCAAAGGCTAATAGAGCTTCGTTAATATCGACAGTTATGCCGCTTTTTGATAAAATTTCTTTCAATTCTTCAGCAACGCCTATAGCTCTGAGATAGTTATGTTTTGATATGTCACCAGCCATCTTTAAGAAATTAAATCTTGAAATATCCAGTTTTGTATCCTTACCAATTGATGGCAACCATACATCAACCTCTACCTTCTGTTCGATCCAGTCTTTGAACTCTTGTGTAGCGACCTTTAAATCATTTACTGAATTATTTTCATCAAAGTACGGGTTGTTTACTATCTCTGTTAAACCTCCAATGTAAGAAGTTTGTTTAATAGGACCTTTCTTGTCAGTACAAGACAAAAAATCTACAAGGATAATATTAAAAAACCTTTGATGCGTAATTGATTTAAAGGCTATATTCGAGTGTGGATCATTCCTTTCCAAAGACATCAGTTCGAAATTAACCATTGAGTCAATTAACTCTATAGCTGCCTTCAAAATAATAACTTCTTGCTCAATACCTGAAGATTTGATTGCCATATTCAGCCTTCCTGGAATATATCACACGATCTGAGTAATCATTACCTATTAATCGTCCTTCGAGTAGTACGGTGACATGAACTACCACCTTACCTTGGTTGTTACCCGTTAATTAAGTGAGACGAGAAACGAGGAAAGAGCAGCTAAGGAAGCTAATGCATAGCCAACACATTGTGCTATGTTTGTCGACCTGTTCATATGGTTGAATCGAACTACGGAATTGTTCATATCCTCGACGGTCTCTCTGATATTCAATGGCACTCCGCTGATGCTAGCTATCGTGGGTCTCTCTGCCAAAGGTGGCATCTCCTTAAAAGCCTGATATATATGAAACCCTGCCAAGGTAAAGAACAGTAAAGTAATAACAAACCAGAAGACGGCAAGTGGATGCATCCTCAACTCACCTCCTTTCATTTGAGCACTCTCTATTACGCTTGTAGAGTATGTTACTTCCCACCATAAATCGTGTCAATCATAGTAGCTATTGGGGCAACAGATGTGGCAAAGCTTACAGTGCTCGAAAGGCTTGAGCTAGGACACTAAGGACGAAGCCGAGAGGTAACAATTAGCCAGAATGTTTAGCAAGAGAACAGAAGGATAGTATTCTCAGCCTATTGCTGATAGAAGCTATCAGCTTTGAGGCTTTCATATTGCTTAAGCCCTTCTGTGGTAGGCTCATATAGGTAAAGGGACAGTCTTCCCCCAGACTGCCGTCGTACCAGTCCTATGGAAAGGAGAGCCTTAAGCGAAGCTTCGCCCAGATAGCCGGTAAAGTGCAGGCGATGATCCGGCACTGCCTCACCAGTCCTCTGATACCCTTGACAGATATCGCCTAAAAGGTGTGCTGGCTCCTCTTTTAGGCTATTGAGTACCTGTTTCATAACTTCTGTGCTCTCAAGTAAGACAGCAAAGTCATCAATAGCACCCATTTTGCGACTCACCT
>SDBT01019303.1_pt1 | contig 10689 bp, 6 predicted proteins | sample 2277101 | NCBI WGS metagenome assembly SDBT01 (sample SAMN10404973, study PRJNA504765) | marine sediment metagenome | isolation source: marine sediment core GS10_PC15, 103 cmbsf | place: Arctic Ocean: Southern Knipovich Ridge | collected 2010
TTAAGTTTTCTTTAGTTAATTTTGGCATCTGCTACTCCCAAGTTCTTCGGTTTGCTGTCGGGCGAGGTTATATCCCAATCACCGCCCAGGGCAAGAAACAGTTCTACCCGAGCGGTCCATAAATCACCGGTTGTCCTGATAAGTTCGTTTTCTCCTATTCTTCTGCGCCGCTCGGTCTCAAGTACAATCAGAATTTTTTCCACACCGCGCATATAGCGCTGGCGGGCCAGACTCTCAGCTCGCAGCCCTTCTTCGAGACGTTCCCGGAGATGGTCGATCCTCTCTTTGAGCGTCTGCTGGCGGACAAGGGCATCTTCGGCCTCTCGCAGTGCGACCAGCACCACACCGGCATAGTTCTCGGCGGCCTGCGTGGCGCGGGCCTTTGCAGCATCTACCTGAGCTTTCAACTGACCGCCCTTGAATATGGGGGCGGCAAGACCGATTATCGCCGAGTAAACCTCATTTTGAGGGTCGGTAAGCGTCGAGAACCTGCCGGACAGATACCCCCAACTGCCGCTCAGCGTAAGATCCGGAAACAGCGCCGCGATGCTTACTCCCACGCGCTCAGTGGCGGCCCTTAGCCGCAATTCCGCAGCCTGCACGTCGGGTCTTCTGTCCAAAAGGGCCGCCGGAACCCCAACCGGAATCGGATCCGGCTCACCAAGAGCCCCAAGCCTGTCAGGCAGCAACGCCAACGCACCGGGCCTTTGGCCTATCAATACATCAAGGCTGTGCCGGGCCAATTTGATAGATTCAACAATCGCCGGCTCCAAAGAACGCGCCGCCGCGAGGTTCTCCCGTGCCAGGTATACATCAAGCGGGCCGACCAGTCCCGAGTTATATCTCCTTTCGACTATCCGAAGTGTCTCGGCGCGACTCTTGATGTCTGCACGGGCCACATTGAGCAGCCTTTGCTGTGTCCCAATCTGTATCCTCGTGCGAACAACCTGAGAAACAATAGCATGCCTGAGGGTCTGCCGGTCCGCCTCGGTGGCTAAGAGGTCAGCTACTGCGGCCTTTTCCGCTCGTCTCAATTTCCCAAAGAAATCAACGATGTAACTGACATTAATGTTCTGGGTATATATCGTGGAGAAAAAGCCCCCTTCAAAACCGAATGGCGAACCTGAAGCTCTCGCCCGGTTCCTCGCTGCGGCGTATGAAACGTCGGGGAACCTGACGCCGTGGCTCTGGGCAAGAAGGGCTTCGGCTTCAAGCACCTTTGCCGTAGCGACCCTTAAGTCCGTATTTCTTTCAAGGGCAAGCTGCACTAAATCCGCCGTAACCTGGTCCCCGAAACACTGCCACCACGGACCGTTCGCACAGATATCGTTTGCATCGGTCCAGCCGGGCGGTGTGTTCAGAAAACCTCCCCCGGCCTCGGCCGCGGTCTCAGGTCGCAAGTAATCCGGCCCGACCGTACAACCGACGTTAGTCATGCACGCCGCCAACGCTAAGGCAGCAATTATTATACGCGTTTGCTTTGTCATTTAGTTACTACCCTTTGCAAATCCGCGTATCCCCCCAGCGGAGAACTCAACCACCTGCTCCAAAGCGCCGTCCAAATCGAACTTCGGTGAATCATGTGCTTGTGCCCAAAACTCGTGTACTTGAAGGACATGGGCAAGCTGCGCTACGACTGCGTGAGCCGCCGACATGGCTTTTGCCTCATCCAAACCAGGACACACCTTCATAAGGGCCTGCTGAAGGGAACCGAGAACAGGGCGAAATGTCTCCTCAACGAACATAGTCGCGGGAAGGCGCTGGTCGAGCATCTCGCGAAGCCACAGTTTGATGAATCGTGGACCGCTGCTTACACCGACAAGCGGCTCAAAAAAGGCCTTGCCAAATGCACGAAGCAAAATCTCGAGAGTAACTTCGTCTTCCTTGGCCATTACTTTGTTAACGGCTGTCACGCGAACTTCACGCAGCAAAATCAACTTGCGCTGAAAAACTTCCGTGTAGAGTTTGTCCTTGCCGCCAAAATGGTAGTTGACCGCGGCAACATTACATTTCGCTTCAGCAGTGATGCCCCTAACCGATGTGCCGTTAAAGCCCTTCTCGGCAAACAGCTTTTCAGCAGCATCAAGAAGCTTTTCACGCACCGGGTCACTGCGTGCATCAATATCCTTATTAAACTCCTTTGCACTCATTACTCAACTCCCTAACATACGTTTAAAACATCCGTTTCAAATATTAGTATAAAACAAACGTTTGTTTGGTTCAAGCCTAATTTTATTTTTTCCACTTTTTTTTTTGCACATCCTACTAAGTGCTGTATAACAAAACAGTTATGGGACTTTATGTGCCTGGCGTAGACTTCTGGCTCCGCCCGAGTGGGCGATGTTTCAATGTGTATGACTTAATTTACTTGATTTAGAACATCAATTACGGGTATTCTGAGCCTGTCAAATAGATCAAACTGCAAAGGTTCGGGTTTAATATGAAAATCGATATTCATTACGGCGATTCTTTGGTGGGTCTGGATATTCCGGAAGGAAACATCAGCGAAATCATATGTCCGTGGTCCGGCGAGCAAAACACTAACAATGCCCGGATACTGCAACAGGCAATGGCCCGGGCGGAGGTTGCTGATTTTCAGCAGGCAATCTCCGGCAAGAGCCTGTGCGTTCTGGTCCCCGACGGCACGCGGGACCTGCCTCTAAGAGATATATTTGCCCAACTGTTTGGCGCGCTTCGCAAATCTGCCTTAGTGCGATTCTTCATCTGTACCGGGACCCACAACGCCGACACCGGCGAAAATCACACAATCGCCGAGCAAATCCAAAATGAAGCCGCAAACACAGGCTTATCTGATTTTGAAATCCACATCCACGATTGCCAAAAAGATGATTTCATAAATGCAGGCAAAACCGTGCGCGGTACAGACGTGATATTCAACGCCAAGATTGACACAAACGATATATTCCTTGTTCTCTCGGATGTAAAGGTCCATTACTTCGCCGGCTATTCGAATCCGGTAAAGAATTTCGTCCCCGGCCTGTGTGCGTTCGCAACCGCCGAGCATAATCACAGTTTTGCCCTCGATGAAAGGTCCACCTTCGGATTTCATCCATGGCACACGGACCCAGCCAGAAGAGACCAGCCCCTCGCCGCCGACCAGCTCGAGGCCATGAGGATGATTGTAAAGGACCGGCCCGTTTATGCTTTGGTAACTATCAGCAGCTCCGGAAAAATCCAATGGGCACGCTTCGGGCCTGCGCAAGAGGTTACCGGCAAAGCCTTCGACATAGCCGACGAAAAAAATGCACACACCGTTGAGCCAACCGAACGCCTCATAGTATCGCCAGGGGGGCTGCCGAACGACGTTGACCTGTATATCGCCCAAAGGGCGCTGGAACTTACAAAGCAAGCTGTTGCCGATGACGGTGAAATATTGTTTTTAACAGCGTGCCCCAAAGGAATCGGCGAGCAGCAAACCATGGAAAATTTTTATAACCGCCTCACACAGCCAATTGATGAAATCATGGAGTCCATTGAAGGCGAATACAAGCTGTTCAGCCACAAACCATATAAGTTTGCCCAGATGATTAAACGACTTCGCCGAATCTGGATATACTCGCAGATACCCGACGATTTGATCGAAGCAGCACACCTTCATCCCACGCACGATCCACAGAAGGTGGTTGACGACTGGCTTGGGGAAAACCCCAACACAAAAATTACAGTCGTTGATGGCGCCAACAAGCTCGCACTCTACGAAAAATAATAGCCCCCATCTGTTGGCTGTAATCAATTGTTCACTTGCACCGGCGTTTTGCGAAGCATTTTTCGCAGGATGCTCATTATTGTCTGTGGCTCAAAATAACTTTTTTCTAATCGCAGGTGCACCGTCTTCGGGTCAGGCACGCGAACGGTTCCGGGGGCCCTTTCAAAGAGGTGTTGCGTGGCGGTATCGGCCTGGAGTGTAAATACGAGGTCCGGCCCGGAGACAATGATGCTTTTTATCTGCCACTTCGACGCTAATACCTTTAGCTCGGTCATATCAAGCAACACCTGCACCTGTTCGGGCACCGGCCCGAACAAATCCGCCAATTCTTCAGCCAACCTCTTTAGGTCCTTGTCATCCTTTGCCACTGCGATCCGTCGATAAACATCCATCCGCTGCCGGTCGGCGGGAATATAGCTCTTGGGAATATAAACAGAAAAGCCCAAATCGAGCACCGCCGTCGCGAGCCTTTCAATCGGCTCATTCTTCAAACGCTTAACTGCTTCGGCTAACAGCCTGCAGTACATCTCGTAGCCCACCATGTTGATATGGCCCGATTGCTGAGGCCCTAAAATATTGCCCGCACCGCGAATCTCCAAATCCCTCAGCGCTATCCTGAATCCAGCTCCCAACTGCGAATACTCCTCTATCGCTTTTAACCGCTTCGCCGCCGTCGGTGTTATCGTTCGCGTCTTCGGTAAAAGCATATACGCATACGCCCTGTGCTTATATCTTCCCACCCGGCCGCGAAGCTGATGCAACTGGGCCAGCCCGAAACGGTCGGCGTCGTTCACTATCATCGTATTGGCGTTTGGAATATCCAGCCCCGATTCAATAATCGCCGAGCACACCAAAATATCCGTCTCGCCGACGACAAACTTTATCATCGCCTCCTCAAGTTCATGCTTCGCCATCCGGCCGTGGGCGATACGAATCGAAACTCTCGGATCGTTTACAATCTCGCGAACCTCCTCGGCCACCCGCTCAATCGACTGCACACGATTGTGCACGAAGAACACCTGCCCCTGCCGGTTAAGCTCGTGAATTATCGCCCTGCGTATCAATTCTTTATCATATCGGCACACCTTTGTTACGATACTTCGCCTGTCGAGCGGCGGCGTGCCTAACGAACTGATGTCACGCAGGCCCAGAAGCGACATGTGCAGCGTCCGGGGGATAGGCGTCGCCGTCATAGTAAGCACATCCACGTTAACACGAAAACGCTTCAGCCGTTCCTTATGCTCGACCCCGAAACGCTGCTCCTCATCGATAATCAAAAGGCCCAAATCCTTAAACCCGACATCATCGCTCAAGAGCCTGTGCGTCCCTATCACAATATCAACTCTGCCCCGCCTGGCCCGGCTGATAATATCCTTTGCATTTTTCGCCGAATTAAACCGGTTCAGCGTCTCTATCGTAATCGGAAAATCCGCAAACCGTTCCGCGAACGTCCTCCCGTGCTGAACGCAAAGCACCGTCGTCGGCACAAGCACCGCCACCTGCTTGCCCGCCTCGACCGCCTTGAACGCCGCCCGCATCGCAAGCTCAGTTTTGCCGTAACCCACATCACCGCAAAGCAGCCGATCCATCGGTACAGCCTCAATCATGTCGCTCTTTATCTGCTCAATCACACTCAACTGGTCCGGCGTTTCCTGGTAGATGAACGACTCGGCAAACTCCTTTTGCCATGTCGAGTCGGCGCCAAACGAGAATCCGCCCATGTTCTGTCGCTTTGCCTGCGTTTCCAGAAGCTCGACGGCAAGGACCTTGACCCCCTCAGCCACCCTTTCAGTTTGCCGCTTCCACTTTTTTCCACCAACCTTGCTCAGGGCCGGTCGCCTCGGCAGTGACCCTATGAATTTTTGTACAAACCCGATATTCGTTACCGGCACATGAATCAAAACCTTGTCGGCATATTCAATCGTCAGATACTCGCTGACGCTGCCGGCTTTTTCCATCGTCTGTATCCCCAAAAACTTACCTATCCCGTGCGAAACGTGCACGACGTAGTCGCCCCTCCGCAAATCCACAAGGCTCTCGACGGGGGCGGCACTTCGAATCCTTCTTATCCGCCGCCGCAATGCATACTGGCCGAATATCTCATGGTGGCTCACAACAATCGTGTTCAGCGAATTGATAATGAAGCCCTGATGAATAAATCCCAAAGGCAGCTTGAAGTGTGCCGGAACCTTGCCCCGCACATCGACCACAATCTCCGTTATTCGCTGAACCTCGGCCGGATTCTCGCAATAAAGCAGTACCTCCTTTTCTCCGGCCTGGGCCAACAACTCTTCCAGCACCGCCTTTGTACTCTTCCAGGCCGCCGGCGCTTTATGCTCGAACTGCTGTGCGCTGGTTACGTCAAGGTGCAGCCACCCTTCCTCGCCGCCACCGCCGAACCGGGAGATTTCCAGCCGGGCAAAGTTTGCCATCGCCTTGTAAATCGCACTGAATGGATACAGCCCGCCCGCCTCCTCGGACCGGTCGAGAAACACTCCCGAAACATCTGCGATACCGACCGGCTCTTCAAGGATGATTATCGTATCAGCCGGCAGAAGATTTACGAAAAGCTCCGTCTCGCCCGTCCCGCCATACTCCGCCGAGGCCACAATGCAAACACCTTCAATCCGCTCGGTTGACCGCTGCGTATCTAAGTCTATCCTGCGGATACTTTCAATCATATCGGCGAAAAACTCCACCCGCACAGGCTCTGCTTCGCGCCCACCCACAGCACCGATTCCGCCGGCACTTTTGGCGGTCACCGGCGCAAAGATATCGATAATCCCGCCCCGCCTTGCGAATTGACCAGGCACATCCACACTGTCAACCCGCTCAAAACCGTTATCGCTGAGCCATGCGGTCACCAACTCCGGCTCAATCGTCTGCTTTACGCCCAGACTCAATCCACCTTCCATGAGCACTTCGCCGCTGGGCACCGGCTGATTAAGTGCCTGAATCGGTGCACAGATAATCAACTGCGAAAGCTCATCCGGTTCGGCCTGGGTTAATCCCAAGGCCAGACGCAGCCGCTGTGAGCCGATCTCATCGGTGGCATCGGCCACATTCTCAATCCCTTCCCAAACGGGAAATACTTCCGCACCTCGGCCGGTAAAGACCTGCAGGTCATCGCTCGTCCTGTCAGCTTCATCTAATTGCGCATTTACATAGAGAATCGGCCGTTTTAGTGCCCTGGATATGTGCGCCGCCAACATCGGCGCAAACGACCCCCACGTCCCGTCAACTTTCACCGCCCTATCTTGCGGCTTAGCTTGCTTCAAACGGGATACAATCTCGCATACTATTTTATCCTCATAGAGGTCCACTAACTATCTGTATGGTAAATCGACAATAGCACATAGTCAACCAAAACCATTTGGCCACTTGGGCATCATACCTACAGTTTTCTGTCGAGTTTGCGGTAGCTGATGGCTTCTGCGATGTATTCCGGCTGGATATCTGAGGAATTGTCGAGGTCGGCAATCGTCCGGGCGACCTTGCAAATCTTATCGTGCGCACGTGCGCTTAGGCCGAACTCGAACATCGCCTGCTTAAGAAGCTGTTCGCACGGCTCATCCAGCGGGCAAAATTTTTCCACCTGCTTATGGGTCATGATTGCATTTGTAATTAGCTTGTGGGCGCCGAAACGCTCGGTCTGTATCTGCCGGGCCTCGACTACCTGCTGCCGTATCATATCGGAGTCTTTTCGGCTGGATTTGCCCCGTAACGTGCCAAAGCCCACCGGCGGAACATCGATGTGAATATCAATCCTGTCTAACAGGGGGCCGGAGACCCTGGAGATATACCGCTCAATCTTCCTCGGCGTGCACTTACATCTTCGCCGATGAGTCCCGAAGAAGCCGCACGGGCACGGGTTCATCGCGGCAATAAGGATAAACCTGGCAGGGAAGATTATCGTCCCCTTCGCCCGCGAGACAGTAACCGTGCCATCTTCCAACGGCTGGCGAATCATCTCCAGTATGTGTCGCGGGAACTCGGCGAATTCATCGAGAAACAGTATCCCGTGATGAGCCAGGCTAAGTTCACCCGGCCGGGGTATGGTGCCTCCGCCCACAAGTGCCGGCCCAGTTGCGGTATGGTGGGGCGCACGGACAGGGCGGGTAGCGATAAGCGCAGTATTTTTTTCGAGCAGGCCGACCGACGAATAAACCCTTGTCGTCTCGAGCGATTCTTCAAGTGTCATCGGCGGTAAAATAGTCGCCATCCGCTGAGCCAACATTGTCTTGCCCGCGCCGGGCGGACCGATCATCATTATATTGTGGGCGCCGGCTGCGGCGATGATAAGGGCGCGCTTTACGCTTTCCTGACCCTTGACATCCGAGAAATCCATATCATAGGCAGCAGCAACGTTGAAGACCTTATCAATATCTATGGTGGTTGTTTCGAGGGGCAGTTGGCCGGACAGAAACCCGACAGCCTGGGCCATGGATGCGACACCGAATACCTCTACATTTTGCACGACGGCAGCTTCACGTGCATTTTCCAGCGGCACAACCATGCCGGAAAAACCGTTCTGCGAGGCGGTCATGGCCATGCTCAGTACGCCGTTTACATGTCGCACCCGGCCGTCAAGGGCCAACTCGCCGACAACGATGTAACGCTTGAGGCTGTCGCTTTGCAAACTGCCCGAAGCAGCCAACATACCCAACGCGATGGGCAGGTCAAATGCAGGGCCTGCCTTTTTCACGTCGGCAGGGGCAAGATTTATGAGGGACCGGGTGTCGGGGTACTTATAGCCGGTGTTTACGATGGCACTTCTGACCCTTTCGATGCTTTCCTTGACCGCGGTATCCGGCAGACCGACTATTAACGGCTTATCAAAACCACCACGGGCAACATCGACCTCAACCTCACAGACAATCCCTTTGATTCCTTCCAATGTTACGCTATGTAATCTGGCTAACATCGTGGCTCCCTGTCTAAACGGCAACTACTCAGCTTCCTGTGGCTGCAGACAGATATTTTAAGGAGTGTTCAGCCTATCGGCAAGGTATTTTTCGAAAATGCCGGCGCCAATCCCTGCTACGGAAAGGGTAAGAACTCGTAGCTGAGGTGAAAATGAGGAGCCCAAAAAGAATCGGCCCGGATTTGATATCTCAGTTGAGGGCGCGACAGGGCGCACCTTGCACCCATCCAATACCGATTAATCAAAACCCGTTGTAGTACTCCCGCCGACCGTCATCACTGTCATAGCTGATGTGCTCGGCGCTGACCTCGCCAATTTGAACACGCTTAATACTCTCAGCGCACTTCGTTGTGCTGTCAATCGTCACCAGGACCGCACTCATTCTGACATCGCCGACAGCTATCTCTAACATACAAGGCATTTGTGTTCGAAACGCCTTGAGTACATTTTCGACTTTTCTGCCCAGAACAGAATCATGTGCCCCCGTCATTCCCACATCTGTAATATACGCCGTGCCCTTCGGCAGAATTTTTTCATCCGCTGTCGTTATGTGCGTGTGTGAGCCGAAAATACAACTGACCTTCCCGTCAAGATAGTAGCCCATCGCAACCTTTTCACTGGTCGCCTCGGCATGCATATCAACTACAATTATATCCGCCTCCCGTTGCAAGCGGCCTAACATGTTGTCGATCTTTGCGTACGGACAGTCCGCAGGCTTCATGAACATCCGACCAATCAGCACCACCACGCCTACAATTGCACCTTTGTGCGTCTGATACACACCGAAATCATTCCCCGCCGCCGCGGGTGACAGGTTCGCCGGGCGAACAATATTATCCGCCGACTCCAAAAGAGGGATAATTTCTTTCCTGCGGTATGCATGGTCCCCAAGCGTAATAACGTGGGCACCATACTTAAGGAGTTTGTCATAGATTTGTGTTGTCAGTCCGGAACCCCCCGCCGCGTTCTCCGCATTGACTATCACACAGTCAACGTTATGCTCCTTCACTACCTCGGATAGTCTCTGTGAAAGAATATGCCTGCCAGGCCGCCCCACAACATCACCAATACAAAGAATATTTATCTTCATATCAAAGTCCTGATCCGTCACCGAAGAATCTTAAACCAAACCGTCAACAACCAAATCTTAGCGAGCATATTCCACGCAACGCACCTCACGCAGCAACGTTACTTTAATCTCACCCGGATATGTCATCTCTTCCTCGATCTTCATTGCGATATCACGGGCAATCTTCATAGCCGATTCATCATCAACATTCTCGGCATCTACAATCACACGAATCTCACGACCCGCCTGAATCGCATAGCAATTTTCCACGCCCTTGAACCCTCTGGAAATATCTTCCAGTTTTTCAAGGCGCTTGATATATCTCTCCAGCGTTTCACGACGTGCACCTGGGCGAGAGGCGCTTATCGCATCAGCCGCAGCTACCAGCGGCGTATACGGGTTTTGGGCCGGGATATCTCCGTGGTGCCCTTCAACCGCATTCAATATGACCGCAGACTCACTGAAACGCTTCAGATAATTCGCACCAATCGTCGGGTGTCCGCCCTCCATCTCACGATCCATACTCTTGCCTATATCATGCAGAAATCCTGCTCGCCTCGCTATAGAGCCGTCAAGGTTCAGCTCATCCGCCATCACCTGTGTTAAAAATGCGACCTCTATACTGTGCCGAAGCACATTTTGTCCATAGCTCGTCCTGTAGTGCAGCGACCCCATAGACGACAGAACCTTGTTATTAAGACCTCGAACATCAACCTCAACCGCCGCTTCCTTGCCAATTTGCAGAACCTTCTGATTCACGTCCTTCTTCGTCTGCGTCACCAGTTCTTCGATACGGCTCGGATGAATGCGGCCGTCCTGAATAAGCCTTTCCATGCTCTGCCGCGCTACTTCCCGCCTTATCGGGTTGAATCCACTCACAACAATGATACCCGGCGTATCGTCCACAATCACATCAACGCCGGTCGCCTTCTCGAATGCCCGAATATTTCTGCCTTCCCTGCCGATAAT
>SDBT01019304.1_pt1 | contig 10688 bp, 6 predicted proteins | sample 2277101 | NCBI WGS metagenome assembly SDBT01 (sample SAMN10404973, study PRJNA504765) | marine sediment metagenome | isolation source: marine sediment core GS10_PC15, 103 cmbsf | place: Arctic Ocean: Southern Knipovich Ridge | collected 2010
AACTTTACTTGGTGGCAAAACAGTAATCTGATCATTTCCAATAACGCCACAAGTAAGCTCTGTGGCTGTTATGAATTCTTCTAGCATGGCATATTCTTTTTTTGATTCTTTAAAATATAGATCTAGTTCCGAAAGCAATCCTTTTTCATTTTTTATTTTTTTGACAAACATGCTGCAGCCATCATCCCGAGGTTTTAAAACGATAGGGAATGTTAATTTTTTATTTTTTATCTCTTTTTTCCTGTTTTTTTTGTCTAACAAGATTGAAGTTGGAACATCAAAACCTTCATTTTTTAAAAAATCGCAGGTTTTAAATTTATCCATGCAAAGAGCACTGCTTAGAACTCCTGAACCGTTATATGGTAATCCAAGCATCTCAAGAGCGCCTTGAACTGCTCCATTTTCTCCAACCCCACCATGAAGACCAATAAAAACAAAATCACAAAGTCCAGTTAAATCTGACCATTTAACCTGGAGATCTTTTGTTACCATGTCAGAAATTTCTTGTGTTGAATTTTGAACCAATAGTTTTTGATTTAGCTTGAAAAGCTTTAGGTTATTGTTTACAAAAATGGGAATAACGTCATATTTTTGAGGAGAAAGTTTATAGCATATATTTCTGCCAGATTCTAAAGAAATTTCTCTTTCATTTGTATTTCCACCCAATAAAACAGCCACTCTAATTTTTGATTTATTTTGGTTTTTCATAAATATTTTTTCATCTTTTTTTAACATAATTTCAGACAATCCGTATTTTTGTAGTTCGGTTTCAACTAGATAATTAATGAGTTGAGTGTGACTCATTCCGGCTTCAGCTGCTTGATTGAATAAGAATGTTGCTGGACCCATTCCGGTAAGAGCATTTGGATCAATAATTACAACTTTCCCATCTTTGGTTAAAAAACCATCAATTCGTGAAATTGTTGAAAAATTGAGCAAATTTGTAACTTTTAGGCAACTTTTTACGATTTTTTCAAAATCTTTTTTCTCACACCTGGCTGGCGTAATTTTTGTAGCTCTTCCAGGCATATATTTTTGAACATAATCAAAAAGATCAGTTCCTTTTTCTTTAATTACCTCTGTAACAGAAAGCACAAACCAGTCATCGGTATTGTTTGTGGCCGTTCCATTTCTTTTTAGACATACACAGACAAATTCCATGCCTTGTAATTTTTCTTCTATTAAAACATCTTGTTCTTTTCTCGGATCACATCTTACTGATTTTTGGATGGCTGGTAAGAGTTGATTTGGTGTATGTGCTACGCTTATTCCTAGGCTTGATCCTTCGTGATTAGGTTTTACAATGCAGGGAAGTTTAATTTGTTTGATTTCTAGCATTTTCAGAATTTGATCTAATGAAATATTTTTAATTTGATTTGGAGAAAGAATGATATCTTTTGCAACATCAACTCCATCTGATTTCAAAATTTTTTTTTGGATTTTTTTATTCATACCAAGAGCGCTTCCCAAAACTTTTGCTCCCAGGTATGGTATACCAAGAATTTCTAGAAAACCTTGAATTGTTCCATCTTCGCCAAATCTTCCATGAAGTGCAATATAGATAAAATCTACAAAGTTTTTTAATTCATCCCAACAGATTTTTTTTGCTTCTGTATCTAAACGATCAAAAAAGTCAGAAATTTTACCTCTATGCAAAAAATGCCACGGCAAAAGATAAAGATTCCCTGATTCTGTCTGAAAAATGGGAATAATTTTATATTTATGCATGTCTAGATGATCACAGATTGTTCGACCAGAATTAAAAGAAACTTCTTTCTCAATAGATCTACCCCCCATAAAAACACCAATACGGGGTTTAGAAAGAAAATTTGGTTTGATCACGATTGAATCCTTGCTTCAAAAATTTTAAGTTTTAATCTTGAAGGAGAGTAGAATAACTAATTTGATAACAAATGGCTAGAGAAAAAGAGGCATAAAAAGTTTAATTTTTTTATGCCTCTTTTTTTAATTTGGAAAAAATAATAATTATTTTTTCTTTGTTGCCCTTTTTTTCTTCCTTGGGCGTAAAGCCATTTTGATTTTGCCAGCTATTTTCTTGACGGCTTTTCTTTTTTTAGCTTTTTTCTTAGGTTTAGCCTTCTTCTTAGCTACCTTTTTCTTAGCTACCTTTTTCTTAGCTACCTTCTTTGTGGCTACCTTCTTCGTGGCTACCTTTTTTGTGGCTACCTTCTTCGTGGCTACCTTTTTCTTAGCTACCTTCTTCGTGGCTACCTTTTTCTTAGCTACCTTCTTCTTCTTTTTTGCCATAATCTCTCCTTTTTTTAGTACCTGCTCATACAAGAGCATAACCCACTTACTTTTAAATTCCCCTTAACTTGACCTTTCTAAAAATCTTATACAACTTTTTACTACCTATTATAATTATAGACAATAATACACCCCTTTTGTCAAACAAATGGGAGTAATTTTTATATATTTTTAAAAAATATATATTTAACATTTTATAATTTCGACTAAAATTAAGATCTATTAATTTCAAAAAACACTGAATTTATCTTGTTTTTGCCGGTTTTGTAAGTTTTTTGTTTGAAGTAGTTTATCTTAAAAAAATATTTTTATTTTTTTAAGATTTAGCATAAATTTTGTTTAAAATTTATTGGTCATGTTCACAATCTCTTAATTTAAGGGCCTTAATTTCTTCTAATCTTAACAGCTGACTTTTGTATATAAAATCGTAAAAAGCATTGCGGTATTGGTAAGGAACTGCAGTATGAATTCTGACATGCTTTCCTGGATCGGATTGAAGAAACATTTTAAATGATTTTGTTTTTTCAAAAACTTGTATTCCTTCTTCAATTATGGCAAGTGGATCATCAGTGTAGTGTTCAAATAGACAAGGAAGTTGTTTAATTTTCTCTACCATTTTGATTGGCTTGAGGTCAAACAGGTTTCCATCTAAGCGATCTTTTAGCCACAAAGCGCTGATACCTGTACGGGCGCATAAACGCATGTACCATCGACTTTCTGAGATTATAGTTCGATGAAATTGATTATCAAAATTTTTAAAGATGCTATTGAGAACCAACGCATCTGCTAAATTTTCTCCCGTTTCTTGAGCTTGAATTGTTGTTTTTAAGACCATTGCGGCTCCTGCACAAAATCCGATGAGAACAATTGGTTTATCGTTATTTTTTCTAATATAATCTATTGCTGCCTGAATGTCTGGATATGCATTTGTTCCAAAATTATTAACAGAAGTTTTATTTTCTAAATTTTTGCTATTTCCATACCCTCTCCAATCAAAAGTCAAAATATTAAGATTTGGAAAAAGAAGGGCAAATGGAGCAGCCCATTCTTTTGTGGGCGTTTGATCATAAAAGTATCCTGTTACATAAATAATATTTAGTGGGGCATCAGGTCTTTCAAAGAAAAGAGAAGAAATTCTAAAGTGATCTTTTGTTAACAAAATAATCTCTTGAGCTCCATAATTTCTGATAGCTTTATTATAAACATCACGTTGTGAGTTAACAGCAAATGCCCCCGTAAAACCTTGGTGGTCTTTTTCAAAAAATAGATCTTCAATTTTTTTATAAAGTTCAATATCTTCGGGGAGTGTTTCGGTTATGTGAATATTTGGCTTAAAATTTTTTAGAATCTTTTCAAATTCTTCTTGGGAGTTTTTTTCAGTTTCGTTTATTTGATTGCATATTCCAACCGGATTACAAATTTTTGAAATTTGGGGGGACAATAAAGCAAAGTGAAAGGATAAGAATGAAAATAACGTAATGTGTTTTTTCATTTTCGAAATGACTCCTAACTTTGAAAATAATTATTAAAGATTAACTTGATTATAGAAATGGTATATTTTATTTAAACTATCTTATTTTGAAGACTTTTTTAAATTTAGAGGATAGGGTTTTTATGTCAAGATTACCTTTAATAAGCAATATTATTAAAAAAATTAAGAGAAATTACATACTAAGTTTAATTTTAAATAATATAATTTACCTTTATTTAAGGCTTTTATTTTTAACTTATCGCCTTGAAGTAGACGACGATAATCAATTTGAAAAGAATTTTAATTTAAATAAGGGAGTATTTTACTTTTGGCATCAAAATATTATTGCGGTTTCCCTTTTCTTTTTTAACAGAAAAATTGTAGGGCATTGTATTATAAGTTCTAGCGTTGATGGTAAAATTATGGGATTTATTGCCAAAAAACTTGGTTTTAAGGTTATATATGGTTCTAAGTATAAAAAATCTATAAGACTAATAAGACAAGCATTAGAAGTTTTAGAGGTAAATAGAAGAATTGCCCTTGTTGGAGATGGATCACGTGGTCCGGCTTTTAAATTGCAACGTGGGGTAGTTTATCTAGCATCAAAGTCTAATTTGCCATTGGTTTTTATTGAATGCAAAGCTGACTGGGAATTTACTTTTAAAAAAAGTTGGGATAAGTTCAAGCTCCCACTTCCTTTTAGTAAAATTTATATTAAGGTTCATTCTCCAGTAATTCCATCTGTAGATGCATATAAAGATTTTTAAGAATGTATGTTTTAGTAAGACTTCTTAAGGGTTTCCCCCGGCCACTTTTTTATAAAGTTTCTTCTGAATTGAATAATAATAACAATTTAGTAGGTAAAATTGTTCAAGTTCCTTTAAAAAATAAAAATATTCCGGCTCTTGTTTTAAAAACATATAAAAACTTACCATCAAATATCGATTTTCAGATCAAAGATGTTGTTGGGCTACAAGAGTTTCCTAATGATTTTTTTTATCATGAATTCATCGAAAAAATATCAAAATTTTATTTTACTCAGCCTCTTCATTTTTACCGAAGAATTAGAAATTTTTTGTTTAAAGATGAGAGAAAAATTAAGAAAGATATGGAGATCAAACAGATTTATGGTGGTTTAAAATCAAAAGTAAAAGTTATTCTTACGTATCAACAACAAAAAATTTTGGCTGAAATTGAAAAATTTATAGATGCAAAGATTTATGCTTCAACATTGTTGCATGGTGTGACGGGTTCTGGAAAAACAGAAATTTATAAAAGGCTGATAATAAAGACCATAAAAAACAATAAATCTGTAATTTTGCTTTTACCAGAAGTTGGTTTGAGTTTGCAATTTCAGTTTTTATTGCAAAATCAGTTACCATCATACATTTTAATTATTGGTTTTCATTCTGCTAGTAAACAAAAAGAAAAAAAAGAACTTTGGCAAAGATTATTAGAGGGCAAACCAACTTTGATAATTGGTGTTCATCTGCCAGTATTGTTACCAATATCAAATTTGGGATTGATTATTGTTGACGAAGAGCACGAGGTTGGTTTTCAAGAAAAAAAACATCCAAAAATAAATAGCAAACAGATTGCTATTTGGCGAGCACAGCATTATAAAATTCCAGTGATTTTGGGATCTGCAACGCCTTGCTTAAATTCTTTATACAATGTAAAAAATAAAAATTGGCATTTTTTCCAGCTAAAAGAACGGTTTTCTGGAAGTTTTCCCAAAATTCAATTGGTTTTCTTAAATGATAGAGAAAAAAAAAGAAGAAAATCTTTTTGGATATCCAAAGAGCTTGAAAATGCTATTCGTGAAAAACTTTATAAAAAAGAACAGGTTATTATTTATTTAAATAGACGAGGATATAGTTTTTTTGTTCAATGTAAAAAATGTGGATTTATTTTTCAATGTCCTAATTGTTCTGTTAGTTTGACTTTGCACAAAACCGACCAAAATTTACAAATCTTGCGATGTCATTATTGTGATTATCATCGGGTCATGGCAGATTTTTGTCCTGAATGCAAAGCAAGTTCCAAAGAATTATTAAAAAAAGGGATAGGTACGCAACAGGCTGTAAGTATTTTGCAAAACATTTTTCCTCAAGCAAAAATTGAACGTGCAGATTTAGATTCAACAAGTAAAAAGCGTACTTGGCAAAAAACTGTAGAACGTTTTGAAAAAGGGGAAATTGATATTTTGGTTGGAACTCAAACGATTACAAAAGGTTATCATTTTCCCAAAGTTACATTAGTTGGGATTTTATGGGCGGATTTGAATTTGCATTTTCCAGTTTTTAATGCAGCAGAAACTGCTTTACAAAAAATTATTCAGGTAGCAGGAAGAGCGGGTAGGCAAAGTGATAGCAGCAAAGTTATAGTTCAAGCAATGCAAGATCATTATATTTTTAATCATTTAAACGAAAAGGATTACTTGAAGTTTTGTGAAAAAGAGATGGAGTTTAGACAAGCAACAAGTTATCCACCATTTGGTCGCTTGGTTCAAATTGAGTTGAAAAATACGGATGCACAGGTCTTAGAAAAAGAGGCTGAAATTTTATGTGATAAATTGCATAAAATTAATAAGACCCAAAATCTTGGGATTAAGATTTTGGGTCCGTCTAGACCAATAGTTTATAGAGTTCAAAAAACGGAATTTCAACACATTTTTTTAAAAACGAATTCTTTTTTAAAAGTTTATAAATTACTTGAAGTTTTGGATTTTAATAGTCTTGAAAGCAGCGTCTTTATTGTTCCAACATAATAAAATCAAAAGGTTCTTCTATTTGGGGTAATCTTTTTTGGAGATCTTCTTGTGTTGTAGTTTCATTCCAACCTTTGGGGTGGTAATCCCTCCGGTTTGTTGCTGATTTTATAGATTGGGCGTACAGAAATATACGCCCAGAAGAATATTTTTTAACTTAATTTTTAACTTATTGTAATCTCTGCTCTACGATTTTGAGCTAATTCTTCTATTTGTTTCTTTCTGTCGGTGGTGTCACTCCAAACTACAGGCATTTCTTGTCCCCAACCAACAGTTTTAATACTATCTTTTGGAACACCTTCTTTTACCATTTCTTTTTTGATTGCCCTTGCTCGTCTCTCTGAAAGTGGAATATTGTAACTTGGTGCTCCAAGTTGGCAACAATGCCCATTGATTACGACTTTTTTACCTTCTTTTGCAGCCTTTTTTGCAACTTCAATATCTTCATATAAAATTTCTTTTTGGTCTTTTTTAATTTCGTTTTTATTTATATCAAAATATACTGTTTTAAAGTTGAGTTTTCCATCTGCTTTGTTAACAGGTTCTTCGTCTTCTTCTTCCCAAAAAACTAAATCTTCTTCTTTTTCTTCTTCAAAAAAATCTTCAGGGATATCTATTTCTTCCTTTTTAGCTGTTTCGAGTGGAATTAGTGTATCATCTAATAAATCATCTTTTTTTTCTAGATCTTTTTCGGTAAAATTTTCATCATCGACAAACGCAAATTCTGATATTGTGTCATCATCAAAAAATTCTTCGACTTCTTCTTTAAGTACTGGGATTTCTGTTGTTTTTTCAGCTGAAGCTAATTTTTGTATTTCTTCTGTCTCAATATCTGAAAGTGCAACTTTTTTTGTTCCCCCCTCTTCTTTTTTGCCACATCCTGGTAACAAAAGCAAAGTAGTAATTGTTAATAATGTTAAATTTTTTATCATCTCCATGTCAAAAATCCTTCTGTAAAAAGCGAAAAACAATTCTTATTGAAACTTTCAGTTTGGATAACACTAATACTATTTCTTTAAATTTCCTACTAATTATTGTCAAGATTGTTTATAATTAAATAGCGTAGATGTAAATATAGAGAAAAAATATTTTATTACAAGTTAAAAAATTAAAAATTTTTAATCGTGCAAAAATAAGTATCTCGTGAGGTATAACTTGAAAAAAATTTTAATAAATAAAAATGTTTGGCAGGCGAGGGTCGCTATACTTTTGGATGACAAATTACAGGATATTTATTTTGATACACATACTAAAGAAGAATTAGAAAGATGTTTTTTCAAAGGGAAAGTAGCAAAAGTTTTACCTGGAATTCAAACAGCCTTTGTAGATATCGGTCAAAAGAAAGCGGGCTTTTTACATATTTCCGAAATTGATAGAGCATTAGCTATTGAAAAGACGGCGGAATTTTTGCAAATAGATGATACCAAAGAGCAAGTAGGACTTGAACGAAAAATAAAAAGTGCAATAAGTATTGAAAAAATTTTTTCATCTGGAGAAGAAATACTTGTTCAAGTTATTAAAGAGCCAGTTTATGAAAAAGGAGCAAAACTTACAACATGTTTTACTCTTCCAGGAAAATTTATAGTTTTGATGCCAAATATTCCGCAAATAGGGATTTCTAAAAAGATAGAAGGAAGAGAAGAAAGAGGAAGATTAAAAGAGATTTTGTTGAAAAATCTTCCTTCGAAAATGGGAGCTATCATTAGAACAACAGCCCAAGGAAGAAAAGATAAGGATTTGCGAAAAGATCTTTCTTTTTTGGTTTCTACCTGGAAATCTATACTTAAAAAGTTTAAAAAAGCAAAATTTAGCGATAAAGTTTACCAAGATTTACCTTTAACCTTGCGGGCGATAAGAGATCATTTGGATGATGAAGTTGAGGTGGTTATAACAGATGATCAAAAAGATCAAGCTGATATTAATAGATTTGTGAAAAGTTTTACTCCTGAACATGCTAACAAAATAAGATTTTATAAAGGTCCACCAAATCTTTTTGATCGCTTTGATATAGATAAACAAGTAGACAGGGCTTTAGAAAAAAAGGTTGATCTTAAATCTGGGGGTTCTTTAATTATTGAGACTACCGAGGCTATGACTGTTATTGATGTAAACACGGGTAAGTTTACTGGATCTGGAAGTCTTGAAGAGACTATTCTAAAAACTAATTTGGAGGCTGCAAAAGAGATTGTAATACAATTGAGGTTGAGAAATATAGGTGGATTGATAGTTATCGATTTTATTGATATGTCGAATCCTGCAAATCGCAGAAAACTTACTGATTTTTTAGAAAAAACTTTAAGAGAGAGAGATAAGTTTCAGTCGGTAATTCTAAAAGTTTCTGAATTTGGTTTAGTTCAGATGACAAGAAAACGCTCTGGAAAAACTCTTATTCAAGAGCTTACTAATGTTTGTCCAACGTGCAATTCATATGGGTTTGTAAAAGCAGTTGCAACGATTAGTTTTGAAGTTTTGCGAGATTTCAAAAATGAATTTTTAAGAAAAGGCTTTAAAGGTTCGGTTGTTTTGTTAGTTTGTCCAAAGGTTTTTGATTATTTGGTTCACAAAGAATATGAATCTCTTTTAAGGCTTGAAAAGAAACTTAAATGCAAAATTATCTTAGAGAGTAGCGAGACTTTATATAATTCTCAGTTCAAGATTGAAAAAGTTAGGTAAAACTAATGCTAAAAAAATTTTATGATAAAAAATGTAAAAGTTTCTTTGATATAGATTTATAAATATAAAAATATAGATCCTGAACTTGTTTCAGGATCTAGTCAAAATCAATTCTTGGGATTGATATAAAATATCTATTCTAAAATAAAAAAATTATATTAATTAAGGATAAATCGTATGGCTGAAAAAAGTAACAATATCTTAGATAAATATTCTGATTATCAAGCTTCAATTGGCATTGAAGTACATGTCCAATTAAAAACAAAATCAAAGATATTTTGTTCTTGTCCAAATAAGTTTGGTGATGAACCTAATAAGAATATATGTCCAATATGTGCAGGATATCCAGGGGTACTTCCTGTTTTAAACAAGAAAGTTGTAGATTTTGCGATTATGGCGGGACTTGCCACAAATTGTAAGATAAAAGAGGTTTCAAAATTTGCCAGAAAACATTATATGTATCCAGATCTTCCTAAAAATTTTCAAATTACGCAGGGAAGTTTTCCTATTTGTACCAAAGGTTATATTCCTATTGAATTACCGAAAAATTCTCAAAAGAAAATTGGACTTACTAGAATCCACATAGAAGAGGATGCGGGAAAAGCAATTCATGCAACGGATACGCAAAGTTATGTGGATTTGAATAGAGCTGGAACTCCGTTGCTAGAAATTGTTTCTGCTCCAGAAATTGAAAATTCACAACAAGCAAAAGTTTATCTGACGCGTTTGCGTAATATTGTACGTTATCTTGGCATCAGTGATGCAGATATGGAAAAAGGTTCGTTCAGGAGTGATGTTAATGTTTCGGTAAGGAAAAAAGGAGATACTCAGCTAGGGACAAGAGTTGAGCTTAAAAACATAAATTCATTCAAGTTTATAGTACAAGCAATAGAACATGAAATAGAAAGACAAATAGAGCTGGTTAAATTGGGTGAAAAAATTAGGCAAGAAACGCGCTTGTGGGATACAAAAAAACATATTTCGGTTTTTATGCGATCAAAAGAAGAGGCGATGGATTATAGGTATTTGCGCGAACCAGATTTGCCGTTGATTGTTATTAATGAAAAATGGATTAAAGATATCAAGAGACAGATTCCAGAATTGCCGCATGAAAAGTTAGTTCGTTTTAAAAAAGAGTATGAATTATCAACTTATGAAGTAGAGATTTTGACGAACGAGTTGGAGTTATCAGATTTTTTTGAAAAAACGGTTAAAATTTGCAAACAACCAAAAGCTGTTTGCAACTGGATGTTAAGAAATCTTTTGGCGTATTTAAAAGAAAATAAATTGAGTTTGAATGAGTCTAAAATATCTGTGCAAAACTTTGCAGAATTAGTTTGTGCTGTAACTGAAGGGGTAATTAATAGTAAAGTTGCGCAAGATGTTTTTGATGAGATGGCTCAAAGTGGAGGTTCTCCTAAAAAAATCATTAAAGAAAAAGGTTTAGAACAGATTGGTTCAAAAAGAGAACTCGAAAAAATTGTTCTTGATGTTATTAAAAACAAT